>Ga0163146_10003562_pt1 | contig 19689 bp, 15 predicted proteins | sample OliLakLV19MP7G1_FD_148648 | JGI IMG/M metagenome (GOLD analysis project Ga0163146, IMG submission 148648) | Freshwater microbial mat bacterial communities from Lake Vanda, McMurdo Dry Valleys, Antarctica - Oligotrophic Lake LV.19.MP7.G1 | ecosystem: Environmental > Aquatic > Freshwater > Lake >...
GGGCCGAACGGAGCAATCGAACTCCCCACGCGTCATTCCCGCGAAAGCGAGTGTCGGCCCGGAGGGCCGAACGGAGCGCTCCAATCAATACCGCCGCAAAACTCCAATCACCACCCCCTGCACCTTGCACTCCCTCACGAAGATCGGCTCGAACGCCTCGTTCGCCGGCTGAAGTCGGATGCGTCCATCGGGTTCGTGGAAGAAGGTCTTCAGCGTCGTCTCGCCGCTTCCGAGGAGGGCCACGACGCGATCGCCGTTGCGTGCGACTTCACGCCGCTCGACCAGCACGTAGTCGCCATTCATGATGCCTTCATCCTTCATCGAGTCACCCTCGACTCGCAGGGCAAAGGTTCCGCCGCGCTGACCGACGCGAGGACCGAAGAGATCCTCGAGGCGAAGTTGATCGTTCTGCTCGAACTTCTCGATGGGATGGCCTGCGGCAATTCGGCCCACCAGGGGGAACGCCAGCGAGTTCGCTTCATCGGGGAGGATGGTGTCATCCGCCAACGACAAAGAGCGAGCCTTGTTCGCATCTCGAAGCAGAGCTCCCTTCTTGACGAGTGCTTCGACGTGCTCGAACACGGTCACCTTGCTGATGCCGAGGGAGTTGGCAAGCTCCTGCATCGTGGGTGAATAGCCGCGGATGAGACGCGACTCGCGAACGAGCTGAACGATCCGAAGCTGTCGAGGAGTGAGATTCATGGAGAGTCTCCGAGGGAGTTGACGCACAGGAAGCCTGCGACGTGCTGGACGAGCGATCTGGCGAGAGCGAGCCCGTGAACGACCTCAAGAGCGAGGCCAGCACGGTCTGCCATCGAGGGAGCTGGGAAACGCGAGCACCCGGCGGGGAGGGTGAGTGCGGGTGCTTCAGCGCTGGGGGGTGCCGAAGGAGACCGTCCAAAACCCGTGCCATGTCCCGCGTGTACATCGACCGAACAGGGCTCTCGGCTGAAGCGGGAGCCGTTCGGGTTTCACTTTGGGATGGTTCCCGAGCCGTCAAGGAGGGTGCAGCGGGCCATTGAGTGCCATCGACCGCCGGCCATCGGGCCCCGGCCGCACCGCGATTTGGCTGGGCTGGGGCAAGCCACTCCGCGTCGCGGACCAATCCTCGCGCTGAACGGATGGCGAGGGTCTCACCTCGATCGGTCACCGGGCGATTGAAGGGAACGGCGCGGAGCCGAGCCTCTCGACGGGTGAACTCGAGAGCGCCCTCGCAGGCGGCCGCGGGCGTCCGGCTGATCTCCTTCGCGGCCGCGCTGCGGAGGGCGGCGACCGCCGCGGGTGAGGACGTGGTGACGGTCTCGCCGAAACCGCCACCAGTCACTCGACCCCGCAGCGAGTTCGATCGGGCGCTCGACATCGCGGTGGTGTCAGGCGAGTGAGCGGACTGCCAGGCTGCCTGATCGCGCTGATCGCGCTGATCGAGCTGATCGAGCTGATCGCGCTGATCGCGCTGAGCGCGCTGAGCCATCTGTTTCGCCTGTTCCACAGGCATCACCGCATGGCGGAGTCCGGCCCAGACGTCGAGTCGAGACCTCGAGCCGCTGAAGCGAACGCCACACTGGCGGCGCACCTGGGCCTCAGCCTCACGATCGATTCGATGCGGAAAGAGTTCCTGAAGGCTGGTGAGCCACCGAACGACGCGTCCCTCGACGCACTCCAGCCGCGCCGTGCCTGAGAGGCGGACGATGTCCGCGGTCATCCGCCGATCGTCTCGGCTCACGGTCCAGAGGCGAGCCTCGACGGCGGTTGACTCGCTCGACTCGCGAGCCTCGGCCGGATCGTCCAATTGCACGCCGCCCTCGAGCTCCGACGCCGAGGGCGGCGTGCCATGGACGGCGAGCAGGCCATCTTCGATGGCCAGCACGGTCACCGCGTAGTCGCCACCAGGACCAAGACGCAGGAGTGGTTCAGCCCGTCGATTGACGGCGGAATCCGCCCAGCCCGGCGCCGCGGCGCCAGTCCGGGCACTCTGGGCCCGCCGCGCAGAAGTGTCTGTGAATTGAGCAGTCTCGGCATTCACTGGGGTGCTCATCGGAGTCTCTTTCGTGGGACGGTCGCTTCGTGGGACGGGCGCTTCGTGGGACGGTCGCTTCGTGGGACGGTCGCTTCGTGGGACGGTCGCTTCGTGGGACGGTCGGTTCGTCGCGGTCCCGATGCGGCGACGCTGCGGGTGCCAAAGGGTTCATGGTTCAGGAGTTCGGGTTACGTTACCCCAGACATCGTCCGAAATGCAATCCGATCTTGAGGCGAAAGTCAAATTCTGCACGGTGTGCGTTCGGGTGGCTCCTGATGCAGGCTGATCGCGAAGTTCGTCCGCCGGTCGGGATCTCGCCGATACTCCCGGCTCCCGCCTCTGAACGGCCAAGATTGCTCGACGGCGGCTTCTTCGCTCATCGCTTCCCGAATCTCGGCGTGCTCGGGCGCATTCGGAAGGTGGTGTGAACCGACTCCACACGGCGCACTTCCGGCATGCTGCTCTCCGAACTCATCCGCGATCTCCCCGACGTCGTGAAGTTGGCAGAGGACGACCGCTCCCAGTCGGGTGCGCCGCAGGAGTGTGTGAAGGACTCGTCCTCGTCGCCTCCTGATCCGGAGATTCGCGACCTCGCCGAGGACTCGCGGAAGGTGACGCCAGGGGCGCTCTTCATGGCTCGCGCCGGTTCCAGACAGGACGGACGGGCGTTCCTCGCCGAGGCACTCGCGCGGGGCGCCGCGGCCGTGCTGGTCGAGCGTGCGGGAGCACTCGAAACCGAGTCGATCCGTGCCACCGGCGCGAGCGTTCCGCTTCTCGCAACGACCAACGTTCCGGGTGCCGCAGCGCGAATTGCGGAACGCTTCTTCGGGAACCCGAGCCGCGAGCTTCGGCTCATCGGCATCACCGGAACGAACGGCAAGACCACGACTGCCTCCCTCACCCAGCAGTTCGTCAAGGCCGCCGATCGGCGCTGCGGGCTCATCGGAACCATTGCAGTCGACGATGGGCTGACCTCGACCACCGCCACGCTCACCACCCCCGACGCAATCTCCCTCTCGCGGCATCTCCAGCAGATGGTGTCCAACGGTTGCGCGGCTTGTGCCATGGAAGCGTCCAGCCATGCGCTGGCCCAGCAGCGCACCGCCGGACTCGAGTTCGCCGTCGGCGTCTTCACCAATCTGACCGGCGATCACCTCGACTACCACGGGTCGATGGAGGCGTACGGGGATGCCAAGGCGATCCTCTTCGAGGGACTCTCGAAGGAGTCGATGGCAATCGTCAACATCGACGATCCGGCGGCGGAGCGCATGCTTCGTGCCTGTCGAGCCCGCGTGCTCCGCTGCAGCGTCCGCGACCCGCAGGCCGAGTGCTTCGCTCATCTCGACGCGCTCGGGCCAGGTTTCGTCTCGGCCCGCTGGACGACGCCGTGGGGAACGAAGCTCATCCGCCTTCCGCTCACCGGACTCCACAACCTGATGAACTCGATGCAGGCCGCGGCGGGAGCGTGGTCCGTCGGCATCGCCGGCGAGGTGATCGATTCGGCCCTGGAGCGATGCACGGCGCCGGCGGGTCGCCTTGAACCGGTGACGACCGACCAGGATCCGTTCTCGGTGCTGGTCGACTACGCCCATACCGACGACGCCCTCGACAATGTCCTTCGGGCGCTGCGGGCCCTGGTTCCGCCGGAAGGACGACTCCGCGTGGTCTTCGGCTGCGGAGGCGATCGCGACCGCACCAAGCGACCGCGCATGGCGGCAGTCGCATGTCGTCACGCCGACGAGGTGATCGTCACCAGCGACAATCCACGAACCGAGGATCCCGAGGCGATCGTCGAGGAGATCCTCACGGGTGTGCCCGCGGATCGTCGCGTCCGCACCCATCGCTGCGTGGACCGAGGCGAGGCCATTCGCGGCGCGGTCCTCTCCCTGCTGCCTGGCGACGTGCTGCTCATCGCCGGCAAGGGCCACGAGGACTACCAGATCATCGGAACGACGCGACGGCCCTTCGACGATCGCGAGGTAGCCAGAGCGGCGCTCGGCGAGCGGCGGGCAACTCCCATCCACGCGACCGTGGAGTGTCGAACATGAGTCGATTCGAAGGCGAGTGGATCCGCCGGACGACCAGAGGACGCTGGCTGCGACCGCCGGGTGCAACGACCTCGTTCTCCGACTTCACAATCGACAGCCGATGCGTGGCGCCCGACTCGGTCTTCGTCGCCATTCGCGGCGAAACTCACGATGGACACGACTTCGTGGCTCAGGCCGCAGCCGTGGGTGCGAGGCTCCTGATCGTGAGCCGCGAGGTGGATCTCGCAGTGCTGGACCCCGCGACTGCCGTCCTTCACGTCGACGACACGGTGCAGGCCCTTCAACAGCTCGGCGCGGCACACCGCCGGCGCCTCTCAGGCCTGACGGTGATCGCCATCACCGGCTCGGCGGGCAAGACCACCACGCGCAGAATCCTCGACGCGGTTCTTTCGACGACGCTTTGCGGAGCCCAGTCCCCGAAGTCCTTCAACAACCATCTGGGCGTTCCGTTGACGCTGCTCTCGGCCCGCTCCGAGCATCGCTATCTGCTGGTCGAGATCGGCATGAATGCTCCGGGCGAGATCAAGGCCCTGACCGCACTCGCGGCACCCGAGATCGGAATCGTCACCGGGATCGGCCGGGCCCACCTCGAAGGGGTGGGCTCGATCGACGGGGTGGCGCGGGAGAAGACCGAACTGCTCCGTTCGCTCGCTCCGCAGGGTCTGGCCGTGGCGAACGTGGACCAGCCTGCAATCCTCGCCCATCTTCATGGAATCAGCGGACTCCGCACGCTCGTCACCTACGGCCTCGCCCCGACTGCGCAGCATCGCCTGACGGGACGCGCTCCGGGGACCGCTGCTGGTGCGTCAACGCCGGGGGTCCAGACCGAGAACCGGGCCACCCACGAGACAGGCGTCGCGGTCGGACAGGAGTTCACCCTCGATGGCACCTTCTCGGCATGGCTGGGCCTGCCGGGTGAACACAACGCGGTGAATGCGCTGGCCGCGGTGATCGTCGCCCGGCATCTGGGACTGGATGACCGCGCCATCCGCGTCGGGCTCGCCGCAGTTGCACCGAGCGAGATGCGGCTCGAGCCATCGTCGATCTCGACTGGCGACCAGGCCGAACCGATTCTCCTCTTCAACGACGCCTACAACGCCAATCCCGAGAGCGTGGTCGCCTCGCTCTCGACCTTTGCGGAGATTGCCCCACCGCCCGCGGACTCGCGGCGGATCATCATCCTCGGCGACATGCTCGAGCTCGGCGCCCACGGCGCCTCGCTGCACCGTGAGGTCGGCGAGCGGCTTGCGGCGATGGCCGCCAAGCTCGTGGGACGCCCGGGTGATCGCATCGTGTGCGTGGGACCATTGATGCAGCAGGCCGCCGCGGCTTTCGAAGCGCAGCCCTCCACCGGGCATGTGAAGGTGGAGCTGATCTCTTCTCTGGGAGCGACCGAGCTGGCCCGGCTCATCGAGTCGTTTGCACCGGGTGATGTCATTCTCCTGAAGGGGTCGCGGGGCATGGCGCTCGAGCGAATCGCCACCGAACTGCGGCGCCGTTTCGGGCCGCCAATCGCCGGGTCTCGAGAAGGGCAGCAATGCTCTACAACCTGATCGAAGCGTTGGCCGACTGGCTCGATGGGATCGGGCTCTTCTGGGCCGTGCGTCTGATGTACGAGATCGAGTTCCGGGCCTTCGCCGCCGTGGTCGTGGCCTTTGGGCTGGTCTGTCTCACCGCCAATCCCACCATCCGCTGGCTGCGGCGTCAGAAGATCGGCGACCTCGCCTCATTCGATCAGGCTGAACTCGACCGGCTGAACTCGAGCAAGGTGAACACGCCGACGATGGGTGGGCTGTTCCTCTGCGGATCGCTCCTGGCGACGATCCTTCTGCTCGCGGATGTGCTGCACAACCGCTACGTGCACCTGGCCATCGTCGTCCTGATCTGGTTCTCGCTGGTCGGTGGTTTCGACGACTGGCTGAAGCTGACCGCGAAGCGCCGCGGCCCCGGGTCTCGGCAAGGGCTCTTCGCATGGGAGAAGCTCCTGTTCCAGTTGGGCGTGGGCGTGATCGTCGGCCTCTTCCTCTATCAGCATCAGTCCGCACACTCGCCCGACGCGGTCGTCCTCAACCTTCCCTTCCAGCGGTCCTACGTGAACACTCGGGTCAGCGATGCGGTGCTGCAGGCGCCGCCGCTCAATCCCTCGGTGATCGTGCTGGGCGTGGTGGCGTTCACGCTGATTGCCATGCTTGCGGTCGCGGGAACCTCCAACGCGGTCAATCTGACAGACGGCATGGACGGACTCGCCGCGGGCACCCTGACCATGGCCGCTCTCTGCGTGATGGTGCTCTGCTTCGTGGGCAGCGATGCCCGCACGGCCTATCGCCTTCTCGTTCCCCACGTGCCCGAAGCTCGCGAGCTGATCGTCGTCGCCGGGGCGATGGCGGGGGCCTGCCTCGGGTTTCTCTGGTTCAACTGCTATCCGGCGCGGGTGTTCATGGGTGACACCGGCTCGCTGGCTCTTGGAGGACTGCTGGGCTACATCGCCGTCGCCATCCGCCAGGAACTCCTGCTCTTCGTGATCGGCGGGGTCTTCTTCGCGGAGATGTTGAGCGTGATCCTGCAGGTGGGCTACTTCAAGTGGACCAAGGGGAAGCGGATCTTCCGCTGCGCCCCGGTGCATCACCATTTCCACCTCGGGGGCTGGACCGAGCAGCAGGTGGTGGCTCGCTTCTGGATCATCGGCGTGATTCTCGCCATCGTGGCGATGGTCTCGCTGAAGGTCAGGTGACCCGGCGCGGCGCCGCGACAGCGGTCTTCCGCCCGGCCCTCGGTACCATCCCACCCCACATGTCCGGCACCCCTCGACCCGCGCAGCACACTCGGCCGCCTGCCGCCCACACGGCGGGATGCGGCGCCGTGACGCGACTCGAGCGCAACAGGTCGGGATTGGCGATGACGCTCGCGCTCGTGCTCCTGGCCGCCGGCGGGTGCGTCGCTCGCGAAGGGGGGCCGTGGTACGGCACTGGAGTCGGATCGCCGCCGCGACTTTCGGCGGAGGCGTGGCCCACTCGACTCGATCGAAACACGGCCCTCGGTCCAGATCCCAGCCAGGCGCTTCTTCTCTCGCCGCGAAGCGGTCCGCCGGAGGAGCGGAAGTACCTGGGCTCGTATGGCGTCGGTGATCTCTATCGCATCGATGTCGAGGAGCTGGTCGAGGCCGATCAGCTCGCTCGATTCCGCGAGGAGCGCGGCTTTCGGGAATGGCTGGTGTTCCAGACCTACCTGCGTTCGCTCGACTCCGACCTCCAGTGGGCCGGTCCGATGATGCAGGTGACCGACGTCCCCGATGGCCCGGTGCGGGTCCTCGAAGTCTCGGAGACCAGCTTCGCCATCTATCTGCCGCAGGGCAAACCGCGCGGGCTGGTGGTGCAGTTCACGAACCTCGCCGGGAACACCGACTGGGAACGGCAACTGACCGCGGAGTTCCGCGCTCGTGGCTGGGCGGTGCTCTCCACGTTCGTTCCCGACGGCTGGGCGGTGCGCGAAGCGCTCGAGCTTGATCGCAACGACGATCCGCACGAGATCGGTGTCCGGATCGCCGAGGCCGTCGATGATCGTCTTGCCGAGTGGGCCTTCGGCGTCGAGGCCCTGCTCGACTATCTCGGCGCCACCTATCCCGACATTCCGCTCTCGCCGATGATCGGGCTCGGCAGCAGCGCCGGGGCCATCTCCCTTCCGGCAGTCGCGGCCCGGCTCGATCGCCCCTTCGACTGTTCAGTGCTGATCGGAGGTGGCATCGACGCGCTGAGCGTGCTGCGGTGGACCACGCTCTCGACGACGCCGTTCCGGCTGGTATGGGAGGACAGCAAGCATCCGACCGCGGCGCAGTGGACGGCGATTCAGAAGGCGTTCGAGTCGAGCACCCGGCTCGACGGCATCAAGACCGCCAGCTATCTGCGGCAGAGTCCGACGCTTCTGCTCCACGCCAAGTGGGATCGAATCGTCGATGCCCGCTGCGGCGATCGACTCTGGGAGGTGCTCGACTACCCCGAGCGCTGGTGCTATCCGGCGGGACACCTCGGTCTCTTCATCCTGTGGGTCCCGCAGGATCGAGCCAGGATCGCCGACTGGGTGGAGGCTCAGATCGACGCGGCCGGGCCAGCCGCCGGGCCCGCGGATGGCGTGGCCCCGATCCCCTGACGGCGGACTCGGGCTCCCCAGCACTTCTGCCTCGAGGATCGGGAGTTCTCTGGTGCGTGGCCCGACTTTGGGGGAAGATTCCCGGTGCAGGTCGCAATCACCCGCAGTGGTCGCGAAGCACGCGGCGGTTGGGACCGCCGCCCGGGTGGCCGTTTCGCCATCCCGGCAGTCGGAGCGCATCGTCGAAGGCAAGCGTGGAGTGAATCGATGAGTTGGCACGTGTCCCCTCCGAAGTGGAGCAAGTCTGATCGATCGAGTCGCTCGGCTGGTCTCGCACGCGCGGTAGGCGCAGGTATCGCCGTGGGCGCAAGACGAGTCCCGTCGCGACTGGCCATGGTCTGTCTCGGCGTCGTCGTCCTTGCCGGCGGAGGCTGTCAGCAGCGCCGCGTGCGGGTGGAGATGGCTCCGGACGAGCAGGGGATGAATCGCTCCTTTGCCACCAACACGCTCGACAAGGCGGGGCGGGCCCGACTCGCCGAGGCCTACGGACGCGACGCGAAGCGCGACCAGGGAACCGGCGGCGTGCGCGTGGCCGGCACCTTCGCCGATTCGCTTCCGAGCGAGGTCGGCAATCAGAGCGGGATCACCACGCTCGACTCTGACCTCGGCCGAACCTGGTTCTACTTCGAGAGCTTCCTGGGCGACCCCAACGATCCGCTGGGACTCGAGCGCGACGACTGGGTCGGTCTCCAGCGCCGCATGGCTGCGGGTGAACTCTGGATCCGCCTCTTCGGTCGCTGGGCCGAGCGGCAGATCGCCGATCCGTCGAAGCGCGAGGAGTTCCGCGCCTATATCGACGCCGATCTCGTTCCACTCGCCAACAACACCATGCTCCGCTACGGGGCGATGCAGGCCGCGGCCCAGTCCAACCGCGTTGGAGCCACGATTCGCGAGCGCCAACAGTCCGGACCGCGCACGCCCGAAGAGGCCTTCTGGCAGCGTCTCTTCGTGCCGCTGCTTCTCTGTCTGGCCGAATGCGACCAGGCCGCCCGCAGCGCCCGCCCGCAGGCGGCGGGAGCGGTGGGGCTCTTCACCGCGGAGGAGACGCATCAGCTTCTGCTCCTCTCGCTCGACGGCAATGCCGGCGGCGCGTCCCGGGCGTGGAGCCTGGAAGAGATCTTTCTGCCGGCGATGGCTCGTCAGGTGCGTCGCTTCCGCCCGCAGACGACGCGGATCACCACCGCCGATCTCCTGGCCATCGGCATCTCGTTCTTCTTCCACACCTCCTCGTCGCGCGATCGCGACGCCCTGATGCTGGACTCAGCGGCATTCAGCGAGGACGAGAAGGCCCGGATCCGCGGCGGCGATCGCTCGGTGGCGCTGCCGCCGCCCTACGGCCTCGATCCGCGTCGTACGGCCAAGTCGACCCGCGCGGAAGTTCGTCTCAAGACCCGCGACGAGCCGTATCTCACCAACGGCGTCTGGAACCCGGCCGAGGGCGAGGTCGTGTTCGACGCGGCGCTGCATGACGCCCTCAATCGCACCGTGCTGTATCAGCCGATCTACTACGCGGCGTGGTCGCGGGCGGCGGAGAGCCGGCAGCAGGCCTGCTTCGGCAGAATCATCATGCGCGGGGATGCCCTGGCGAACTACTGCATCTGGCTCGAGGTGCTGGGCGAGACCCGCGCCGCGGAGTGGACCGGACTGGTGGACCGGCTCGCGGCTTCGGGATCGGACTCGGGTACTGGTACCGGGTCGCGTCGCAGCGCCATCACCGCGATGAAGAGGTTCGTCGACGACGCCCGTGCCGACCGAGTCCCGCCGGAGGCGCTTCGGACGTGGCTCGGCGAAGCCGCTTCGAGCTCCGATTGAGCGGGTCCCGAGCCGCCGAGCAATCAATGGTCCTTCAGACCCCGACCTTCACGGGTGCGCTCCTGGCAGTCGCGGTGGCGCCCTCGACCTTCCCGTACGTGCGAGCCCGCGGCTTCACCGGACCCTCGGGAACCGGCTCGAAGGTGATGCGCGATCCCTTCGACGATGGGTCCCACGTGGCCACGGTGGTTGCGAGGAACCGGGTGTCGTCGCGCTCGGTGTAATCGGAGCGGTAGTGCGAACCGCGGCTCTCCTGACGAGCGAGACCGCCTTCGACGATGGCTTCGGCGAGGATCAGCATGTCGCCGACGGCGCGGGTCCACGACAGGTTCTGGTTGGTCCAGAGGCCGGTGTCGGAGAGCTTGACTCGCCGGTACCTTTCGCGCAGTTCAGCGAGTCGGGCGCGGGCCTGGAGCAGCCGCTTCTCGGTCTTGATCACGGTGCTGGCCGCGGTCATCTCCTCGCCCAGCTCGTGTCCGATGGCGTAGGGATTCTCGTTGCCGGAGCTCTGGATCAACCGCTCCATGCGCTGCGTCTCCTGGGCGACGAAGCCCTCGAAGAGCGTCGCGGGCAGGTCGTTGGCCGAACCCTTGAGGTCGCGAACGTAGCTGACCACGCCGACGCCGCTGAAGAGTCCGTCGAAGATGCAGGAGAGCAGGGCGTTGGCGCCGAGTCGATTGGCGCCGTGATACTGGTAGTTCACTTCGCCGAAGGCGTACAGGCCGGCGACGTTGGTCGACATGGAGTTGGCCGCGCCGAGGACCATGCCCTTGCCGTCGGCCTTCGACGTGTAGGTCGTCCAGAGTCCGCCCATGGTGTAGTGCACGCCCGGGAAGATCTTCATGGGCACCTCGGCCGGATCGTCACCGACGAACTTGCGATAGATGTCGATGATGCCGCCGAGCTTCCGCTCGAGGTACTCGCGCCCCAGGTGGGTCAGATCGAGGAAGACCATGTTGCCGCCGCCCACGCCGAGACCCTGATTCACGCAGACGTCGAAGATCTCGCGAGTGGCGATGTCGCGGGGCACGATGTTGCCGTACTTGGGGTACTTCTCCTCGAGGAAGTAGTACCGCTCGGCCTCGGGGATCTGCCGCGGATCACGGGTATCGCGGGCCTTCCGCGGAACCCACACGCGTCCGCCTTCGCCCCGGGCCGATTCGCTCATCAACCGCAGCTTGTCGGCGCCGGGAATCGCCGTCGGATGCACCTGGATGAACTCGCCGTTGGCGTAGTGCACGCCGGCCTGATAGCAGCGGCTGGCGGCACCGCCGGTGCAGATGACCGAGTTGGTGCTCTTGCCGAAGACCAGTCCGTTGCCACCGGTGGCCATGATCACCGCGTCGGCGCGGAAGGAGCGGATCTGCATCGTGCGCAGGTCCTGGGCGACGATGCCGCGGCAGGAGCCGTCCTCGGCGATGATCGGCCAGAGGAATTCCCAGTACTCGTACTTGGTGACCTTGCCCTCGCTCTCGGCCCGCCGCACCTGCTCGTCGAGGGCGTAGATCAACTGCTGCCCGGTGGTGGCGCCGGCGAAGTGGGTGCGCTTGTAGAGCGAGCCGCCGAAGAGGCGAAGATCGCGCTGACCCTCGGCGGTGCGATTGAAGGGGACACCCATGCGATCCAGCAGATCGATGATCCGCGGAGCCCAGTGGGCCATCTCGTAGACCGGCGCCTGGTGGGCGAGAAAGTCGCCGCCATAGACGCTCTCGTCGAAGTGCTCCCACTCGCTGTAGCCCTGCTGGCGGGCGACCTCGTTGCAGGCGTTGATTCCCCCCTGGGCGCAGACGCTGTGCGAGCGCTTGACCGGCACCATCGAGAAGAGATCGACGGGAAGCCCCGCCTCGCTGACGCGAACGGCAGCAGCCAGACCGGCGAGTCCGCCGCCGACGATGATGACACGGCGTGTGTTGTTCATGAGTGGACCGCTCCGTCTCCGCCCAGCATCTTGAGTTCGATCTCCCTGGCCTTCACCGGGTCAAGCGACGCAAAACCGAGCACCGCCGTCACTCCAGCGGCGCCGAGCAGGAGCCCGACCGCCACGCAGACATAGGCGAAGCGGCGCTGCGCTCCGGCCGAGATCGTGAGCCCCCAGGTGATCGCTGCCGTCCAGAGTCCGTTGGCGAAGTGGTAGACGAGGGCCAGCACGCAGACCAGATAGAACGCCGCTCGCAGGAGTCCGGGGAGACCATCACCGAAATGCAGCGCCGTCGACGACGCGGCATGCACAGGATCGAAGGTGGGGAAGAGCCCGCCGAAGGTGATGCCGAAGCGAAGCGAGGCGAGGTGCAGGAAGATGAAGACCACCCCGAGGTATCCGCTCAGGCGCTGCAGGGTGTAGCGGCGATTCGCCGACCAGGAGTAGTGCTTGACGTTGGAGCGCCCGGTTCTGGCGAACCAGACGCCGAGGATGGCGTGGAAGGCGATTGGCAGCCAGAGCGCGAACAACTCGATGAAGAAGAGAAACGGCAGGTTGTGAATGAAGTTCACTTCGTGCTGGAAGCTCTCGACTCCACCGTCGCCGTACGAGGGATCGCCGATGAATCGACCCCAGACGATGCTCGAGTTCGTCGCCAGGTGCGGGAACAGGAAGAGCCCAATCGGAGCGACTCCAGTCAGCGAGTGGAGTCGCCGCAGGAGGAAGTAGTGTCGTTGGACGAAGGGCTCGGCGGCTTCCGAATGCGAGTGCAGGGCAGTCACGGCGGGGAAAGTCCGTTCGGAGGAGTGGCGATCAGGATTCGCGGGTGGTGTTGCGGGTGTGACGACTGTGGCGAAGGCGACGAGTGGGGGGCCACTCGTGCCCGCAGCGGAATCGACTCAGGACGGCATGCGAAGCCCGGCCCCGCCTGCACCGGGGACGGCCCCAGGGCCCAGGCCGGGAACGGCTCCCGCCTGCTGGCGGGCGACGATCTCGAGGAAGTAGACGAACCGACTGCGCACCGCCGCGAGGATCTCGGCGAGCTCGGCCGACTCCTCGGCGCTCAGATTGCCCTTGGTCTTCTCTTCGAGGACGGCGATGAGGTCGATTGCCAGCTTCGCTCCCGGCAGATCGACCATCACCTTGCCCGACTTCTGATCGCCGTACCCCCCCAGGGCCATGAGGGCCTGCGAGGCCATCATGCTGACCAGGGTTCGAAACTCCGCCGGAGGCAGGTCGTCCGGACCGCCGGGGCCGGCGCTCTTCTTCCCGGCCTCGCGCTCGTGTTCCTTCTGCGCCAGTCGCTCCTTCTCGGCCTGGGCCTGCGCCTTCCAATCCGAGTCGATGTGCAGTTTTGGGGTGGACGAGTCGTCGCTCATGGGTGATCTCGGGTGAAGGGGGTCGCGTCCGCCCGAGGATGGTCGAGATCGAGCCGGTGTGCGCGCAGAAAATTGAAGTCGCGGGAAAGGCCGAGTATAGCCGCGGGCATCATTACAATCGGCCTCACATGAGCGAGCGAACCAGGCTGCGCGGAGAGACGGACGGACGAACCAAAGTCCCTGGACGGCGCGCCGCTGCGGCACTGCGCGCCCCTGCGGGGCTGCGAACCCCTGCGGGGCTGCGAACCCCTGCGGGGCTGCAAACCCCTGCGGCGCTGCAAACCCCTGCGGCGCTGCAAACCCCTGCGGCACTGCAAACCCCTGCGGCACTGCGCGCCCCTGCGGGGCTGCAAACCCCTGCGGCGCTGCAAACTGGAACCGCCCGAATTCCGCTGGCGCTTCTGGTGGCCATCACCACCATGACGAGCATGAGCGGCATGCTCTCAGCATGCTCCGCGGCTCGCGAGAGCCGAGCCATCCGTCCCATCGATCTTGTCGATCGAAACGCGGGGGACACGACCAATTCGGCGGTGGCCCGGTCTTCGGATTCGACCGAATCGAGTGAACCCGCGCGGGTTCCGGCGGTCGAGGAACTTCCTGCCGAGACGCTTCCCGGGGCGATCGTCCTCGACGGCAGCGGCGTCGGCGAGGCCACCTCGCAAGCCACCCCACTGACGGAACCTGCAGCGGCGACGGGGGCCGCAGCGGGGAGAGATCCTGACGGCCAGGTCCCCGACCCCACCCGCCGTCCGCGCACCGAGTGGATCGTCGAGAGCCTGGTCGGCCAGGTGAACGGTCGACCGATCTTCGCCGAGCAGTTTCTCGATCCAATCGAGGATCGCCTGCTGCGCATCTCCGAAGAGGAGGAGCGGGCCGACGCTCGGCGAACCATCATCGTGCTGGTGGGGCAGCGCTTCGACGAGTTCGTCAACAGCGAACTGGTGATCGCCGAAGCCGAGTCGCTCCTTTCGCCGGAGCAGCAGCAGGGTCTGCTGGCGTGGCTCCGCGATTTCCAGGAGGGTGAGATCGCCAGGCGCGGCGGCACCCGCACCAGCGCGGAGAGCAGCCTTCAGGAGGACTTCGGCCTGACCATCGAGGAGTACATGTCGACCTCCCGCAATCAAGCCCTGGCGTCGGACCTTCTGCGCCGCCGAGTCCGTCCGCGAGCGATCGTGAGTTGGCGCGACATCGAGCGTGAGTTCGCCGACCGCAGCGGAGACTTCGCCCCCGGGGCGACGCTGCGAGTGGGTCGCATCTGGCTCTCGAATCGCGACCAGTCCGCCAAGATCGAAACAGCCGCCGCCCGCTTTGCCGAAGGGAAGACCTTCGCCGAAGTGGCAACCGAGCTGGAGCTTCCCGAGGGCGGTGCCTGGCGGGAGTTCTCAATCGGCGACGAAGGCATGGAGGGAATCGACGAGCTGGCCGATCCGATCAAGGCGGCCCTTCTCGATCTGGTTCCTGGTGAAGTGAGCGAACCGGTGGTCCTTGGTGGACGGACCTGGTGGCTGACGATCATCGAGATCGATCGACCTCCGGCGCGGAGCATCTACGACCGCGAGGTGCAGTTGATGCTGCGTCAGGAACTCGAGGGGCGGCGTGAGGGACAGGAGCGCGATCGCTACATCAAGTCGCTCCGGCTGCGCTGGATCGCCGAGAGCATCGAGGACATGCGCATGCGTCTGGTCGAGATCGCCCTCCGCCGCTACTGGCGGTGACCCGGCGCAGACGGAATCTCCTCACCGGGGCTCGATCCATCTGGACGCAGTGGCTCAGGCGATTCCGCCGACACTGGTCGTTGGGGGCGCGCGGCGAGCGGGCTGCCTCCAGAACTCTCCGGGCGCAGGGATACGAACTTCTGGCGTCGAACCTGCGGCTGGTGGGAGCGGAGGCCGATCTGGTGCTGCTCAGTCCCAATCGACGAACGATCGTGATCGTCGAGGTGAAGTCCCTCTCGCCCAGCGTGCGGCACCCGCTGGATCGCATCGACGCCGCCAAGCGGCGGCATCTGCGGCGGCTGGGGGCGGCCCTGCTCCAGCGACCGGAGCATTCCCGCCGCGGCGTCCGCTTCGACGTCGTGGCGGTGCGGCGAAGCGGCCGACGGCTCGAGGTGGAACACCACCCGGGAGCGTGGGAGTGAGGGCTTCCCGAGTTCCGTTCTCCCGTTACGATCCGCGGCACTTCCATGCTCCTCGTCATCGAACACAGCGACGTCGCCCCGCTCGGCACCCTCGGTCCGATCCTGATGGATCACGCCCATCGACTCAAAGTCGTCCGCCTCTCCCGCGGCGAGCCGCTTCCGCGCGACCTCGATGACGTCGACGGCCTCATCGTCTGCGGCGGACCGCAATCGGCCAACGACACCACGCCGGTGATGCAGCGCGGTCTCGAACTCATCCGCGAGGCCCACGGCCGCTCGCTCCCGGTGCTCGGCATCTGCCTGGGCGCGCAGATGCTGGCGAAGGCCCTCGGCGGTGAAGTGGGAGCCCTCGATCCGGGGGAGAACGGGGGCGGTCCCGAGATCGGCTGGGACCTGGTTCGTCTCACCCCCGCCGGTCGCGAGGATCCGCTCTTCACCGGCATCGGCTGGACCGCCCCGCAGTTTCACTGGCATGGCGAGCAGGTCACCAAGCTTCCTCCCGGAGCGCGAGCCCTCGCAAGTTCGGCGCGGACCAAGGTCCAGGCGTTCGGCGTCGGACTCCGCTCATACGGACTTCAGTACCACCCCGAAGTCGATGAGCGCGGCATTCAGCGCCTCCTCGTCGACGGCGCCCGCGAAATGCAGCAGCACAAGATCAGCGCCGACTCGATCCTCACCCAGACCCGGACCCACCTCGCCACCTTCGAGCGCAGCGCCCAGCGACTCTTCGCCTCGTGGACTCTGTACGTGGCGCCGAGCGACCGGAAGAATCCGGGAGTCGCGCGAGATTTGGTGCACTAGAGCGCGGTCCGCGTGGGGTGAGTTCGAAATCGGGTGGCGCGTGGCTCGAAGCGCATTCATGTCTTCACTCTCGCGCGTGGCGCATCCCCTCTACCGCTTGCGGGAGAGGGTGGAGCCGTGAGCGAGCGCCTGTCCCGAGCGAGCGCAGCGAGTCGAGGGCCAGCGAGTCGAACGGCGGGGGGTGAGGGTCGCAGGAAGTCCTCACGCCTCGCTTGCGGGAGAGGGCCCTGATTGGGACCTGTCACAAATTCTGCATGCAAGGCCTCGCCACCCCGCGCCCGCATCCAATCGTGCAACCCACTGCTGCCCCCTGCTCCCCGCGCCCCAAACGCAGCCAGCTCCCAAGGCCCTCATTCCTCATTCCTCATTCCTCTTCCCCTACCTGCTCGCCCGCGCCTTCCCCAGGGCCCGCGCCCGCTCTATCGCCTCAACCACCTGTCCCGGCGTATACGAGTCGCTCTTGAAGACTTCGGTGCCGTCCGGGGCGAAGACGATCAGGAGCGGGATGGTTCGGCGACCGGAGCGGACCAGCATGTCGTTGCCGGCTTCGTTGTTGCCGGTGAGGTCGACCTTGATCGGAGTCACGCCCGTGCCCGGCGCCATCAGCGCGGCGACATGCTCGCGGAAGAGCACTCCCGCCTCGAGAGCCTTGCAGTTCAGGCACCACTCGGCGGTGAAGTCCATGACGACAACCTGTCCCGCTGCCTTCGCCTGGGCGAATCGCTCGGGGGTGTAATAGACCCAGTTGATCGGTCCCTTGCCCGTCTGCGAGACGCCGACGTAGAGCGACAGGGCCGCGATTGCGAGTCCGAGCCCACCGAAGGTCACGCGATTGACCAACGAGTTCGAGATGCGAATCGTCCGGTACGCAAGCCAGAGACCCGAGGCCGTGGCCAGCGTCGCGACCACCCACCAGAAGAAGCGGCTGGGGGGATCCGGGGCGTCGACCAGCAGACCGCTCATTCCGGCGCCGATGAAGTACGCCCCCGCGGCAATCAGCAGGCCACCCATCACCTGCTTGATGAGGTCGCTCGCAGGACCGGTCTTGGGCATGCGACTGACGAGCTTCGGGAAAGCCGACAGCACGAGGTACGGCAGGGCCATGCCGGCGCCGATTGCGAGGAAGACCGAAAGCGTCGTCGAGGCATTCTGCGTCGCTGCCCACGCCGCCGCGGCACCCATCAGTGGGGCCGTGCACGGCGTCGAAAGCACCGCGGTCATCACCCCGAAGCCCACCGAGCCCACGTGGGTGTCGTGCCGCGGGTTGAACCCGTAGACCCACTGCGGCAGGTTGACGACGAAGAGTCCGCACATCCCAATTGCCATGACGACAATGAAGAGCCCGACGCCGATTGTGAAGAGCGGGAGCTGGAAGAGCTGGTTGATCGCCTTGAAGCCGGTGAAGCTCGCGACCGCAGCCCCGAGCGCAACCCAGAAGAGGATCACGCCGAGACTCATCGATGCGCCGAGCGCGAAGCACCGCGCCGGATGTCCCGCGGTCTTGCTCAGCCCCATGATCTTGAGCGGGATCACCGGCAGCACGCAGGGGGTGAAGTTCAGAAGGAAGCCGCCGAGGGCCGCGACGAGAAGAAGCAGGATGAATCCGGGGCGGCTGGCGACGTCGATTGCGAACTGCAGCCCGAAGACGTCGAAGGGAATCAGCGACGGGGCCACCTCGCCCGAGCGGATGCGACCGAAGAGGTCGACTGGAAAGTTGGCGAAGTCGGCATCGATGACCGTCGCCTCGAGCGCCGTTCCAGGCGCGAGGATCTCGAGCGCAATCGGCAGGACGACAGTCGCCGGGTTCTTGCAGGTCGAATCGTCGCACGCCTGGAAATCGATCTCGAGCGAGAGCGATGTTTCACCCGGGGCCGCGTCGGCGGCGATGGTGAGTGGCAGGTACGCAATCGCCCGACCTTCGAAGACCGCGTAGAGCTGTTCGCCATCCCCCACATCGGCAGTCGCGCCGTGCACCTCTGGCCACACCAGAAATCCAGCGTGTGGGCGCACGAGTGGCGAGTTGGAGGTGATCCGAATCGAAGCGTGAATGGCCCCGTCGAAATCGGCGTACCTGGCGAGCTCTCCGACGCGCGGTCGATCGTCGGTCCAGATGTGCCAGCCTGGACGGATGTCGAAGACGACCGCGATGGGCACGTCGGCACCGGGAAGCACGCGGTGCCGGTCGGCCTTCACGGTCACCTTCACGCGATCGCGGGAGTCGCCGAACTCGTCATCCCCTTCCTCGGCGGCGCCGAAGGTCAGGCCTCGGCCGAATCCGGGGGCGCCTCCGGTCGGTCGCGACGGTGCGGCGACGAGAGCCGATTGCGGCACCGTCGACGAGACCGCCAGCGTCGAGCCGTGCGTCGTCGCTCCGGGGAGCGACGCATGGGCGGTCAGCGCGAGAAGCGGGAGCAATCCCAGAACGGTGAGGTGTCGTGTCAGTCGTGTCAGTCTTTTCATCGGAATGACCGTTCAGAGTTGCCGCCGCAAGGGCAGTGGGGGAGCGGCTGCGTCGAGGGTCGGATCAGACCACGCCTGTCCGAGCCGCTCACGCCTTTCGTCGGAAGATCGCCGCGGCGAGCACTCCCAGAACCACCAGCAGAACCACGCCTCCGGCGAGAACCGCGAGCATGGAGTTGCGCCCGGCGTCGGCGGGAACGATTCCATCGAGCGACGCGGCCACGGTGCGATACCCGCCGAAGACCTCGGGATAGGTCCATCCGCTCGGTTCGGCCGAGCTGTCGATGGCGAAACCCGACTCGAAGGTCTTGCCGGTGACCGGCGCAAGGCAGACCTTGTCATCGCAGGCCTGATACGTGAGCGCGACCGTGAGAGCCACGGGACCCGCAGCGGCATCCGGGCGAATCTCAATGGGCACGTAGATGATGGCCCGTTCAGAAAAGACCGACATCGTGCCGGCCGGGCCCATCGCCTTGCTCTCGATCTCCTTGGCGACCGGCCACTGAATCAACTCCGGCCGCACCAGCACGCGAGCATCCCCTGCGGTCACGGTCACCGCGGTCACGATGGCATCGGGATCGGACCCGGCCGGGGCCTGGGTGTGCCAGCGGTTGCGGTGATCGAGGATGACCGCAATCGGAACCACGTCGCCGGGCCTGGCGAGGGTCTTGCCAGGCATCACCGTCACCGTGACGACGGAGCTCGAGTCCTCGCTCTGGGCGAGGGCGACTTCCGTGGGGAATGCCAGAAGCCCGAGGAGACACAGGCAAGCCAGCGAAATCGATCGGAGGGGGGATCTGAGCAGCATGGAAGGGGCGAGTATACGAACGGGGTGGTGGACGCCCGGCCGCGGGCAACAGCCCCCCCAACCCCTTGAACGGCGATCGACCCCGCGCCATTGCCGGTCCCGTCCCTTCCCATTGAAAGGATCGGGGGGAAAGGATCGCGGGGGAAAGGATCGCGGGGGAAAGGAT
>Ga0163146_10003576_pt1 | contig 19663 bp, 15 predicted proteins | sample OliLakLV19MP7G1_FD_148648 | JGI IMG/M metagenome (GOLD analysis project Ga0163146, IMG submission 148648) | Freshwater microbial mat bacterial communities from Lake Vanda, McMurdo Dry Valleys, Antarctica - Oligotrophic Lake LV.19.MP7.G1 | ecosystem: Environmental > Aquatic > Freshwater > Lake >...
CTTTACGTTCGATGATTTGTTCATTGGTTGATCCTCTTGAATTGGGTTCTGGTGTTGCAACCGAAACCATACCAGGCTAGTCCTGGAGGGGATCACCAAACTTTTCAACTAAACTCGGGACAAGGCCGATTGCATCATCAAATTTTTTCATCGACTCTTCAACTTGAGCTTTTTGAAAGTGAGTCGTTAAGCTTTTAGGATCGATGGCGGCTAGCTTATCGTAGTCTTTGATAGCTTTCTCTTTTTCGCCAACGGAAACGTAAAGAGCTGCCCGTGCTTTGTACACATCTTTATTCATGGGATCAAGCGTGATCGCTTTCGTCAATTGTTCGATCGCTTCTTTCGGCTGGTTGTTCGCATCGTACAGCCGAGCCAGAGCGACGTGAGCATTGCCTCCGACATGTCCAAGACTGATCGCTTTTTTCAAGTCGGCCATTGCATCGCTATCTTTTCCGGCGATCGCATTTCCTCGAACTCTTCCTCTTTGATAGTAAGCCATCGAGTTTTTGTCGTCGAGCTTGATCGCTTGATTCAACATCGTTTCGGCTGCTTCATTGTCTGACATGTCGGCAGCGGTTATTGCAGCAAACGTCAGTTCTGCAGAACTCATCGACGATGCTTTCTTGCCGGGAGTGTATTTTTTCAAGGCTTCAGAAAGCGACAGCTGAGGCGGCGAAACAAATAATCGATCGAGCTCTTTGGACGTTTTATCATGCTCTGCTTGTTCAGCCGAAATTGGAGGTGCTTCTTTCTTTTCGGCGCAAGAACTCAGGAGCAATATTGTTCCTAGCAGCAAAACGAATGATGATGACCTGAACCAATTGAGCATAAATTGCCAAAGCTATGTAGATCCATAATATCTCACGGAAACCTGCCGGCGGACTTCGGGCGTCCTTCTAAAACATTGCTACTCAACGATCTTCGACCGTTGCGCTCTTCTGGTAAGCTTGTTGCAGTCATATTATTCGGTCGTTTAATTCGACCCGAGGGATTCACTCGGTGAGCCCGGCGATGTAATAATAGGATAGTCGGGGGGCTCGCTGGATGGACCAACAACAATCTACGAGCAGCTGTCCTGTCTGCGGCAAGCAAGTGACCGCCGGCGGGGGCTCAATGACGTCCTGGATTTTTGGCAGGCCTACCTGCAAGTGCCGGACGGGGAAGCCTTCGGACAGCACTCCTAACCCGCGAACCAGTCTGGCCAACCGGCTGCATAACAAAGAGAAAAAGCAGATCAGTTTTGGCGATGGCTACGAAGTCCTGGAGCTGATCGGCGAAGGCGGTATGGCTTCTGTCTACAAGGTGCGAAGCCACGCGGACGACTCGCTGTTCGCGATCAAGATGTTGAAGGCGGAATTGGCGCGCGACCCGCTCGCCATATTGCGATTCAAACAAGAGGTCAAGGCTGCCGCTAAATTGGGGCATCCGAATCTGGTGGCGTCGTACGAACTGGGCGAAATGGATGATGGCACGCCGTTTTTCGTCATGGATTATGTTGATGGCTCCAATCTCAGCGCTCTTTTAATCGAGCAGGGTAAGCTTACAGTCGAGCGGGCGCTGGAAATTTTCATTGCCATGTGTGAGGCGATGGAACACGCGCACAGTAAGGGAGTTGTTCACCGAGATCTAAAACCGAGTAACGTCCTCGTCAACGCGCAAGGATTGGTCAAGGTAGTTGATTTTGGTATCGCCAAAGTTTTAGTCAGTGGCACCACCACCGGTAATACCGCCAGTCTGACCCAGACTGGAGAACTTTTTGGAAGTCCACTCTACATGAGTCCTGAACAATGCATGGGCGAGAACTCCGATGAACGTTCCGACATCTATTCGCTAGGATGCGTTATTTATGAGCTTCTAAGCGGCAGACCGCCGTTTGAAGGTGCCAATCCGATCAAAATTATTTTCGGTCATTTGAACGAAACGCCCGCGCGTTTTGCAAAAGGATCTGTCGGCGACGGTGCCAAACGTCTTGCCAGTTTAGAAGCGATTGTTTTTTGTTGTCTTGAGAAACTTCCTGCCAATCGATATCAATCGGTTCATGACCTTCTGAAAGATCTGGAAAATGTGAAAGAGGGCAAACCTCCAAGCATCGCTCGAAACTCGCCTGTCATGCGCCGCAACGTGCTGAAAAAAGTTGCTGTTGTTGTTGGTGTATTAGGTCTGGCAGGTGGTGCAGTTTTTGGAATCTCAACTTTGAGCCATCAGGAAAAACCTGAAGCTAAAGCTGTGGTGGTTCCGAAGCAAGATAATCTGGCGGTGAAGAGGCTAATTGATAGCTTCACCACAGAGATTCAAGCGCATCCGGACGAAGATTATTGGTACATCATGCGTGGTACCACTTACCGTGAGAACGGTGAGCTTGTAAACGCGTTGATGGATTTTACTATGGCGATAAACAAGAATCCTAAAAACGCCAAAGCTTACAGAGAGCGCGGTTGGACGCATGCTCTGATGGAACAATGGCAGAAGGCTGCAGATGATAATACGGCTGCGATCGAACTCAATCCTAAATACGCTGACGCTTATATTGGACGTTCGCGCGATTATGGTGCACTCGGCAAAATAAAAGAGTCTTACGCGGATGCATCAAAAGCGATTGAATTGAATCCGAGCAATCCGATGGCCTATCTTAATCGTGCCGGTGCCGCTTTCGACATGAAGAATTACAAGCAATCGTTAGCCGACTGCGATCAGTGCGTAAAGCTCAATCCTGCTGATCCGCATCCGCGAATTCTACGTTCGCGTGTTGCGGAAAAACTGGGCGATTTGAAAAAAGCATTGGATGATCTTTCGTTTATTGTCTCGAAGAGACCCGAGGAAGTACCACGAATCGTTGAACGCGCATATCTCTACAACAAGCTCGGCAAGTACGACCTGTCCTTGCAGGATTCCGAAAAAGCGCTTGCACTCGATCCAAAACATGTGGGCGGGCATATCGCTCGGGCCACTTCTCTAATTGGTTTGAATCGGAAAACAGAAGGCTTCGATGCGTTCGAGCGTGGGCTCGCTGTGGACCCGAACAATTCCGAAATTTGGAAATTGAAAGGCGACATCTACGCCAAAATGGGCGAGCTTTCGAAAGCAACTGAAAATTATGATACCGCCCTGAAACTTTCGCCGGCGTATCAAGACGCCATCGACGCCAGAGCCAAGCTGCCACAACTGACTTCAGATCAGCCTGCGAAATAAGGCGCGGCGTGTTCGGTTCTGGCATAGCGCGCTAGCGTCACTGACAGGGTCACGGCTCGTACGATTTTGGTACGCCGCTCGAGCAAAAAGTACGGCGCCTGTGCGAGGGACTGCTGTTATCGTCGCGTTTGATTCTTGCTGTCTTTCAGCCGATCTTTCGTTCTGCATCCTTAATATTGCAATTTGGGTACTCTTTGGTCACAGTTTTTGCGTATGTTCTTAATGCGAAACTTCTGATCTTGAAACAACTGCAAACTATATGGGCAATAATCAGCCAACAGAACGAAATATAGAAATTTCGGAACCATCAGCAGTTTCGAGCGCACCAAGCTTCGGTGATCCCGTTAGCTTGATGAGAGAAGGCGTAGAAAAGAATTTATATGGGTGAGGTCCTCGCCCCTGCCCCACCGGTGGTGGCGGCGATAGAACTCCAAGACCTGGAAGAACGGTACCAGAAGGGTTTCCGGAAGTCGAGATATCGAACGAGACTCTCACTCCGGAGAAAAATACTTGGAGTGACACGGCGGCTTACAACGCCTCAATTTCAGGTTCAAAATTTGCATTCAATAATTTAAAAGGCGGCAAGCCTGGCTCTGACGCAGGTCCAGCCAGACCTCCGGAGGCACCTTCGTTTGATGGTGGCAACACCGAGAGCGCTGAATCAACTAAACCACCCGAAGCCGAAGCAACAACAAAAACAGTAGAACAGCAATACCAGGATACTCTCCGAGAGGCAGCAGCGAAGGGATTGCCGGTGGTAGTTGTCTTTGGCTCACAATCGGCGTTGGACACTCAGAAGCAAGCCACCCAAACTCTTAGAGAAAACATGAATGAAGGCAAAGCCGTCTACCTGTTTGTCGATACAGATAAGCTCGATCCAAATTCGGAGCTTGGCCAAGTTGCTCGTCGGGATGATAAGCAAGGGCTTGGTTTAGGAGCGACGGGCAAATCAGATTTGGTATTCACCGGGGTGTACAAAACCGAACAGAGACCTGATGGATCTGTCGGAATTGGAAAATCCGTCGCAACTTTCTGGGGTGATCGCGGTGAAATTTCTGCCACCATGCGCGAACAGTTGCAGTTTGCCACCAGAAGAGGACCCGGACCGGAAGTGACTCCCGGCGGAGATCCTTCTGTCCTGCCACCACGTCCATCAGTCGTTCCTGCGCGACCTGACCAACCGACAGATCGCCCGCAAGGTCCAGACGATCGACCTAATAATCCGACCGACCGCCCGACTGACCCGAGCGATAAACCAAAAGATCCAAACGATAAACCCAAGGATCCAGAAGAAAAGCCTGGTGAAACTGAGGCTCGCGAAAGAAAGCGCCAGGATGAAGAACGTCGGGTCGAAGCTAGGAAAAAACGATACAAAGAACTCGTGAGTGGTACCACCGATAAAGGCTACTCACTCGAACAATACGCTGACGGTTGGGGCAACTTCCTTGACAGAACAGAGATGGAAAGTGGCGCTTCTCGTGATCTTGTAAATCAAGTCGGGCGTCAAATGATCACAGGTGATTTCGACGGTAAGCAACTTGCAGGATTGATGGACAAAGTCGGTGCCACCGATCAAGCCACCATGGATCAAAAGCTGCAAGAGGCGAACAAACAGCTCGCCGATAGCGGTTTGCAGTTGAAAGCAAAGGTCAATCCAGAAAGTGGAAAAATATCAGAGTTTGAGGTTACTGGAAAAGACGGCGAGTCGCTTCGCATCACTTCTGATGGCAGAGTGATCGGAGCCAACGGCGGAAAAGAAATTACAGCGTCACAAGCATCCATACGGTTGGCTAAGCGGGCAGAGCCAGCCGCATGTCCGTGAAATGGCTAACTTATTGGAACCGGTGGTTCCAAACCTTGCTTCTCTTGGCAACGAGATTCTGTCACTTTATTTTAAGCTTGAGCGGTCCGCCTGCTTATGTTTGATTCAGATCTAAGCAAAGCCGCCGCCCATCGGTGTAAACTCTAGGTCGGCATCGGGACGACTTCTCGAGCCATGTGGTTAGAAAACAGTTTTGGGTCGAGGAATTATGTCGCTTCAAGCAATTACGGACGCTATTGCAAATGGAAAAATGATTTGTCCCAAGTGTCAGGGACCGATCAAGAAGTACGATAAATACGCTGCAACTATTGATGCTGTGCGCGATGGATTCAACGTAATCGATATCGATTCTCACGGTGAGCGCGTCACGCTTATTTGTGGAAACGATGGATGCGAATGGAAAGAGCGCACTGAGTATCCGATGGAATACGTGGCTGACTAGTCACCGTATCAGTTAGTCTTGTTCAATTCCGGCATGTAGGATATTGCGCGCCCTGAAGCGGAACTCGCCGCGCCCAATTCGAGCAGTTCCATGACAAGAAGGGCATCATGGGCGGTGACTGGGTTCGGACTGTTCAGTCGGATTGCGTCGCGCACACCTTCGTAGTATGTGGAATAATTGCCGCGCTCGGTGACAACTTCGGAAGTTTGAGGTTCGTCATTTCTATAGGTGGTTAGCGCACCATTCCTGGTGTCGACTCCCCACTTTTCGGCGTTGACTTTATCGCCATTTTTAAGTGAGTCTTCCTGGGTGTCTAGTCCGTATTTGATGTAACTTCCGAGTTTTCCGTGTAGGACGAATCGCGGACTTTCTGCTGCCACCAGAGCGCTTCCGTGCAGAATAACTCTGCGTTTTCCGTAGCGAAGAATGGTGTGGAAATAATCGACTGCGTTTGCATCATCGCGTTGTTGTTCCAAGTCTGCTTGAATAGAATCTGGCTCGCCGAAGAGCTGCAAAACCTGATCGAGTAAATGTGATCCAAGATCGAACCAAATGCCGGTGCCAGCGCCAGCTTGCTCGCGCCAGCGTTGCCTAACTTCAGGGCGGTAGCGATCGAAATGTGATTCGAAATGCATTACTTCGCCTAAGGTTTTTTTCTCAAGCAACTTTTCGATGGTCAAAAAATCGGCATCCCATCTACGATTATGGAATACGGACAAAACCTTATTTTGTTTGTCTGCTAGTTTGATTAGTTCCTTGGCTTCATCTGCAGTGGTTGTGAATGGCTTATCCACAACCACATGTTTTCCCGCATTCAGAGCGCGTTTTGCTAAATCGAAATGCGTATCGTTAGGGGTTGCGATCACTACTAGATCAATCGAATCGTCGGAGAACGCATCATCGTGACTTTTAGTGACTGTTGCGGTCGGAAAGTCCTTCAGCACTTTTTCGCTATCGCTTGATACCACTTTGGTGAGATTTAAGCCATCGACTGCCGAAATCAGTGGCGCATGGAAAGTCTTTCCGGCATAGCCGTAACCCAGCAATGCCACATTGACTGGTTCGTCTTTGAATGCTCCCATGGTTTCGTCTCCATTCGAATGATGAGCAACAACCTTAGCACGCCCGGCGGTTGCGTTCTCGGCACAAGCGGGAATCGGTTAATCCACGGACTTGTGACAATGCCCGCACTTGCATCGGTGCTGACTTGCCAAGCTTATACAATGGAACCGTAGGTGGTGCTGCAAGCTACTGAAGTAAAGTGTTGTGTGGATTAGATGTCGAAGAACCCTGTTAGTAAATACTACGATCTGGAAGAAGCGAAACGTCTTCTCTCGTTGGTTGGCGATCGAATCTCCACTGCGGATTGGTTCGATAAGAATTGGCAATTCAGTGTCCATCAATTCCCGCCGCTCCCTGAGCCGGCAGATTGCGCCACTTTTCAGGTCTTTCGAACTGATTGGTTTAATGAAGATCGGCAAGGAATTCACTTCGAAACATTCCTCGGACCAAAGGAATGGAAAAAACAAGTGATACCAGTGATGATGCACATCTTTCATTGCGACGTCATTCCAGGCACCACGATTAAGCGAAGAGCCGTCGCCACTCCATTCGTCGATGAAGTCTTCGATACTGTTTCAAGCTGGCCCGGTTACTCGTTTCGCGTGGGTAAGTATGGCTCGCATCCCTTTACCTGTGCGGTCAAATTTGAGTTTGATACCATCGTCGACCAGCTGGAAATAGAATTCTCTAAACTAGGTTCAGAACTAGGTCCAGTGATGGAACAGACATTGCAATCGGTTTTAAACCAAAACAGGATTCGCGTTTAAGTCAGCACTGTCTATTTCAGCACGTTCTTAATTTCTTGATCCAGCGCTACAAACGCCTCTCCATCAGGATCTCCGACCGACAACGGTCTCAACAGTGCGCCGCCCGGATGCACCCATCTGATAATTCCGTTTTTATCTATTAAGATCGAAGCCGAGGTGTAATTTCTGTCTTTACCGACCCAAAACTTTTTAATTGTCGTCCATTTATTGTCGAGCGCGACTGGAAACGAAAAGCCCCATTGATGCATGATGACGTCGACTTTCTCTCTGGTTCCCAATGAGCCTCTGCCTTTCGGATGATGAATGCCGATCACCACAAGCCCTTTGTCTTTGTATTGTTTTTCGAGCTGCTTCAGCGCCGGAATCGATCGTTGGCATAAAGAACAGTAGCCCAGCCAAAAACGTACGAGCACGGCTTTGCCTTTCAAACCTGCGATGGTGAGCGGTTTGCTGTTGACCCATTCGAGATCGGAAAATTCGGGAGCTTTGGTTCCGATGATATCTTTGCCTTCGACAGTTTCTAGCGCTGTCGTTTTGGCCACTGCTTGCGGAATGTGCAAAAGCAGGATGGCGAGAAAGAAACTGCAGACGCATGCTTTCGAGACTGACAGGATTCTCATCTCGTTTGCCCTTCCTATAAATAAGATAGTTCAAATGACGGTTTGATATGAGGGAATTCTTATCATACGCCAATTTGTCGTAGCGGCGCCAGGCCTGCAGGGTATGCGTTTTCTTGACATCTCGAGTTTTGGATCGAATAAGCAATCATGCAACAACCTGAGCAACATCTACTCGGGAACACCTTGGCATGCTGGGGTGTCATGATACAATGGCGCACGGCCTGCACCGAAGGGCATTTGTGATAAATCCGAATTTTTCGAAAAAGAATAAAAAGCAATCGCGACTGGTGACACTATTGGCGGTGTCGCTGTTTCTCAACGCCACTGCGATGCCGGTTTTGATATCACCTGTTTGGGCTCAAGACCCGACCAAAGTTTTGCAAGGTGAAGTGGAAGACGACGAAAAGATCGAATCTCCTACTGAGTATGCACCATTGGCGGCGCCTGGGACAGTACCTGCCACGCCCGCTGCAGAGACCACGGCTGAATCCGATGCCGGCAAGAAAAAATTGACCATCGATGAAATTAAAATCGAAGGTAATCGTTTGGTTGGCACAGACGAAATTCAAAACGTTTTGAAAACTAAACGCGGCGATACATTTGTCAGAGAGCAGGTCTTCGACGATCTCAAAGCAATCAATGAGATGGGTTACTTCGACGAAAAGTCGTTGCAGGTTTTACCCGAACTGAATAACGGCGGCGTGTTGCTCAAAATTCGAGTGCAAGAAAACGCGCCTGTGACGCAGATTTCGATACAGGGCAACGAAGTTTTGAAATCGGAGGATATCTCTAAGATATTCGCCGACCAACTTGGTAAGCCTCAAAATTTAGCTCAACTTTCCGGTTCCATAGATAAAGTAGAACAGATGTATCACGACAAAGGCTTTGTGCTGGCGCGTGTTACGGACGTCAAAGACTTTCCGGACGGCAGCGTCAGTCTGACTATTAATGAAGGTCACATTGATAAGGTTGAAATCACTGGTAATAAGAAAACCAAAGATTACATCATTCGCAATAAGCTCAAAGTTAAGCCAGGCGCGATTTACAACGAGCTGGAATTGGGCAACGATCTGAAAAAATTATATGCGGATGGATACTTCCAAGATATCCGGCGCAGTCTTGCACCATCGGAAGCCAATCCTGATAAGTTTGCTCTCAAGATCGAAGTCGACGAGAAGCGCACGGGAAGCGTCGGACTGGGTGGCGGTGTCGACTCGGTTGCCGGACCTTTTGGCTCGATGAGTTTTTCGGATGCAAACTTTAGAGGTAAGGGCCAAGTCTTGTCCTTCAACTCTCAAGTCGGCTCCGGTGTTTTCGGCAACTTCAATAACACCATCAACAATGGCGGCACAAGCTTCTTGCCGACGCAACGTACTTACCAAATCGAAGCTAGCTTTATCGAGCCCAATCTCAAAGGCACTAAAAATTCGCTGGCTGTGTCCGGTTTTGGACGCAACTACGCCAGTATGATGATCGATCAATCTACGCAAAGAACGATTGGCGCCAACGCGACATTGTCGCGGCCGCTTGGAAAACACTTAACTGCAAACCTTGGTTTGATGGGTGAGAACACTGGTCTTAAGGATCTCGGCAGTTTACTTGGCTCGCAAAGCGTGCTCAATTCGATGGCGGATCGCGCCTTAGCGACCGGTAGAGCCGCGACGGCCGCCGGTGCACAAACGCTTGCCGGACAAGTTCGATCGGACCAATTGCGCGGTGGTACCTTCTTCACGGTTAGCCCATCTCTGGTTTATGACACTCGCGATTCTTATATGGATCCGAAGAAGGGCACCAATGCCCGAATTTCAGGTGGTCCATCGGTTGGCTTAAACGGTGCGAGCTTTGGAAAAATGGGTGGCAGCGTCAGCCATTACAAACAACTTGGCAAGGGCTTCACGCTCGCTACCAACGCGCAAGGCGGAGCTTCCGTCGGCGGTTTGCCTCAGTTTGCTCAGTATAGATTGGGTGGATGGAACGGTCTTCGCGGCTATCGTCAGTTCTCGGATCTCGGCACCGGCACGGCGATGTTGATGGCGACAGCAGAAATCCGACATGCGTTGCCGTTTGCAAGCAGCACTAATGTCGGCAGACTTATCAACAAACACGTTCAAGCCGCTGCCTTCTTCGACGTCGGTCAGGTCACCGGAAACGGTATGTCCAACAGTCTTTTGAGCCGTTCAAACATGGGCGCTTCCGTCGGTCTTGGACTGCGCGTCAAGGTGCCGATGGTCGGTCTTGTAAGACTTGATTACGGTCTTCCACTTATTCAATCTGTTCTCAATGGTGGCTTAACGCCGCGGTTTACGGTTGGATTTGGAGAGAAGTTTTAAAAACCTGAGAATACATCAGTGGTTTGCCATTATTGAAGTGTTGTAAGATACGCCCACTGGCAAGTCTTTTGAACAGTGAATTGACTCACTACGGAGATTACGATGCTGAAGTCAAGCAAAACAATGATCGCCCTGACTGGATTTCTCTTCGCGCAAGCGCTCGCGCTGCCTGCTCTGGCCCAACCGGCCGGAATCGGTGTCGTTGATAAAACCAAACTGTACAACGCATACCCCAGATTGAAATCCGCTGCGGATGAAATCAAAAAAGACGAAGAGCGCATTCATTCGCTCATCGAAACTAGCAATAAAGAGTTCGACACAGCTAAGAAATTGAAAAAGCCTGAACAAGAATTGAAGAGCCTTCACACGCGTCTTCAAGGCACAATTGATGCCGAGTTCAAGAAGTTTCAAAACAAAGCTTTGACGATGGAAAAACAGCTTGAAACCGAGCTGGACAACGCCATCAAAGCTGAAGCGTCATCCAAGCAGCTCAACTCTGTTCTCGATAAGAGCGCAGTGCTTCTTGGTGGCACAGACATTACCGAAGGTGTCGCGAAGAGGCTCGCCTCTTCCCCTACCGTTACCGGTAATGCTGAATCAGCAACCAAGTAACTCAATAAATCGCGGCGAATCTGACGCTTGTCCCGGGCAATTGCCGATGGAAGAAACTTCCGTCGTTTGATTGATTCTCGGAATTCAAGACCATGTCAGATTCGCCGGTTCATTGAATGAGGCGTTGAATTCAGCCTGACGGCAGCGTTTTATTCAAGTTTCTGGAGCACTAAACGTTTCATTTTTGAACGTGTGTTCGGGCCGAATTAAGACAATGCAAGAGGTAGAGTTATGAAACTTCCAGTACCAATGACGATGGCACAAATTGCCGGCTTCATCGGAGGAACCCCGCATGGTGCCGCCGATATCACAGTAACCGGAATCGCTGTTGATCCATTCGCGTCAGAAGAAGGTGACATCGCTCTCGTCGTCGATCGATCGATTATCGCCAGAATGGACGAAATCAAAGCGAGCGTTGTGATATCACCGTTCGGAACTGAAAAGACTCATCCTGACCGGGCCATCATTCTTGTCGAAAGACCAAAAATGGCTATTCAAAAAATTTGTACAGCCCTGGCACCAAAGAAATTTTTACCGGAAGGCGTTCATCCAACGGCAGTAATTGATCCAACTGCTGAGATTGGCAAAAACGTTTTGATTGGACCACTAGTCGTGGTCGGACCGCAATCTAAAATCGGCGATGGAACCGTGATTATGGCTAACACCGTCATTGGTGGCAGAGTCACAGTCGGTGAAAAATGCTATTTCCATCCAGGCGTCATGGTCGCTGACCATTGCAAAATCGGTAATCGTGTCGTTCTTCAACAGGGCGCCAGCATCGGCAGCGATGGCTTCGGTTACACCACCGAGAAACCGGCGAACGCAGAACTTCTCGTTTCTGGTATCAAAGATCTTCCGGACGTCAGACAACCACTTCTTAAAATTCCACAAGTTGGAATTGTAATCATCGAAGACGATGTTGAAGTCGGTTCAAACACTACAATCGACCGTGCCACCATCGGTGCTACCGTGATTGGGGCCGGTTCCAAGATCGATAATTTGGTTTTGATCGCTCATAACTGTAAGCTCGGCAATGACACCATCATCGTTGGGCACACCGCTATTGGTGGCTCGTGCACAATCGGCGACCGGGCAATTGTGGCTGGCGGTGTGCTTTTCAAAGACCACGTCAAAGTGGGCAAAGATGCCATCGTTGAAGGCGGTGCAGCGGTTATCCGTGACGTACCGGCTCAGGAAATTCAAGTCGGTATTCCAGCGGCTCCGGTCAAGGAATACTTCAAGTCACTGGCACAAGTAAAACGCTTGCCGAAATTGGTGAGTGAAGTCAGAGAATTGAAACAGCGTTTGATGCAACTCGAAAAACAACTGCTCGAAAAGCAGTTGACCAAGTAATCGGGGGCTTCAATAATGGCTCTTCCATCAACTGTCCTCGGTAAACCGCTCAAGAGTTACCAGGGGCGTGGTATCACTTCGCGTCAGGATATCGGTGTTTCACTTTTCGAAGCAGAACCTGGTACCGGCATCGTATTCGTCATCAAAAACTCTGAAGGCGCTGAGGGAGAAAAAGTTTTTCTACCGGCGCACGCGGATTATGTAGTCAACACGCTTCGCAATGTCGTAATCGGTCAGGGCAAGTCGCGACTTTGCCTGGTCGAACACATTCTTTGCGCCGTTGCTCTTGGCGGAATCGACGATCTGTATATCGAAGTTGCCGGTCCTGAAGTTCCATTAGGAAACGGCAGCGGTGATTTGTGGATGGAACTTTTCGAAAGTGCCGGGTTGAAACAATCGCCACCACAAGCAACGATCGAATTAAAAGAACCGATTATTTTGAATCGAAAAGATCGCTCGCTTATGGCGATTCCGGATGAAACTTTTTCGGTGTCCTACCTGATGGATTGGAAACATCCAAAGATTGGAAAGGTGTGGCGCAGCTGGACTCCGGCTGAAGGCATCGGAGAAATTTTGGATGCTCGAACGTTTGGAAATTTAGCCGAACATAAGATGTTGGGTTTGGAAAATGACGTTGTGAGCATGACTGAAGATGACTTCACTATGGAACTTCGTTTTCCGGATGAGCCTGTTCGGCACAAGCTGCTCGATCTGGTCGGCGACTTGATGTTGTGCGGAGTCAATCCGTTGAAGATCAAAGCACGTTTCATCAGCATCAAAGGCGGCCACGAAATGGACGTCGAGATGGCAAAACTTCTTGCGCAAGCTCTTAAATCTTAGAAAGTGGAACTTTGCGCTTGCATCGTAAGCGCCGGTTACATCTAAAGATACGCTGTGCTTTCGCGACGCGCTTCTGTTCTAGACGCCACGCATTTCAATGCGATGCGTTATGCCGTGAAGGAATATTAGCCTTGCGTTTTTCAGACTTATGCACTCTGCGAAGGACGCATTGGAATGCTCACGGTCTCACGCTTGAAGATCACGCATGGCCATTCAAAAACATCCTGAAACGCACCACTTACGTGCCAACCTTCTTCGCTTCGTGCCGTGATCAAATCCGACAGTGTTGTCGTTTGATTTCTATAAAATCCACCAAACGCATGATCGACCATATAATCAAACGGCTCCGGGTCTTCTCTTGAAGCCATGATTAAGACTGGGTTTAGTCCATTTCTAATCAAACACGACATCGTCAATTGTTCGTTCGTTTGTAATTCAAAAAGTTGACTGGCGATGTAGTTTGTTCGCCGACCAAAAAGTTGCAACGCGAGTGGATGAGCTTTGAAATGAATATCCATGTTCGGATGTGCACCGCGATGCATCACCGCAATTGGAGGATAGATGCCGGTTTCCAAAACGCAGGACGGGAGCCAATTGTCTTTAGCTCGTTCGTTCAAATAATAGATGATCGAATCAATATCGCCTCTGGCACTATCGATTTTGATTTCTTCAATTAGATATGTTGGTTTTGCCGCTGCACTCTCAATCCGTTTGTAGATCAAAGTAGGAACATGCAATTCGTCGCGGCACATGTCTACGACTTCCCAACCGGTTTTCGCGCGAGCTTGAAGCATTCGCGTCAGCGCCTGGACGTCGGTTTCCAGTGGTCGCCTGACGAAGGGCTCGACGAAATTGACGAGGCGAACGAATCTAGTTGTGGATGAAATGTTCATGCTAAAACCCCTCCCGAAGGGGAGGAAAAGGGCGTTCAATGAACACTTAGTAGCACACGGTCCCTCATCTCATGCTGACATCAGGCATTCGGATCGACATTGGGTTTCCATTTAGCGGCAAAACCATGACGAATCCGCTAACGTTTGCGGGGCCAGACAAAGCCGATACCAGTCTCCGCGTTTTGTCCAAAACGTTGCTTTGCGCCGTTAAAAGGGAACATTGTACTGTCCCGGAAGCTGTCTAAAATCGCGGTTATGGAACTTCCAGCCATCCAAAATGACGACCTCACAGGAACCGTCCTGGTAGAGCGCTTTCACATCACCGGAAAGCTCGGTCAGGGTGGCATGGGCGCGATTTACACCGCTCATGATTCCGTCCTGGCTCGCGATGTCGCGATTAAGACGATCGCTCGAACGAATTTGAACGACCAGGAATTGATGCGGTTTCAACGCGAGGCCAAGGCGGCGAGTACGTTGAAACATCCGAACGTCATCCAGATGCTCGACTTCGGTGTATTGGAGTCTGGGCAACCGTTTATGGTGATGGAGCTGATTCAGGGCCTCTCGCTCGCCGAGCTGATAAAGGCGAAAGGTCCGCAGTCGCCTTTCTTTAGCCTTCAAATTATCGAGCAAGTCGCCAACGGCATGAGCGCTGTTCACAAGTCGGGCATCATTCATCGCGATCTCAAAACCGGCAACATCATGCTTTTGACGGCCGGCATGCTTACTAATCAGCCGCTTATAAAAATTCTTGATTTTGGAATCGCGAAATCATTGGGCTCCGAATCGCAGGTCAACACCTTCACCAAAGCTGGTCAAATTTTTGGCAGCCCAAACTCGATGAGCCCAGAACAAGCTCGCGGCGAGCCTCTCGACCATCGCAGCGATATTTATTCTTTGGGTTGTATCGCGTTCGAATTATTGACTGGGCGTCCTTTATATTTAGGCGAAACGGTTATGGATGTCGTCACACAGCATCTTAATGGGCCGGCGCCCAGACTCTGGGAAGTGAGTGATATCCCTTTCCCCGCGGAACTTGAACGTTTGGTAGCGCATATGGTGCTCAAAGACAAAGAGGAACGATTCCAAACCATGCAGGAGGTGATTAAAAATCTCCGAGAAGTATATGCTGAGATACCGGATGAGTCGCCAAGTTCTGCATCCATCGTGGATAGCGCTGACGCTATCGAATTAGTTGCGGATTCCAGGGACTTAAGACTGAACACTAAATTTCTGGTATCGTCCGCGGTTGCAGCGATGCTGGTACTGGCAAGTTCTATTTACTACATCATCACCATGTTTAAACCAGCACCCACGATCACACCTTCTGTGATGACGCCATTTAAAACGCACATCGAATCGTCGCAAACCGATCTGAAGATTGTTGATGCCGTGCACACTGAATCTGCGTTTGCGAATTTTGCTGTCAACCATTCAGGGCGTGTTACAGAGCGACTGAAGGGCTTGTTAGCTATAGCTAACCAAACGCGAACCTATGATCTTATACTTTTGCAATCGCAGTTGGTCCCTGGTGATGCAAAATTGATCGCAAAGTTAGATCCGTACAAGATAAATCTGTCGCTGTGCGCAGGTGTTACCGAAGACTTATTCAAAGAACTTTCCAAAGTTTCAAGACTTGAAATGATAAACATCAGCAGAGTGAAAGGACTGACGCCGAAAGCCATGTCTTACATTGCAAAGCTTCCACGATTGACGACACTGATTGTGTCGGGCTGCGATTTGACCGACGAACATCTGAAAGCAATGAAGGACATTAAAAGTCTTCGATATATAAAGTTGTCGAAAAACAAAAAAATCACAGTTAAAGGATTGCATTATTTAGGAGGTAAGTCACGGTCCATTTTGGTAGTTGCCGATCAGCCGAGTGTAGTTTTGATGGCATCGGCGGAAAGAGATAAACTAAAAAATGAGTTTAACCTGGAAGTGGAGAAGGCTACTGATGATGGACCGGACGAGATCACTGAGAAGACACTGGAAAAGTTCAGTGGCTTTGCTATAGATAAATATTTCGATCCACTCGATGGTTCAATGAAGAATAGAGGCGCTAAAAACAGTTTGCCTTAAGCCTTCGGTCAGATTCCGGTGGCGAGAGACTGACCGATTAACTAACCCGATTTAAAAATCGAAACGAGCAAATGACAGAGTCCGCTGAAAGTTTGAATTTGACAAATAAAAGCTTTCCATTGGAAAGGTATGAACCAACCGCTTTATTGGGACGCGGCGGCTTGGGTGAAGTCTACTTGGCTAAGGATCGCCTTCTTGGAAGAGCAATCGCGGTGAAATGTCTCATGGCGGTCGACGACGAACAAGTCGTGATTTTCCAGAGAGAAGCAAAGATCGCATCCAAACTTCATCATCCTAATATCATCGGCACACTCGACTTTGGCACCACTGAAGGTGGCAGACCGTTTATAGCGTTTGAGTATTTCGATGGTATAAGTTTAGAACGACTGATTCAAAAACGTGGAGGCGTTCTCGACGAGGCCCTTGCCAGGCGGATCTTCATCGTAGTTGCTGAAGCGCTCGGTTACATCCACGATCATAATGTTTTTCACCGAGATTTAAAACCCTCGAATATCTTGCTGAAGGTTGACAAAACGGGTGCAATCGATCTGAAAATCATCGACTTCGGTGTGTCGGCAATCAAGGAAGAATTTCAAAACCGAGATCTGGCGCAGGGCAAAACCATCGTCGGCACGCCGGTTTATATGAGTCCTGATCCGGTTCGCGGCGAGCCGTTCGACGCGCGCTCGGAAGTCTATTCAGTTGGTTGTATTCTTTTTGAATGCCTGACTGGACAACCGCCTTTCGACTCGTCGTCCACAGCCGAGGTGCTCGAACTGCACATGCATGACGAACCGCCTCTTCTGGAAGAGGTCGCTCCTGATGGACAGTTTTCCGCGGAGATTCAAGAGATCATCTGCAAGTGCTTGTCTAAGGCGAAGAGTGCGCGATTCCAAAACATGACAGAATTGGTGCAGGCTCTCGAGAAAAGAGTGGCACCGAAAAGATCCACAATTGATACTGCACCGCCTGTAGAGTCAGCGAACAAACGAGTCGGCCCCGGACGCTTTATAGCTCTTGGGACCGGAGTGCTTGTAATCGTGATCGCAGCGACTGCTCTTGCATCTTCAATTCTGTCAAATCCGCAGAAAGATGATGTCAGTAATATTCTAAAAAAACAAAACAATCTCAACGAAGTTTCGAATGCGGATTCTGAGCGCACCAAAGAGCCGTTCGATCAGCACGCCACCAACACCACCGCCAGGGGACTTTATCTCTCAGGTAAATACAACTTGGCGGCGCTAAAAAGCGTCGTCGATGCTGGTGGAACCAAGGATATAGTGTCACTCACGAGTTTCAGTGTAAAACCAAAGGACGTGGAAAATCTCGTTGCAGTCCGACCGCGGCTGGTTCAATTCATCGAGTGCCTGATTGCTCCGCCCGTTTTTTTGAAACTGGAAACGATCAAAACGGCAACCGAGTTTACTTTTCACAAGTGTCGCAATGTTTCGCCTGCCGATATTTCCTCATTGAAAAATTCTCAAAAACTTATTAGCTTGAGGTTGATAGGCTGTGGTTTGACCAACGAACATATGAAGGCCCTGGGAGAAATTAAACAGCTGCAACAGTTAGTGATCGACGGAAATCCAGAAGTGACCATGGAAGGTTTGCTGCATCTGAAGAGAAAAGGTCCGCTGATTGCAGTGTGGCTCAATGAAGGACCACTGACGAAATTGACGAGCGAAGAAATTGCCGAGTTGAAACAAAAACACCACATCTTTTTGTGGAATAAACTTGTACGATATGAAGGCGACGGTGGAGACGGAATGGTCCATCCGGATGCCCTGGAGTTAATTGATTGATGCCGGAAACCAACGATCTAAACCTTGACCGCAGCGCCTTTCCAACGGAAAGGTACGAGCCGGTTCAGTTGCTGGGAAAAGGCGCGCTGGGAGAGGTTTATCTAGCAAAAGACAAAACGCTTGGTCGAACCGTCGCAGTGAAGTGCCTTCTGTCCGTCACCGATCAGCAAGTGGTGGCATTTCATCGAGAAGCCAAAATTGCCAGTAAGCTCAGTCACTCACACATAATTAGCAGCTTGGACTTCGGCACCACAGAGAGTGGCAGACCATACTTGGCATTGGAATATTTTCCGGGTGTCAGCCTCGAAGACTATATCGCGCAGCGCGGACGGCTGGACGAAGAGTTAGTGACGAAACTGTTTTTGATAATCGCTGAAGCACTGGCTTACATACATAATCACAAAGTGTTCCACCGCGATTTGAAGCCCTCGAATATTTTGTTGAATGTTGATGATTCTAGTGGTTCCGTGGATCTTCGGATTATTGATTTTGGACTTTCGAGCATCAAAGAAGAGTTTCAATCTAAAACGTCGGTGCAGGGGCGAACGCTCGTAGGAACTCCGCTTTACATGAGTCCCGACCAGGTCAGTGGTGGCGTTTATGATGCGCGTTCGGAAGTCTATTGTTTAGCCTGTCTGATGTTCGAAGCGTTGACCGGCCGTCCGCCATATCCTGGAGAGACCGCGCTCGAAATTTTGGACCAGCATTCGCGGGCACCAATACCGGTGCTGTCCGAAGTGCGACCCGATTTACAATTTTCATCAGGCATCCAGCGAATTTTGAATGTGTGCCTGGCAAAAAATAAGGCCGATCGTTTTCAATCAATGGATTCGCTGATTGACGCACTGCATCACAAAGACACGTTCGACTCCGGGGAGGATACGCGCGATCAGAAAAAACGATTGCGCTTTCGTTGGACGATTGCCAGTGGTGCTGCTCTTGTTGTTCTTCTTTTGGGGGCTGGTTCGCTCGTTTTCATCACGATGATGGAACCGCCGGAGAAGGGGACGACAGTCGAAACTCCAAAGGAAGAATACCATCTGAAATTAGTAGCAGATCCTATCGAGTACATGAATAATTCAAAAAATGGAGTGGGGCTGATCGTCTGGGGCGAGGAAAATGTCGGTCGGTTGAAAGATGCCAGCGAGAGCGGAAAGGTTTTTGACGCTGTAACGCTGCGGGGGTTTAGTGTACTAACTGCCAAAGAACTTGCATACGTTTCTTCTATCAAACCCAAAACTTTGTTTGTAAACCACTGCAGATTCGAAGACGTTGCTCTCATGCGGGCGTTGGCGAAAATTCCATCGCTCGAAAAATTGAGTTTTTACGACTGCAGCGACATCAGCCCGGAATCTTTGCCGCTGTTGAAATCGATAACTGGTCTGCGATCACTCGTCCTCGATCACTGTCAAATTGAAGATGCGCACCTGAGAGCCTTATCGAAATTGACGCAAGTCAAACAATTTGTATTTGACGGCAATGAAGCGCTAACGCTCGCTGGAATCAGGACCATGGCGAGAAAGGATAAACCAATCGCGATCTGGGTGGACAGTGGTGAATTGGCCAAACTGTCAAATTACGAGATTGATCTTCTCAAACAAGACACCAAAATTTTCCTGGTGACAAAGTCCATGTCGACTATCGCGCAGTAGCGGTTTTGGTTTGACAAGTCGCATATTTGTTCCATTTCGCCTAAGATAATCAGTTAGGTAGTTCACACTGAAAAACGTGCTTGAAGATCGTCCTCAACAGATCTTGTCAATAGACAGGCTCGCTTGGAATTTTCAAGATGCCACCACTTGTGGTGCCCAAATGAAAAGATTGAAAGAATGGGACATGGAACGTT
>Ga0163146_10003591_pt1 | contig 19636 bp, 13 predicted proteins | sample OliLakLV19MP7G1_FD_148648 | JGI IMG/M metagenome (GOLD analysis project Ga0163146, IMG submission 148648) | Freshwater microbial mat bacterial communities from Lake Vanda, McMurdo Dry Valleys, Antarctica - Oligotrophic Lake LV.19.MP7.G1 | ecosystem: Environmental > Aquatic > Freshwater > Lake >...
GGTGGAAGAAGCCGCGCTCACCGGCGAGTCACTCGCCGTCACAAAAACCGCAGAGCCTCTTGCCGATCGAGACGCACCACTCGGCGACCGGGTCAACATGGTGCACCTGGGAACCGCTGTCACCGATGGCCGCGGCAAGTTTATCGTCACGGCCACGGGCATGCTGACCGAGATGGGCAAGATCGGCACGCTTATCGAGGAGGTGGGCACGCGCGGGACCCCGCTCGAAGCGAAACTCGCCCAGCTCGGGCGCGCACTGCTCGTGATTGTCCTGGCGCTCTGCGCAGTGATCGTCGTGACGGGCTGGCTTCGCGGCAACAGTTTCCTTTACATGCTCGAGGTGGGCATCTCGCTGGCGATCGCGGCAGTGCCCGAGGGTCTGCCCGCCGTGACCACCATGACCCTGGCGCTGGGGATGCAGCGCATGGCCCGCATGCACGCGCTCATTCGCCGGTTGCCGGCGGTCGAGACCCTCGGCTCGACCACGGTTATCTGCACGGACAAGACCGGCACACTGACCCGCAATGAAATGACCGTTCGCGCCATCCAGATCGGTGAGCGCCGCGTCGAGGTCACCGGGACCGGCTATGCGCCCGCTGGAGAGTTCCGCGTCCACGGACAACGCCTCGACCCAGTTGCCGATGATCCGCTGCGTCTCGCGCTGCGGATCGGCATGCTGTGTAACGACGCCAAAGTCGATCGCAACGACGAAGGCGCCACCGTCCTCGGCGACCCGACCGAAGGGGCCCTGATCATCGCGGCGGTAAAAGGCGGCCTGGACCGCGCCGCGATGGAACGCGACTATCCGCGCCTTGCCGAGATCCCGTTCAACAGCGAGACCAAGCGGATGGTCACCGTGCATCGCACCCCGGAGGGCAAAACGGTCGCGTACCTGAAGGGTTCGCCTGGAACTCTGCTCGCAGCGAGCGCTTCCCAGTTCGGGGCCGCCGGCATCTCCCCCCTCACGCCGGCCGACCGGCAACACTGGGAGGAAACCAACCGCGAGTTGGCCGGCACAGCGCTGCGCGTGCTCGGTCTGGCTTACCGCGAGTTACCGGAAAAGTATCTCGAGGAGGATCTCTTCCGGGACCTGATCTTCGTCGGCCAGGTCGGCATGATCGACCCGCTCCGCGACGAAGTCCGGAGCACCATCGTCACCTGCCGTGAGGCGGGCATCCGTACCGTCATGATCACCGGCGACCAGCCTGCGACGGCTGCGGAGATCGCGCGCCAACTCGGAATCGACCGCGATGGTCAGGGCAAACCCTTGCAGACCGTGCATGCCCGCGAGCTGAGCGGCCTGGACGCCACAGGCTGGCAAGCGGTCGTTGCCGATGCGGCTGTGTTCGCCCGTGTCTCGCCTGAACACAAACTGCAAATCGTCGAGGCACTGCAACAGACGGGGCACGTGGTTGCCATGACCGGCGACGGCGTAAACGACGCCCCGGCCCTCAAACAAGCGGACATCGGCATCGCGATGGGCATCAAGGGCACCGAGGTGGCAAAGGAAGCCGCCGACATGGTCATTGCCGACGACAACTTTGCCACCATCGTCGGTGCCGTGGAACAAGGGCGGATCATCGTACATAACATCCTGCGCTTCATCCATTACCTGTTCTCTACCAACTTCGCGGAGATCGTGACGGTCTTTGCCGCCATCATGATCGGCTGGCCGCTGCCCCTGGGCGCCCTGCAGATTCTGTGGATCAACATCGTCACTGACATTTTTCCCGCCATGGCACTCGCCCTGGAACCGTCGGCGCCGGATGTGATGAAGCGACCGCCACGCGACCCGAAGCAGCCGTTGATAACCCCGCGCTTCGTCGGCCTGATCGTCTGGCAGGGTTTGTTGCTCGCGGGCGTTACCCTGCTGGCCTTCTTCATCGGCATGCGCTGGTACGGCACGGAAGGCGAGGGCCTCCGTCACGCGGTCACCATCGCGTTCATGACGCTGACGTTCGCCAATGTCTTTCATGCCTTCAACGCGCGTTCGCGGACACGGTCGGCGTTTACTGCCCGCCTGTTCACCAACGGCTGGCTCTGGGGGGCGGTGCTGATCTGCCTGCTGCTCCAAGTGGCGGCGGTGTACGTGCCGTTTCTGCAGGCGGTACTTCACACCGTCCCGCTCACGGCCGCAGACTGGGGAGTGATCACCGCCTGTTCCCTGTCCCCGCTGGCCGTCGTGGAATTGGTCAAGGCCTTGCAGCGATTGACGGCGCTGAAACGGGCGCGGCTGAACGAGGGAGGAATCCTCTCGTGACGCAAGAGAAGCCCTCCGTATTGGCGTTGAACGGCGGCTCGTCGAGCATCAAGTTCGCGTTGTATCAGATGGGCGACCCGCCGCAGCGGGGCCTGCATGGAAAAGTCGACCGCATCGGCTTGCGCGGAACCCGTTTCGAATTCAGTGATCCCGTCCGCAATCAGCAGGACAGTCGCGTAATCGGTGACTTCGATCAGCGGGCGGCGGCAAATTTCCTGTTCGATTGGCTCGACCAGCACATTGGTCTCGCTTCGATCAAAGCGGTGGGCCACCGCGTTGTCAACGGTGGCGCCAACTACAAGGAGCCGCAGCGCGTGACCACGAAAATGCTCGATGAACTGCGCCGTATCAGCGCCTACGCGCCGGAGCATCTTCCTTCCGAGATCGATCTGATCGATTTGCTTGGCGAGCGTGTTCCGGGTTTGGCGCAGGTGGCGTGCTTCGACACGGCCTTCCATCGCGATATGCCGCGGGTCGCCAGGATCTTGCCGATCCCCCGGCGCTTCGAATCGAAGGGGATCGAGCGCTACGGTTTTCATGGCCTGTCCTATGAGTTCCTCATGGAAGAACTCGCTCGCACGGCGGGTACCGAGGCGGCGCGAGGACGCGTGATCCTCGCCCATCTCGGCAATGGAGCGAGCCTCTCCGCGGTTCGCGGCGGCAAGGGCATCGACACCAGCATGGGCTTCACGCCGGCGGCAGGCGTGCCCATGAGTACTCGCTCGGGCGATTTGGATCCGGGGCTGGTCTGGTACCTGGCGCAAACCGAGAACATGACCGCGCAGCAGTTTCACCAAATGGTCAACCATGAGTCGGGATTGCTCGGCGTTTCCGAAACGAGCTCCGATCTGCGGGATTTGCTGGGCCGCGAAGCGAACGATGTCCGGGCTGCCGAAGCCGTTGCGCTGTTCTGCTACCAGGTCAAGAAGTGGATAGGGGCCTTTGCGGCCGCGCTCGGTGGGCTGGACACACTGGTCTTCGCGGGCGGCATCGGTGAGAACGCGCCAGTGATTCGAGCGCGCATTTGCGAGGGCCTTGGTTTCCTCGGCATCCAGTTCGACGAGAATCGTAACACCGCCGGCGAGCCGGTCATTTCAGCCGCTACGAGCAACGCCCAGGTGCGAGTCATCCGTACCGATGAAGGCGTGATCATCGCAAAGGCGGTTTTCCGGATTCTGGCCGGCACTTAACCCATCCAACAAACTCACGGCAAGGAACAAGCGATGAAAAAACCACTCTCTTCGGAACTCGTGCAAAAGATGAACGCCTATTGGCGTGCGGCCAACTACCTTTCGGTCGGGCAGATCTACTTGTACGACAATCCGCTGCTGAAGCAGCCTCTCAAGCTAAAGCACATCAAGCCGCGCCTGCTTGGTCACTGGGGCACCACGCCGGGTTTGAACTTCATCTACGTGCACCTGAACCGGGTCATCAAGGAACATGACCTCAATGTGATCTATGTCACCGGCCCGGGGCATGGCGGGCCGGGGCTGGTGGCCAACACCTATCTGGAGGGCACTTACAGCGAGGTGTATCCGAACATCTCGCAGGACGAACAGGGAATGAAAAAGCTGTTCACCCAGTTTTCCTTTCCCGGCGGCATCCCGAGTCATGTGGCACCGGAAACCCCGGGCTCCATCAATGAAGGCGGTGAACTCGGCTATTCCCTGGTGCACGCTTTCGGCGCGGCGTTCGATAATCCCGACCTGCTCGTTGCCTGCGTAGTGGGCGATGGCGAAGCGGAAACCGCCGCGCTCGCCACGAGCTGGCACTCGAACAAGTTTCTCAACCCGGTGCACGATGGCGCGGTGCTGCCCATCCTGCATTTGAACGGCTACAAAATTGCCGGTCCCACCGTGCTGGCGCGCATTCCCCGCGACGAGCTCGAAGCGCTGTTCCGCGGCTACGGCTACACGCCGTATTTCGTCGAGGGCGACGATCCGACGAAGATGCATCAGCTCATGGCGGCGACGCTCGACGCGGCGGTCGGCAGCATTCGGCGCATCCAGCGCGAGGCCCGTGCCACCGGGTTCAAGGTGCGTCCGCGCTGGCCCATGATTATCCTGCGTTCGCCCAAAGGCTGGACTGGCCCAAAGGTGGTGGACGGCAAGTCGGCCGAGGGCACGTTCCGCTCGCACCAGGTGCCGATGGGCGACATGAGTCGTCCGGGGCACGTGAAGGTTCTGGAACAGTGGCTGAAGAGTTATCGCCCGCAAGAGTTGTTCGACAAAGCCGGCAAGCTTCGTTCCGAGCTCGCTGAATTGGCTCCGAAGGGTGCGCGCCGAATGGGCGCCAACCCGCACGCCAACGGCGGCCTGCTGTTGCGCGACTTGCGCCTGCCGGATTTCCGCGACTACGCGGTGAAACTGCGGAAACCCGGCGCCGCGAATGCCGAAGCCACGCGCTTCCAGGGCGAGTTCATCCGCGACGTGGTGAAATTGAACCCGGAAACTTTCCGCGTGTTCAGTCCGGACGAAACCGCCTCGAACCGCTGGGGAGCGGTGTTCGAAGTGACCAACCGTTGCTCGACCGCGGAGATCCTTGCGACCGATGAGCATGTCGCGCCCGATGGCCGGGTGATGGAGATGTTGAGTGAGCACCAGTGCGAAGGATGGCTCGAAGGATATTTGCTCACGGGCCGCCATGGCTTTTTTTCATGCTACGAAGCCTTTATCCACATCATCGATTCGATGTTCAACCAGCATGCCAAATGGCTTGACGTTGCGAGTCACATTCCATGGCGGCGGCCGATAGCGTCGCTGAACTACCTGCTCTCGTCGCACGTATGGCGGCAGGATCACAACGGTTTCAGCCATCAAGACCCGGGTTTCATCGACCACGTCATGAGCAAGAAATCGGAGGTTATCCGCGTCTATCTGCCGCCCGACGCCAATACGCTGCTCTCCGTGACAGATCACTGCCTGCGCAGCCGCAATTACGTCAACGTCATTGTCGCCGGCAAGCAGCCGTCGCCGCAGTGGCTCGATATGGACGCGGCCATCAAGCACTGCACCACCGGACTGGGCATCTGGGAATGGGCCAGCAACGACGAAGGCAGCGAGCCCGATGTGGTGATGGCCTGCGCCGGGGATGTGCCGACCATGGAAACGCTGGCCGCGGTGGAGCTGCTGCGGGAGCATTTCCCGGCGCTCAAGATCCGTGTCATCAACGTGGTGGACCTGATGGCGCTCCACCCGCAGAGCGAGCATCCCCACGGTTTGAGCGACAAGGATTTCGATGTCCTGTTCACCAGGGACAAACCCATCGTCTTTGCCTATCACGGGTATCCCTCGCTGATCCATAAACTGACCTATCGCCGAACCAACCATCACAATCTGCACGTTCGTGGCTTCAAGGAGGAAGGAACGACGACGACGCCTTTCGATATGGTGGTGCTCAACGACCTCGACCGGTTCCACCTGGCCAAGGACGTGATCGATCGGGTGCCGGGTTTGGGTCCGCGCGCCGCCTATCTCACGCAATTTATCCGCGACAAACTCATCGACCACAAGCGCTACATCCGGCAATACGGTGAGGACATGCCGGAGATTCGCAATTGGAAATGGGGAGCGAATGGAGCGGGGACCAGGAACTCCAAGCGCACATGAGCGGCGGCCTTCCGAAGGTCTATCTGGCCCGGCATGGCGAGACCGCCTGGAGCTTGAGCCGGCAGGCGACCGGCCGCACTGACATCCCGCTGACCGATCGGGGCGAGCGGGATGCGCGCGAGTTGGGCACGCAGCTGGAGGACTTGAACTTCGCCCAGGTGCTCTCCAGCCCGCTGCAACGGGCTCGGCGGACGGCAGAGCTGGCAGGTTACGGGGAACGCGCGCAGCCCGATCCCGATCTGATGGAATGGGACTACGGCGCGTACGAGGGCCGGCGCACGGGGGAGATCCAGGCCGAACGACCCGGCTGGCGTTTGTTCGAGGACGGTTGCCCGGGCGGGGAAACGCTGCAAGCGGTGAGCGTGCGCGCGGACCGCGTCATCGAGCGGATCCGTGCGCTGGGGGACGACGTGCTCGTCTTCGCGCACCGGGACATATTGCGCATTCTCACCGCCCGCTGGCTCACACTGCAGGCGGTGGAAGCCCGTAAATTCTTTCTCACTACGGCATCACTCAGTATTCTCGGATATCACCACGATCTGGATGAGCCGGTCATTCGCCGGTGGAATGACGCGCGCCATGTTAAGACACCACCACAAAGGAAATAATATCTATGTCCACGCATGCGCAAGAGATGGCAAGAACGGTTGCCGAACTCACGGCGACCGGCAAAGGAATTCTTGCGGCCGACGAGAGTACCGGCACCATCGAGAAGCGCTTCAGGGCCGAGAACGTGGCGTGCACTGAACAAACCCGGCGTGACTACCGGGAGCTGTTGTTTTCCACGCCCGGGTTGGGCGCTTTCATCGGCGGCGTCATCCTGTTCGAGGAAACCCTCAAACAGAAAAGCGAGGCAGACGTGCCGCTGCCGCAGTTGCTGACAGCGCAAGGCATTGTGCCCGGCATCAAGGTGGATAAGGGCACGGTGCCGCTGTCCGGTTTTCCCGGGGAGAAGGTGACGCAAGGCCTGGACGGGCTGGCGCAGCGGCTGAGCGAGCATAAACAACTGGGCGCACGCTTCGCCAAGTGGCGCGCAGTGATGTCGATCGGCGCCGGCATCCCGACGCCGCAGTCGATCGCAGCCAACGCGCATGCCTTGGCACGCTACGCGGCGCTCTGCCAGGAACAGGGCCTGGTGCCGATCGTCGAACCCGAGGTATTGATGGATGGCCACCACACGCTCGCGACCTGCGCGCGCGTCACCGAGGAGGTGCTGCACACGGTGTTTCACGCGCTGCGCCGGCAACGCGTCGCGCTTGAGTGCATGCTCCTGAAACCCAATATGGTCGTGCCGGGCACCGCGTGTCCCGACCAGGCTGCTCCCGAACAGGTGGCGCAGGCAACCCTCGCCTGCCTGCGGCGCACGGTGCCGGCGGCGGTGCCCGGGATCTATTTTCTTTCCGGCGGGCAGGGCGAGGTGGCGGCCACTGCCAACCTCAACGCGATGAACGCCCACCCGGAGAAGCAGCCTTGGGTCTTGAGCTATTCGTACGGACGTGCCCTGCAGGCGCCCGCACTCAAGAAATGGCGCGGCGAGGCCGCGAACAAGACTGTCGCGCAGCAGGCGCTGTACCTGCGCGCGCGCCTGAACAGCGCCGCCCGCGAAGGCAAATACACAGCCGCCATGGAGATCGAGTGACCGCCAACTTGAGTCGGAACGGGCTGATTGCCGCAGGTGATGAGCGGAGCGATAAAACGGTGAATCCTCTGATGCAACAGCAGCAACACGCAAACCTGGCGGACTTCGGAGAGGCGAGGCTGGACGCGTTGCAGCGTCACGCCTTCGATTATTTCCTGCATGAGATAAACCCTTCGAATGGTCTCGTCGCAGACAGGTCTCAGCCGGGCGCTCCCGCGAGCATCGCGGCCGTGGGCTTCGCGCTGGCAGCTTATCCGGTCGGCGTCGCGCGCGCCTGGATGACGCGCACCGAGGCGATTGCGCGCACGCTGGCGGTGCTGCGGTTCTTCTCGGCCAGCCCACAGGGAACAGCGCCCGACGCGACCGGGCACAAAGGCTTCTACTATCACTTTCTCGACATGACGACTGGACGGCGCGCGGGCCTGTGCGAATTGTCGACCGTCGATACCAGTTTCCTGCTCGCCGGCATGCTCGCCGCCGCGGTTTTTTTCGATCAGGACAGTGAAGACGAGCAGGAGATCCGGACCTTGGCCGACGCACTTTACCGCCGCGCCGATTGGCCCTGGGCGTGCAACGGCGGCGCCACGGTCACGCACGGATGGACGCCTGAGCGTGGATTTCTGCCTTACCGCTGGGAAGGCTATGACGAGGCTGTTCTCCTGTACCTACTAGGGCTGGGCTCGCCGACGCACCCCTTGCCGACGGAAAGCTACGCGGCGTGGGCCTCGACCTATCAATGGAAAAAAATCTACGGCTACGAATTCATCTATGGCGGTTCCCTCTTCATCCACCAGTACTCGCACATCTGGGTGGATTTCCGCGGCATTCAGGATGCGTTCGCACGCGACAAAGGCATCGACTATTGCGAGAACAGCCGGCGCGCGACCTACGTCCAGCGTGAGTACGCGATCCGGAATCCTCTCGGATTTGCGGGCTATGGCGAGAACTTCTGGGGGCTGACCGCAAGCGACGGGCCGGGATGGACGACGCGCAAAATCGACGGCATCGAGCGCTCGTTCTTCGACTATGTCGCCCGCGGCGTACCCTACGGCCCCGATGACGGGACCATCGCGCCGTGGGCCGTGGTCGCGTCGCTGCCCTTCGCCCCCGAGATCGTGTTGCCGACGCTCCAGCATCTTGAGGACGTGTACCCACAAGCCAGCGGCGAGTACTGCTTCCGATGCAGCTTCAATTTGAGCTTTCCGAACGAGGCGCACGCCGGCGCTGGCTGGACGTCGGGGTACCACTTCGGGATCAACCTCGGCCCGGTCGTGCTGATGTGCGAGAACTACCGGTCGGAGTTGTTGTGGCGGCTGATGCGCGCGTGCCCCTACGTGGTCACGGGATTGAGGCGTGCGGGATTCACGGGGGGCTGGTTGTGACGGTCAGTCCTCTTGCCGGCAAGCCCGCACCGAAGTCGATCCTGGTCAACGTTCCGCAACTGCTGGCCGCATACGCCGACCTCAAACCCGATGCGAGCGTGCCGGCGCAGCGCGTCGCGTTCGGCACGTCCGGCCATCGCGGTAGCTCGTTCGAGCGCAGTTTCAACGAGTGTCACGTTCTGGCGATCAGCCAGGCGATCTGCGATTACCGCAATAGTAAGGATATCGACGGCCCGCTGTTCATCGGCACCGATACCCACGCGCTGTCGCAGCCGGCGTTCGACAACGCGCTGGAAGTGCTGGCCGCGAACGGCGTGGACACGATGATCGCGGCTGGCGGCGAGTTCACCCCGACCCCAGCGGTCTCGCACGCGATTCTGGTTTATAACCGCGGCCGTAAAACCGGACTCGCCGATGGCATCGTCATCACCCCGTCGCACAATCCGCCGGACAACGGCGGCTTCAAGTACAACCCGCCGAACGGCGGCCCGGCCGATACCGACATCACCGGTTGGGTGCAGGACCGCGCCAACGCCCTGCTCGAAGACGGCCTGAAGGACGTCAAGCGCATGCCGCTGGCCCAGGCGCGCAAGGCCGCGACCACGCACACGCACGATTACCTCGACGCCTATGTCTCCGACCTCGGCAGCATCATCGACTTTGACGCGATCCGCGGCGCGGGCATCCGTATGGGCGTCGATCCGCTCGGCGGCGCAGGTGTGCATTACTGGGCGCCGATCGCAGAACGCTATCACCTCGATCTCACCGTGGTCAGCGCGGAAGTCGATCCGCAATTCGGGTTCATGACGGTGGACTGGGACGGCCGGATTCGCATGGACCCATCGTCGTCATATGCGATGCAGCGGCTGATCGGATTGAAGGACACCTACGATGTCGCATTCGCATGCGACACCGACCACGACCGCCACGGCATCGTCACTCGCAGCAGCGGATTGATGGCGCCGAATCATTATCTGTCGGTGCTGATCGATTACCTGTTCCGGCATCGGCCGCAGTGGAGCAGGCACGCGGCAATCGGCAAGACCGTGGTCAGCACGGCGCTGATCGACCGGGTGGCCCGGCGGCTCGGCCGCCAGCTGTACGAAGTACCGGTCGGCTTCAAATGGTTTGCACCCGGTTTATACGACGGCTCGCTTGGTTTCGGCGGCGAGGAAAGCGCGGGTGCATCGCTGCTGCGCCGCGACGGCTCGGTGTGGACGACGGACAAGGACGGCCTGGTGCCGGCGCTCTTGTCGGCCGAGCTCACCGCGCGTGAGGGCAAGGATCCGGGCGAGCTGTACGCGCAGATCACCCGCGAGCTCGGTGAAGTGGTTTCCGACCGCGTCGAAGCGGCCGCCACTCCTGCGCAGAAGGCCAGGCTGGCCAGGCTGTCGCCCGATCAATTGCATAGTGACCAGTTAGCCGGCGAAAAGATCGAACAAATCCTCGATCACGCGCCCGGCAACAACGCGGCGATCGGCGGCATCAAGGCGATCGCCGCCAGCGGCTGGTTTGCCGCGCGGCCATCCGGCACCGAGGCGATCTACAAGATCTACGCGGAAAGTTTCAAGGGCAAGGAGCATCTGCAAAGACTCCTGAAGGAAGCGCAGAGCATCGTCGACGCAGCACTTGAATTGCACTGACCCTTCTATGCCCACTCTCACGCCTTCCCACGCAATTGCTACCCGCCGGGTGTGCCTGCTCTCGAACGGCTCATACAGCGTAATGCTGAGCGACAGCGGTTCCGGTTTCAGCCGCTGGCGCGATCTGGCGGTCACGCGCTGGCGCGAAGATGCCACCCGCGACCACTGGGGCAGTTATCTGTTGCTGCGCGACGAGGACAGCGGTGCGGTGTGGTCGGCGACCAGGCAACCCTTTGGCGCAGCGGCGCAGGATGTTCCGGTGAATTTCAGTCTTGGTCGCGCCGAGTTCGTACGCCGCGAAGGCACGCTGGACAGCACACTGGAAATCGCCGTGGCCGGCGATGCCGATATCGAGCTGCGTCGCCTCACCCTGAGCAACCATGGCGATACTCCCCGCACGCTTTCGCTCACTTCGTATACTGAGTTGGTGCTCGGACCGGCCGGCGCCGACAACGCACATCCGGCGTTCTCCAAACTGTTCGTGCAAACCGCATGGGATGCGCGGCATGGCTTGTTACTGGCCACCCGGCGGCGGCGTGCGGGAAACGAGCCGGAAACCTGGGCTGCCCACGCGTTGCAGATCGAAGGTCAGCCGGCCGAACGCGCGTTCGAACACGAGACCGATCGCGCGCGTTTTCTGGGCCGCTGCCGTACACTGCGTGATGCGCAGGCAATGCAAGCAGGCGCCGCTTTGTCGAACACCGCCGGCTGCGTGCTCGATCCCATCTTCAGCCTGCGCCAACACGTTACTCTCGCGCCCGGTGCCAGCGTGCGGCTGTTGCTGTGGACGCGACTGGCCGATTCGCGTGAGGGCGCGCTGGCGTTGACCGCGCAGCTGGACAACGCGAACGCCGCAGAGCAGCTGTTCGCCGGCGCCGCGCGTTACGCCTTGACCGAACAAACTCGTCTGGGCATCAATCCGGTCCAAGCCGCACGTTTCGCGCACTGGCTGAGCGCGTTGCTGATCAGTGCCTCGCGCCAGCGCGCCACAGCGGAGGTGTTGGCGCGCGGTCGCGGTGGCTCGCCCATTCTGTGGGCGGCTGGCATTTCCGGCGATCGTCCGATCGTATTGCTGTGCCTCGACAATCAGTCCGGACTATCGCATGTGCAGGACCTACTACTGGCGCAAAGCGACTGGCGTTACAAACGGTTGGCCGTCGATGTGGTGCTACTGAATACCGCTACCGGCGCCGCTGGCGAGGCACTGCACAGCATGCTCAATCCTCTGTTGAATGCACAGCAAGCGCGGCTGAAAAGCGACCCCACAGCCGTCAAGGCCGAATTGTTCACGTTGCGCGACCGCGCGATCAGCGACGATTTGCGCAAGGGCCTGTTCACGGTGGCCCGCGTCCTGCTCGACGCCAACGAACCATCGCGCACCTCCTCTGTTGCCGCGCCGAAGTTAAGCACGTCGGGCGGCGTCATTCGCGCCAGCACGCCAGCAGCGCCCGCCAGCGTGCCAGACAGCTCACTGGAATTCGCCAACGGCAGCGGCGGTTTCAGCCATGCCGGTCGCGAGTATCACATCCATCTCGATCACGAGCTCTGCACTCCGGCACCGTGGGTCAATGTGATCGCGAACCCTGCATTCGGCTTTCTGGTGTCCGCCGAGGGTGGTGGCTACGCGTGGTCGCTTAATAGCCAGCAGAACCCGATCACGCCTTGGCCGAACGATCCGGTCAGCGACAGTCCGCATGAAGTGCTGTACCTGCGCGACGAAGAGAGCGGTGCGGTGTGGAGCGCCACCGCACTGCCGATTCGTGTTTCCGGCGCGGGGTACCACATCACCCATGGCAAGGGCTACAGCCGCTTCACCAACGATGCACACGGCATCGAGTTGGAGCTGACGGTGTGCGTGCCGACCACCGATCCAATCAAGCTGTCGCGGCTGCGTCTGTGCAACCGATCGGCGCGCACCCGGCACTTGTCGGTTACCGGTTATGTCGAATGGGCGCTCGGCCCAAACGGCAGCACACCGGCGCCGTTCGTGATCACCTCGCGCGATGAGCAAACGGGTGCGCTGTTCGCGCGCAATCCATGGCGCAGCGACTTCGGCGAACGTATTGCGTTCGTCGACCTGGCCGGCTCGCAACATTCGATAAGCGGCGATCGCGGCGAGTTCCTCGGCCCCCTCGGCGCGGTTGACCAGCCTGCCGCGCTGCAAGACAACTCGCAGTTGTCGGGACGCCTCGGCGCAGGTCTTGATCCGTGCGGTGCACTGCAGACGCGGATCGAACTGCCGCCGAATACACAGGTCGATCTCGTCTTCCTGCTCGGCGATGCCGCTTCCGAAACCGAAGCGCAGGCATTGATCGCGAAATACCGCGCAACCGACATCGAGCAGGTGCTCGCCGAGGTCGCCACCCAGTGGAATGACTTGCTCGACACCGTGCAGGTGCAAACGCCGAGTCGAGCCATGGATATCATGCTCAACGATTGGCTGCTGTACCAGGTGCTGAGCAGCCGCGTGTGGGCGCGCGCAGCCTACTACCAGGCGAGCGGCGCGTATGGATTCCGCGATCAATTGCAGGACGTAATGGCGCTATGCGTGAGCCGGCCCGATCTCGCCCGCGAACATCTGCTGCGCGCAGCCGGCCGCCAGTTTGCCGAGGGCGACGTGCAACACTGGTGGTTGCCGCCGGGCGGTCAGGGCATTCGCACGATGATCACCGATGACCGCATCTGGCTCGCCTACGTCGCCGTGCACTATGTCAGCGCGACGGGCGATGCTTCGGTGCTGGACGAAGTGTTGCCATTCCTCGCCGGTCCCGTCATTCCCGCGGGTGCCACTGATGCCGTCTTCCAGCCGAAGCAGTCTGACCAGAAAGTCAGCGTGTACGAGCACTGCGCGCGGGCGCTTGACGTCAGCCTGACCCGCGGGGCGCACGGCTTGCCGCTCATCGGAACCGGCGACTGGAACGACGGCATGAATAGCGTCGGCGAACAGGGCCGCGGCGAAAGCAGCTGGCTCGGCTGGTTTATGCTGACCGCTATCGCGTCGTTCACGCCATATGCCGAGCGACGCGGCGAAACCGAGCGCGTAAGACGCTGGGGCGGCTACGCCGCCGACATGCGTGTTGCATTGGAACAGGCGTGGGACGGCCAGTGGTATCGCCGCGGTTACTACGACGACGGCACTCCACTTGGCTCGCACGAAAGCGAGGAATGCCAGATCGACACCATTGCACAATCGTGGAGTGTGCTGGCCGGTGCGGTGAACCCGGAACGCGCTGCGCAGGCCATGGCATCGGTCGATCGCCTGCTCATCGATCACCAGCACCAGATCGCGCGATTGTTCACCCCGCCGTTCGACCACAGCACGGAGAACCCCGGCTACATCAAAGGTTATCCGCCGGGCGTACGCGAAAACGGCGGCCAATACACGCATGGCGCGACCTGGTCGATCTTCGCCTGGGCCCAACTCGGCGACAGCGATCGCGCCGGTGCGCTGTTCGACCTGCTCAACCCGATCCACCACAGCGACAGCGCCGAAGCGGTGGCACACTACAAGGTGGAACCGTACGTGGCCTGCGCGGACGTCTACTCCGTCGAACCGCACATCGGTCGCGGCGGCTGGACCTGGTACACCGGCTCCGCTGCATGGTTGTACCGGGCAGGTCTCGAAGCTATGCTCGGCTTCCGGCTGTGCGGCGATCGACTGCGGATCGATCCGTGCATTCCAAAACACTGGCCCGGCTTCCAACTCACCTATCAGCACCGCGGCAGGCAACACGTCATTACGCGCTACGAGATCACGGTTCAAAATCCACGCCATGTCGGTCGCGGTGTAACTCTCGTGGAACTCGAGGGCAAAGCTCTCGCTGCCACGGACGCGATCGCCGTGACGGATGACGGCCAGACCCACTCGCTGCGCATCGTGCTCGGATGACCTGAGCACATGATCAACAACAACGGCCTCTGCAAAATTCTTGTCCAGCCTGCATGAAACACTATTTGAGGAACGTTACGCGGCCGTGCGTCGCCGCTGTATATCGCCATTTCGCGCCGCAATTAGAATTTGTTCGGGCTCGCTTTGCCCGCGACAGCCGGCTCGGGCTGCGGCTTACTTTGAGCGTCCTACTGTTCATCGGCGCGACCTGGCTGTTTGGGGGCATTGCGGAAGACGTTGTCACGGGCGATCCACTGGTGGAGGTGGATCGACAGATCGCGCACTGGTTTCATGCGCACGCGACTCCCGGTCTCACCCGGTGGATGCTGATCGTCACCGACGCATATGGCATCACTGCCATCGGCGTCCTGGGACTCATTTTCGGGCTTTACTTGTGGTGGCGAAGAAGCTGGTATCGGCTGCTCACGCTCGCGATCGTGCTGCCGGGCGGCATGGTGATGAACCTGCTGTTGAAGCAGATATTTCGCCGTGATCGCCCGAGCCTGGACGATCCGCTCCTGTCCCTGGCTACCTACGGCTTCCCCAGCGGCCACGTCACGGGAGCCACTTTATTCTATGGCGTGCTGGCCGCGTATCTTGCGTCCGGGCTGTCTACGTGGCGCAGACAACTGCCTATTTTCCTTGGGGCGGGCTTTCTCGTGATGGTGGCCGGGCTTACGCGCATCTACCTCGGCGTGCACTATTTCAGCGACGTGGTCGCCGCGGCGGCGTGGAGCGTAGCCTGGCTCGTAATGTGGTTGGTCGTCGTTGACGCCATGTGCCGGTCGGTGGAACCCCCATGGGTGAGAAAGTCATGACAGGGGCCGAATCGCTCAACAACAGTTGTTTCTGTGTCAGTCTGGACAGCGATGCACTGAAGCGCGAGCTCGAATCGGACGAGGCGACGCGCAGCGTCTATCCGTTGATCCAGGAAAAATGTCCTCACCTTTTCGCGGCATTGCCGGTGTTCGTGTCCCGTCATCATCTTGAGCAAATGGCGGCGATCGTTCGCGCGGCGCACACGGTGATTGCGCTGCCGGCGTTCCGCGAGCTCGTGCTCGGATGGGCGCCGCCTGTGACGCGTTTCGAGGCCGGTGGTGCGCGAGGCGTATTCCTGAGCTTCGATTTTCACCTCGCTGGCGCCGAACCCCAGCTAATCGAAATCAATACCAACGCTGGCGGTGCGCTTCTCAATGCCGCGCTGGCGCGCGCGCAACGCGCCTGCTGCCCGGCGGTCGTAGGCATGACTACCGGCCCGGTCGCGTTGGAAGCACTCGAGCAGACCTTCGTCAGCATGTTCCTGTCTGAATGGCGCCTGGCTCGTGGCGATCGGATATTGCGGCGCATCGCCATCGTTGACGCAAGTCCGCAAGAGCAGTACCTCTATCCCGAATTCATCCTGTTCCAGAAGTTGTTCCGCCGGCATGGCCTGCAGGCGGTCATCGCCGATCCGGCAGCCTTGCGGCTGCGGGATGGCGTCCTCTGGCATGAAGGCGAGCCGGTCGACCTCATCTACAACCGGCTAACCGACTTTATGCTGGCGGAACCTGCGCACGCGATGCTGCGCGACGCCTATCTGAACAACAGCGTCGTTCTGACGCCCCATCCGCGTGTTCACGCCCTATACGCCAACAAACGCAACCTCGCCGTGCTCAGCGATCCCGAGCGCTTGCGATCGTTCGGCGTGTCTGAAGACATTGCGCGCACGCTTCTAGACGGCATTCCAAAGACCGAGTTTGTCGATGCCACCGACGCCGAGCGCTTGTGGTCGGAGCGGCGCAAGCTCTTTTTCAAACCGGCCGCGGGTTTCGGCAGCAGGGCCGCATACCGGGGCGACAAGCTGACAAAGCGCGTGTGGGGGGAGATCCTTGCGGGCGACTACATAGCGCAGGCGCTGGTGACCCCGGGCGAGCGGCTGATCGCAGGCGATCAGCCGCCGCATGCGCTCAAGTTCGATGTGCGTAACTACGTGTATGACGGCGCAGTACAGTTCACCACCGCTCGGCTCTATCAGGGTCAGACGACAAACTTCCGCACCCCGGGCGGCGGCTTCGCGCCGGTTTTCACTGACATTGCGGCCGACGCAGCGCCGGGTCAGGCTGGTTGCGACGCCTCCAAGTGCACTTGAAGCCGAAGCACTCATAGATACCGGTGCGCGTAGCGGGCTTTGACGGAGGATGGTTATGAGCGCTTGGCGGCAGTCAGGATGTTCCAATGACTGCGTTGAGGGACAAGCGCTTTGCGGCTCAATCGCGTGAGGTTGTGAACTCGGCGCAACAACGGGCCATTAAAGCACTCCGTGCGGTGACGTACGGACGGTTAAAAAGTATGCCTGTATAGATATAGTCGCCCCTGACCATGTGGATTCTGCTCGCGAGCACCGTGCCAGCGGCGTAACCGGAGAAAGGCACTGCAAGTCACAGCTCCTGCGCTAGCCATTCTGCGGCCGGATCCATACTGTATTCACAGGTTGTTCCTCGTGAAGAAATCGCGGGAGGGCGACACAAAATCATCGTTTCAAAAGGAGAGAGCCCTGAAACCAAGTGCGTTGTCGGCGGTATTGTTGATGTTGGTGTCAGCGCAGGTCATGTCTGCGGACGTGACTTACCGGAAAGATATCCGGCCGCTTTGGGTCCAAAAATGCTCCGTTTGTCATGGAGCGGACGCCCCCTATCTTGGCGATTTCGAGGAGAACAAGAAGAAATTCGAGACCCTGCTCAAGGGACCGAGAATGGACACCTACGCCGATCTGGTTTTTTTCGTCGGTTGGCCTGACTCCGGCGCGCTCATGAGAAGGCTCGATGACGGGAAGAGCGCTAGTGATGGCAAGCCGGGCAACATGTATCAAAACTTGGGCGCCTCGGAGCAGGAGCGCCAGAAAAACCTGAATCTTTTCAAGGAGTGGGTGGGGAAGGATGCGTGGAAACACAACCGCTGGGAAGCGCGGGGCAAAGTACCGGCCATCACCAAGAATGACATGGACAAGATCAAGGTGAAATACTGAATATCACTGCATGAGCGATACCGCAGGCGTGAAATCGCGGCCGCGGCAGTGAATATCTGTACTCCGGACCGCTATTCACGCATCAGCTCTCGCATGTCTGGATCGACTTTCTCGGTATTTATTCAGGACGCCTTCATGCGCGGCAAGGGCATCTACTATTTCGAGAACAGCCGCCGCGCGACCTATGCGCAACAGCAATACGCGATCGCCAACCCGCTGAAATTCGCGGGCTATGGGAAGCATTGCTGGGGACTTACCGCGAGCGAAGGCCCCGGCCCCGTCACCGTCAAAGTAGGCGGAATCGAACGCACTTTCTTCGACTATGCGGGACGCGGCGTACCGTACGGACCCGACGACGGGACCCTCGCGCCCTGGGCTGTAAGCGTCGCTGTCTTTCGCGCCCGAGATCGTATTGCCGACGCTCAACTACAGTGTTCACCAGGCCAAATTGTCACAACTCAATCCGTACGGCTTCAAAGCGTCCTATAACCCGACCTACCCCGGCGGTTCCGACAGCCCAATGGCTGGGTATCGCGGTCGCATTGCGGGCTCAATCAAGGGCCGATCGTCTTGATGATTGAAAATTATCGTACCGGCTTGTTGTGGCGATTGATCCGAGAGTGCCCATCCATTGCCAGCGGTTTACGGCGGGCGGGGTTTGACGGAGGTTGGTTATAGCGCGCGTTGGAGGCACTTTTCTTTAAGGCTTGAGCGCGCATTCAATTGAATCGCGGCCTTTCAAATGCATGCCCGCGCAGAGCACCCTCGTGCGCGACTGCAAGCAGGGCGGCGGCCTCAAGCCCTGCCCGATCATCGGCGCCGTCAACCGGCCGCGCTGACGCCGCTTACTTGGCCACTTCCATGGCGGTCACCGTGTAATTGCTGCCGTCCTTCTCGGCGGCGAACTTCACCTTGTCGCCCGCCTTCACGCGGTCGAGCAGCGTGGCATCCTTGACCTGAAACACCATCGTCATCGGCGGCATGTCGATATTGGGGATGGGTCCGTGGCGCAAAGTCACCTTGCCGGCGGCCTTGTCCACCTTGCGGACTTCGCCGTCCGATAGGGGCGCTTGCGCGAGCGCACCAGCACTGACTGTGGAGGCCATCAGCAATACCAGAACTGAAATGATGCGTTGCATGTCGAAACTCCTGTTGATGCAGATCAATGCCCGGCGTGACTGGGCGGTGGATGGATACGGCTCTCAGCGATAAGACTGGTAGGCGCGGGTGCTGCCGTTCTTCTGGACGAGCAGCACGTCGTAGGGATCGCGCTGGCCGCCATAGTCGGGACCATCCATGCCGGGCGAGCCCACCGGCATCCCCGGGACCGCGAGGCCGGTGGCCGCGGGCCGGTCCTTCAGCAGACGGAGGATTTCCCTGGCCGGTACATGCCCTTCCAGCGCGTAGCCCGCAACCTCGGCGGTATGGCAGGAGCCGAGCGCGGCGGGAATACCGAGCCGGGCGCGGGCGCTAGTGTTGCCGGTATCGATCACCTTGACCTTGAACCCGTTGCCTTCCAGGTGCGTCACCCAGTCCTTGCAGCAACCGCAGGATGGGCTTTTCCAGACGGTGATCGGGGGTCTGGCCGTCTGCCCGAAGACGAGCGCGGGCGCGCCCGCCCAACCAAGCAGGGCCAGGGACAGCAGGCGACGCCGCGCGTTCATGGCTTAACCACGAGCTTGCCGACCATCCCCGCGGAGTAGTGCCCGGCGATCAGGCAGGCGAAATCGAAGTCGCCTGCGCGGTTGAAGGTCCAGACGATCCGGCCCGTCTTGCCGGGCGCAACGTGCGCCATGTACGGCTCGTCGTGCTCCATGTTGGGGTGCTTCACCATCAGGGCCGCGTGGGCGTCGAGTTCGGCCTTGGTCCCGATCACGAACTCGTGCAGCAGTTTGCCGCGGTTGCGGATGACGAAGCGGATGGTCTCGCCCTGCTTCACTTCGATGCGGTCGGGGGTGAAGCGCATGGCATCCGTCATGCCGACCTCGATGGTGCGCGTGACCGCCTTCGCCTCACCGGCGATGCCCCAGGGCTTCTGTTCCTTCACGACCGCCACCGCCTGCTTGCCGGCGTGCTTCTGCTCCTCGTGCGCGAAGACCGGGCTGGCGGCAGCGAGGAAAAGCACAAACGCCCACCGCTTAAGCCTCGCGCTTGACGGGCTGTGCTCCCTCCCCTGCGCGATACGCGGGGGGGGGGTGAGGAGGGCATTTG
>Ga0163146_10003596_pt1 | contig 19617 bp, 35 predicted proteins | sample OliLakLV19MP7G1_FD_148648 | JGI IMG/M metagenome (GOLD analysis project Ga0163146, IMG submission 148648) | Freshwater microbial mat bacterial communities from Lake Vanda, McMurdo Dry Valleys, Antarctica - Oligotrophic Lake LV.19.MP7.G1 | ecosystem: Environmental > Aquatic > Freshwater > Lake >...
CGATCACCGTGCCGCCGATCTCCACGTCGATGCGCTTCCCATCTCCGGCGTGGACGAGGAGCACGTCGTCGGTCAGCGAGAGGGGCGCGCGCAGGAGGACCTGGCGGATGTCGGCCGTCAGCAGGGCCTCGGTCCGGGGCGCGTCTCGGTCGGCGATCTTGGCGATGAGCTCGGGGAAGGTTGGTTGCACGATGCCGTCCGAGTACGGCGTCTTGAGCCGCAGCGCGATCTCCCCCGTGTCGAGCCTACGCAAGCGAGCCTCGGCGAGCGGAGGCCGCAGCAGGTCGCAACTGGGTAAGAGCCCCGGAGTCTACGGACTCGATCGGAGCCCAGACTCGGACGGGGACGCGGAGTCCCTTGATTTCGGAGTACGGCATGGTAGGGACCTTACGCCTTCTTTGGTCGCTTCGGTCCCCCCCTGCGGGGACGGCGCTCTCCGAGTCTTCGGCGTCTCGGGCTTCGGCGCGTGAGCCGCGTGACAGGTCGGGCAGAAGACGCAGAAGACGCCGTCCCTCCTATAGCAGTAGGTGGTATCCCAACCCTCCGGGAGAGAGACGTTCGAGAACGGTTCGACGTCCCCGGGAATCGTTTCGATCGTCTGACGGTCGGTCGAGCCTCGGAAGACCGCGTCCTCGGCGCTCCACTCATAGCACCGACTGCACTGCACTTTGGCGTTGAACTGGAAGTTCATAGAGACCTTCTACTCCCTCCGAAGGAGGTCCGCGTACGTCCCGAGGTCTCGGAGAACCGGGAGATTATCCGCTTCCTTGTACGAGGCGCAGACGAAGGTGACGTGGGCCGGGAGAGGCCGCGGAGTCGGGTCCTGTCGCGCGTGTTGGTACTTGTGCTTCCCGCACTCCCCCCAGGAAGCTACGGGCGAGCGGAAGGTCGCGAAGGTGCAGGTCGCACACGTCTCTGCGATTCGGACCTTCGCCTCTGCGAAGACCGTGAGTTTATTCTCGTCGGGCATGGCCGAGGTCTTACGCCTCTAGGCGAAGTAGCGTTGGGACTGGAGAGCGAGACAGATATCGGAAGCGAGGGCGTGGGTCTTACTTCCGGGTTCGTCGGTTACGAGAGTGAATTCCCCCTCGCTGTAGAGGAAGTACAGCTGCTGATCCTTGTTCTCGTCCGTAAGCCCGAACTTCTCCCACGAGTCGCTTGCGGCCTGGTTCGGGTAAATCGGCCCACCGATTCTCTTGTGCGAGGCGCGCGGTGATTGACCCCATCCCCCTGGAGAAGACCGTAGTAGGGAGGGAGGATCTTGTAGCCCTTCGTATTGAGCGCGAAGGGGATCTTCGAGTCGAGGAGCCGAAGGCACTTCGGGACGACGATTACGGGAACACCAGAGTCCGGACGCATGACGAGCTTCGCGCCCGACGACTCGACCGATTCGCGGAGAAGTTCGCCCCAGACGTTCTCGACTACGTTGTAGAGATCGTACGAGTCCGAGACGACGGCGAGCATCTTCCCGGGCTTCGCGAACTGAGCGATCATGTTCCGGTACGCGTCGATCTCGTTCTCTCGACCCCAGGAGGTGATCGTGGAGTGCTCCGCGGCCGGGATCGACGTCGCGGCCATCTCGTTCCGGTAGTAGAAGTTCGCCCCGCGAACCGCGAGGATGTTGTCGGAGCCCTTGAAGTTCGCACAGTGGGCCATCCCACCGATCAGGGCCGTCTCCGAGGAACTCGAACCGCGCGAGCCGAAGTCGTGGAGCTTGTAGTCGATCTCCGACATCGGTTCATCGGCCGACCGGACGAGGAACCCGAGGATATCCTTCTTGCAGTGCCACGAAAGCGTCGCGACGGTAATCGGGTACCAGATCCGCATCAGGATCGTCTCCAGCCACCCGACGATCCAGAAGGTCTCCGGGTCCGTACTCTCGACGCTCATGAGGACGTTCTGGACGGGGACGACCGTCCCCTCGCGGACGGCTCGAATACAAACCGGGAAGTATCCGAGATCTCGAACCCTCTCCATCCCCTTCCGGGGGAACGGGACCTGGTGGAGCTTGCAGAAAGTCTCCATCTCGTCGATGTCCGCGGTCTCGACGAGAGCCTGAAGGAAGCGCTTGATGATGTACTGGAGGCCGAAGAAGACGGTCCGGTCGAACTCCCCGCCGCGGGACTCCAGGTACGAGAACATCCCCGACATCCCCGGGGGGTACTGAAGGTAGTGGGAGGTCTTGTAGCTATCGGTATCGCCGATCGGATTCTCGCGGAGGAAGTCGCTCATGTCCCTACTCTTTCTCGATCTACGTTACGTTTCGTGATCTCAAGTACCCGCGAGGTGAGCGACCCCCGCTGGAGCCCCGAACACCATGTCGGTGATGGTCGTCGAGCCGCCCTGAGACAGACCGTTCAGATCTTGAACCACACCCAAAACCATCGGAACCTCACTTGCGTTTAGGGGGCTCAGAACCCGAAGTAGCGGAGTTCTTCGAAGTCGAGCTTGAACGTCTCGTTCGCCGGGAGGTTCGCGTAGATCGTCTGGAGCCGCTCGACCTCTTCCTGGTTCGCCTTCATGGCGTCGGACTCCTGCCGGAGCGCGGCCATCTTCCCGACCGGCATGTCCGGGGAGTTCGACATACCGTGGTTTGCGGTGAGCTTGTCGAGATTCCGGAGAACGTCGAGCGAGGTTCCGAGCTTCATCTCCTTCGCGAGCTTCTCGATCCGGCCCTCGCGCTCCTTGATCTTCGCGGTCAGTTCCGCGATCATCTTGTGGACGCGGGCTCGAATCGCGCTCCCCTTCTTCGGGAACGATAGGTGCGTGAAACTGCCGTGGTAGGATCTTCTCATCGCTTCTTCTTCGCTTTCTCGGAGACGGGTTACTCGGTCGGCTTTTCGATCGCTTCGTTGAACAACTTCAGGAATTTCGGGGCCGTGGTAGGGTCGATTACGATCGAGGACTCTAGAGCACGCCCGCGATTTCCCTCCATGATGATCCCGATCCGGTATCGGTCTTCCTTCGTCGAGATCGACGCCATCACCAGACGTCCGTGACGGAGACCCTTCGCGAGGGTAAGAGCGGATCCGGCGATTTCCGCAAGGTGGAGCGGCCCGGGACCGTTCGCCTGCTCGCCGGATCCGCGCGACGGGAGACCTGCTTCTTCCAGGTCAGTACCTGTTCGATGAGGTGGTCTGAGATCTGGTCGAGAGTCCAGAGCGAATCGGGGCGATTGATTCCACGTGAAGGCGGTGCTGAAGAGGTTCACCTTCTTGATGAAGAAGAGGTCACCCTCGTGCTTAACGACTGGCTCCACGTGCATGACATTCTTGATGTCTGGTCCCTTGCCGTCGGACCCAACGACAAGTGGTTCAGCAACAGCCTTGAAGGCTGCCAACGCCTCGCTGTATCCGTCGAAACCACGATGGCGTCGACGACCCTCCTTCTCGCGCTGACACAGCTTGTCAGCAGCGCTGGAAGCCAGCTCGTACGTAGAGACGATGACCATTCGGTCCATGTGCGATTTTCTTTCTGCGCGGGAAAAATTCGTCGTCAGTCGAACCTGACACCGTCTGCTGTAGAGCACGAGATTCCGTAGTGGTGGCCACCTACGGTAACGCCGAAGATCAGAGCCCACACGATGATGAAAAATGCAATGATGGTTAGGCATCCGAAGCATCCGGTACCACCATTGACCACAATCTTGTCGTCACTCATTCAGGTCCTCTTAACTAGAGAAAGGGAGAAGCAGCTCTCGCCGCTCCTTTCCATCTTCCCCTTACGCCCTTTTCCCGTACTTCGCGGCGATCTCCTCCATCCCGAGCATAAGGTCTTCCCCACAAGAATCGGAACAAACCGAGGGGCGGCCCCGCTCGGGCGAGCCCCAGATCTCGTCCCCGCAGTTCATGCACTTTCCGAGGCGGATCTCATCACCTTCGACGTACTCCTCGTACGAGAAGATCCCGAAAGTGAACTGACCGGCGGTCGGGTCGATGACCGTCCCGTCCTCGGTCTCGCACCACCAATGTCCGCGCTTCCCGTACGGTTCAGGACAAAGAACGTGACCTCGAACTTGAGTTAGTTCCGGGAACGCCTCGACCATCTCTCGGGAGGCCGACTCGCACTTCCCGAGGGTCGAGGCTCGACCTCCCGACGTCTCCTCGTAGGCTCGAATCCAAGCTCGGTATTCGGGTTTCACGCCGCTCTCTTACGCTTTGCCTCCCGTATGGGTTCGGAGCGGACGACCGTCATAGTCACGAACCCCCTCGGCTTCCCTCGCGGGGTCGTATACGCGGCATCCCCCCAGCCTTTTCGAATCCGAACTAGGAGAGTCGAGTACGAGATCTTCAGGAGTCGAGCCCAAGCTCTCTTCGATCGCGAAATTCCGTTCACGGTAACGACGTGATCCGCATGGCTTAGAAGCCCTGAGTTCTGTTGAGGGGAGGTCTGCCACTCGCACTCTCCCGGTCCGTAGTTACTGAACGGGGTGAGTCTCCCGAGCGTCTTCCCCTCTGGACGGTGGCCCATATCGGCGAGGAAGTTATCGAACTTCCTCCACCGTTCTACGACCTCGACCCCCTGGGCGCCGTAGTGAACGTAGGAGCGATGCTTCTTCGAGTGGCATCTCTGGATCATCGCCCGCCACGTCGTATACGTAGAGGACTCTCGACGACCGTCCTGGCGAACCGTTCGGTGGCCGTGACGATGGCCGCAGCTTCGCTTGTTGAGATCGTAAAGGGGATCTCCCGCGGGTACGGCTCCGTCCATCCCTATCGATCTTCCGGCTTGTACCGAGCGATTCGATCTGCGATCTGGCGGAGGAGCGCGGCGACCTCCTCGCTCCCGCTAATCGGGGGAGACGCCATTACGAGCTTCGGAACTCCTCGGCCGAACTCGATCGAGATATCGAGCTTCGATCGGTTCTGTAAGCACCCTTCTACGTACTCCATCAGGACTACGTTCTTCGGGGTGTGGTACAACTCGCTCATGGGGTCTCCGGGGTAATCCCGAACATATCCGTGAACGACGAGTCCCGGACAGGTAGGACGGCCTCGACCCCGAGAGGCGATAGACGTTCGCGCGCTCGGGCGAGCGAAGTATCTGCGATGTCACAGCCCCCGAAGTTCCTTCCGAGCTTTAGAGAGGCGACCCCCGTCGAGGCCGAGCCCATGAAGGGGTCGATTACTAGCTCCCCGGGAAGGCTAGAGTTCTCGATGAGCTTCATAAGCATCGAGACTGGCTTCTCGGTCGGGTATTGACCGTCAATCCGAGGAGCGGGGATTACGTCCGGCCAGCCGAGGTTGTTGAGCTTCCGCTTCCCCTTTTCGAGGAAGGAGATCTCCTCTTTCGCGTTTCGCCAGTGGAAACCCATCCCGAATCGAATCTGTTCGGGAGTGAGTTCCTCTTCGAGATCAACGGGAGTCTCGTCGTCCTTCCCCTTTACCTTTACCCACGCGAGGGACTTCCACCAATGGAATCCAGCGACGCGACCCATCGGACGGACGACGTCGATCATCGTCTCCTGGTCCGTGATCATGTAAAGATGCGAGTTCTTCTTCAGAACACGGTAAAGCTCGAACATTAGCTCCGGAACCCTATTGTTCCGGAAAATGTCGAACCAGGCGTTACTCGAACTCGCGCTGACCTTTAGTCGCGTCGTCGTCCCGATGGCCCGGTACTTCTCTAGGCTCTCGTACGCGTAGTCGGTTACTGCGAGATCGACGCTCTCGTCCGGGAGAGTCCGGAGCCACGCGACGCAGTCCATCTGCGCGAGCGTGTATTTAGGTAGCGTCGTCACCGTGCGAATCTCAGGGCACACCACCCGCACTCGTCGGCGGTCGCGGCCTTCCGAAGTTCGAGGATCCGACGAGAGGCCGTCGCTCCCGCCCGGGTGTCGAGCATGAGCCCGTAGGGCCAGGGGGTCGCTTGCCCGCAGACCGTGCAGGGACGCGCGGGCGGGGTGTCGTCGCCGAGACGGACGTACTCCCCGCCGGTGGGGATCGTACCGATGTGGTCGTCGCCGGTCTGTGAGATACCGGGGAAGTCGTCGTTCATATCTTCTCCATGGGGTCGAAATCGTCGGGGAGAGGTTCGTTTCCGTAGAGGCGCTTCTTCGTTCGGTGCATGTAGATCATCCGAGAGCACCATCGCGCGCCCTCTGGATGGACTACCATGTATCTCTGGTAGTACCGAACGCTCTCGATTAGAGGGTTGAGCGGAGTCTCGCCCGCTAGTTCCATCGGCTCGTTCCCGTGCTCGGGACAAGTCGCGCATATCCAGAACCAGCACCCGGGCATGGCGTACTTTTCGCCGCTGTAGATCTTCTCGTGAACGTGCTCGGTCAAGAGGCTACGCACTTCGGACAAGGGACCATCTGATTACCGGGAGGTCCGCCCGGTCGCGGGATTAGATAGAGGACCTCCTTCTGCCCGAAGCACGTATCGCAGGAGGCTCGGAGTTCGAGTTCCTCCTGTACCTGGGCGAGCCAGGGACCCTCCTCCTTTCGAATCGCGGGGTCTTGGAGAGTAGGGTCTTGGAGAGCCTCGCGAAGCTCCTTCGTACTCATCCCAGAGGGGCTCTGATACGCCTTCTGATTCTCGAAAAGTTTACCCATGAACCCTCTCTGGTACGTCTACGTACTTCTCGGAACCGGTCGGAGCATTTACTATGTAGGAGCGACGAACGATCTCGCTCGCCGACTCCGACAGCACAACGGGAAACTCTCCGGGGGAGCGAAGTTCACCCGTCGATATCGACCCTGGGGGGTCGTTAAACGATACGGACCCTACGCCGACCGAAGTGAGGCGCAGAAGGTCGAATTCAGAGTGAAGAAACTTCGGGGCCCGGCTCGGACTCGATGGGTAGAGCCAGTACGAAAAAAAGCCGAGAGCTGATAAGGCCCTCGGCGTTCGACGATCCCTTTACGCCTAACGTTCGGTCGGGCGAACAGGGACCGCGATCGCGACGATGTGCTTGACGTGCCCCTTCCGGAGTAGATTCGCGCACCAGGCCGCGAAGTCGTTCATCTCCTCGACCTTCTTGTAGGAGTCGTCGGCCGTGATGTCCCCGCAGTGAACGAGGATATCCGCCTTCGCTTCGACGAGTAGTTGAGACGTCCGCCCTTGGAGGGTGTGGGTATCGCTTATGAACGCGAGACGAGGCATAAGGCTTAGGGCGCGACGATCTTCGAGAATCGACCCGCGTTCCGCTGAGCGGCCTCGTGGAGGAACGCGAAGACCTTCGGGAGATCTTCCTGCTCGATCCGAACCTCGACCCCACAAGACGCGCCCTTCCGAGGGAAGATCGCCCAAAGGACGAGGGTCGTATGCGCCTTCGGCGCGGCGAAGATCGAACCCTTTCCCCCGCACTTTTCACAGCGGCCGTAGACCCCGAGACGTTTCGCGCGCGTCTCGATGAGGATGTGACGGTTGATACCGTCGTGGCTCATCCCGGATAGGAAACCACCTCGTGCCCCCCGAGCGTTCGCCGCGTTTACCTCGGACGCCGTCGGAGCCGGAAACGTCCGAACGAGAGTCTTCGTCTTCGGGTCGAACTTCGATCCGATTCGTCCCGCCTCGATTAGGGTCTCGACCTCGTCCTCGGTAATCGAGTCGTTCCAGCCCCGGCCGGTCTCGGAACTGTGTCCGTAGAAGTTCTCTGCGATCTTCTGCGTCGCGGGATTGAGCCCGGAGCCGTCACAGGAAGAACACCTCACCGCCTCGCGTCCGATCTCGAAGTGGAAGTTGACGACCTCGTTTAGGTCGTCGAGCGTCCAAGGACCGAACTCCGCCCAAGACGCGAAAGTCTTCGACGCGGAGAACCCGGTTCGATCTCCGGTAGCCATAGAGTCCTCGCCGGGACCCCAATGGTTGTAGTCAGGATTGAGATCGAAGAGGGCGATTTGCCAAGGCTCCGCGTTGAGGTCCGCGAGCGCCTTTGCGTCCCACTTATTCTCCGGATTGGGTTTGCTACGCATAGATCCCTTACTCCTCGTCTGGGATTTCGCCGTGGATACGTGCAATAATCCTATCGAGGGCCTCGTCGAGAGAGACGAAGGTACCGGTATCGCCGTGGCACCCGATCTCCCGTTCTCGTGAGGGTGTGCCCTTCGGAGAAGAGGACCGAGCCGATTCCGCGCTGACGGAACTTCGGGTCTACGAAGACCCCCAACTTCCCCTGCGGTTCGTAGAGCATCATCACGCCGACCGGTAGCCCTCCTTCGAGAGCCATCAGAACGAGGACCTCGCTTTGAAGCCCTGAAGGTCGCGAGGCTTAGTTTTAGGACGTGCACCCTATCGAATGTTGCGGAGGATGTCCGCCTGAGCCTGAAGAAGTCGCCCTGCCGCGTCTTCGATCTTCCGAAGACGCTCAAGCTCGTCGTAGATCGCGAAGGCGTCCTGTATCGTGAGAGTCACGCGGTCTTCCGGTCCCCAGAGGTAGCGATCCTGAACTTCTCCAGATCGATACGGTTGTGGTACATCCCGGTCGTCGGGTTGTACTCGCGTAGGGTCGCCTCTTCCATCACGGTACTCCTCGTACGAGGCGAAGGAACGCCTCGATTCCTTCGAATTCGCTCTTTACGAGCCAGATATCTTTCATGTCTGAAGGGTGTTCGCTCGGATCGAAGCCGTTCCCCGAGTAGACGCGAACCAGGAGGTTCTGAGCGCGCGCCTCGACGACGACGTCCTTACCGCGATCGCCTCCGATGAGGTTCCAGTCCGTAAGGACGAGATCGAAGAGGGGAGGGTCGGAATCCTCCTTCGGCTTCCTCATATTGTGGACCGCCCTCGCGGACGAGGCGACGTGCGTTACCTCGCAGCCTCGGTTCTCGAACCACCGGATCATCCCCTTCGCGATATTATGGTCGTCCTCGACGTAGAGGAGCCGGAGAGTCGAAGTCATCGAAGCCACGCGCAGGTCCGCCCTTCCGGGGCGGGGTAGAAGTTGCTCTTGGTCGAGGCGAAGAACTCTCCGGTCGGGCTTCGACCGACGCTCCAGATCCATTCCTCGGTCTTCGCGTCGCAGAGATCCTTGTCCCCGAAGGCGAGCCCGGCCGGGATCCGGTAGTAGCCCTCGGGAGTCCGCTCGAACCCGGAAACGTCGATGGCTTCCCCGTCCTGGACCATGCGTTCCATCGCTTGGTTTCGGATCGGTTCGGTTTCGATTGAGTCGTTCATGGAGACCGTTACGCCTTTCTCTTTGGTGAAGGCCAACGGGCGTCGTAGGTTTCGCCGCACCAAGGGCCCGGGCAGTTCCCCTTCTCGTCCGTTCGGACGTTGTCCCCGCAGACCGGACAGAACCGGAGACCCTCTCGTTCGAGGAGGAGCGAGTAGAGCTTCTGGAGAGCGGCGTGGGCGAAGACCATCGACATCGTGATCTTCCGGCCGCGCGGAACTCGTTCCCCGTCGTCGATCGCCTCGTAGATCGCCTTCTGGATCTCGGCGTGGGTCGAGTCCCCGCCGATCTCCCCCAGGGCCTCCTCTAGGGCTTCGAGGACCCGCGGAGTATCCTCTCTCGGGTATTCGACGTCCGAGGCCTTCGTCTCCTGGATAAGGTCTTCGATTTCCTCGCGAAGGACATCGTCGTCCTCCTCCCAGAGGAGGGCGTCCGTACCGGTTCCGAGCTTCGCCTTTTCGAGGAAGTAGGGGTCATCCGGGCGCGAACGCTTCGCCATCCACCGGATGCACCCCAGATTCGATTCCGGGACATTGATATTGTCGGAGTGGTAGCCCCCGAAGAGGATGGCTTGGATGTCTCCGTGGACGAGGAGGTAGCCGCCCGCAAGGACGACGGTCTCGAACCAGTAGCCTTGACTCCCCGGTCGGGAGAGGAGCCAGCGGCCTTCGCTCTCCTTTCGGATGACGTGGTGGGTGAAGTTCTCTTTCGCGCGCTCCATGTCCGCAGCAATCCGGTCTACGCGCGGCTTCACCGAAGCCTCGTATCCATGGACTCGGTATGGGTCGAGCCCGCGACGGTCCACCGCCAGTCGAGCCCGTTACTTTCGAGTTTCCGGGCGATCCGGAGCTTGTCGAAGGGGATCGCCCCGGCCCAGAGAGCCGCGAGAGCCGCGCCTCGTCGAGAGAGCGGACCGTTGTAGTCCTTGAGGACGACCCACTGTCCCGTCGCCGTCGCCGCGACCTTCCCTCGTTCGGTCGGGAAGAACTCCGAAGGAGGGTGATCGTCCCCGTCGTCCTTTCCGACGAGCCCGAGGAGGTAGAGGGTACGGAGGTAACGGCGCGAGGTCGCATCGCTGCACCCCATCGCGGCCGAGAGGATCGCGACGGCGCCAGCTACTCGCGTCTTGGCCTTGCAGAGGGCAACGAGGGCTTCGCGAACTTTCGGGTCGAGCTTCGTCAATCGATCCAACTTTCTGGAGAGAGAACCGTCGCGGTCGGGCGGAAGGTCGTTACGGCGCCGCGGATCTTGCGGATCCGGCAGACGTGTTCGGACATCCCTTCCTCGATCCCGGCTACCCACCCGTTACGCTTCGCTTCGCCGACCGAGCCGAACGCTCCGAGAGCCTTCATGACGTGGGCGAGGGTCCAGGTCTCCGGGGCCGTAAAGATCGGCGCCTTCCGCGTCTCTAGTTCGAGGGTCGCGGCGACGCTCTCCCGCCAGCGCTCGTCCGTAATCCGGTCGAAGCCGACGAGGATCGTAGCGAAGTCCGCGACGAGGATCCTCCGGCCGGAGGAGTCCCAGACCGTAGACGTCTCCTCGTTCGCCCCGAGGATCGTCGGGAAGTCGAGGACGGTCTTCTCCAGATCGATAAAGGCCTTCACGACCCTCTAACGGCCGAGACCGGACCTTTTAGCTCAGAAGAATCCAAACACAGCAGGCGAGGCATACCCCAACCGTTAGGAACGAGAAGCCGAGCTTTACTCGGTCCCATGATTCGAATTCGTTCACGCTTCCTCTGGTCGAGCCGCCGGGTTCACGACGTAGAACCGGGCTAGGGCGTCGTCGTAGAGCTTCTCGAACTTCGCCTCGCCGCGCTGCTCAACGTAATCGTCCGCCTCTTCGTCGAGGGTCTCCCAGGAGACGACGAGCCCGACGAGGGTCTTCGCCTGCTTCGCGGCTTCCTCGGGGCTTTCGAGCCAGGCCGTCGAGAGTTCCCCAAAGACCCCTCGCTCGCCCGTGTCGTCGTCGTACCCGATCCCGAGGACGATCCGGTACCAGAGATCCCCCCGCTCGACCGCGGGCTCTAGGGCGGATAGCCTGAACTGAGGACGGGATTCGATATGGGCGACGAAAGCCCAAGGCCCTAGGGTCATCTCTTCCATCTTCGCTCCTTACGCTTCCTCGGTCTTCTCCGGACCTACGACGAAGTTGAGCTGGATGAACTCGGCCGCTTGTTGCGGAGTAAACTTGAGGTCGATCTTGTCCCCGCCGTCCCAGGAAAGCGAGAGCGCCCGGAAGTGGCCGGCGCGGACTTGAGTCGCGAGATCTTCGAGAGTCCCAGCGAGCGAGATATGCCGGAGAAGCTCCTCGTCCGTTCGTTCCCCCATTTACCGCACCACCCCCGGCCAACACAGTTCACAAATCGTCGCGAAGACTCCCATGCAGATGAACGCGGCGTAGAAGCGGTTTTCGAGGAGCGCTAGGTACCGGCGTCGGATCCGTCTCGTGCCGCGACTCATGCTTCAACCTTCGGGAAGGGAGTCTCGCTCCTCGTACCGTCTCCGAAACAACTCGGACAGACGCCGTCTCCGTCGCAGGTCTCGCACATCCGAGCGAGCCATTTGCAGTCCGGATTGTGGTCGGACCGTCGATTCGCGTGCTCGCACTTACAGAGCAATACCGGATGACCCGGGTCGGTCGGGCGGTGCCAAGCGGCCGTCGAGATCGAGAGATCGATAGGATCTTCCGGGACTCGAAGAGCGACCTTTGCGAGTCCCTTTACCCCACGCCAGATACTACGGAGATGCGAACGAGTAGAGGGTTTCACGTTTCCATCTTACCGTCGTCACTCGCAGTGGTGGGTCAAACGACCCGCTTTACAAGCGATGATCTCCGCCGCCGACGCAGAGGTCGTACGGGCTGCTTTGATCGTTCCCTGGTAGACGTTCCAGGTACCGGGGATTCGATGGTCTCTTACGGCCTCTCGTGCCACTGCTCGCCCTCGATGAGCTTCACGAGTCCTTATCGAGGAGCGAGGCCGCTCCTCCTTTCCGATCCAGGTCAGCTCCAGTCGTTTCAGTCGGTTCGTCATGGCTTCTTCCCTGGCCTCGTCATGCGGTCGTCCCGGCGCCGTCGCCCAGCGTCCAGCGCAGCGCTCTCGCAACGAGCGCGCGTCGTTCGACTAGATCGAGTCCGGTACGGGCCATACCCGACTTACGCCCCGACCTCCGAAGGCGGGGGGAAGACCAACCGCGGGAAGAATTTGAGCTTCCATACCATCTGGAAGATCGAGTCGAGGTCCCTCTGGGAGACGAGATAGAGAAGATCGAGGTCTTCCGCCTCCAGGGCGTCCATCCACTCCGCGAACGACTTGTCCTTCGAGTAGAAGAAAATGGCTTGCTCGATCAGGATGATGCGGGCGTTCCTTCGAAGAACGCTCCCTTCCGGGGCAGGTTCGGTCATCGCTCCCTCTCTTACTCCGTCCCATCGTCTTCGACGGGCAGGGGAGGATTACGGACTCGGAATCCGCAATCTACGCATATCTTACAGCACGGTCTCTGGTGATGGATCGAAGGCCTACCGTGACAGACGCAATGGCATAGCTCGTCGGTCTCGTGGGTACTCGACTCGCAGCGCACGGGAATCTTTCGCGTCGGAGCTTCGCTATCGTAGGTTGGGTTTAGGATCTTCTTAGTGATCTCATCGTCGGCGGAACTCATGGCGGAATCCTAGGATCAAGTCGGAGACAAGGTTTGTAGTCGAGGAACCAGCCCGAGCGCGTCGTATCGGAGCCCCGTGAGAGGATCCAAGTCATTGCCACAGAGTATGCCCCCGTCAGGCGCTCCTGGGGATACGAGCTTGACCCCCAATATACCTGCTACCGTTACCGAGCCCGTGATCGCGCGAAGCGTTGCGTTCTGTTGGGCGGAGACCGAGTGAGACCCAGACGAGACCGTCGTAGACGAGTCTCCGAGCGCAAGGGTCATGTCATGGCCGGAGGATGAGTCGATCGAAAGCTCGTTCGTCCCCGCCTTCGCCTTCCACTTGCCTTGGAGGGTCTCGTAGAGGAAGTCCCCGACGGTAAGGGTCGTCGTATGGGAGCCCTGGAGGGAGAACTCCTCGACGCGATCGCCGTACGTCATCGTGTAAGAATCTGTCGTCCCGCCCGCGTTCCCCGTCGCGGGGGTCGCGTTGATCTGGAAGGAGTGACTCGGTCCGCTCGAAGGGTTCGAGTCCGCGGGTCCTGAGACCTGAACCGACATCGAGCCGCTCGCCGAGATAGCGAGTTGCTGGGCGGAGAGACTCGCCCTCTGGCCGGAGGAGATCGAGACCGAACTCTGGGCGCGCATGTCGATTTGCGTCGCGTTCGTAAGTCGCATCCTCGGCGAGTTGAGGACTAGCTCCCCCTCGGAGCGAACCGTTACGTTCCCCGTTCCGTGGATAAGGACGCTCGGAGCGGACCCGCCGCTCGAACTCGCGGGGTCCGCGTCGGCCGCCGCAGAGGCTCCCGCGATCGTTCCTCCTCCGAAGATCGAGACACCCCCGCCGGCCGAGACGAGAGAGACGCCGACGTTCCCCGGGCCGGGCGCGCTCTCGACCGAGAAGCCGCCGGACGAGATTCCAACCCCGCCCCCTACGTCCATCCGGAGACCCGCTCGAAGCGCGATCTCCGCGGAGGTCCCCCCTCCTGCTAGGTAGGCCTTTAGGCGGCTATCCTTCGTGAAGCATACGAAGCTCGCCGGTCCGGGCCCGAAGGCCGGGGAGACCTGTAGGAGCGTCGCGGCATGGTCCCGTAGCCGAGCCCCGACTCCGGTCCGAAGACCGGGAGCGACCGTCCCCCCGTCCGAGAAGATGACCGGACGAAGGGGTACGCCGTAGAGGTTCCGACCCTGGAGGGAGAAGGGGTCGTTTCCGACGACGCTCCCGAGAACGAACTCGACGAAAGGGGCCGCCGCGGAGCCTCCGAGTGGATTCCCGTCGGTCGGGCTTTGGGTCGGAAGCCTTTCCGCGTCGAAACCGTCGGTCTGTTCCGTGACCGGCAGTAGTCCCCGAGAAGAGTGGGTAACTTCGATCCGATACTCCGAAAGAGACTCGGGTGCCTCGATATCGGAATTCGCGCTCGCGAAGGCGTTCGCGACTCCGAGGACCGGGAGGTCTCCTCCCGGGAGGATCCCGACGCGATAGAGGGACTTCCCGCCGTAGACGACTTCTGGCGTCGTCCTTCCGTTGATACGGAAGCCCTGGTTATCTACGAACGAGCCCCACTGGAGGAAGTCGAACGGATCGAGCCGGTTCGAGAGAGGCTCTCCGACCTCGGCTTCGAATTCGGACTGCGTAGCTCCCGTCGTCCCCCGCGCAAAGATTAGACCCGGGGTTAGGAACCCGACCGGGTACGGGTTCCGTCCGAGAAGCTCGGCCGGGAGAGGGTTCGACTCCGCGTCTACTTGTGGGATCGGAGCGTCCCAGTAGACCCCGTCCGAGAAGATCGTCGTCGGAAGAAGTCGAGCCTCGCGCTGGACGGGTCCGGAATAGACGCGCGTACCGGCTTGAGCGTGGAACTCGACGACCGATCGGACAACGAACGCACTATCCGCGTCGCGAAGTCGTAGCTCGGCTCCTCGCCGATTCGTAAGGAGGACCTCTTCGTTTAGAACGAGGTCGCTCCCGCCCGAAGAAGACGCGAGGATATCCCCAGGGCCGGCGTGACGGAGCTTGAAGCGGACGCGTTCTGCGAGTCCGGTAGCCGTCGAGCGCTCTCGCGGAGTATCGAGGCCTTCTCCCGGACCGAAGCGCGCGAAGGGGAGCCATTCTTGTCCCATCCACGGAGCGGGGGGTACCCAACCGATAATGATCGGCGTCCGGGTACTAGCGGTTCCCGAGGACTCTCGGGCGGCCCAACCTACGAGACAGAGGTCTCCGCGCTCGGGGATTGCACCGAAGAAGTGCCGACGACCACCGCCGGGGAGCGTTAGGTCTACGCCGGTGTACTCGAAGATGTCGCTTTCGCCGGTAAGGACGACGAGCGTACACTTCAACTCCTCGTACTGGATCTCCTTGACTCGGCATACGGAGAACGCGAGTTCCGCCCAGTTCACGGACGGGTTCTGGGCCGCGATCTCGCCGCCGCGCAATCCCGCGCGTAGCTCTCCGGTCGAGAGGTGGTCTCTGAGGGATGATCCGGCCATGGTTCCTACCTACAGGAAACCATACGATCACTAGGGATCGGTTTGTACTTTATCCGCCCGAAGGGTATGTCCTCCGACCTCCGTTCAAAGCTCGTCCGCCTCGCCCACGAGAACCCCGACCTTCGGGCTCATCTCCTCCCGATCCTTCGGGAAGCGGGCGAAGAGAAGTCAGCTTCGATGATGGCGCTCGGGATGGGTATCAAGGTTCACGCCTTGGCGCTCCTCGAATCGATCCGGACGCAGGACTCGAACCAGATCCGGTCTTCGCTTCTCTTCCTCGTCGAGGGTCTCGTCCTACTCGCGCGTCGAGGTCTAAAGGACCCGGCCCTCGCTCGACTCCTCGACAAGGTCTACGCTCATCTAGAGTCGGGCGGGCAGGGCTACGATACCATGGGGCCCCCTATCTCCTCCGCCGTCAAGATGATGCCCACGATCAAGTTGTAGCGGCCCGCTTCCCCCGCCGCTTCCTGCGCGGCCTTCATCGTCTTGCGGTAGGTCCCGTGGTCTTCCGTAGATAGCCACGCGAACCACTTCCCGTCGGTTCGTGAACGAAGCCTCTACGTGCTCGTGAGGATGAGGACGTGGGAAGTGGAGGAAGAAGTAAGAAGGAGAGGAACCAGAGTCACGATCTCGATCGTCTTCCCGGATCCGGTAGGGCTCACCACCATCGCGTTACCGGACGCCGCGCAAGCGAACCGAACGTGTTCCGCCTGATAGGGTCGAAGCGTTCGAATGCACGCGTCGCAGGAATCTTCAGGACCGTGCTGACAAACACGGCGAACGCAAGTGCACTTCGATTCGTTCACTGGATTTACCAATCGCTATCCGGCGCGCGCTTGGGGTAAAGGAACTCGTCGAAGTCGTCCACGAGGTTGTGGTACTGTTCGGACGAGAGGGGTCCGAGCTTCTTCGTAGGCCGGACGTAGCCAGGGGAGAGGTCACTCTCGGCGAAGGGCTTCCCGACGACCATGATCGAGAGGGAACCCTCGCCGCGCACGGCATCCCGCATGTGCGGCGGCAGTACGGAGGTGGGCGTCGTCCCGTACCCGCTCGGAGGTCCGACCTTTACGTAGTGCCAGGAGTGCGGGTCGGTCATCTCATAGATGAAGCCCCCGTCGTCTCGGTTCTTCTGTACGGCCGCGACCGGCGGAGGAGCCCCCGTCCGAAGACCGTCGTAACCGATGCCGTGCTCGTACCCCCCGCTTCCGGTAGTGAGGACATGGACGAGGGACGGCCAGGGGTGCGGATGGTAGAGCGCCTCGCCCGACGCGCTCGGGTGGACGCGGTGGAGGAAGATGCGATATTCCTCGTCGAACTGGTACCAGAGCCGCTCGACGAACGGCGGCTCGTAGTCCACGAAGACGCTCTCGAAGAGGTTTGGCGTCGTACTTTTGAGGCGCGTTCGAAGAGAAGTTCGATCCTCCAACTTCGAGTACGGGGTGTAGGGAGGGTTGAGGACCGCGTCGAGGACGGCTTCGAGCTTCGTTAGAGTCCTCATCGCGCCGCCGACCGTTTCGCCCATCTTGACGTCGAAGGCGATATCCTCGGAGAGAGTCTTGAGAATCTTCATTGGTTCTTTTTCGGCCGGTAGGCCGCCTCGTCCTAGTAACGGTCGCGGGAGGGGCTTTTCTACCGACCCGCCTTCTTGTCTTCGGCGCGCGCCCGGTTGTTAGCGTCGATGACCTTCTGGATTGCTTCGTAACGAGCGCGTCCCGCCTCGTTGAGTTGCGAGAGGTTCTCGTACCGAGGAGCCGGCGAGGCGAGCCATTCGTCGAGGGACCCGAACTTCGCGTCGTCCCCGACGTAGACGAAGAGCGGGTTGAGATCTCGAAGCTCGCGAAGAAGGGGCCGGCTGTGGGTGACGACGAAAGCTCCCTGGAGCTTGTCGGGAGGGGTTCGAGCGAACTCCGCGATCGTTCGACCGGCGCAGGCCGCCCACCCCTCGCTGAGCCCTACGTCGGGCTCGTCCCAGAAGACCGCGTGGGGCGTAGTCCGGGCACGGGAGGTCTTGATCGCCCCGGTGATCGTATAGGCGGCATTGAAGCCGGTCGAGTCGTGGTCCTCATCCCCGTAGACGAAGGCGAGCCCGATATTGTACGAGACCTGGCGTCGGGCCTGCATACTGATGTCGATGACCTCGACGTCGAGCCGCTTGTAGACCTCCTTCGTAATCCGGCGAAGGAAGCTCTTCCCGTTCGCGTTCTCTCCGACGACGACCGCGAGCGGCGGAGCGCCCTCGATGAACGGACCGACCTGGAGGGAGATCGGAGGCCCGCCCGTCTCTCCGCACGAGGAGAAGAAGTTCAACTTCCCGAGGAAGTCGAAGATCTCTCGCGGGCTCGAACCCTCCGGCTTCTTCGTTGTCATTGTGCCTACTCGCTGTCTTGAACTTGTCTTCGTTACGCTCACTCGTAGTCCCGGACCGCAACGAACGACGCGTGACGGGGCTTCCCGCCGTCGGTAAGGCCGACGTACTTGTAGGTAATCCGGCTCCCCTTCGGCGGAGGATTCTCTCGGTCTCGATCTGAGAATCCCGTTCCGACGTTGAACTCGGTCCCGTTCGCCATACGGCAGACGAGAGCCCCGAGGCGCCCCTTGTTCTTCCCTCTCCCGCCGACGTAGTCGATGACGGTCGCCTCTTCGTCGAAGAAGTTCTTGACCTTCAGGAGAGTCCCGCTCTCCCCGACGACGTAACTCGAACCGAACTCGCGGAGCATTACCCCCTCGCCCTTGAGGGCCACGACCCCTTCGTGGAACCAGGTGAGGTGCTGCGGGGAGTGACAACGCTCCTGCTCTAGGACCTTCCAGCGAGTGCTAGGCCGCCCCTTGTGGAGCTTCTGTAGGTACTCCTGCCGAATCTCGAAGGTACCGAAAGCGTTCGGAGCGTCGAAGACGACGAACGTAAGACGGTCCCACTCCGTCGAATCCGGCTCCGACTTTCGAACGTAGGAGAGCGCGGTCTGGAATCCCCCCCGAGCGAACCAAAGCTCTCCGTCGAGATTGACGTTCGGAGGGAGCCCCTTTCGGAACTCCGGGGGAGCCACGAACTCGTTCCCTTCCTTGGAGACGAACTTCGAGCCGTCCCAGAGAGCGCGAACGCCGTCCATCTTCTCCGACATCCACCATCTGGTCGGGTTCTGATTCGTCCACTTCATCGCGAGGAGGAGCGCCGGGATCTTCTTGGGGGGGAGCGCCGGGATCTTCTTGGGGGGGAAAACCTTCGCGATCTTCGCCGAGAGCGACCTATCGGCTTCGAGTTCGGCTTTCTCTCTCTCCTTCAGTTTATCCATGAAGCCGGAGACGCTCCCGACCTTCCCTTCACCCACCGCGGCGGGCTTCGTCTCCGCCACGATCATCCCGGCACGTAGGAGCGCGGCGCGCGGAAGACATCGCGGATCTACGTAAGCACGGATGTGCTTGCAAACGCGATCTTCGTTACTTCCGCCCATTTGCTTCCAGGCGATGCAGGCACAGAACACGACGCCGCCGACCTTCTTGATGACGTAGGACGCGCCCTTCGAACCCGGGACGGTAATCGAGTCTCCGTTATGCAGCATCCGTAGAGCCATTGAGGTCTTCCTTACGCCGGTCTAACGGGTCGCCCGAAGGCTTTTACACCGGATCGATCACAACTCGTTCCGGATCTTCATCCGATCGCAGATCTCGAAGGCCGCGCGAACCTTCCCGAGAACCTTTTGAAACTCGGGGGTCCCTCCCTCGAAGAGGTCGAGGTCCATGGATTTCCCGCTGTAGACGTGCTCCGGGTACGGGCGAGAACGGGTCGCCGAGAAGACGAGGAGATCTCGGGCGAAGGTCCGGAGCTTCTCCGCAACGTACGTATCGTTCTCGTAGTCTCGATTGAGATCTGAGAACTCGTCCGCTTTGCGGATAGCCTTCTGCTGCGGCTCCCACTTCCGGTCGATCCGCCGCTCGTACTCGACGGCCGCGCGATACGCTTCGAGGGCGACCGCGAACTTCTCTAGGTCGAGCGGCGGGAGCTTGTACTTCTTCACGAGACGGCTTCGAGTTCACGAGCTATACGGGCGAGACTCTGCTCGGCTCGACGGACCGCCTCGGAGATCGTCCACCCTTGGAAGTACATCTTCGGCGATCCGAGACCTCCGATCCCGATACACCAGACGAGAGCGCTCTCGCGCTTCCGGTTGGCTTCCGGGACCCGAACCTTCTGCATGTGGGCCCCTACTGCAAAAGGAACGCGAGTATCTCCGCGAGAGAACGCTTGGTCTCGACGAGCATCGTCCCCGACCGACCGGTGACCGTAACTTCTACGCCTTCGGCTACGGTCGTATTGATGGAGACGCCAGGCTTCACCACCGCGACAGGGACGACCGGCGGCGGGACGACCGGGGGT
>Ga0163146_10003597_pt1 | contig 19615 bp, 14 predicted proteins | sample OliLakLV19MP7G1_FD_148648 | JGI IMG/M metagenome (GOLD analysis project Ga0163146, IMG submission 148648) | Freshwater microbial mat bacterial communities from Lake Vanda, McMurdo Dry Valleys, Antarctica - Oligotrophic Lake LV.19.MP7.G1 | ecosystem: Environmental > Aquatic > Freshwater > Lake >...
GGGGATCCCGACCGCATCGTGCCCGGGCCGCGGGCGCCGACGGAGTCGCACCACGGTTCGACGGAACGCAACGCCGGCTGCTCGGGCTCGGGCTCTCCCGACTTCCCCGCCGCGCTCTCGAGCCCAGCCAGAACCCGCAGGCTCCGTTGGGCCGATCTACTACGCCGCGTTTTCGCCGTGGACGTGCTGACCTGCCCCCACTGCGGCGGTGCGCGCAGGCTGATCGCCATGATCACCGACGGGCCCGTCGTGCGCAGGATCCTAGGGCCACCTCGAGCTGCCCAGCACAGCCCCGGCGATCGCCCCCGCAAGAGCGCCGCCAGAGCCCGAGTTCGCCTGGTAGTCCGCGACGCGAGCGAGCTGAGCATTTCCAAAGAGGCGCGGTGTGGCGGCGCCGTGCCCCGCGCCGCAAGCCCACCGCATCCGTCCGGCTCGACGCGGCTCCCGAGCCTGCCCGCGGCACCGAAACGGGGCTCCGAGGGACCGGATCCACTCGTCCGTGGGCTCGAGACCTCCCGGGAATCGGCCCGAAGCGCTACCCTCTGCCGGGGGTCATCCGCTTGGAGTTCCTATCCCCTCAGGTCGCCCACCCGGCGCCGTACGCTGAGTCCACCATGAATCACTCGCTCCTCCTGCTTTCGCTGCTCGCGCTGACGGCTTCCCTCGCTCGGCCGTCCCTTGGCACGGCACACCCAGGCCCGCAGCAGGCGTTGGCCTCGCCGCGCGCGGAAGGACCGTCCGCGCCCGAATTCGACGATCGCATCCGCTGCATGCTCCAGGGCAAGGACTCGGCGTACTGGTTCGGGACCGATGGGCAGGGTGTGTACCGCTGGAGGGGCGACGGGACCACGCTCGAGCAATTCACGACCGTGCAGGGGCTCCCCGGCGATCGCGTCCGCGGAATCCAGGAGGATCGCGCGGGGACCGTCTTCGTCTGCACGGAACCGGGTGGTGTTGGCCGGTTCGACGGCCACGCGTTTGTGCGCCTGACCGCGCTCGACCAGTCCGAGAGCGCCTGGGCGCTCCGGCCCGACGACCTGTGGTTCCCTGCCGGGCAAGACACGGGCGCGGTCTACCGCTAGGACGGCACCTCGCTGCACCGGCTTGTCTTCCCCACGACCGCGGCCGGGGATGCGCATGTCGCGGCGTTCCCGCGTTCGAAGTTCCCCAATGCCACGTACAGCCCCTACGACGTCTACACGATCGTCAAGGACGGCGGGGGGCGCGTCTGGTTCGGCACCTCCAGCCTCGGCGCATGTTGTTTCGACGGGACGAAGTTCACGTGGGTCGGTAGCGGTGAGAACGGCAGCTTCGGCGTGCGCTCCATCTTCGAGGAACGGCCGGGGGTGATCTGGCTCAGCAACAACATCCACCGCTACGTCGAGGAGCCGTCCGAGGTGGACGAGGCGGGCGTGGCTTCACCCCGCTTCCGCAGGGAACCGGGCATCGCGACCGATGCCGATCCCTACTCGGTCTTCATGTCGACGCTCCGGGACGAAGACGGCGACCTGTGGTTGGCGACGCTCGGCGCCGGAGTCTTTCGCTACAACGGGACCTCCTGGGCCCACTTTCCGGTCGTGTACGACGGAGAGCCCATCTGGCTCCAGCAGGTCTACATGGACCGTGGGGGGCGGCTATGGCTGGGCACGAACGAACACGGCGTGTACCGCCTCGACGACGCGCGCAGAGCGTTCGAGCGCGTGTCCTTGTGACGGGTCCTGTTGTGAGCCACCGGGAGCATCGGACCTGAAGTTCGCGCGCGTCAGCGGGCTCAGGCGCCAGGCGAGTTCCCCCGGTTGCGCGACCGACAGGCGACTTGCCCGCCTTGGGCTCCAATGGCGACGGGATCGAAGTGAAAGAGACGCACTAGCCACACGGGGGATTCCGACTCACTCGAGGAGGCGCTCGAGAAGAGGTTCGACTTCGCGCGGACCAGATACCGCCCGACTTCCTCCCGGCCCGCCCCGCCGCCTTCTTGCCCCGTTTGGCGACCTTGCGCTTGCCGGCCTTCTTCGCCGCAGCCTTGCCCGACCCGGGCAGGTAGTTCGTCCCGCGCGCTTGCCCCTGGGTCCTGAGTGCACTCGCCGCAAGCAGCACCTTGATGGGGCCCTTTAGCCCTCCTGCCTCGACGCCCAGGCCGCGCCCGATCCCTTCGAGGCGGCTGCCCGGGTTGGACTTCACGTAGGCCAGGACCTTGGCTCCAGCGGCTTCGACGTTGGCCGTGGACCGCTTGGCCCGGCGACCAAACTCTTGGCGGCGTTGGGAGCCGCGGTACTTTCCAGGGCTGGCCTGGACCGCGTCGGCCAGCGGTGGGTACCGTGCCGAGATGACCCAATCCTTGCTCTTGTCGGTGATCATGATCAGCGTGGTGGCATCAACACCCGGCTGTGCAGAGATTGCGATCATCAACAGCGCACGCAACAAGCACGACATCGCTACTCTTCAGCAACGCCAGGGCATCAATGTATGGACCACCAAGGAGTCGGTAGCCAGCCGCACTCAGTTCGTCATCGGAGTGGGTTCTGACCGCAAGCCGAAGCCAGTTGGCATCGTTGCGCCAGCCTATAGTCATGGCGGAATCGCTGCGCGCTTCGCGGCGCCTGTGCTCGACGGGCGGGTTTTTGCGACTGAACTACAGGTGGCTGCGCTGACTGATTCAGGCCTGTCGCTTGTGTGCTTCGTCAACGATGTCGGTGGGTGTCAAGATAGTTGCCGCCTAGATCCTTTACTTCATGCGGTGGCTGCCTCCTCGAGCTTCGGCTCGGGATTGAGCGTCACGGAGTGGACGTGCGACCAGTCCCTGGCCTGACCACTCCATCGTTCAGGACGTCGAGCGCGAGCCGACTCGTATACACGACGACGGTTCTCGAGGATGGCGTGATCGCGGCCAGTGTGCTGGCGCGCGGCTGCTCTACGGCACGCCGTTCGGGCCCTCCAGCTCGGGTGCCCAGGCCTGTGCAATCACACCCACCGGACGAGCAGCCATTTGCGGCTCGACGCGACCGGTGTTCCCGACGACACCCGGCTCGGCGAGTCCCGACTACAACGGCGGTCAGCTGGACGCCTTCGTGTTGACCCTCGACTTGTTCCTTCAGGGCGCGGAGCCGTTCGGATCCTCGACCGCTTCGTGCCGCGGACCGCTGCTGCTCAACGCGACCAGGATGCCTGCTCCGGGCGCGTCAGACTTCAGCCTCTACCTCACCGGCGCGCCGCCGCTCTCGAGCGGCCTGATCCTCTTCGGGACTGCGGTCACCACGCCGACGAGCGTGCTCGGCGCCGGCTTGTGGCTCGACCGGCAGCGCTACATCGGGCGCGCGTTCGTCGTCACCGATGCCGACGGTTATATGGATCATCCGCTGCCCATTTCGCTCGCTACGAGCGGGCGGCGAATCTCTGCCCAAGCGTGGATCCGGAACACGCAACTTTGCCCGGGGACCGGCACCTGGTCGGCCAGCAATGGACTGACGATCACGGTCCAGTGAGTGTTCAGGCCGGTTAATCATTAAGGACACTCACCTTCAAAAAGCGATTTCGAGCGGCTACCCGGCCATTCTCGGCGAGCCGGCTCCCAATGTGACATCAAAACACGCGGGCGCGAAGGGCATGATCGCTCAAACGCGGGGATTCGGGCTTCGCTGAAGCCGTTGCCGCCAGTTGAACGCCTGCTCCGCGCATGCGATCGCCCCCATGCCATTCTGGACCATGCCATTCTGGACAGGCTATGTCGATTCCCGGCTATGTCGATTCCCGGCTATGTCGATTCCCCGGTTGATGATCTCCGTTCGCGCGGGCTGCGGCGTCGACGGCCCTGCTGATCCCAGCGGCGACGGCATCACAACAGCGTTGATCTGGCGCAGCTGCTCGGCGCGTGGGGTCCCTGTCGGTAATGCGAGTGGGTGGAGACAAGCGCCGCGCGCCCCGACCGAGCGATCGGGGCGCGCGGCGTTTCAGTCCTCAAGGTCCGGCACCGCGACAATGACTTCCGGCGCCGCGTCCGTCCGAGCCGTCCACGCGTGGACCAGGCGCTCTGCATGCGCGAGCTGCGTCGGCGTCAGCCGGCGGGCGAGCATGGCGCGACGCTCATCGGCCAGTGTCTCGCCCTGCTCGGCGCTGAGCGTGAGCCACTTGTACGCCGCGATGTGATCCTGCGGGACGCCCTGCCCTCTGCTGCACATGAGGCCGAGATTGAGCTGGGCAACCCGTGATCCCTGGTCCGCCGCGAGTGTGAGCCAGCATGCCGCTTCGGATTCGTCTTTCGGGATCCCCCGGCCGTGAAGGTGCATGAGGCCGAGATTGGTCTGCGCCGCGGTGTAGCCCCGATGCGCTGCGAGGCGCCACCAGCGTGCCGCCTCTTCGCGATCCTGCGGCACATGCTCTCCCGTGCTGTAAAGGCAGCCGAGGACGAACTGCGATTCGGCCACGCCCTTTTCCGCCGCCTGATGGAGCAGGGTGACGCCCTCGCCGTCCGTCACGGACTCTGCCTGACCTCCGACGATCATCGCTCCGAGATTGTTCTGCGCTGCCGCGTTGCCCTGTGCCGCAGCCTCGCGATACCAGCGTGCCGCCTGGGCAGGATCTGATTCAAAGAGCAAGCGGCCGAGCGCGGTCTGCGCTTGCGCGTATCCCTGCTTCGCTGCGCGCCGGTAGAAATGCGCGGCCCGTGTCTCGTTCTTCGCCATGCCGGCACCGGACTCTGCCAGGACACCGAGCAGGTACACCGCCCGAGCGTATCGCTGATCTGCGGCGAGCTTCAGATACCGGCGGGCCGTCGTGTCGTTCTGGTCGACGCCGTCACCGCGCAGATAGAGCACGGCGAGATTCGTCTGCGCCGGCGCGAATCCTTGGTCGGCGGCCAGGCGGTACCACGCCGCCGCGTCTTGGTCGTCCTTCTCGACACCGCGACCGACAAAGCAGCAGTTCCCAAGGTTGTTCTGCGCCGCGGCGTAGCCCTGATCGGCGGCCCGTCGATACCACGTCACCGCCTCGGCCAGCTCGCTGGCGGAGCTCTCGCGCGTGTCGTACGACAGTCCCGTCAGATACTGGGCGCGGGCGTGGCCGCGGTCAGCAAGCGGTCGCCAAATTTGCCGGGCGCTCGCGACCTCCCCCGCCTCAAAGGATCGCATGCCGGTTTTCACCGCGCCGCCACACCCGCCCGTCGTCATGAGAATGACTGCGGCGATTGTGCCGACGGCGCCAAGGAGGGCGAAAGGCGAACGAGAGCGGTGACGGATCAACGCCGACGATGTGGATGTGAAAGTGGACATACGTCCGCTTTCGTCGGACGAGTCCGCCATCCGATTGAGTGGAAGTCCGCAAAGCCGGGCGAGTTGGTCGCCGCCAACAGTTCTTCACAATGCATGTGCGTCAGAAATGAGCGACACGTTCGAACCCGTTCCCCCCGTTACTGCGAGCCGCCCGGCGAGATCTCGCTCAAAAAACTGAAATTCGCTTTGGTGCCACGTCAGGCGTTCCAGGTCGCCTCGACCGCGTCGATAATCGTGCGCAGCCGGCGCAGAACATCGTGCTTGAGGCGGTAGATCTCGTCGACGCTGATACCGAAGACTCGCGCAAGCTCGGGATACGGCTCGCCTCGGAGCGTGCATCGCTCAAATGTCTCGAGTGCCCTGGGGTTACGGGGCGGCTCTGCTCGAAGGCGCGCGATCGACTCGACGAGAATCGCGCGGCGCATCTCGGCATCCCAAAAGTCGGTGAGCGCACGTGCGTCGGGAACCTCGCGAATCACTCCTGCGCCAGGGCGGTTCGTGGCCTCTTCGAGCACGCCGTCGCCAAGGTCGCTGGCCGGACGAACCCGTCGCGTTTCGGGCCGGCGAAGCAAGTCGATGGCCCGATGCCGAACCACGGCGACGAGCCACGTGCGCAGGCGACCACGGGCCGGGTCGTAGTCGCCGCGCCGCCAGCCAGCGAAGAACTCCAGTATTGTCTGCTGGGCCACATCTGCGGCATCTTCGGGACGGAGTCCGATCCGCCGCGCCACGGCGAGGACCACCGGGCGGTATCGCCGGTCAAACGCATCCCAATCATCATGGGAGCCCGTGGTGCGGAGCCGTTCGAGCAGGACGATTGTCGTCGTGTCGTTCGAAGACGATGGGCCCGTCGATTGGGGCGGATCGGGGCGGGGCACGTTGTGCGTAAGTCCATCCATGGCGTGCTGATGACCGAGCCCTGATGCGGTCCGAGGGACGAGATTGGCGTCAATCCATCGAGAAACCGCGAGAAACCGACGACAGTTACGCACCCAACGCGACAAAGTCACTGTGCGAACTGGTCCCCGCCACCAAGAGCCAACTCCATCTATGTTTCACTCTACCTCGATCACCCTCGCATCGCTCGTTGCCGGAGGATTGGCCGGCACGCCCAGCGGTCCATGCATCGACGACTGCCCAAAGTCCGGCACCGTTGAAGTCGACGGCTGCGGCCGAAGCGTTCGGAGACGACGGCGCGTGCCCGACACCAGCGTGGCTCGAAGCGTTCGTCGCCGGCACCGATGTCGGTGGCACAACCTCGGTCCCGCTCGCGGCCGAACAGCTGGCCCAAATGTCGTCCCAGCTGACCACGCACCTGGCAGGCTGTGCAGCGTGCCGTGCCCGCGTTGCTGAGCTGCGCTCCGATCGTTCGCTGGCGAGCGAGTGTCGCGAGGCGTTCTCGATTGCATCCGATCCACCGACTGACACCCGGTCACGCATCGACAACTTCACCATCCTCGACGAGATCGGCGCGGGCGGACAGGGAACGGTCTTCCGGGCGCGGGATGCGCGGACAGGTCGCGAGGTCGCGCTCAAGCTGCTGCACGTCGGTCGAGTCGCGCCGAGCCGCCAACGCAAGCGGATGGATCGCGAGATGGAGATCGTCGCCCGCTTGCGTCACCCCGGCATCGTGACCTTGCACGAGGCGATCGAACTGCCAACGGACGGGCTGGGGCTGGTGATGGAACTCATCAACGGCATTCCGCTCGATCACTGGGCCGTTGAACAGCGGTCGAAGGCGAGATCGGGAACGGGGAGCGGCGCGACCGCTGAGTTCCGTCGCCGATTGTTCGAGGTCCTTCGCGGCGTCTGCGATGCGGTGCACTATGCGCATCTGCACGGCGTGGTGCACCGGGACATCAAGCCGAGCAACGTGCTCATTGACGCAAACGACCGTCCGCACGTTGTGGACTTCGGGATCGCTCGCACCTGTGACGACGACACGGTCACGCTCGGATCGGAGATCGTCGGTTCCCCCCCGTACATGGCGCCGGAGCAGGCGCGCGGCGGCGAGGATGCTGTCGATCTGCGCTCGGATCTCTTCGCGATCGGCGCCATGGGCTATGAACTGCTGACGGGACAGCTGGCGTTGCCGAACCGCGGCCGGGGCGACCGCCTCGCTGCGACGATCGAGAAGGAGCACAATCCGCCGTCGCCGAGTTCGGTCCTCAAGCTCGCCCGGCCGCGCGATGTCGACGCGGTGTTCGCCACCGCGCTGGCGCGCGATCCGGAGCGGCGATACCAGTCCGCGCGCGATCTCGGTGCGGACTTCTCGGCGCTCATCGATGGCGGCGCGGTGCTCGCCCGCCGCGACTCGCTCGCGTTTCACGTGCGCTCGATTGCGCGACGCCATCGCCGGCGGCTCATCGCGACAGGAGCTGTCGCCGCCGCGCTGCTCGCTGTTGCCGGAACGTACGGCGCGACGAGCTGGAGCGCCAGACAGCGCGAGTCTGCGCTGCGGCAGGTCAACGATGTGTGGCTGCGCCTCGCGACCGAATGGCGTCCGAGCGTGGAGTTCAGCGGCCAGGCGGCGTCGCTCGAACATCGCTTCACGCCTGAGACACTCGCCTCGATCGCGGACGCCATGGACGCGGCGATCGCGCTGGAGACGGCGCCGGCGAGCGAGACGCATCGTCTCCGGCTCGCTGTGGTGCGCGCGTGCCTGATCTCCGATCGGCTGCTGGATCGGGCAGAGGTGATCGTGGACGAGGCGCTGGCTGCCGCGACGGAAGGTGACGACGCGAACGATCGGGATCACTGGCTCGCGGCGGCATCGCTGTATGCGGTACGGATCAATCGAAACGTGGTCGATGCGGCGATCGATCTTCATCTCGTGGCGGACGACCTCCTTGCGAACCCGTCGCTCGAGGCCGCGCTCCGCGACGACATCGAGGCGTCGCTGAATCGTCTAGAGGAATACGAAGACTCGAAGCATGCGCGCGACGAGATGGGTGCGGCGATGAAGCGAATGGAAGACGGCACGCCGGGCGAGTCGGCGGCGTCCGTGATCCTCCGTCAGCGCCAGCAGCTGAAAGAATCCATGGCGAAGGACCAGGCGGGGCCTTGAGCCCCCGCTGCGGCGCCGCTGACCCGATACCATCGCCGCCCTATGGCTCAGACGCGGCAATCCAAGGCACGAAACGTACGAAAACCCCAGCCTCCGGTCCGATCCCGGCGGAGTACGGTGCGCGAGGAACCTCGCGTTTCACGCGACCGTCGGCCTGATGGCATGACGATCGAAACGTGGCAGACCCAGCTGCGCCGGCAGTTCGGCCGCGATCAGCCATTTCAGATCAAGAACCTCGGGGACGATCCGGTCTTCTCGGATTTTCTCGTCTCCAATCCGGGACGAGGCACGGCGTACCGGGTGACGATCCGCGGTTCGCAGCCGGGCGAGAACGCGTGTACGTGTCCTGACTTCGGCACGAACACGCTCGGCACGTGCAAGCATCTTGAGTTCGTCCTCGCCAAACTGCGACGAACCAAGTCCGGCGAGTCGGCGCTGGCCACACCTTTTCATCCGCACCTTTTCATCCGGAGTTCAGCGAACTCATTCTTCGCTACGGCGCGCGTCGCGCCGTCTGCTGGAAGCCGGGAACGGCGTGTCCCGCCTCGCTCCTGAGGCTTGGGCGCTCGTACTTCGGCGACGACGGCGTTCTGCACAACACGGCGTTCGGGCGCATCGAGACGTTCATCGCAGCGGCAGCCCGCGCGGGCCACGAGCTGCGCTGTCGTGACGAAGCTCTGGCGTTCATCGCTGAAGTGCGTGACGCAGAGGAGCGGCATCGGCGGATCGACGCGGCGTTCCCGAAGGGCATTGCGACCAAGGCGCTGGACACCATCGTCAAGGCCACCCTGTACGACTATCAGCGCGAGGGAGCGCTGTTCGCGGCCCGCGCCGGCCGCTGCCTTCTCGGCGACGACCTGGGACTCGGCAAGACGGTGCAGGCGATCGCGGCGGCGGAGATCATGGCGCGCCACCTCGGCGTCGGCCGCGTGCTCGTGATCTGTCCGACGTCAGTGAAGCACCAGTGGGAACGAGAGATCGAGCGCTTCATCGACCGCAGCGCAGTAGCGATCAACGGGCTGCGCGCCCAGCGCGAGGCTGCCTTCGCCACCGACACGTTCTTCAAGATCACGAACTATGACACCGTGTACCGCGACCTCGATCTGATCGCCGCCTGGGGCGCGGATCTCGTGATCCTGGACGAAGCCCAGCGCATCAAGAACTGGTCGACGCGCACCGCGCAGAGCGTCAAACGCATCGCCTCACCCTACGCGATTGTGCTCACCGGAACACCGCTCGAGAACCGACTTGAGGAACTCGTCTCGATCGTGGAGTTCGTTGATCGCTATCGACTCGGTCCCACGTTCCGGCTCCTGGACCGGCACCAGACCCGCAACGAAGACGGCCGCGTCGTCGGGTATCGCGATCTCGATGCGCTCGGCCGCACGTTGCAGCCGATCCTTCTTCGACGGCGGAAGCACGAAGTGCTCACGCAGCTTCCGAAGCGGCTCGACCAAAAGCTGTTCGTGGAGATGACACCCGAGCAGCTGCTGCACCACGAAGAGCACCGCGAGATCGTCGCCCAGATCGTGCGGAAGTGGAAGCGGCAGCGATTCCTCTCCGAAGCAGATCAACGCCGTCTGCTGGTGGCGCTTCAATGCATGCGGATGAGTTGCGACAGCACGTTTCTGCTCGACCAGACCACCGATCGCGGTACCAAGGCGGACGAGCTCATGACGCTGCTTGCAGAGATCCTCGAGCGCCCCGATCAGAAGGTCGTCGTCTTCAGCCAGTGGACCCGCATGCTCCAGACGATCGTGCCGCGGCTCAACGAGCGCTCGATCGGGCACGTGCTGTTTCATGGCGGTGTGCCTGGCACCAAGCGCGGAGCGCTGATCGAGCGCTTCCGCAACGAGGCAGCGTGCCGCGTGTTTCTGTCCACTGACGCCGGCGGCGTTGGCTTGAACCTGCAGCACGCGTCAACCGTCGTCAATCTCGATCTGCCATGGAATCCTGCGGTGCTCGAGCAGCGCATTGGCCGCGTGCATCGCATCGGGCAGGCACGTCCCGTGAGCGTCGTGAATTTTGTGAGCCAAGGGACGATCGAGGAAGCCATGCTTTCCGTGCTCAGTTTCAAGAGCTCGCTCTTTGCAGGCGTGCTCGACGACGGCGCGAAGGAAGTGTTCCTCGGCGGAACAAAACTGCAGCGTTTCATGCAGACGGTCGAGCGCGCGACAGGCGCGATCTCGCCGTCCGACCCGGGCGAACAGGCGGTCGCGGCCGAACAGCCGGTTGCGCCGGCCGCATCCACCACCGACGTCGTGCGCGACGAAGCGTCTGCTCCGCGCGCCCATCAATGGTCATCGCACCTTGAGCAGGGCGTTGCATTCCTCGATGGCCTGGTGGCAGCGGCGGCCAATGACGCAGCGAGCGACACGAGGGGCGATGCCCGTCCGCACGACCGGCGCAGCCTCGTCCGTCGCGACGTGACAACCGGCGAGCGGTACCTCCATCTGTCCATGCCGTCACAGGAGGTTCTGCATCGGATTCAATCGGGACTCGCAGAACTGCTTGGTCGCGCTTCGACATCCACACCGGCCGACACGAACGCACCGCGGGGCTCCGGCAGCGCGTAAAACGGCGCCAACCCGTGATCCAACGCGTCCACAAGCGCGGCGCGGAACTGATCGGCGGCCGCGCGATCCGCACGCCCTTCGGCGATCTGCCGCACTGTTGCGAGCGCGACCGGAATGCTGTCGAGAATGACCGGCCTGGTCTGCTGGCGATAGACGTCGGTGCTCCGCGTGTACCGCCCCACCGAAATCTTGTGATCGTGCCAGAGCATCCACGACAAGAGCACGCACACGATGAAGAGTGGTATCGCGCGCCACAGACTCCACCACCGAGGTTTCGTTCGCATCGTGGCGCCGCGCGCGAAACCGCACTCGGTGCATGCGTCGGACGGCGCGTCATCGCTCATGCCGCTCTCCTGCATCCAGCTCCGCCATCAGGGTCGCGATCAAGTCGAGGTACGGAGCACGATCCGCGTCGGGAAGGCCGCATTCGATGAGCAGTCGTTCGGCTTCGACGAGCGCGATCCTTGCTTCGGCGGTGCGGCCGGAGAGCGTCAGCAGCTCACCGCGGCGAATGTGCGCGATGGATCGGTGCCATCCCCAGCTGCCATCCGCCTGGCGCAGCTCCTCGATCGCCTCGTCCACCAAGGCCAATCCGCGCTCGGGATTCTTGAGTTCGAGCTCAGAGAGCGATGCTTCCACCTTCGTCCAGCTCACGTGTGGACTGTTCGAAGAATGGGTGACGGCGCGCTCGATGGCTTCGAGGTAGAGCGCGCGGGAACGCTCTGCATCGCCCCGGCGCGCGTGCGCGCGTGACATTTCGCGCAGGCGCGTGATGAGGTGAATTGGATCCGTGGTGGCGAGCAGCCGGCGCATGTGTGCGAGCAGCGCGTCGATGTCCGCGGGTGTCACCCTATGCGGCAGCGAGGTGAAGCTCGCGCGAAATCGCAGGAACAGAAGCTCGACATCTCCAACCGTCCTAGGCTCGCCCGTCGGCATCGCAAGGCGAATCGCGGCCTCGGCCGGAGCGAGCGCTTCGCCGTATGCCTCTCGTTCGCAATAGCGCTGCGCAAGGCGACCGAGCGATTCCACGAGGTCGGGATGCTCGGTGCCGAGGACGGATCGCTTGACCGCATTGAACTGTTCGAGCACTGCCGGCTCCGCCAGCGTCACCGCCGATGCACCCAGACTCGCGACCAGCGCACTGACAGCGTCCCTTTCGCTCGGGTCCGTGGCGTGCTGTGCATAGATCGTGAGCGCAGGAAGAAGCCGATCGTGTGCATCACCGTACGCGAGATACGTATGCGTCAAAAGGTGTGTCGCTGCCTCCCGCATCCCCGCGCTGTCACCGCGCGCATCGAGTTCGCGAAGCACGTCGGCAGCCGCATCGATGGCACCCTGCGCCAGAGCGACTTCGGCTTTGACCGCGAGCGCCTCGAGCGTGTCAGCGTGTCCCGCGCCGAGCAGTCGCGTGTACAGCAGCAGCGCCTCATCGATGAGTCGTGCGGCTTCGGTGCCGCTGCTGCGCCGGGCCAGCAGGTGCGCGAGACTTGTCATCGCCCGGGCGGTCAGCACGTCGTCCGGCGCGTCGCGTTCCCGCACGATGCGCAGCGCCTGGCGATACTCGACCTCGGCGCGTCGCAGACCACCGCGCGCGGCGCTCACGTCACCGATCGCCAGGCGCGTGGCCACGACCGCGAGCGGATCGTCGCCAAACACGCCGGCCTCGAGATTCTCGCTGATGGCGTTGAGCGCCCGGTGCGCCGGGCTCGTGTATGCAGCCATCGGAACTGTGTCGCCTTGCGGGATGACCTCGCTGATGAGCGCAGTCACCGCTTCGTTGCGTCGGGCGCCATCGAGGGCGCGCTGGCGTTCCGAGGCCTCGCGGATACTGGACTCGCGATTGGCGAGCACGCTCCAAATGACCGCGATGCCGCCTGCCGCGAGGGCAAGCGTCACGGCGAGACCGACGCCAACAGCCATCCGGTTCCGTCGCAGCGCCATGCGGGCGAGATATGCGACCGAGTCGCGCCGCGCATCGATCGGGTCTCCGCGACCGTACCGCTCGATATCGTCACGCAGCGCTGCAGCGGACGCATAACGCCGGTCGGGATCGCGCGCCAGCGCCTTCACGACGATCGTGTCGAGGTCGCGGTCGATCGGGACCGTGTGCCCCGCTCCATTAGCCGTCTGCGTAATCAATGACGGCGCGGGCACCGCGCCATGCGTTATCTGCGCCAGCAGATCCGCCACGCCGCACTCGCTCTCAAACGGCAGACGGCCGGTCAGAAGCTGGAAGAGAATGACGCCGAGCGAGTACACATCGCTGCGCGTCTCAGCATGGTGACCGTCGTGCATCAGCTGCTCGGGGGCGGCGTACGAGAGCGTGCACGCGACTTCCCCTGTCGCAGTCACGCGCGTGGCAAGGGCGCCCGTCAGTTCCGTCGCAATGCCGAAGTCGAGGATGCGCGGTTCGTCGGCGGAATCGACCAGGATGTTCTCCGGCTTGAGATCACGGTGAATGACGCCGTTGCGATGCGCGTGCTCAACGGCGTCGCAGATGGATGTGAAGGCGCGCAAGAGTTTCGCGCGGCGAGCCACGATGTCACACGCGGGATCGGCGCGGACGCGGCGCGTCCAGTGATCGAGCGGAATGCCGTCGATCCACTCCATCGCCATTGCGAAGCGGCCGTCGGACATATCACCGCAGTCGTGCATGGTGACGATGTTCGGATGACGCAGGCGCGCTGCGAGCCGCGCCTCGCGCTCAAGTCGTGCACGGCTGCGCGCCGAATCGAGACGCATGACCTTGATCGCGACTATTCGTCCCGACGCCCGATGCAGTGCGCGATACACCACGCCCTGTCCCCCTCGGCCGACTTCCTCGATGGTTTCGAAGCCTTCCAGCGTCGATGTGTCGTTGTCGCCCGCCGCGCCATCAGACGCACACGTTGAGGGATTTCGTTCCTGGGCCGATCGAAGCTGCGTCGCAATGGTGCGGACGAATGTGTCGGTGTCCGCGAGGACCTGAAGGCGGGCACCGCACGTCTCGCACGACGCGACATGCGCGGTGACGCGCGGATCGATCGTCAGCCCGTCACGGTGCATTGCAAGCTCTGCATCCGATGGGCACGGGTGCGCTGTCATGGCGAAGCATCCTCGTACTCGACGGTCAGGCGCGTCACGATCTCCTTCAGGCGTTCGGCGACGCGATACTTCGCGCTGTAGAGCGACTCGATGGACATCGCGCACTCGGCCGCCGCTTCCAGCGCTTGGCACCCGGCGCATTGCAACCAGTTCGAACGCTTTGAGGCTGCGCGGGTTCCTGCGACCATCGGTCGTGAGTTCGTTCCACGCCCTGACGGCAATGTGCGCCCGCTCCTCCTCGTCCCACACGGCCTCAAGCCACGCAGAGCCCCACGCGGAGCCCAGCGCTGCCTGCCGCTCGCGCAGCTCATCAGACATCCCTGCACGCCGTCGTGCGGAACGCTGCAGGTCGCGACTCCGATGCTCAGCGATCGCGACGATCCACGAACGAAGACGTCCGCGTTTCGGATCGTACTTTCCATCGCGCAGGTCACGTACCACTTCGAACAGCGTCTGCTGCGCGACATCCGCCGCGTCGTCTTCATTGAGTCCAATGCGCCGCGCGACCGCGTGCAGAATCGGCGAGTAGCGCATCGAGAACGCGTTCCACGTCGCTGCATCTCGACTGCTGCGCATCGCATGCAGCAGCGCGGTGGTCGTCGTCACATTGTGCGCCCGAACGCTCCCGGGTCCCCCGCTGTCCGCATGCATGTCGCGATTCCCTCTCGGATCCGGATCGTCCATCGGTCCAACGACGCACCCGCCCGCGCAAGATGATCGTCGCCACAGCGGGGTTGCGGCGCTCGAAGTGTCAGATTCTCCGGGAACCGTCAGAATTCCGATCGACCGGAGCGCGTGTCCGTTCGCGATGATTTCCCTTGTGGCGGACAAACTCAATCTGCGGGTTGCATTGCGCAATCGGCGCGGGCACGATACAGCAGCGGCAGCGGAAGGACCATTGGAATCGGAGGCGACGGATGACCGACGTCAGCGCAGCAATCACCGCCATTACTCTCGCGTGCACCGCGCTGTCGAGGTCGGCGCACGGAGATGCCACTGTCCGGGGCCTCATACATCACTGGCCCGCCGACGGCGACGCCGCTGACGCCGTCGGCTCAGCTGACGGAACGATCAACGGCGCGGTCTCGTACGGCGATGGTCGATTCGGAGCGAGCTTCCACATCGCGTCCGGTGCGTCGATCACGTTCCCGCCGCCGGCCGGCGAATTTGGTCGCTCCGACTTCACGGTCAGCTTCTGGTGCCGCATGGATCGTGCGATGCGCGCGCCGATGATTGCCAAACGTGGCACGTGCGACCGCGCTGACTTCTACGAGATCGACATCCGACTCGACGGTGACGTGCTTGTCGAGATCGCCGATGGCGAATCCGGGGTGACGTCGCTCCTGACACGCTCGGCGGACGTTCACGATGGCCAGTGGCACCACGTCGCCTGGCGCCGGGCATCGACTATGCAGACGGTATTCGTCGACGGATGCGCGCTCGTGACTCCGGTTGCCACCACGGTCGCAGACGTGAACATCGACGCGCTGCTCACGCTCGGCATGAGCCCGTGCGTCGGCGGTGCTGCGAACACTGTGCCGTTCGAAGGCGCGATCGATGAAGTACAGCTGTACGCGCGAGCGCTGGAAGACGGCGAGATCCGTCTGCTTGCCCACGCGGAAATGGCGAGTGATCTGAGTAGCGACGGCAAGGTCGGCGCGGCGGATCTCGCGCTGATGCTTGCTGCGTGGGGGCAGTGCACTGCATGCTGCGCAGCCGATCTCAACGGCGACAATGTGGTCGATGCGGCGGATCTGGGCGCGATGCTCGGCGCCTGGTCGAGTTGACGGAGACATGCGTTTCCCACGCTGGAGTTGCGAATGAGCTGGACATGGTTCCTCGATGCCCTGGTGATCGCCCGCGACGCCGCGATCGTCGTCGGTGTCCTCCTGATCGTGCTCGGACTGCTCGGTCGCGTCGACCTCTCACATCCGCGCTGCAGGTGCTGCAAAGCCGACCTGCGGCTGCTGAGCTGGGAACTGGCGAGTGGGGCGGCGCACGATGACCGACGACCAGTCGCGTGCCTGGGCTGCGGCCGGCTGCTCACGGGACGCGCGGTGCGATGGCGCCCGTTCCCGATCGCGTGGCGCGCGGTCGCCGCCGGCGCACTGCTCGTGGCAGTGGCGATCGGCAGCTATGCGTGGACCATGGCGCGAGCCCGCAACGGACTGAGCTGGCGCGATGCTCTCCCCGTGGTATGGGACCTGCGGTCAGCAGAGCGGACCGGCTATCCCGGTTCCACGGGGCCACTCACGCCCGCCAACCGCGGCTTTGCCACCTGGGCTGCCGGGCCATGGCAGTCGCTCAACCGGCGCGCTGCGGCGGGGCTGCTTTCCGTCGAGCAGCTGACCGCTGCTGCGCGCACGATCGAGCGCAGTGTGGCGGGTGTCGACGCGGCGACCATCGGCGGGCCGCAGCCCTTCGTACGGGCGGCGAACTGGCCGGCGCCGCACGCCGACCTGCTCATCGAGATTCTCCGCAGCGACATCGATCCGGCGCTGCGCAGCGCTGCCGCGTCACTTATCGACTCGCCGCTGATACTCGCTGTGTCAAGTGCGACCGGCGCCGGCAACCCGGACGGTAGTGTGCGTTCCGGCGATCGTCTTTTGCTTCGACTGCAGTCAGGGGGCAAGGCAGAGCTTCGGGGCGAACACAGCTGGTTCGAGATGCTGTATGAGCGGAGCACCACGCTGGCGCGAGAACACAGTCTGGACGCGCTCTTCCATGTGCACGAAGTGCGTCTCAATGACCAGGTCATCCCGTTCTCATCCGAACGTCCGATGCATCGATCGGGCTCAGTGATCGAGCATGGGCACCCTAACCGGTCCGATGACCCGGACTGGATGCCGGTTGTCTCCTGCGTCATCGAGGCACCGGCCGGAGTCCATGAACTCACAATGGTGGTCGACACGGCGCTGGTCGATGTCTCACTCGCGCGCGCGCGCTCCTCGCGGAGAACGGCGAGCCCGGACCGCCGCAGCGGTGGGGCGCGCGCACGATCGTGCAGCGCGAGATCGTGCGATACACGCTGATCGTCGCCGGCGCGGGAGCCGGCGCCGACACGGGAGCCGAGCGATGACCTCGTCCGCGACAGGCACCGCGCGCTTCGCCGAAGGAGTCATCAACTGGCTCTGGCAGTGAAGCCCCCCTTTCATTCTGACCACGGTGTTTGTCACAGTGCTCGTCGCGCTCGCGATCCACATGATCGCGGTGGCGATCCGCGGCGTGCCGGTGCTGGGTGCGCCGCGCTGCGGTTCCTGCGGTCAGGTGACGGGAATGCGCGACGGCCTGCGCTGCGCGGAGTGCGGCGCACTCCGGGACGGCGCTGGCGCCGCGGTCGCGCTCGCATATGGCTGGCGCTGTCGATCATGGCCGCGCGCCGCGCTCGCTGCGGCGCTGCTCGCGGTCGGCGCGGTCTTCGGCGTCGTCTGTCCCGGTGCGCCGGAATTGGCAGCGCATCGCATCATTCTGGGCACGGCGTTCGCGGCCGGGCTGCGAAGTCCGATCGTGCTGGATCGCGCGGCAGGCGCGATGACCGCAGAGCTCGCTGCAGGCGCCGACGCGGGAGCAGTCACTGATGCCCTGCTTGCTGCCCTTGGCCCGACACCGGGCGAACGGCTGCAATACGCCTACCGCACCCAGAACTTGCTCGCCGACGTCGGCGGTCTCGCGATAACGCGCGGAGATCGCGTTCGAATCGACGCACTGGCCGAAGCCGTCCATCCTCTGCCCCGGTTCGATTGCCGTCGACGGCATCGCCCGGGCGCCGACGTGTGCATTGATCCGACGATCGCAATGTCGCTCGACGGTCCTGGATTTTTCGCCATGATCGTTCCGATCGCGGCGAACGTCGGCGGCGAATTGCAGACTCCCAGGGTCATCCATTCGTCATCGTCATCGTGGAGCGATGCGCGGTGGTTGATCCGTGCGCCCGCCGCGGCGGGATCACACGAGGTGGAGATCCGCTGGCAGCAGGTCATTCTGCCCGTGCTCGTGTTTCGACCGGACGGCGGCGCTGACACCAGCAATGCCGTCTGGACACGGACGGGCTCATTCGAGATCACGATTGAAGTCGTCGCTGACAGCGCACCGATTCTTGAAGCCGTCGATGATCCGGCGCTGTCTCCATGGCGCGACGGGCGTGAGGCGCTGAAGCGCTTCGAGTTGCGCGATGTCGACGACCGCATGCTCGTCAGCATGGACATCGGCGGAACGCTGCATCCGGGCATCGCATTCGCCGGACGCTGGTTCGCGATCCAGGACGGCATCGAACGCCCGCTGCACGCGCAAGCGCTGACGTACCGGCCGTCGTCGTCGTACTTCGAGTACGGCTGGCGGTACGGCGATCTGGGCCACTCGCTGATCTCGCCGCGCCTCGATCCGGGGCGGCCCATCCGCGTGGTGTTCCGGCCGAACCTCACTGCGGCGGAGAAGATCACCTCGTACGAGCGCTGCTGGTCCGGTGTGACAGAGTTCACGATCATGCCGGAGTCGCTGCAGCGTGATCCGATCGCTGCTGACCCGACGTGGTCCTGGGCACCGTGAGCGAAGAGCTCGCTGCGCGCCGGTGCAAGGACACTCGCGAGACTTCGCTCGAACCGCATCAACGGCGAAAGCGCCCCACGCGCGGCTCTCGCTTCACGCGACGAGCGCGCCCGCAAGCGCAGTTCGAGCGCCGCGCCTCCGAACAAATACATGCGAATCGATAACTCATTGGAGAAAATGTTTTCGACAGAAGCGCGTACTTGATCGCGAGAGTCTCGTTCGCGTCTCGCACTGAAGGCAGAAGGCTGCGAGAAGACGACGCAACCACGCGACGGCGCGCAGCCGACATCACAATCCGATCTGAGAGGACCAGTCATGTATCACCTCGAGTATTCATCTTTGATGTTGGCACGGCGCTCGCTGTCGCGGAAGCGGAACCTTGAACGCCCGGCCACATGGGTGACAGTCTGCGGTGACAGTCTGCACCGGGCACATGGGTGACACTTTCGCCCGGCACAAGCGCCCGAAATAGTAACGCTACACCCTGCCTGCCGCGACCGTCACCCCGAAAGGCTCCGGCTCCTTCTCTGCTGTGTCAGGCTCACGCGACAGCACGCGAGGCTCGCGGCCTCTGCTGTCCACGAAGCACAGCACCGTCCTGCGGTACGCCGCTCGCCACAGCCCGTCCCTGATCTCCTCGAGGCCCACGAGCTCCCCTGACAGCGACGACGTCAGAAACACCTTGCCGCCGGGCAGCACGATCCCCTCGTGACCGCGGTCCTCGTTCATCCAGCGAACGAACCGCCCGAAATGACGCTGCTGCGCGCCCGCGGTCTGCTCCGGCGGCTGCGCAGTCTTCGCCTTCAGCGTCCGGTGCATCCGCTCGGGAATTCCATGCTTTCGGAAGATGCGCACAAAGCTCGCCTGCACCGCATCCGTCTCCGTCGAGCCATGGCCGTCCACGCACAGCAGGTACCGCGTCGCGTCGTCCTGCACCGTGAGCGGGTAGCACATCGAACGGTCGCCGAGGCGGAACTGGCCGCCGGTTAAGAACTGGGAAATCCACCGTCCACTGCTCGTTGGGCTCGCGGCCCGCACGGTACGGACCACTCGGTCCCCGAAGATCGGGCGCCCGCCGC
>Ga0163146_10003602_pt1 | contig 19597 bp, 21 predicted proteins | sample OliLakLV19MP7G1_FD_148648 | JGI IMG/M metagenome (GOLD analysis project Ga0163146, IMG submission 148648) | Freshwater microbial mat bacterial communities from Lake Vanda, McMurdo Dry Valleys, Antarctica - Oligotrophic Lake LV.19.MP7.G1 | ecosystem: Environmental > Aquatic > Freshwater > Lake >...
GGTTCAGTTCTTTCCCGACAGCGCATTGCCTACCAGACGCGACGTGATGTCCACGATCTGGATCATGCGGTCGTAGGCCATGCGGGTGGGGCCGATGACACCCAGTGTGCCCACGATGCGGCCGTCCACTTCGTAGGGCGCGGTGACCACGCTCAGTTCTTCGAAAGGCACGACGTGGCTTTCGCCGCCGATGTAGATGCGCACCCCTTCGGCGCGGCTGCTCACGTCCAGCAGGCGCATCAGTTCGGTCTTCTGCTCGAAAACGTCGAACAGGCGGCGCAGGCTGGACATGTCGTTGCCGAAGTCCTGCACCGTGAGCAGGTTGCGTTCACCTGAAACCACCACGTTGTCGGTGCTTTCGGCCAGCACTTCGCTGCCGGCCTGCACGGCGGCCTGCATCAGCGTGGCAATCTCGCCGCGCAGCGCGTCGATCTCGTTTTTCAGGCGCCCACGCACCTCTTCAATGGTCAGGCCCGCGTAGTGCGCGTTCAGGTAGTTGGTGGCCTCGACCAGTTCGGACTGCTGGTAGTCGCGTGCGGTGAAGATGACGCGGTTCTGCACATCGCCGTCGGGCGCCACCAGGATCACCAGCACCCGCTTGTCACCCAGGCGCAGGAATTCGATGTGGTGGAAGACGCTGGCCTTGCGCGGTGCCGTCACCACGCCGACGAAGTTGCTCAGGCTGGACAGCAGCGAAGCGGCTTGTGCGATCACCCGCTGCGGCTGGTCGGGGTGCAGCGCATGGCCGGCAGCGGCCACGTCGGGCGGCATGTGGCTCAGGTCGTCCAGCTTGAAGGGTCGCGCGGTGAGCATGGTGTCCACGAACAGCCGGTAGCCGCGCGCGGTCGGGATGCGCCCGGCGCTGGTGTGCGGACTGGCGATGAGGCCCAGCTCTTCCAGGTCGGCCATCACGTTGCGGATGGTGGCCGGCGACAGGTCCAGCCCGGACGTGCGCGACAGCGTGCGCGAACCGACGGGTGTGCCGTCGGCGATGTAGCGCTCGACCAGGGTCTTCAGCAGCGTGCGGGCACGGTCGTCAAGCATGGCCTGCCATTGTAGGGAGCGCTGGGCAACGGGCACGCGCTGCCGGGTGGGGACACTCTCGAATCAGACCGCTATGGTGTAATCATTTTCATGGGCGCAGGCTTCAGACATGCGGTGATCGTCGGCAAGTACCAGGCGCGGGGCATACGCCCTTTGCTGGAAGAGATCGCGCATTTCCTGGTCGGCCGCGGGCTGGAGGTGTCCTTCGAACGCGAGACTGCTCAGGCCACCGGCGTGACCGACTTCGAAACCCTGGACCCGCAACAGATGGGCCAGAGTTGCGACCTGGCCGTGGTGGTGGGCGGCGACGGCACCATGCTGGGTATTGCCCGCGAACTGGCGCGCTGGAAGATACCGCTGGTGGGCATCAACCAGGGCCGGCTGGGTTTCATCACCGACATTGCCATCGGCCAGTACAAAGAAGCGCTGGCGCCCATGGTGGCGGGCGACTACGAAGAAGAAAGCCGCTCCATGCTGGAAGGCGAGGTGTGGCGCGACGGCGAGAAGATTTTCGAAGGTCTGTCGTTGAACGATGTGGTGGTCAGCCGCGGTGCCACGGCCAGCATGGTTGAACTGCGGGTGGATGTGGACGAAGACTTCGTGGCCAACATCCGCGCCGACGGCCTGATCGTGGCCACACCCACGGGCAGCACGGCTTACGCGCTGTCGGCCGGTGGACCCATCCTGCACCCCGGCATCGGCGGCTGGGTGGTGCTGCCGATCGCATCCCACACACTGTCCAACCGCCCCATCGTGCTGCCTGACTCTGGCGAGGTGCGCATCAGCATCGTGGCCGGCAAGGACGTGTCGGCCAACTTCGACATGCACAACCTTGCCAGCCTGATGCTCGGCGACCAGGTTCGCGTGCGGCGCTCGGCCTTCAAGGTGCGCTTTCTGCACCCGCGCGGCTGGAGCTACTACGCCACCCTGCGGCGCAAACTGCGCTGGTACGACGGCGTGGCGTGATGGTGCCCCCAGGCTTGTGCCCACGGCCCTTCGCCACCCCCCGAGGGGGCTCTTGCTGCGGCCCGGCAAAGCCGGATCCACGCAAGGCCCTGGGCACGAAAGGCGCAGACTCTCAGGGCACGACATGCTGAGGCGCCTTTCATTGCGCGACGTGGTCATCGTCGCCCAGCTCGAGATCGACTTCGCCGCCGGCTTTTCGGTGCTGACGGGCGAAACCGGCGCCGGCAAGTCCATCCTCATCGATGCTCTGCAACTGGCACTGGGCAACCGTGCCGACGCCGCGCTGGTGCGCGAAGGCGCTGCGCGGGCCGAGGTCAGCGCCGAGTTCGACACGCCGGCGGCTTTGAAGCCCTGGCTGGACGAGGCCGGCTTTGACAGCGACGACACTTTGCTGCTGCGCCGCAGCGTCGATGCGGCGGGCGATTCTCCAGGGAGAAGCCGCGCGTGGATCAACGGCAGCCCGGCCACCGTGGCGCAGTTGCGTGAGGCGGCCGATCACTTGGTGGACATCCACGGCCAGCACGCCTGGCAAAGCCTGACGCGACCGGCCACGGTGCGTGCGCTGCTGGACGCACAAGCCGGCGCCGACACGTCGGCCTTGACGTTGGCCTGGCAGGCCTGGCGCGCCGTGCTGGCGCGGCTGGCCACGGCGCGCACCCAACGCGACACGCTGGAGCGCGAACGCGAAAGGCTGGCCTGGCAGATCGGCGAACTGGACAAGCTGCAACCGGCCGAAGGCGAGTGGGATCAGCTCAACGCAGAGCACCAGCGTCTGGCGCATGGTCAGGCACTGCTGGACGGTGCGCGCGCCGCACTGGAAGCCATTTCGGATGCCGAGCCCGGCGCCAACACGCTCACTTCACGCGCCATCACCGCGCTGGTCGAGGTGCAGCGTTACGACGCCGACCTGGGCGCCGTGGCCGATGTCTTGCGCACCGCGCAGGCGCAGCTGGAAGATGCAGCGCACACACTGACGGCGTACCTGAATCACCGTGAACCCGACCCTGAGCGCCTGGCCGAGCTGGACAGTCGCATCGGCAGCTGGGTGTCGCTGGCGCGGCGCTACCGGCGCAGCCCGGCTGAGCTGCCCACCTTGTTGGCCGGCTGGCAGGCCGAGCTGCGGCAGCTGGACGCCGCGGCCGACCTTGAAGCGCTGGAGCGCGAGACGATGAACGCCGAGCGCGTGTGGCGTCACGAGGCCGAGCGCATCTCTTGCCTGCGCCAGCGCGCGGCGCCCAAGCTGGGAGCAGCGGTGACCCAGGCCATGCAGCAACTGGGCATGGCCGGTGGCCGCTTTGAAGTGGCGGTGTCTTCAGCTGACGACCCGCAGTCACACGGCCTGGACGTGGTGGAGTTCCGCGTCGCGGGCCATGCCGGCAGCACACCACGGCCGCTGGCCAAGGTGGCCTCGGGTGGCGAACTGTCGCGCCTGGCGCTTGCCATTGCGGTGACCACCGCGCAGCCGGGCGCCGCGGCCACACCAACGCTCATTTTCGACGAGATCGATGCCGGTGTGGGCGGCACCGTGGCCGACTGCGTGGGCCGCTTGATGAAGCAGCTGGGCCGCAGCGCGCAGGTGCTGGCGGTCACGCACCTGGCGCAGGTGGCCGCCTGCGCCGACGGCCACTTTGTCGTCAGCAAGGCGCTCAAGGGCAAACAGACCTTGTCCGACATCCAGCCGGTGGATGGCGAAGCCCGAGTCGCCGAAGTGGCACGCATGCTGGGCGGCGAAAAGTTGTCTGGCATGGCCCATGCTCAGACCCTGCTGACAACTGCGGTGAAGGAAGGCAAGTGAGCGAGTGGCTTCCGCTGGAACAGCGCCAGCAACGCGACGAAGTGATCCTGATCACCGGCATCTCGGGTTCGGGCAAGTCCGTGGCGCTGCATGCCCTTGAAGATGCAGGTTATTTCTGCGTCGACAACCTGCCGCCAGAGCTGCTGCGCGACTTCATCCGCCTGGAACACGAACGGTTTACCCGCAGCGTGGCCGTGGCGGTGGACGTGCGCACGGCTTCGTCGCTGCCCGGCCTGGTGCCCTTGATCGACCAGCTGCGCGCTGAAGGCATCCGCATCCACCCGCTGTTTCTGGACGCCAGCACCGACGCGCTGGTGCGCCGCTATTCCGAAACGCGCAGGCCGCACCCGCTGACCGCGCCCACCGAGAACGACAACGCCCGCGCCCTGATCGAGGCCATTGAACTTGAACGGGCGCTGCTGGCCGACCTGCGCGAGGTGTCCACCGTCATCGACACCAGCCAGCTGCGCCCGGCCTTGTTGCGCAGCTGGGTGCGCCAGATGGTGGGCGCACGCGAATCGGCGCTGACGCTGGTGTTCGAGAGCTTTGCCTTCAAACACGGTGTGCCGCTGGACGCCGACTACGTGTTCGACGTGCGTGTGCTGCCCAACCCCTACTACGTGCGCGAGCTGCGGCCCTTGACCGGGCGCGACACGCCCGTGGCCGCCTTTCTGGATGCCCAACCCGACGCGGGCGAAATGCTGGCGCAAATCAGCGCATTTCTCGAACGCTGGCTGCCGGCCTTTGAAGACGACCAGCGCAGCTACCTCACCGTGGCCATCGGCTGCACCGGCGGCCAGCACCGGTCGGTGTACAGCGTGGAATGGCTGGCGCGCCACTTCCGTGCGCACTACGCCACCCTGGTGCGCCACCGAGAACTGGGGCCGCTGGAATGACGGCAGCTGTGCCGGGTCAGGCGGGTTCACCGTTGCCGCTGTTTGCGCTGCGCATAGTGCTGTTTCCGGGTGCCCTGCTGGGGCTGAAGGTGTTCGAGGCGCGTTACCTGGACCTGGTGTCGGACTGCCTGCGCTCGCGGCAGCCCTTCGGTGTCGTCTGCCTGCGCCAGGGTGCAGCAGAAGGGCGCAGCAAGGAAGTGCCCGCCATGGAAGCGGTGGGCGTGCTGGCCCACATCGATGAAGTGGACGCCGAACAGCCCGGCATCCTGCGTGTGCAGTGCAGCGGCAGGCAGCGTTTTCGCATCAGCCAGTCACCCACGCAGCGCGACAACGGCCTGTGGACAGCGCCTGTCACGCTGCTGCCGGAAGACCCGCTGCGCGTGCCGGGCCCGGCCGTGCTGCAGACGGTGACGGCGCTGGCAGAAGCCATCAAGAAGCTGCAGGAACGCGACGCGGAACCTTTTGCCCAGCCCTACCGCCTGGACGATGCCGGCTGGGTGGCCAACCGCTGGTGCGAGCTGCTGCCCATCCCGCTGGCTTCCAAACAAAAACTCATGGAGCTGGACGACCCGGTGATCCGCCTGAGCCTGGTGGACGGCTACCTGCGCGACAAGAAGGTCGTCTTCGGCTGACTGATCGGTTGCGCCGTTCAGGCTGCCGACAAGAGCCGCCTCACAGGCGCCGGCAGGCCCATCGCCAGCGCGTCGGGCACGCTGAACCAGCGGCCGGCTTGCAACACCGGCGGCTGCGGCGCGGGCCCCTTGCCCCAGTGCCAGCGCAGGGGATGCAAGGTCCAGTCGAAGTGTGTCAGCGCATGTTGCACGGTAGGCAGCCAATCGCCATGGCCGGGCCAGGCTTCGGTCAGTGTGTCCAGCTCGGTGACCGAAGCGTATGCCGGCAGCGCCCACAAACCAGCCCACACGCCGGTTTGCGGCCGCTGCACCAGCCACACCCGCTGGCGGTGCGTCAGCCACAGCAGCGCGTTTTCCCGCTGGCTGCGTTTCACGCGCCGGGTCTTGACCGGGTAGCGCTGCGGTTGACCGGCGGCCAGGGCCACACAGTCGGCCACCAGCGGGCAACGTTCGCAGGCCGGGCGCCGCGTGGTGCACAGCGTGGCACCCAGGTCCATCAAACCCTGGGTGTAGGCCTCCACGCCCCGCTTGGGCAGCAGGTCATGCGCAAGCTGCCACAGGCGCGCTTGTTCACGGGCCAGTGACAGGTCGCCTTCGAAACCCAGCGCACGCGACAGCACCCGTTTGACGTTGCCGTCCAGGATGGCCACACGTTCGCCAAAGCAGAAAGCCGCGATGGCCGCCGCGGTGGACCTGCCGATGCCGGGCAGTTGTGCCAGCGCATCGCTGCTGGCCGGAAACCGCCCGCCGTGTTGTGTCACCACCGCCTGCGCGCAGAGGTGCAGGTTGCGCGCGCGGCTGTAGTAGCCCAGGCCACTCCACAGTGCCAGCACATCGTCCAGCGGGGCCGCCGCCAAGTCGGTCACGGCTGGAAAGCGCTGCAGGAAACGTGCGTAGTAGTCGAGCACGGTGCGCACCTGCGTCTGCTGCAGCATCACCTCGGACAGCCAGACCCTGTAGGGATCGTGTGTGCCCTGCCAGGGCAGGTCATGGCGGCCGTGCTGGCGCTGCCAGCGCACCACGCGCGTGGCCAAGCTGGCCTGGGCCATCAGTCGACGCAGAACCTGCGGCTGACCGGTGCCGCAGCGGTCAAGCCGCGTCCTGCTGCGCTGTTTCGGCCTGCAGCGAGATTCGCGACACCGTGGGCTCCTGGCCCAGGCGGCGGGCGCGGGCCACGGCTTCGTCGGCCACGGCGTTCAGGCGCGAAAGCATCTCGGCAACATGCTGGTCTTGCGACTCGACTTCGGCAATGCGCTGCTCCAGCTCACCTGCTGCGACCTGCACACGTTGCAAGGCCTCGCGCCGGCGTGTGAAGCCGCGGCGGCGTTCGCGCAGCTGCATGTCCACCTGGCCCTGGGCCGACTTGCTCCAGAGCTCGATCTCGCCGGCGGCGTTTTCAAACACCACCCGCAGCTTGCTCAGCAGCATGCGCCGGAACTGCTCGGCAAAACCCGGCGCGGCCATGCGCAGCGCCTGGCCCAGGCCCAGGTAGCGGCTGTAGTTGTGCTCGATGCGGTCCAGCTCATCGAAAAAGGGCGTCAGCACGGGCATGGGGTTCAGTGCGAAAGCAAAGCCAAACTCGGTGTTCAGCTGCCGGAAGCTGCCCTCCAGCATAAGCCGCATCTCTTCGGACTGCGCGCGCGCCTTGCCCAAAGAGGCCCGCACGCGCGTCATCAGGGTATCGAACGCACCGCGGCCACCCAGATTGAAGGGCCGCGAGCTCATGGCCGACTGCATGGCGCCCAGTTCAGCGCGCAGCGACTCGGCCGACAGCAGCGCCATCACCGACTTCAGGATGCGCGCCTGCACCGCACGCAGCGCGCCCAGCTTGGCGGTGCAGCGTTCGAAGTCGGCCATCTCGGCATCCACACGCCCCAGCATCATGCGGGTCTTGGCGCCACTCTTGCCACGCAGGCCACGCAATTCAAGCAGCTGTTCGGACTGCCCGCGCCGGCGGTCGCCCAGGCGGCGGCCGGCCGACTGGCGCAGCTGCTCCACCACGGAAACCGCCGACTGCACCAGCAGTTCCTGACGCCGTGGCAGCAGCTGCGCCACCAGGGCATCTTCCAGCGCTGGCAGCCGGCTGGCGGCCAGCCGCCTGGGGTCGAGATCGACCCGCGCAGCCAGCGCGTCGCGCGCCGACAGCGGGAACACCCGGTCCAGCGGCACGCCCAGGGTTTCTGAGGTGTTCACACGTTGCTGTTCGATCTGCGCGCGCACCTCGGATGGCGGCAGCAGCGGGTCCATCAACGTGTCGATCTTGTTCAGCACGACAAAGCGTTCCAGCGTGGCCTGGCCCAGGTGATCGCGCCAGATGCTCATGTCAGAACGGGTGACGCCGGTGTCGGCGCCCAGCACAAAAACCACGGCATGCGCCGAAGGCAGCAGGCCCAGCGTCAGCTCGGGCTCGGCGCCGATGGCGTTGAGGCCAGGTGTGTCGATGACCACCAGACCGCGTTTGAGCAGCGGGTGCGGGTAGTTGATGATGGCGTGGCGCCAGGCCGGCACTTCGACCTGACCTGCGTCGTCCACCGGTGGGTTGTCCTCGGGGTGTTCCTGGTCCCAGAAACCCAGCGCCAGCGCCCGCTCTTGCGGCACCCGCTGCGTGCGGGTGACGGCGCTCAGGGCCTGCACCAGCGACTGCGCGTTTTTGGGGTCCAGCGGCACGTGGTGCCAGGGCTCATCGCGCGGCCGCAATTCAGCCAGGGACAGCCCACGCAGGCGGGTTTCCACGGGCAGCAGCGACAGGCGGGCGGGGGCGCCGGCTTCGTAGCGCAACTCCACCGGGCACATGGTGGTGCGGCCCGGCGTGGCCGGCAACACACGACGGCCAGCGTCGGCAAAGAAGATGGCGTTGATGAGTTCGGACTTGCCGCGCGAGAACTCGGCCACAAAGGCCAGCACCAGCTTTTCTGATGACAGGCGTTCACGCAGGCCACCCAGCAGCGCCAGGTCGGCGCTGTCCAGCACGTCCTGTTCTGCCAGGGCCTTGCCCAGCAGCGCGACGTGGCGGTCCAGTTCGGCGCGCCAGGTGGCCAAGGCGTCCAGGCTGTCGGCGATGGAGCTGTGCATGTGGGGGTGGCGGTGAAGGGCCAGTTGGGGCTGTGAAACCGCAGCGGGCATCCTAGCGCAGGCCCTGCGTGCAGCAGAAGGCGGAATTCACGGGCAAAGGCCGCTTGAGTTCACCCGTTACCGCCGCTGACAAACCGCGCAGAAGTAGGTCGAACGCTGGGCCTGCACCACTCGCCGGACCAACGCGCCGCACTGCATGCAGGGCTGGCCGGCACGGCCATAGACACCCGCCTGGGCCTGGTAAGCGCCGCTGGCGCCGTGCACGTCGGTGAAATCGCGCAGGGTCGAGCCGCCCAGGTCCAGCGCCCGGCCCAGCGTGGTGCGCACCGCCGCCAGCAGGCGCTGGGCGCGCGGCCGGCTGATGCGGTCGGCCCGCAGCGCCGGATGGATGCCGGCCTGGAACAGCGCCTCGCAGGCGTAGATGTTGCCCGCACCCACCAGCACGTCACCGGCCAGCAGCACCGCCTTGATGGGCGCGCGGCGACGTTGCAGCGCGGCGTGGAAGAGCTGGGGTGTGAAGCTGGCGTCGAAGGGCTCAGCGCCCAGGCGGCCCAGCAGGTCGGCTGCCGGCAAGTCGTCCAGCGAGAGTGACCAGACGACGGCTCCGAAGCGGCGCGGGTCGTGCAGGCGCAGCGTGCCGCGGTCGGTGTCCAGATCGAAGTGGTCGTGCGGCCCGGCCGGCGGCGCAGCAGGCAACAACGCCAGCGAGCCCGACATGCCCAGGTGCAGCAACAGGCCACCGGTCTGTGACGCCGGGCCAAGCAGCGGCAGCCAGATGTACTTGCCGCGCCTTTGTGCATGGCCGACCCTGGCGCCGACCAGGTCTTGCACCGGCCGGCCCAAGGGCCAACGCAGGGGTTTACCCAGGCGCGCGGCGGTGATCACGGCCCCCAGCAAAGGCGCGGCAATGCCGCGCCGGGTGACCTCAACCTCGGGGAGTTCGGGCATGAATCCATTATGTGAGAATGATCCGCAGTCCCTCTGGGAGTCTCCATGTCTGACCGCCGCCGTCGGCGTCTTGAGCGGGCCTTGTTGGCCACGCTGTTCGTGACGCTGGGCTTGTGTCAAGCGCAGGGCCAGGCTCATGCCCAGGCGCAGTCTCCAAGTCCAGCCGTCGCGCCTGAAGCAGCGCCCGCGCCGGCCGTGATCAACAACTCGGCGATGGACGACCGGCTGCTGTACCAGCTGCTCATTGGCGAGTTGGCCCTGACGCGGGGTGACGCCAGCACGGCTTACGACTGGCTGCTCGACGCCGCCCGCCGCACACGTGACGAAGGCCTTTTCCGGCGCACCGTGGACATCGCGCTGCAAGCCCGCGCCGGTGACCAGGCGCTGGCCGCGTCACGGGCCTGGCGCCTGGCACGGCCTGAATCGCTGGACGCACTGCGGCTTCAACTGCAGATCTTGCTGGCGCTGAACCGGGGCGCCGAAATCACCGAACCGCTGCGTTCACTGCTGCAACAGTCGCCTGCGGCCGAACGACCCGGCCTGGTGTCGGCCTTGCCGCGTTTTCTACAGCGTGCCAACGACCCGCGACTGGTTGCCGGCGTCATGGAAGACGTGCTCAAGCCCTACCGCGACGGCGCCGACACCCGCATCCCCACCCGCGTGGCATTGGGTCGCGCCTGGCTCGAGGCCAAAGAAGCCGACCGTGCGCTGGCACTGGCCCAGGAAGCTTATGCGCTGGAGCCCGGCGCCGTAGGCCCAGCGCTGCTGGCAATGGAGCTGATGCGCGAGCGGCCGCAAGCCGAAGTCACGGTGCTGTCCTACCTGCAACAACCCGCAGCCGAAACCGCGCTGCGCCTGGCCTATGCGCGCCAGCTGATGGGCAGCCAGCGGTATGCCGACGCGGTGACGCAGTTGGATGCGGCCACGCGCGCCCAGCCCACGGTGGCGGCGCCCTTCCTGACGCTGGGCGCGCTGCAACTGGAGTTGAAGAACCGCCCTGAAGGCGAAGCCGCCCTGCAGCGCTACATCGAACTGACGCAGAACCCGCCGCAAACCGCAGCCGGGGCCGGGGCCGGGGCTGCAATGGCGCCTGCCCCCGTCGTGCCCACGGGCGAAGACGACGAAGCCGAGCGTCCCGATCAGGGCTTGATCCAGGCCTGGTTGATGCTGGCCCAGTCGGCCGAACAACGGGGCGACTTCAAAGCCGCCGAAGCCTGGCTTGCCAAGATCGAAGACCCCCAGCGTGCACTGGAGGTGCAGTCGCGCCGCGCGTCGATGCTGGCGCGCCAGGGCCGCATCAGCCAGGCGCGCGAGCTCATCCGCAACCTGCCCGAGCGCCGACCGGAAGACGCCCGCGCCAAAGTCATGGCCGAAGCCGCCGTGCTGCGTGAGGGCAAACGCTGGAAAGACGCCTACGAGGTGCTGGCCGGCGGCGCCACACGTTTTGGCGACGACGCCGACTTGCTGTACGAACAGGCCATGGTGGCCGAAAAGCTGAACCAGCTGGACGACATGGAGCGCCTGTTGCGCCGGGTCATCGCCATCAAACCCGACAACGCACATGCGCACAACGCGCTGGGCTATTCGCTGGCCGATCGCAAGCTGCGCCTGCCCGAAGCGCGGGCGCTGGTGCAACGGGCGCTGGAGCTGTCGCCCGGCGACCCCTTCATCACCGACAGCCTGGGCTGGATCGAATACCGCATGGGCAACTTCGAAGAAGCCGTGCGCCTGCTGCGCATGGCTTATTCGGCGCGGCCCGACACCGAAATCGGCGCCCATCTGGGCGAGGTGCTGTGGTCGATGGGCCGGCTCGACGAAGCCCGCCGCGTGTGGCGCGAAAGCAAGGGCCGTGACGGCAGCAACGACGTGCTGCGCGAGACCCTGGCCCGCCTGCGCGTGGACCTGTGACCTGGGGGCTGCCGGCTGCCTCTGCGGTGGCAACACGGACCACCGTACGGGTGGCCTGGCTGTCCTGCCTGCTGGCTGCTGTGCTTGCAGGCTGCGCAACACCTGCGCCGGCACCCGGCGAAGCCCCGTGGACGGCAGGCCGCCTGAGCCTGCGTGTGGATGCCACACCCGAACGTGCCAAGCAAAGCCTGGGCGTGGCCTTTGAAGTGCGCGGCACCGGGGAACAAGGCGAACTGCGCCTGACCTCGCCCATCGGCACCCAGCTCGCGGCGGCACGCTGGGCGCGTGGTGTGGCCGTGCTGCGCACGCCCGAAGGTGAACGGTCCTTCAGCAGCCTGGACGAGTTGTCCCGCGAAGCCCTGGGCGAAGCGCTGCCGCTGGCTGCGCTGCCGGACTGGTTGAACGGCAGGCCCTGGACGGCTGCCACCCACACCGTGCGCAGCGACGGCTTCGATCAGCTGGGCTGGCGCGTGCAGACCAACCGCCTGGCCGAAGGCTGGATCAGCGCCAGGCGCGACAGCCCGCCGGCCATCGAACTGCGCGCCAGGCTGGACCGCGGCGACTGAAGATGGCCCTGCGCGCGCTGTACGACCTGCCGGCCCCAGCCAAGCTCAACCGGTTTTTGCATGTGGTGGGACGGCGTGCAGACGGCTACCACCTGCTGGAGTCGGTCTTTGTGCTCATCGACTGGGCCGACCGCCTGCACATCGAGCGCCGCGAAGACGGTCAGCTGACCCGCCACGACCTGGGCGCCACGCTGCCGGCCCACGACCTGTGCCTGCGCGCAGCCAGGGCCCTGCAGGCGGCCAGCGGCTGCACGCTGGGCGCCGACATCAGCATTGACAAACAGCTACCCTCCGGTGCCGGCATGGGCGGCGGCAGCTCGGACGCGGCCTCCACGCTGCTGGCGCTGAACCGGCTGTGGGGCCTGCAGTGGTCGCGCACGCGCCTGCGCGAACTGGGCCTGACGCTGGGCGCCGACGTGCCCTTCTTCATCGGCGGTCGCAGCGCCTTTGTGCAGGGCATTGGCGAGCGGCTGACACCGATGCGGGTTCCTGCCGCACGTTATGCCGTGGTGAAACCGCCGCAAGGCATCAACACCCGCGACATTTTCGAGCACCCGCTCCTGGTCCGGGACACTGGTACTGTTATAGTCACAGGCTCTTTCGATGGCGCAGGATTTTCCGGTTGGCCAGCGGAATGGGACGCAGAATTCGGCAACAACGACCTGCAGCCCGCCGCCCAAGACCGGTGCCCTGAAGTGGCACAAGCTGCAAGCTGGCTGAAGTCCCGTTACGGCAACAGCCGCATGACGGGTTCGGGCAGCGCGGTTTTTGCCACGGTTGTCGAGAGCAGCGGTTCAGCCAGTTCACCCGTAGCGACATTTCCGACGGAAACACTTCCGCCGGGTTGGGTGGGCCGGATGTGCTGCGGTCTGGATGAGCACCCCTTGCGGGGTTGGGCATCCGACTGAAAAGAAAGTTGTGGGTGGCGGTGATGAACCGCAACCTGTGTAGGGGAGTCGCCAAGTTGGTCAAGGCATCGGATTTTGATTCCGACATGCGAGGGTTCGAGTCCTTCCTCCCCTGCCAAATTCTTCTCATCAAGCTGCTGCCCTAGCCCCACCTGCCCGCGCCACTGGCGCCCTGCGGAGTAAACACCGTGCTGTTCAACACCGTGCTGTTCACCGGCAACGCCAACCCGGTGCTGGCGCAGGAGATCGCCAGCCACCTGGGGGTTGAACTGGGGCAGGCCGACGTGGGCCGCTTCTCCGACGGCGAAGTCACGGTCGAGATCCATCAGAACGTGCGCGCACGCGACGTCTTCGTGGTGCAGCCCACCTGCGCACCCACCAACGAACACCTGATGGAACTGGCGTTCATGGTGGACGCGCTCAAACGCGCCAGCGCACGCCGCATCACCGCCGTCATTCCCTACTTCGGCTATGCGCGGCAAGACCGCCGGCCGCGCAGCATGCGCGTGCCCATCAGCGCCAAGGTGGTGGCCAACATGCTGGAAACCGCGGGCGTCGAGCGGCTGCTCACGATGGACCTGCACGCCGACCAGATCCAGGGCTTCTTCGACATCCCGGTGGACAACATCTACGCCAGCCCGGTGCTGCTGTCCGACCTGAAGAGCAAGAGTTACCCGAACCTGGTGGTCATTTCGCCCGACGTGGGCGGCGTGGTGCGCGCACGTGCGCTGGCCAAGCAGCTGGGCTGCGACCTGGCCATCATCGACAAGCGGCGGCCGACGGCCAATGTGTCCGAGGTGATGCACGTCATCGGCGAAGTCGAAGGCCGCAACTGCGTGATCATGGACGACATGATCGACACCGCCGGCACGCTGGTGAAAGCGGCCGAGGTGTTGAAGGAACGTGGCGCCAAGAGTGTCTACGCCTACTGCACACACCCCGTGTTTTCGGGCCCGGCGGTCGAGCGCATCAAGAACTCCCAGATCGACGAAGTGGTCATCACCAACACCATCCCGCTGTCCGACGCTGCCAAGGCCTGCGGCAAGATCCGGCAGCTGTCGGTGGCCTTCTTGTTTGCCGAAACCATCCGCCGCATCAGCGACGGTGAGTCGGTGACGTCCCTGTTCGCGGAGCAGAACAACAACTTCTGAACCGCTTGCTCGGGGCCGCGCGTCGCGTGGCCTCTTCACCCCAAGGCAGCCTGGTCGCGGGCGCCTCATCCTTATCGGAGTCAACATGAATTTCACAGCCTACGAGCGTACGCTGCAGGGGACCGGAGCGAGCCGCCGCCTGCGCAACGCCGCCAAGGTGCCGGGCATCGTCTACGGTGCCGGCACACCCTCCATGATCGAACTCGATCACAACGCCTTGTTCTTCGCGCTGAAGAAAGAAGCCTTCCACTCGACCATCCTCGAGATGGACCTGGCGGGCAGCGTGCAGAAGGTCCTGCTGCGCGACTTCCAGATGCACCCCTACAAGCCGATGGTCCTGCACATCGACTTCCAGCGCGTCGACGAGACCACCCGAGTGCGCAAGAAGGTGCCGCTGCACTTCTCTGGCGAAGAAAACTCACCGGCCGTCAAGACCGACAAGTGCCTGGTGAGCCATGTGCGCCTGGACCTGGAAATCGAATGCCTGGCCTCGCAGCTGCCCGAGTTCGTGCCCATTGACCTGAGCAGCCTGGTCAAGAACCAGAGCTTGCACGCCAGTGATCTGGTACTGCCCGAAGGCATCAAGTACGTCAAACACGGCACCCAGAACCCGGTGATCGTGGCCGTGACCGTGCCCAAGGAAGAAGTCGAAGAAGTGGTTGCCGCGCCCGTGGTGGCTGCCAAGGGCAAAGAACCCAAGGCCAAGAAGAGCGAAAAGCAGAACGCCAAGTAAGGGTGAACCACCCGAAAGGACGAGCCGGGCCGTGTGCCCGCTCCCCCATCGACAGGCCCCACTGCGGTGGGGCTTTTTTCTGCACGCGACTTCCATAATCCCACCCCATGATTCGACTGTTTGTCGGCCTGGGCAACCCAGGCACCGAATACGAAGCCACCCGGCACAACGCCGGGTTCTGGTGGACAGACGCGCTGGCTGAACAGCTGGGCACGCGGCTGGTGCCGGAACGCAGCTACCAGGGTCTGGTGGCGCGGGTCAACCGACCCCAGGGGCCCGTCTGGCTTCTGCAGCCCATGACCTTCATGAACCGCTCGGGCGTGTCGGTGGCCACGCTGGCACGTTTTTTCAAGATCGAGCCGGCTCAGATGCTGGTGGTACACGATGAACTCGACCTGCAACCCGGCCAGGCCAAGCTCAAGTTCGGCGGCAGCGCGGCCGGGCACAACGGGCTGAAGGACATCCACGCCATGCTGGGCACGCAGGACTTCTGGCGCCTGCGGCTGGGCATCGGCCACCCGGGCGTGAAGGCCGAAGTGGTGAACTACGTGTTGAAGAAGCCTTCGGCCGAGCACCGTGATGCCATCGCCAAGGCCAGCGAGCAGTCGCTGAAAGCTGTTGAACTGATGCTGGACGGCGAGATGGACAAGGCGCTCGCGCTTGTGCATGCGCAGCCGCCGCGGCCCAAGCCCCCCCGCCCAGGAGAGTTGTCATGAAGGCCCTGAACGCCCTGACCCTTGCCGCTGCCGCGCTTTTGGCGGCGGTGCCTGCTGCACAAGCACAGACCGTGTGGCGCTGCGGACCCGACGGTCGCACATTTTCGGACACCCCCTGCCGCGATGGCCGGGCTTTGGAGACGCCAGCGTCACGCCCGGTGGCCGACGTGAACAGCGCACAAGAGATGGCACAACGGGAACGGGCGCTGGCCGATCAGTTGGTGCAAGAACGCCAGCAGCGAGAAGCGCAGCCCGTTGCAGGCGCCGCCGGCATTCACGGCTCGCGGCTGGTCAAGGCGTCAGAAACCCGGAGTTCTCGGCAGTCTGCAAAGAAGCACCGGCTTGAAGCTGCTGGTACTTGGCCAGCAGTTGCACCTTGGTCTCGACGTGGGCGGGATTGATGGGGATGCAACTCACGGGGCACACCTGCACACACTGCGGCTCGTCAAAGTGCCCGACACATTCGGTGCAGCGGCTGGCGTCGATCTCGTAGATCTCCGCGCCCATGCTGATGGCCTGGTTGGGGCACTCGGGCTCGCAGACATCGCAGTTGATGCATTCGTCCGTGATCCACAGCGCCATGACTCAAGCCCCCAGGCCACGGACGAATACGGCGAGCGCAAGCATGCGCTCGCCTCGCAAGGCGGTGCAAGGCGTGCCTGGCCGATTCCCGCCTTGCGTGTCCGTGATCCACAGCGCCATGTCAGTCAGCCCTCGGGTTGAGTCACGCGGTCGCGCAGGCGCCGCAAGACCGAGGGTGCCACGAACTTGGAAACATCACCGCCCAGGCTGGCAATCTCGCGCACGAAGGTGCCGCTGACAAACTGGAACTGGTCGGACGGTGTCATGAACACCGTCTCCACCTCGGGCATCAGCTGGCGGTTCATGCCGGCCATCTGGAACTCGTATTCGAAGTCGCTCACCGCACGCAGGCCGCGCACCACCACCTTGCCGCCGACTTGACCCACAAAGTCGCTCAGCAGCCCACGGAAGGCCATCACCTCGACGTTTTTGTACGGCGCCGCAATCTCAGCGGCCAGTTCCACACGTTCGGCAATGGTGAACATCGTGCGCTTGTGATGGCCCGCCGCCACCGCCAGGATCAGACGATCGAACAGACGCGAGGCGCGCCGCATCAGGTCTTCGTGGCCCATGGTCATGGGGTCGAAGGTGCCGGGGTAGACGGCGGTCAGCGGTGCTTTCAGTGTCACGGCGGTCCTCCCGTCATCGGCTGTGCAGGTTTCAAGCGGGGGCAGTGTAGCTGCGGTCACACGCCGCGCAGCCACAGCTGGGCATGCACTGCCCCGGCCTTCAGGCTGCGATGCAAGGTGCAACCGGCAGGTGCTTCAGGCAGCGGCTGGCCCGCTTCAACGTACAAGAAGCCACCGGGCACCACCAGGCGAGCTGCGGCTGCTGCTGCAGCAGCTGCCTTGCCACTGTCAAAAGGTGGGTCCAGCAGCACCAGCTCAAAGCGGTCGGCCGCAGCGCGCGACATCCATGACAGGGCGTCTGCGCGCAAGGCTGTCACCGCCGTGGCATCCAGGCGCTGTATGACGGCCAGCAGGCCAGCCACCAGCACCGGGTCTTGTTCGATCAGCTGCACCTCGGCGGCGCCCCGCGACGCCGCTTCGAAGCCCAGTGCGCCGGTGCCGGCAAAGGCATCCAGCACACGCCAGCCTGTCAGGTCCTGGCCCAGCCAGTTGAACAGCGTCTCGCGCACGCGGTCGGGCGTGGGGCGCAGGCCGGGGCGGTCGGGCACGGTCAACTTGCTGCGTTTCCACAGGCCGCCGATCAACCGCACCTCGCCCGTGTGCTGGGTGGCCGGTTTGATGACGGGGCGTGTGGACTTGGGGTCGCGGCCGTGGGCTTGGGGTTTGGCTTTCATGCCGGGTCGATCATGTCTTGGCACTCAATGTTGGCACTCATTCTTGGCGTTCACTGGCGCACCTGGATGCCCTGGCTCGCCATCAGGGCCTTGGCCTGTCCGACGGTGAATTCGCCATAGTGGAAAATGCTGGCGGCCAGCACCGCATCGGCACCCCCCACGCGGATGCCTTCGGCCAGATGCTGCAGCGCGCCCACGCCGCCGCTGGCGATGACGGGCACCGGCACGGCATCGCTGACGGCGCGTGTCAGCGCCAGGTCGAAGCCGATCTTGGTGCCGTCACGGTCCATGCTGGTCAGCAGGATCTCGCCCGCGCCGTGCCCGGCCATCTGGCGCGCCCAGGCCACCGCGTCCAGGTGGGTGTTCTTGCGGCCACCGTGGGTGTAGACGTCCCAGCCCGGGCCTTTGGCTGACAGGTCTTGGCCCACACGGCGCTTGGCATCGATGGCCACCACGATGCACTGCGCGCCGTACCTGTCACTGGCCTGGCGAATGACATCGGGGTTGGCCACCGCTGCCGAATTGAAGCTGACCTTGTCGGCACCGGCGTTCAAGAGCCGCCGCACATCGGCCACCGTGCGCACGCCACCGCCCACGGTGAGCGGGATGAACACCTGCGAGGCCACGGCTTCGATGATGTGCAGGATGAGATCGCGGCCGTCGCTGGTGGCGGTGATGTCCAGAAAGGTCAGTTCGTCGGCGCCTTGTTCGTTGTAGCGGGCGGCAATTTCCACCGGGTCGCCAGCATCGCGCAACTGGGTGAAGTTGACGCCCTTGACGACGCGTCCACCGGTGACGTCGAGGCAGGGAATGATCCGTTTGGCGAGCATGGGCCCCATTGTCAAGGCCTTCGCGAACGGGTCCATCGCAATGGCACCGAAAAAAAGATGCCCCGCCAGGGCGGGGCTGTTTTAGTCGGTACGGGAACGCGGGTCAGGCCCGAACGCGACGGCGGCGTGCCACCAGGCCGATGGCGCCCACTCCGGCGAGCATGAGGGCGTACGTGCCCGGCTCCGGAATCACAGAGGCCGTGAACTGCAACTGCCCGCGGATCGCGCCGGCCGGGTAGATCGCGTTGTGCAGATTCACGTAAAACAGCGCCGCATTGGCCGGGGTGATTGACGCAAGGTCGCCGTCGGTGACGGTGCCCGTCAGCTGACCGTCGAAATTGACGATCACCGGGCCGTTGACACCGGCAGCGCCCGAGTGGATGTGCGCACCGGTGAGCGGCAACACGATGTTGTTCGCCAGAATCGACCAGCTGGCCATGTTGGTGTTGGTGTCAATGACGAGCGTCGCTATGCCGAAGCCGTCTGGGTCGCCCGGTCCGGGGACTTCGCTGGAGCCGGAGAGGATGGCCAGGAACGAATTGATGGAAGCCTGAGCGGGGACTGCGGCCAGCAGGGCCGCGGACGTGAATAGGCCGATCACGTACTTGCGCATCACAGAACTCCTTTGAGGAAACAACGCATTCGACTGTAGTCACGCCACGGCACAACGCAACATGCGAGACCCCCTCGAACGGGGGGTCCAATGGGCGTTGCCGGTGCATGGCGGCGATCGGGGGCATCGTCCTATAGCAACAGGGTCGCGCGCGCCGTGCCAAGTTCATCCGCACGCGCCTGCGCCGCGCTGAAGTCCAGCGCGCCGGTGTAGATGCTGCGGCCGCAGATCACGCCTTCCACCCCTTCGGACTCGACCGCGCACAGCCGCTCGATGTCGGCCAGGTCGGACAGCCCACCGGAGGCGATGACCGGAATCGTCAGTGCCTGCGCCAGCTTCACGGTCGCATCGATGTTGATGCCGGTGAGCATGCCGTCGCGGCCGATGTCGGTGTAGACGACACCTTCAACGCCGTAGTCCTCGAACTTCTTGGCCAGGTCGATGACCTCGTGGCCGGTGAGCTTGCTCCAGCCGTCGGTGGCCACCTTGCCGTCCTTGGCGTCCAGGCCCACGATGATGTGGCCGCCAAAGGCGCTGCAGGCGTCTTTCAGGAAGCCCGGGCTCTTGACGGCAGCAGTACCGATGATGACGAAGCTCAGGCCCTCGTCCAGGTAGCGCTCGATGGTGTCCAGGTCGCGGATGCCGCCGCCCAGTTGCACCGGAATCTCGTCGCCCACCTCGCGCATGATGGCCTTGATGGCCGCCTCGTTGATGGGCTTGCCGGCAAAGGCGCCGTTCAGGTCCACCAGGTGCAGACGCCTGGCGCCTGCATCGAGCCAGCGCCTGGCCATGGCGGCGGGGTCTTCGCCAAAGGTGGTGGACGCCTGCATGTCACCTTGTTGAAGGCGGACGCACTTGCCGTCCTTGAGGTCGATGGCCGGTATCAGCAGCATGGCTCGGTCCGAGCGTGGTGGGGAGTGGATATCACAAGGGG
>Ga0163146_10003605_pt1 | contig 19588 bp, 18 predicted proteins | sample OliLakLV19MP7G1_FD_148648 | JGI IMG/M metagenome (GOLD analysis project Ga0163146, IMG submission 148648) | Freshwater microbial mat bacterial communities from Lake Vanda, McMurdo Dry Valleys, Antarctica - Oligotrophic Lake LV.19.MP7.G1 | ecosystem: Environmental > Aquatic > Freshwater > Lake >...
CTGCTCGCTGCAGCCCTCGCGTCGGCGGCGTTCTGGGCGGCGGCAGGCGCAACAGCGAGCGCCGACGCGAGGGCTGCAGCGAGCAGCACGACGGGGGTGCGGTTCACGGTGATTCTCCTCCTGATGGTCGGCGCCGGGCAGGCAAGGTGCGGGCAGGCTCGGCAGCGATTATGGCGCATCGCGCTGCGCGTATCATCCGGTTTTTCCCCGGCGTCCACCATGCCTGGCACCATCGAAGTCACCCGCGACGGCGTCATCGCCACGGTCGCCATCGCCAATCCCGGCAAGCTCAACGCGCTGACCGTCGCGATGTGGCGCGCCTTGGCGGCGGCGTTCACGACGCTGTCCGCGGATGACGCGCTGCGCTGCGTCGTGCTGCGCGGGGCGGGCAGCGAGGCCTTCGCCGCCGGTGCCGACATCGCCGAGTTTGCGACCGCGCGCAATGACCGCGCGCAGGGCCGCCATTACCACCACGATCTGGTGGGCAACGCGTTGCGGGCGGTAGGCGTCTGCCGGCATCCGGTGGTGGCGATGATTCACGGACCTTGTGTCGGCGGCGGGTTGGAACTCGCCTGCCAGTGCGACCTGCGCATCGCCGGCCGTTCGGCGCGGTTCGGCGTGCCCATCAACCGGCTGGGCTTTGCGATCGCCTACGACGAACTCGCTGGGGTGCTTGCACTGGCCGGGCCGGCCGTCGCGGCAGAGATCCTGATCGAGGGCCGGGTGTGGGACGCGGAGGAAGCGCTGGCGAAGGGCCTGCTCACGCGCCTCACGGACGACGCCGCGCTGGCCGCGGAAGTCGCGGGCACCGCACAGCGCATTGCGGACGGTGCGCCGCTGGTGCACCGCTGGCACAAGCAGTTCATCCGCCGTTTGACGCCGCGGCCGGCGCCGCTGACGGCGGCGGAAGTCGAGGCGAATTTCGACTACTTCGACACCGACGATTACCGCATCGGCTACGATGCGTTCATGCAAAAGCGCAAACCGAAGTTCACGGGAAAATAGCCGCAGAGACGCAAAGAGCGCAGAGAAAGTCGATAGGGGGCCATAGCAGACCACCATTTTCTGCCGGGACCTTTCGTTGTTGATCCTTTCCCTCTGCGTGCTCCGCGTCTCTGCGGCTCATTTATTTTGGAGAATGAAATGGCAGGACCGCTATCCCATATCCGTGTACTCGACCTTTCCCGCGTGCTCGCGGGGCCGTGGTGCGGGCAGAACCTCGCGGACCTCGGCGCCAATGTCATCAAGGTCGAGCGGCCGGGCAAGGGCGACGATTCACGCGCTTTCGGCCCGCCCTGGCTGAAGGACACCGAGGGCAAGGACACCACCGAATCGGCGTACTTCGCCGCCGCCAACCGCGCGAAGCGTTCCGTCACGATCAACCTCGCCAAGCCGGAAGGCCAGGCGCTGGTGCGCCGGCTGGCGGCGAAATGCGACGTGCTGATCGAGAATTACAAGGTCGGCGATCTCGCGCGCTACGGGCTCGGCTATGACGATCTGCGTCAGGATCATCCGGGGCTGATCTACTGTTCCGTGACCGGCTTCGGCCAGACCGGGCCGTACAAGGACCGCCCGGGCTACGATTTCATGGCGCAGGGCATGGGCGGGTTGATGAGCGTGACCGGCGAGGAGGATCACCTGCCCGGCGGGGGCCCGCAGCGCGTGGGCGTGCCGATCGTGGACCTCATGACCGGCATGTACGCGACGATTGCGGTCTGCGCGGCGCTCGCGCATCGCGAACGCACGGGCGAAGGCAACTACATCGACGTGGCGCTGCTGGACACCCAGGTCGCCTTCCTCGCCAACCAGGGCATGAACTTCCTCGCCACCGGCGAGGCGCCCGGCCGGCTCGGCAACGCACATCCGAACATCGTGCCGTACCAGACCTTCAAGACGCAGGATGGCGCGATCATCCTTGCCTGCGGCAACGACAACCTGTTCAAGAAGTTCTGCGATCTCGCCGGCAGTCCCGAACTCGCCACCGACCCGCGCTTTGCCACTAACGGCAAGCGGGTCGAAAATCGCGTGGTATTGACCGAATTGTTGGAGAAGGTGTTCGCGCAGCGCTCGACGCAGGCGTGGTGCGAGGCGCTCGACGCGGGCGGCGTGGCCAACGGCCCGATCAACACCATCGACCAGGTGTTCCGCGAGCCGCAGGTAGTGGCGCGCGGGCTGAAGTTCGAACTGCCGCATCCGCTGGCCGGCAAAGTGCCGCTGGTGCGCAGCCCCATGCGTTTCAGCGGCACACCGATCGTGCACGACACGCCGCCGCCGATGCTCGGGCAGCATACGGACGCCGTATTGACTGAAGTGCTGGGCCTGAGCGCCGACGAGTGCGGGCAGTTGCGGAAGGCCGGCGCAATTTAGTTTAATTTCAGTAACTTACCGGCGCTCTCGCGACCCTCTTGTCAGTGGCGCCGACGCGAGTAATATTTCACGTCCGGTAAGGTTTTCCCAAGCAAAGTCACGAACTGCAGGGAGGCGCCATGCAGCGGACGACGGGTCTACTCCTTTTTGCCGCGGTGCTCGCGTCGAATGCGGTCACGGCGTGGGCGCAGCAGCCCAACGCCATGCTGTTCTGGCGCCTGCCGCTCGGCGGCGTGTCGGCCGAACAGGAACAATCGCAGTTCGGCTTCACGCTCGGTTATTCGCGCCCGCAGGCCACGCTGGGACCGCCCCCGGCTGCGGTGCGGCCGCCTTCGCTGGAATTCAATTTCAAGCGAGAGGGTTTCGACGGACTGCGCGTGGGCGGCTACAACACCAACCGGCTGCTGGGGATCAAACCGCAGACGCCGGCGGTGGCGCCATCGCTGCGTGTGGAAGAGCGGGTGCTGTCGTCCGAGTATTCGCCCGGCACCTGGCGCGCGGCGGAACCCACGCTGCCGCCGGCCGGCATCGGACTGCGGCCGAGTCCACGCGGCGCGGAAGCGCTGGCCCCGGAGGTCGCGCTGCCGGCGGAGTCTGAAGAAGTGCTGCCCTGAACGGCTACTGGCGCGCCGTTAACGCGCCGAGCCGGCTTTCCGGAACAATGTCTCGAGGTACGCCCACTCCGCGGGATCGACCGGCGTGATCGACAGCCGGTTGCCTCGTTGCAGGATGCGCATGTTCTTCAGCTTCGGATGGGTGCGCAGTCCGGTGAGCGATACCAGCGGCGTCTTGCGTACAAACTTCACCTCCACGTTCACCCAGCGCGGATTGTCGCGGGTCGAGCCCTCGTCGTAATACTTGTTCTTGCGGTCGAACTGTGTTTCGTCCGGGTAGGCGGGCTTGCTCACCGCCGCGATGCCGACGATCCCGGGTTCTTCGCAGTTGGAGTGGTAGTAGAGGACGCCGTCACCGACCTGCATCTGGTCGCGCATGAAGTTGCGCGCCTGATAGTTGCGCACCCCGCCCCAGGCGGTGGTTTTATCCCGCTGGAGGTCGTCGATCGAGTAGGCGTCCGGTTCGGACTTCATCAACCAGTACCGCATGCGCTGTCTCCGCTGCCGCCGCACCAAGAAAAACGCGGTAGCGCGCACCCGCGCCACCGCGTTCCGGAATCGAGGCCCCCGCCTGTGCCGTTGGGCCGGCATCTTGAACCGCAGGTCAAGAAGGTCGCCTTCCGGACGCTTCGGGCGCTTCCGAGTAGGAGCGCACACCCGCGACACATAGGTCGGCAACCGCGGATCAAGTCATTGGTTCAAAGAATTTACGACCCTGACGAACACCGCAGAAGGCCAAACGAGTTTAGGGCCAAACGCGGAATGGAACAACCGCGGCAGGGCGCCGCGGCGGAGGACTAGAACAACTCGTCCTGGTTGGCGATCGCCTGATCGATCGCTTCTTCCATGCCGGAGATCCGGCGCTTGAGGTCGGCGACATCGGCGCCCGAACCGCCGACGCGGGTGGTCAGGTACTCGTGTGCGATGTTGAGGGCGGCCATGATGGCGATGCGGTCAATGCCACTGACCTTGCTGCGGTCCTTGATCTCTTCCATCTTGCCGTTCAGGTATTCGACCGCTGCGGTGAGCTGCGGGCGTTCCTCGTCCGTGCAGGCCACACGGAACTCGCGGCCCATGATGCTGACAGGCATCGTATTGGCGTCGGTGCTCATGCGGAAGGCCGTGCGTCCTTATCCGGCGGTGCCGACCGATTCATCGTCCGGGATCTGGTTGACCAGTGTTTCAAGGCGATTGCGTGCCTGCGTCATTTTCTCGGCGAGGTGCTTGCTGTCGTTCAGCGCAGTGGCGAGCTGCTGGCGCAGCGCGTGGTTGTCGCCGCGCAAGCGCTGACACAGCGTGACCAACTGGTCGAGCTTGCCTTCCAGCGATTTGAGCTCCGCCTCCATCACTACACTATAGGCGTGAAAATCGCGTTAAGTCAACCGCTAACGCCTGTTTTTGAATGTTGTTTCCATGCAAGTGTGGCTTTGGGTGTAAGTGCAAGCTAACAAATAGGTGAGCGCCCGCTTCAGATCGAACTGTCCGCGCAATCAAGGGCCTATTAAGAGGGGGCCCCGGCAGCGAATCCGCTATCATCGACGCGCCCGGCGGAAATGTTTGCCGGGTCCGATCGAGGTGCCCGGTCCAGTTTCTCCGGCCGGGATAATCGGGAAACAGGTGCGGTGAGACAGATTCGAGCGACGAGGACCAAGGACTGAGGCATTTCCTCTGAGTCCTCAGACCTGAGTCCTCAGTCCTGATCGCCAATGCCTGTGCTGCCCCCGCAACGGTAGGCGAGTGCGGGCGTGCCTTGGTGCCACTGCGCGGCTTGTTCGCGCGGGAAGGCGGCGCGTCAAAACTCGTGAGCCCGTAGACCGGCCTCAGTCGGCGGTTGGGAACCGCTGCGGGGAAGCAGCCGTTCGTGCCCTGGTCCGGGGCCCGTTCGAGGCTACCCGCGGCATTCCCTTACGTAACCGCATGCGGAGGGCATGCGTCCGACTCGGGAGCCCTTTCCATGCACCAAGTATTTTTCCGCGCCCTCACAACGGCCGGCGCGCTATTCGTATGCCTGTCTTCCAGCAGCAACGCCAGTGAAACCGTACCCCGAACGCCAGAGGTGGTGGTCACCGCCACCCGGTTTCCGGCCGACGAGAACCGTCTGCCGATCGGCGTGACCGTCGTATCCGCGGCCGACATCCGCAATTCCGCCGCGCGCACCGTGCCTGAACTGCTGGGCCAGCTCGCCGGCATCCGCGTGCGTGACACCGGCAATCCCAACCTGCAGATCGACATGCGCGGCTTCGGTTCGACCGGCGACCAGAACACACTGGTGCTGGTCGACGGCCAGCGCGTGTCGGAGAACGAACAGACCACGGTGAACTGGTCCGCGATCCCGCTGGAAGCGGTGGAACGCATCGAAATCCTCCACGGCAGCGGCGCGGTGCTCTACGGCGGCGGCGCCACCGGCGGCACCATCAACATCATCACCAAGTCGCCCTCGGCGCAGCGCAGCCAGGTGACCGTGGGCGGCGGAGTGGCGAGTTACAGCACGCTCTCCGGCAGCGCCGCCTTCAATTACGCCGGCGAGAACTTCGGCGCGGCCGTGCTAGGCACCTACCAGAACGGCAATGGTTACCGCGACAATAACGTGTTCCGCAACCGTTCTGCGCTCGCCGACCTGCGCTGGGGCGACAGCCGCAACGGGGCCTCGCTCAAGCTGGGTGCCGACGACCAGGCCTTCGGCCTGCCGGGCGCGATCAGCCAGGCGCAGATCGCCGCCAATCCGCGTCAGGCGCTGTTTGCCTACGACAACGGCACGCTATCGACCGGCTACGCCAACCTCGGCGGCAACCTTCTGGTGGGCGATGCCGAGGTGGCGGCCAACCTGACCTACCGCCAGCGGGTGTCGCATGGGCGTTTCTTCCTGGGCACGGCGTTCGGGCCCAGCCTGAGCGACGCGCAGAGCGACGTGTGGACGTTTGCGCCGCGTGTCCGGCTGCCGTTTTCCGCCGCCGGCGTGGACCAGGTCGTGATCGGCGGGGTGGACTGGGAACATTGGAACTACCACGCCACGAATTCCACCCCGGCCTTCGGCATCCTGAACGCTCCCGACGGTTTTCAGCGTTCGCTGGCGGGCTATGCGCAGTACACCGCGCGCTTCGCAACCGCCACCACCCTGTCCGCGGGGGGGCGCATCCAGCGCACCGACTACGGGGCCAGCAACCCCGCGCCGGCCTTTTCCACCAGCCTCACACCCACGCTATCGGCGTGGGAAGTGGCCGGGCGGCAGGACGTGGGGGCGGGCGTCTCGCTACTCGCCAAAGCGGGCTTCAGTTTCCGCCTGCCCAACATCAACGACAACTTCAACATCTTCACCGGCGCGATCAACCTGCTCGTGCCCCAGAAGTCCCACCAGCAGGAGCTCGGCAGCGAGTGGAACGGCGGCGCCTACGGTGCGCGGATCGCGCTCTACAACATCGACACCAGCAACGAAATCCACCTCAACCCCTTCACCGGCAACAACGTGAACCTGCCGCCGACGCGGCGGCGGGGGGTGGAAGTCTCCAGCCGCGCGAACCTCGGCGAAAGCGTGACGGTGACGGCCAACTACACCTACGCGGATTCGGAGTTCAAATCCGGCACCGTCGGCGCCGTGTCGATCGCCAACAACGAGGTGCCGCTGGTCCCGCGTAACGCTGCCAACGTGACGCTGACCTGGCGGGCGCTCGACCGGCTGCGCCTGAGCGGGCAGGTGAGCTACGTTGGCCAGCAGCGCTTCGACGGCGACGAGACCAACCAGTTCAACCAGATGATGCCGGCGTATACGGTGGTCGACCTCAAGGTCGTCTACGACATCAAAGCCTGGCTGCTGACGGCGGGCGTCAAGAACCTGTTCGACGAGAAATACTTTTCGTACGGCGTGTTCACCGGTTTTCCCACCTACTCGGCCTACCCACTGGCGCAGCGGAATTTCTTCGCCACCGCGCAGTACGCTTTCCGCTAAGGCGGAAACGCGCCTTCCGCCGTAGCGGGAACGCGCCTTCTGCAGGGGAAACCTCCTTCATTGCGGGTGCACTCGGGTTGCGAACCCGGGGCCGTTCCGCTATGGTGCGGACGCCGGATTGACCGGCGTTTTTTTATCCGCGTCGCCCGCGTGCCCGCATGGCAGCGCCCGAACTCACCAGCACCCAACTTTATCTCCGCCTGCTGCGTTATGTGACGCCGCACTGGCGGATTTTCTCGCTCGCCATCGCCGGCATGGTGCTGGTGGCCCTGACCGAACCGGCGCTGCCCGCGCTCATGAAACCGCTGCTCGACGGCACCTTCGTGGACAAGGATCCGGACCTGATGCGCTGGATGCCGTGGCTGATCGTGGGCATTGCCGCGGTGCGCGGCTTCGGCACCTACGTGGGCTCGCACGCCATCGCCTGGGTCGGCAACCGGCTGGTGACGGACCTGCGCGAGGAAATGTTCCGCAAGCTCCTGCAGCTGCCCGCGCGCTATTACGGCGACCAGCCGACGGGCAACCTCATCTCCAAGATCACCTTCGACGTGACGCAGGTCGCCGGCGCGGCCACCGCCGTGCTGACGGTGATCTTCAAGGACACGCTGGCGGCGATCGGCTTGCTGGCCTGGATGCTGTGGCTGAACTGGCAGTTGACCCTGCTGTCGCTGGTGATCACGCCGCTGATCGTGCTGGTGGTGTGGCTGCTCTCCAACCGGCTGCGCCGCTCCTCGCGCGACGTGCAGAAGGCGATGGGCGACATGACCCAGGTCATCGAGGAGGCGATCGAGGGCCACAAGGTGGTCAAGCTCTTCGGCGGGCAGGCCTACGAAGCGAAGCGCTTCGCCGACGAAGCCGGGCGCGTGCGGCATTACTCGATGAAGCAGGCGGTGGCGGCCGCCGCCAATGTGCCGATCACGCAGCTGATCGCATCCGCCGGGATGGCGGTGATCGTCGCTATCGCCATTTCGCAGTCGGGCCAGGACCAACTGACCGTCGGCGGCTTCGTGTCCTTCGTCGGCGCGATGCTGATGCTGACCGCGCCCTTGAAGCGCCTCACCAGCGTCAACGAGCCGCTGCAGAAGGGGCTGGCGGCGGCGGAAAGCCTGTTCGCGCTGATCGACGAGCCGCCGGAAACCGACGCCGGAACCTACGCGCTGGGCCGCGCGCGCGGCGAGATCCGCTTTGAGGGCGTGAGCTTCCGCTACGCGCCTGACCGGGCACCGGCGCTGACCGGCGTCTCCCTTGCGATCGCCCCGGGCGAAACCGTGGCACTCGTGGGCTCGTCGGGCGCGGGCAAGACAACCTTCGCCAACCTGGTGCCGCGTTTCTACGCCGTGACCGAGGGCCGCATCCTGGTTGACGGCGACGATATCGAAACGCTCACGCTCGCCTCGCTGCGCGCCAACATTGCGCTGGTGTCACAGGACGTAGTGCTGTTCAACGACACGCTGGCGGCGAATATCGCCTACGGTGCGCTGCGGGCCGCGTCGCATGCGGACATCGAGGCCGCTGCCACGGCCGCGCACGTCATGGAGTTCGTGCGCGAGCTGCCGGAAGGCCTGGAAACGCTCATCGGCGAGAACGGCGTCAAGCTATCCGGCGGGCAGCGCCAGCGGCTCGCCATCGCCCGCGCCCTGCTGAAGAACGCGCCCATCCTGATCCTCGACGAGGCCACCTCCGCGCTCGACTCCGAGTCCGAGCGTCACGTGCAGGCGGCGCTGGAAGTGCTGATGCAGGGCCGGACCACGCTGGTCATCGCCCACCGGCTCTCCACCATCGAGCGCGCGAACCGCATCGTGGTGCTGGAACGGGGGCGCATCGCCGAGACGGGCACCCACCGCGAACTGCTCGCGCGCGACGGCATTTATGCCAAACTCCACCGCATCCAGTTTGCCGACCAAGGTTGACGCATGGCGCATCTGTCGGTGGTGGTTCCGGTGTACCGTGGCGAGCACACGCTCGACGAACTCTATCGGCGCCTCGTTGCGGCTATCGAGCCGGTCACCCCGGATTTCGAGCTGGTGCTGGTGGAGGACTGCGGCGGCGATCGCTCGTGGGACAAGATTGTGGCGCTGGCGGCGCGCGATCCGCGCGTGAAGGGTCTGCAGTTCAGCCGCAACTTCGGCCAGCACTACGGCATCACCGCCGGGCTCGACCACTGCGACGGCGACTGGGTGGTGGTGATGGACTGCGACCTGCAGGACCGCCCGGAGGAAATCCCGCGCCTGTACGCCAAGGCGCAGGAGGGCTACGACGTCGTGCTTGCGCTGCGCGGCCGGCGCCGGCATGCCTGGACCAAACGGCTGGGTTCGTGGATCTTCTACCGGTTGTTCAGCTGGCTCGCCGACATCGACTACGACGGCCAGGCCGGCAATTTCCGCATCATCTCGCGCAAGGTGGTCGCCAACCTGCGGCGCATGCGCGAACAGCTGCGTTTTTTCGGCGGCATGGTGAACTGGATGGGCTTCCCGACCGCCAGCATCGAAGTGCAGCACGCCGCGCGCGAGGAGGGCGAGTCCACCTACACGCTCGCCAAATTGTGGAAGCTCGCCTCGGAAGTCATCGTCGCCTATTCGGACAAGCCGCTGCGTCTCGCGGTGCGCTTCGGCTTCCTGCTCGCGCTGTGTGCCTTGCTCTATGGGGTGTACATCGTCGCCCACGCGCTGGTGTACGGTTCGGCGGTGGCCGGCTGGAGCAGCCTGATCGTCTCGGTGTACTTCATCGGCGGCATCATCATCGCCATCCTCGGCGTGATGGGCATCTACCTCGGCAAGACCTTCGACGAGGCCAAGAAGCGGCCGCTCTACATCATTCAGCACGCCACCTTCGATGAACGCCGCGGAGCGGATTAAGCCCGTTGTCTGGGACCGTCGGGCCCTCGGCATCGACTGCTTCGAACTCGCGGACGCCACTCCCGGCACACTCGCCGCCGCGCTGGCCCGGTCCGGACACCACAGCGTCCGCATCGATCCGCTCGATAGCGCCGCGAAGGCGGCCCTGCAGCGTCACGGCTTCTACTACTGCGACACCCTGATCGAGCCGTGGTGCACGCCCTCGCGGCTGCGGCCTGTGGCGGACCCCGACGCCGCGCTGGATGCACAGCCGGACCTCGACGCGGTGCTCGCGATCTGCCACGGCGCCTTCCAACACGACCGCTTCCATCGCGACTTCGCGGTGACGCCAGCACAGGCTGATGCCCGTTACGACCACTGGCTGCGCGAACTGCACGCGGCGGGCGCCGTGCGCGGGCTGGTGCACGCAGGCGTGCTGGTCGGCTTTGTCGCCTGCCAGGATACGCGCCTGGTCCTGCATGCCATGAGCGAGACGGCGCGCGGCCACGGGCGGGCGCACGCGCTGTGGAGCCTCCTCTGCGCGGAACGGTTCGCCGCCGGCGCGCAGGAAGTCTCCAGTTCGATTTCGGCCGCCAATCTCGCAGCGCTCAACCTGTACGCCGCGCTGGGTTTCCGTTTCCGCAATCCCGTCGATCTCTACCATCGGGTGGTCATATGAGTTACGCCTATGTACTCGCAACCGTGCTGCTCACGGTCTACGGCCAGGTCGTCATCAAGTGGCAGGTGCTGCAGGCGGGCGCCTTGCCCGAGGCGCTGCCCGAGAAACTGGCGTTCCTCGCCAAGCTGCTGGTGAACCCGTGGATCATGAGCGGTCTCGCCGCGGCGCTGCTCGCCGCGGTCGCGTGGATGGCGGCGATGACCAAGCTCGAGCTGTCGCACGCCTATCCCTTCATGAGTCTCGCGTTCGTGCTCATCCTGGTCGCCGGCCATTACTGTTTCGGCGAGGCCATCACGCCGCTCAAGATCGCGGGTGTGGCGCTCGTCATGGTCGGCATCGCAGTGGGGAGCCAGGGGTGAAACAATGCCTGGCCTGCGGCGCGGATTTCGACGGGCCGGACTGGCGCTGTCCCGCGTGTGGCGCAGCACCCGTCGAGCGCGACGGCTTTCCGGCGTTCGCGCCCGCGCTCGCAGCCGCGGATGAAGGCTTCGATGCCGCGCTGTTCCCGCAGCTCTATGCGCTGGAATCGCGCCACTTCTGGTTCCGTGCCCGCAACGCGCTCATCAGTTGGGCGCTCGCGCACTACTTTCCACAGGCGCGGCGGCTGCTCGAAATCGGTTGCGGCACCGGCTACGTATTGGCCGGCCTGCACGCCGCGCGGCCCGATCTCGCGCTCGCCGCGAGCGAGGTGTCGAGCGCGGGTCTGGCCTTCGCCCGCTCGCGCGTGCCCGGCGCCGAACTGATGCAGATGGACGCGCGGGCGATTCCCTACCGCGAACACTTCGACGTGATCGGCGCCTTCGACGTGATCGAACACATCGAGGAGGACCGCACCGTGCTGGCCGAGATGCACCGCGCCTGCGCACCCGGCGGCGGGGTGCTGATCACCGTGCCGCAGCATCCCTCGCTATGGAGCCCGGCCGACGAGCACGCGCATCATCGCCGCCGCTACACCGCCGCCGAACTGCGCGGCAAACTCGCCGACGCCGGATTCCGCGTGCTGCGCATGACCTCGTTCGTGGCGCTGCTGCTGCCGTTGATGGCGGCCTCGCGCTGGTTCGCCCGCCGCAACACGGCGCGCTTCGATCCGCTGGCCGAGTTGCGCATCGGCGGGATTGCGAATGCCGCGTTGCGCGCGGTGCTGACTGCCGAGAACGCCGCGATCCGCACGGGCATCAACTGGCCCGCCGGCGGTTCGCTGCTCGCCGTCGCGGTGAAAACATGAGCACAAAAATTCCCTTCAACAAACCCTTCATCATCGGCCGCGAGCTGGAGTACGTGGAACAGGCGGTCGCCGCTGGCCACCTGTCGGGCGACGGCCCGTTCACCAAGCGCTGCCACGCCTGGCTGGAGGAAACGCTGGGTACGCGGCGCGCGCTGCTGACGCACTCGTGCACCGCCGCGCTGGAGATGGCCGCGCTGCTGGTGGATGCCGGGCCGGGCGACGAGATCATCATGCCGTCCTACACCTTTGTGTCCACCGCCAATGCTTTCGTGCTGCGCGGCGCGACACCGGTGTTCGTGGACGTCCGGCGCGACACGCTGAACCTCGACGAACGCCTGCTTGAAGCAGCGCTCACGCCACGCACCAAGGCGATCGTGCCGGTGCACTACGCGGGCGTGGCCTGCGACATGGACGCGATCATGGCCTTGGCCATCGCGCGCGGCATCGCCGTGATCGAGGACGCCGCGCAGGCTCTGCTCTCCACCTGGCGCGGCCGCGCGCTGGGCGCGGTGGGTCACCTGGGCTGCATTTCCTTCCACGAGACCAAGAACATCATCAGCGGCGAGGGCGGCGCGCTGCTCGTCAACGACGAGCGCTATTCCGAGCGCGCGGAGATCATCCGCGAGAAGGGCACCAACCGCAGCCAGTTCTTCCGCGGCGAGGTGGACAAGTACACCTGGGTCGATGTCGGCTCCTCCTACCTGCCGAGCGAGCTGGTCGCGGCCTTCCTGTGGGCCCAGCTCGAACACGCGGAAGCCGCGATCGCCCACCGCCTCGCGCTATGGGAGCGCTACCGCGAACGCCTGGCGCCGCTGGCCGCGCGTGGCGTGCTCGAACTGCCCGCGCAGACGCCGGAGGGCGCCGTGCACAACGGGCACCTGTTCCACGTCCTGCTGCCTTCGCTCGCCGTGCGCCAGCAACTGATCGCCGCGCTCAAGGCCGCGAACGTGATGGCGGTGTTCCATTACGTGCCGCTGCACACCTCGCCCGCGGGCCGCCGCTTCGGGCGCTGCGCCGGTCCGCTGCCGGTCACCGAGGACATTGCCGACCGCCTGCTGCGGCTGCCGCTGTACCACACGCTGACCGATGCCGAGGCGGATACCGTGATCGGCGGGATCGAGCGCTTCTTTGCCGGCTGAGCCTCGGCTGAAGACGTAACACGGCCGCGATGCTGTTCAATTCCTTCGTCTTTCTGTTCGCCTTCCTGCCGCTCACCTTCGCCGGCTTCTTCCTGCTCGCGCGGCTGGGTCCGGCGTGGGCTGCGGCCTGGCTGACGGCAGCGTCGTTCTTCTTCTACGGCTGGTGGAGCGCCGACTACCTGTGGCTGCTGACGGCGTCGATCGCGTTCAACTACGGCTGCGGGCGGGCCATCGCCGCGGCCGCGGCGCGCGAGGATCGCCAGGTCGCGCGGCGCTGGCTGGTGTTCGCGCTCGCGGGCAACCTCGCTGCGCTCGGCTACTACAAGTACGCGAACTTCTTCGTCACCAACGTCGCGGCGCTGGGCGGATTCGAATGGACGCTGCAGACCATTATCCTGCCGCTCGGCATCTCCTTCTTCACCTTCACCCAGATCGCTTTCCTGGTCGATGCCTGGCAGGGCCGCGTGCGGGAGACGAACGCGCTGCATTACGCGCTGTTCGTGACCTACTTCCCGCACCTGATCGCGGGCCCCATCCTGCACCACGCGGAGATGATGCCGCAGTTCGCGCGCCCCGAAACCTACCGGGTCTCGGCGGCGAACGTGGCCATCGGGCTCACCATCTTCGCCATCGGCCTCGCCAAGAAAGTGATGCTGGCGGACCCCATCGGCGCCTACGCGCGCCCGGTGTTCGATGCCGCCGCCGCCGGACTGCCGGTGACGACGGCGCAGGCCTGGTCAGGCGCGCTCGCTTACACGCTGCAGCTCTATTTCGATTTCTCCGGCTACTCGGATATGGCGATCGGTCTGTCGCGTTTGTTCGGGATCAAGCTGCCGCTCAATTTCCATTCGCCTTACAAGGCGGAGAACATCACCGAGTTCTGGCGCCGCTGGCACATGACGCTCAGCCGCTTCCTCCGCAACTACCTGTTCATTCCCCTCGGTGGTTTCCGGCGCAGCGCCGGACGGCGCCTCGCCGCGCTGATGGGCACGATGTTCCTCGGCGGCCTGTGGCACGGCGCGGGCTGGAACTTTGTCGTCTGGGGCGTGGCGCATGGCGCACTGCTCGCGGTGAATCACGCGTGGCGCAGCTTCCGGCAGTCGCGTGGCCACGATCTCAAGCAGACCACGCCCGTGGGACGGGTCGCCGCCATCGGTGTGACCTTCGCGGTGATCGTTGCCACGATGGTGCTATTCCGTGCGGCGGACCTCGCGTCCGCAGGCATCGTGCTGAAAGCAATGGCGGGCGCGGGCAGTGGCGCCGGCACGGTAGCGCCGGCGGCCTGGCAGTGGATCGCCGGCCTGCTCGCGATCGTCTGGTTCGCGCCCAACACCCAGCAGCTCATGGCGCGCGCCGAACCCGCGCTCTCGGTGCCGCCCGGCGACGTGCCGGGCAGCGGCCTGTGGCGGCCCAGCGTTGCCTGGGCGCTGGCGACGGCGCTGCTGTTGTCGGTGGCCATCGCCCACCTGCATCGCCAGTCCGAGTTCCTGTACTTCCAGTTCTGATGAACGGGCCAATGTCGACCTGCGGCCGTTACCTGACGATACTGTTCGGCGTGTGCGCACTCGTGCTGGTGCCGATCGCCGCCGCCAACTACGCGCTCGTCGAGCGTTCGTTCGGCGGCGAACGACTCGCGCGGGAAGCGAGCGCATGGCAGCAGGCGACGCGCGGCGTCACCTACTCGCCGCCGCTGTCGCAGAACCGCCCGTTCAAGGTGTTGCGCCTGAACGACCGCTTGCCGCAGGTCAACGCGCTGGTGCTCGGGTCCTCGACCGTAATGGGGCTTTCGGCCGATGCGTTCCCGGGCGACCTCCGCGCCTATAACTTCAGCCAGTCGGCCAACCTGCTCGGCCCTGCGCTGGCGGAGGCGGAAGCGCTCGTCGTACAGACCAAGGTGCAATGGCTGGTGGTGCCGCTCGACTGGGCGATCGGGCTGGCCTTCGAGCCGCTGGGCAAGCCTACGGCGGCGCAACTGCTCGGTCCCGAAGCCGTGGCGGGCCCGCCGCCGCCCGGCCGTCTCGCCATGCTGGCCGACGCGCTGTCGGCGCCGCGCGTGCGCGATCTGTTCCGCGCCCTGCGCGGCATCCTGCGCGCGCCGGATTCCGCCCAGGCCTTCCGCGCGGTGTTTCTCGACGGGCCGGGTGCCGACTACGCCTGCCCCGACGGCACGCCCGCGCGCGACTTCGACACCATCCACCGCGGGCGCTGCGTCGGCTTTCGTTACGACGGCAGTGCGACCTTCGGCAACCTGAAACCCCTGACCGCTGAAACGGCGCCCGGCGTGCTGGCCGCCGCCGCGCGGCCCGATTCCCCGTACGTGGCGCCGCTGGTCCGCGCCAAAGGCGAACCGCCGGCCGCGGCACTGGAACGCCTCGCCGCGGTCGCCGCGCAACTGCAGGCGCGCGGTGGCGACCTCATTGTGCTCATCCCGCCGCTACTGCCGGGGATCGAGCGCGCGGTCGTGGCCAACCCCGCGGCGGCCGCGGCGCTCCGGCACTGGACGGAAACGCTCGCTGCGTGGGGCGTGCAGCATAAGGTAACCGTGCTCGACGCCGCCGCGTCCGAACGCTATGGCTGCACGGCGGCGGAGTTCGTCGACGCGCACCATGCGCTGCCGCCGTGCTTCCTGCGCGTGTTCACCCGCTACTGGGAGGAACGCCGGTCAGGAGCATTGCGCCCTGGCGTCTATCGCGGTGAACCACTCCGCGCGGTGGCTGCAAGATGACCGCCTCTGGCGCAGTGTCGGAACGTTCGCTGCGCGTACTGCTCGCACTCGCTGCGGCGAGCTTCATCCCCGCGCTGTTCTATTACGCCGTCGGCGAGGAGGCGGTGACCACCATTTCCGCGCTGGAGATGGCGCAGAACGGGCAGTGGTTCGACCGCCGGTTGTATGGCCTGCCGTTGCAACACGAGACCTTCTCGAACTGGCTGGTGGCTGCCGTGGCCTCGCTGATCGGCTGGCCGCAGGTGCTGATGGCCGCGCGCGCCGTCACTATCGCGGCCACGCTCGGCAGCGCCGCGCTGGCGGGCTGGCTGGCCGGCGCGATCACGCGCGACCGCGCAACCGCCCTGTTCGTGGCGCTCACCTATCTGACGCTTGCCGATGTGCTGTTCTATCGTGGCTGGCTGGCCTACGTCGATCCGGTATTCGCATTCTTCATCTTCGCAGGCATCGCCTGCCTGTGGGTCGCGTGCGAACGTCAACGCGCCGGCTGGCTCGCGCTCGCCGTGCTGGCAATGACGGCCGCGTACCTGACCAAGGCCATCACGGCCTACGTGTTCTACGGCGTCGCTTTCCTGGCCCTCGCTGTGGATGCCCGTCGGCGGCGCTTCCTGCTCTCGCCGGCGTCGCTTGTGCTGCACCTCGCGATGGCGGCCGCCCCTCTGCTGTGGCTGCTGGCGGTGCGCGGCGATCTGTCGCGATTGTTCGGCATGGTGACCTATACCGCGTCGCGCTTCGACGCCGGCATAAGCGACGCGCACTGGACGCGCTACATCATCTTTCCGCTCAAGCTCGCCGGCCGCCTGCTGCCCGTAACCGCCCTGGCTGTGTGGTGCGTCTGGCGTTATCGCGGCACCTTGGGCCCGCGACGGGCGACGGTGGTGCTCGCGCTGGCGATCGCGCTGATCAACTGCCTGCCGTACTGGGCCTCGCCGCAGAGCAACGTGCGCTACCTGCTGCCGGTGTTTCCGCTGTTCGCCCTCGCCCTCGGCCTCGTCGTCTGGCAGGCCGGGCCGCGCGCCGTGCGGATCGCCGTCCGCTGCATGGCGGTCATGGTCGGGCTCAAACTGCTGTTCGCGGTGGCGCTCTTCCCGTACTACCAGCACCACTACCGCGGCAAGAATTATGCGGACACCGCCGCCGCGATTAAGGCGCGGGTGGGGGATCATCCGCTGTACGCGCTGAACGACACGGCCGCAGGCTTGAGCGTGATCGGTTACCTGGATACGCGGCGCTGGCCCGCGCCGGCGATCGTGTGGGCGCCGGAGGGCTGGGATAACGCCTACGCGGTTGCCGAGAAAGGCGACGCGGCGCAGGGGCGCGTGGTCGAGCGGTTCAAGCTGGGGGGGGATGAAGTGTTGCTGCTGTGCCGGGGCACGGCGTGTGAAAGACCCTGAGTTGAATCAGGCAACCGCCCGCCCGCGCGGCTGCGTCCAAGGACGAATCTTTTCAAGTGTCCCCGCCAGCGCATCCTTGGTCATGGCGGCATCGTAATCCGCCTGCAAGCCGATCCAGAAGCCATCAGACATGCCGAAAATCGCGACAGACGAAGTCCGGTATCGGTGGTGATGGCGCGCGTGCCCGCGACGATTTCGGCGATCCGCCGCTGCGGTACGCCGATTTCCTTGGCGAGCCGGTATTGCGTGATTTCCATCGGCTTGAGGAATTCCTCGATGAGGATTTCACCGGGACGAGGGTAGGGAATCTTGCGCATGTTGTTCACCTGTAGAGCGCAGAATTATAGGTTCTGACTGGCACTTACCTCAGGTGCCTTCCCTCGCTCGGGGGAAGCCTTTGCTGAGTCTCCGGACCGTTTGTCGAAGAACGAAGGGGCCAGGATGGAGATGGGCGATTTTGCCCCCTCCCTAACCCTCCCCCGCGCTACGCGCAAGGGAGGGGCTCTACGAACGATTGCTTAAGTCAGTACCATTCGGGTCTTTCATTCTCGCACTCGCTTCGCTATTCAAGCCTTGCGCAAGTAAGCCAGCAGGTCGTGCCCTCGCCCCAGCACCCGCGCCAGCGGATTGGCGAGTTCGCCCACAAGCTTGGCAGCTGCGTATAGAGGCGCGGCCACCTGATCCCTCTCCGCCAGCCGCACCCGTGCGGTGTCGATCCGCGCCGCGCTGAGCCCCACCCGTTCCGCCGCCAGCGCGATGGAGCGCGGGTTGTAGAAGCTGACATGCCCCGCGTCTTTCTCGATGCTGAAGTAATCCCAGCGGCCCTTGAGCGCCTGCGCGGTCCAGCTCGCTCCGTTGCCGGTGGACACGAGCAGAACGCCGCCGGGCTTGAGGATGCGGCGGATCTCGGTGAGCAGCGGCAGCGGTTGCGCCAGGTGTTCGATCACTTCGAACAGTGTGACGGCGTCGAAGTGCGCGTCGGGGTAGCGCTGTTCTTCCAGCAAGCCGGTTTTCACGTTGCGCCCGGCGGTGCGCGCGGCCTCGGCGATGTGCGGCGCGGGCTCTACGCCCTCCGCAGCAAAGCCGAAGGCCGCCGCCGCCGCGACGAAATCGCCGCGTGAGCAGCCAACGTCCACCAGCGTCGCCCCGGCCGGTGCGCGGCCGAGCAGTTGCGTAATGCGCGCGAGGCGCTTGTTTGCGACCCGCTGCCGGCGTTCGGTCGCGCGCGGATCCGGCTGGTTGAAATCCGCTGCGTCGAAAGCCTGCATCGAGCGCGTGTAGGCCGCGGTGCCGATCTGACTCACAAGCTGTCCGCACGCGGAACAGCGCAGCAGCACACCTTCGGGTTGAACGATAGTGGTCGGCGCGAGCGTGGACGTGCAGCCTACGGGGCAGCGGGCGATCAGGGCAGGGTCAAGAGGAGCGGTCATGGTGCGAGCAGCGTTTGCAGGGCGGCGATCATCGCTTGCGGCGGGAGGCCGGTCAAACAATCGGCCGTGCTGTCGACGTGTCGATCGCAGCCTTCCAGCAGACAGGGCGTGCAGGTTGCCGCGCCCTGCACGATGGCAACGTTGCCGAGACGCTGGCTGCCGACGCGGCGCCACGGGTTCTCCAAGGTGTGATGGGAGTGCGGCCACGGCCCCCACTTGAGCGGATCGGTCGGGCCGAACAGCGCCGCCGTCGGCACGCCCAGCGCGGCAGCGAGATGCGTGGTCGCGGTATCCGGGCCTGCATAAACGCGGGCGCCGGCGATGACGCAGGCCGTGGCGGGGAGCGACAGCGCGCCGGCCAGGTTCGCCACCGCTGCGTGCTGCGCGATCTCCGCGCAACACGCACGCTCCGCAGGATCCGGCCCGCCGGTCAGCACCACGGCGAGCCCCTGCGCGCGCAGCCAGTCCGCCACCGCCACCCAGTGCTCTGCGGGCCATTGCTTGTAGCGGAACTTCGGAAAGGGATGCAGCACGGCGTATGCGCCGGTCACCCCTTGCGCGGCCAGCGCTGCGCTTGCGGCCTCCGCATTCGCGGGCCGCCAGCTCGCGACCACTTCGGGGACGGGCGGAATGCCGAGGGCTTCGATCAGCCGCAGGTGCATCGCCACCGTGTGCGTGCCGCGGTCATCGAAAGGCACCCAGCGGCCGAGCAACGCTTTTTTCCACGCGTGCTTGGGCTCATCGACGACCAGTCCCGCGCTTTTCCGGCCGGCGCACCAGGCGTAGAACGTGGAACGATCGCCGGGCACCAGCGACAGCGCGAGGTCGTAGCGGCGGAGCAGACGCCGGACGAGCGCTAAGTGGTCGCCCGGCGTGGGGCGCTCGGCGATGGTCAGCACCGCGTTTACATCGGGATTGCCGCCGAGGATCGCTTCGGTTCCGGCAAAGACCAGCGCGTCCACGCGGCAATCCGGATAAGCACGCTTCAGCGAGCGCATCACCGGTGTGGCGAGCAGCACGTCGCCGAGCCGGCGCGGCACCACCACCAAGGCGCGTCGTGGTGCGGCCCAGCGTGATGTCTCACTCATTCGCATCAGCGATGAGTGCCGTTCTCACCCTTTCCCTTTGGGAGAGGGCGGGGGTGAGGGGAGTAGCGGTCGAAGCTGCATTGCACGCTCCTTCCCCTGCTTGCAGGGGAAGCTGAAGCAACACCCCCCCTTGCAGCAGTGCTGCGGGGG
>Ga0163146_10003606_pt1 | contig 19587 bp, 8 predicted proteins | sample OliLakLV19MP7G1_FD_148648 | JGI IMG/M metagenome (GOLD analysis project Ga0163146, IMG submission 148648) | Freshwater microbial mat bacterial communities from Lake Vanda, McMurdo Dry Valleys, Antarctica - Oligotrophic Lake LV.19.MP7.G1 | ecosystem: Environmental > Aquatic > Freshwater > Lake >...
CTTGTTGGTTCTGGATTGGATATATTCTTAGTGAAGTATGATCCGCAGGGGAATTTAAAATGGGTAAAGAAAGCGGGCGGCAGCGGAGACGGCACTACGTCTGGAACTTCGGGAGATTATGCAGATGGAGTGACTACCGATACAGACGGAAATGTTTACATAACAGGGTGGTTTGATGGCACAATCAATTTTGACGCGCTGTCTATTACATCTTCCGGACAACAGGATTTATTTATTGCAAAATATGACAGCAGTGGAAATGCACTTTGGGCAGTGAAGGGAGGTGGCGCAGGTTTAGACAGAGGATACTCGATGGAGATTGTGGGAGGATTTTTATACATCACGGGCTATTTCCAATCCACTGCTATAATTGGAGGAGATACTTTGACGGCAGCTGGTGATACAGATATATTCTTAGCGAAGTATAATCTTGATGGCACGCTTGTTTGGATAAAACAATATGGCGGCACAGATAAAGATGCCGGTTACGATTTATATGTTGCTAACAATAAGATTTATGTGACTGGGATTTTTTCAGGAAGTGCCACATTTGGAAGTTTTACAATTAATTCTTTTAACGGGTGGGATTACTTTGTGATGCAAGCAGATTCGTCAGGAACTGTGGAGTGGGTAAGGCGCGCTGGAGGCACAGGTGATGAGCAAGGCGTAGGCGTAATAGCTGATGCAAATGGAAATGTTTATGCTACGGGTAATGCTTATTCTCCTGCAACATTTGAAGGCGTGCCATTTCCAACGGTGGGAGGAGCGGATATCTACTTAGCAAAGTATAATAGTACAGGTGGATTAGTTTGGCTTAGAGGCTTAGGAAGTTCTGGGACAGATGTCGGATTAGATTTGGAATTCAGCACTACGGGCAAAATACTTTTATCTGCGCTTTATTCCGGCAGTATAACTGTCGGTTCAACCACGATAACAAATAACGGAGGCACGGATATACTAATAGCGAAGTTTGATGAAAATGGGAATTTTTTGACTGCAAGAACAGCAGGGGGAACGGGTAGCGACCACCCTTACCGGTTGGTTTCAAGAGGTGGATTATTTTATGTTGCAGGTCGCTTTTCCACTACAACAAATTTTGAAGGGAATCCATTAGTGAGCGCAGGGGGAGAAGATGCCTTTGTCTGGAAACTCTGCGAAACTGAACTCACCACCGAACTCATCAGCGGCTTAGGTTCAGGCGCGCAATTTCCTGAAGGTGTTACAACACAAACCTATGTAGTCTATAATGACGAAGGCAACTCTGACACATGCAGTTTCACAGTGACTGTAGTAGGAGATAACTGTGATGACCAGAATCCCTGCACGGATGATGCCTGCGTCAATGGGGTTTGCGAGTTTGTCCCCAACCCTGTTATAGCTTCTATAGCTCCTCAGACAGTTGCAATTTGTTCGGGACTAAGTACTCAACTTACTGCTTCAGGTTCAGGAGGAAGTGGTAACTACACTTATGTTTGGAACAATGGGCAAACAAGCGCAATAATTACCGTTAGTCCAACAAGCACAATTTCATTTACAGTTACTGTAACTGACAGCAGAGGATGCTCTGCTTCTGCTTCACGTACCGTGACTGTTGAGCAAACTCCAAGTGCTTCCATTTCACCGCAGAATGCAGGCATTTGTAACGGAAGCAGCATTACACTTACAGCAAGTGGCGGAACAACTTACTTATGGAACACAGGAGCAACAACCCCAAGCATTACGGTTAGCCCTACTCAAACAACACAATACTCTGTTACCGTTTCCACTGCCGGAGGATGTTCCGCATCGGCTTCACGCAATGTTTCGGTGAATCAATCTCCCAACGCGACTATTTCACCGGCAAATGTTTCAATTTGCCCGGGGAACAGCGCCACGCTTACTGCAAGCGGGGGCAATTCCTATGTGTGGAGCACGGGAGCAATCACCACAAGCATTACCGTGAGCCCGTTAGTTACAACCACTTATACGGTTACCGTTTCCAATAATCAGGGATGCACCGTATCAGTTTCAAGAGATGTGCTCGTGAATGGATCGCTCATCGGCTCAATTTCTCCCGATAATGCGGCTATATGTCCGGGACAAAGCACAACCCTCACAGCAAGCGGAGGAACCTCTTACTTATGGAATACAGGAGCAACCACAACGAGCATTACAGTAAGTCCATTGGTAACTTCAGATTTTACAGTAACTGTTTCTAATTCGAGCGGTTGCTCAGATACGCTCACAAGGACGGTGACAGTAAATTCATTGCCCAATGCGGCAATTGCGCCTGCTGCTCCACAGGTGTGCAGTGGCGAAAACTTCACGCTCACTGCCAGCGGAGGGACTTCTTATTTGTGGAACACAGGAGCAACAATAGCAAATCTTACCACTTCTATAACTATCCCTGCTAATTTCAGTGTAACGGTGACAGATATAAACAGATGCTCGGCAACAGCAGCCGTTCTAGTTGATTTAATAGTTTGTAACGATAATAATCTGTGTACATCCGATAATTGCATAAACAGCAATTGTGTCTTCACACCAATAACATGCAACGACCAGAACGCCTGCACTACCGATGGTTGTAACCCGCAAACAGGATGTACAGTTACATCAATAATATGCAATGACCAAAGCGCTTGTACCAATGATGGCTGCAATCCTCAAACCGGTTGTACATTTACAACGATAACCTGCAACGACCAAAGCGCCTGTACTACCGATGCCTGCAATCCACAAATCGGCTGTACAACAACTCCCGTAATTTGCAATGATGGAAGTGCTTGTACTACCGATGCTTGCAATCCGCAAACCGGCTGCACAACTTCTGAAGTAATATGTAATGACCAAAATGCCTGCACTACTGATGGTTGTAACCCGCAGACAGGTTGTACAACAACTCCTGTAGTTTGCAATGACGGAAATGCGTGTACTACTGATGCTTGCAATCCACAAACCGGCTGCACAACAACTCCTGTAGTTTGCAATGACGGAAATGCGTGTACTACTGATGCTTGCAATCCACAAACCGGCTGCACAACAACTCCTGTAGTTTGTAATGATGGAAATGCCTGCACCACCGATGCCTGCAATCCACAAACAGGCTGCACTACAACTCCCGTAGTTTGTAATGATGGCAATGCGTGTACTACCGATGGTTGTAATACTCAGACAGGCTGCACTACAACTCCCGTAATTTGTAATGATGGAAACGCCTGTACGACCGATGCCTGCAATCCACAAACCGGCTGCACGACAACTCCCGTAGTTTGCAATGATGGAAATGCATGTACGACTGATGCATGTAGTCCGCAAACAGGCTGTACAACAACTCCTGTAGTTTGTAATGACCAAAGTGCTTGCACCAGCGACCGTTGCGACACGCAAATAGGATGTGTGTTCACTACAGTGAACTGCAATGATGGCAACGCCTGCACCGCTGATGCTTGCCTGCCTGCAAGCGGCTGTATCAACAGCACGATTATCTGCAACGATGGAAGCGCTTGCACCACTAATGCATGTGATATTCAAATCGGTTGTGTCTTTACAACAATCACCTGCACTGATGGCAGTGCGTGTACAACAGACGGTTGCAGTCTGCAAACAGGCTGCACATTTACTCCGGTAAACTGCAACGATAACAACGCATGTACTACAGAAACCTGCGATCCGCAAATCGGATGTGTTTACTTAACCGTTGAATGCAACGACAACAATGCCTGCACAAATGACATCTGCATTCAGCAGTTGGGCTGCCGTCACATTGTAATCAATTGCAATGACCAAAATGCCTGCACGAATGACGGATGCAACACTGTGAGAGGATGCGTGTATAATGTGGTGATCTGCAACGACCAAAATGCCTGCACTGCTGAGGGATGTAATCCTTCCACAGGCTGTTTTACTACAACGGTGAATTGTAATGACAGTAATCCATGCACACAGGATACGTGTAGCGCACAGCACGGCTGCTTCTATTTCCCAACCGATTGCAACGACAGCGATCCTTGCACGGTTGACGCTTGTAATTCTCAAACGGGTTGCACCAACACTCCTTTGAATTGTGCCGATACCGACCTCTGCACTACGGATAAATGTATTGATGGAACTTGCGTACACATTCCCGTTCTGTGTGATGATGGAGATTTATGCACCGATGATGCCTGCGTATTGGGCGAATGTCAGTTTGTTTCTATTGTATGCAATGACGATGATTTATGTACGGATGATTTTTGCCAAAATGGAAATTGTGTTTTTGAAACTGTAAGTTGTGACGACCAGAATCCCTGCACGGAAGATTTTTGCGTGAACGATGCGTGTCAGCATCTTACGATTCAAGGATGCTGTCTTAATGATGCAGAGTGCGATGACAATGAACTCTGCACGAGCAATCTCTGCAACGGTTTCCGTTGTTACTTCGTTGCGCCCTGCTGCAATGACGATAACCCTTGCACGTATGATTTTTGCTTAAACGGAATTTGCGTGGCTGATGGCATCTTCTGCGATGATGGCGACCTCTGCACACAGAATCTTTGTGAAGATGGAATATGCAGTTATCCGCAAATCAATTGCAGCGACAATGATGCCTGCACGATTGACGGTTGTGTTGGCGAAGGCATCTGTACGCACACTCCTGTAAATTGTAATGATGGAAATGCCTGCACCACCGACTTCTGCTACCTGAGCGGGTTGTGTCAATATCTCCCTGTGGTTTGTGATGATTTGAATTTCTGCACAACAGATATTTGTATTCAAGGTCAATGTCTCAATACGCCAATCACTTGCACGGATGGCGACTTGTGTACAGATGATTTCTGTGTAGAAGGCGATTGCGTATTCCTGCCTGTTGAATGTAATGACAATGATGTCTGCACTTTTAATATCTGCGTAGATGGCGCGTGTACGCATCCTGCGATTTCTTGTGATGATAATAACTTCTGCACGATGGACGCTTGCGGACCAAACGGCTGCTTCTATACTCCGGTTGTTTGTAACGACAATGATTTATGTACTGTTGACCGTTGCATCAATGGCGCTTGCGATTATACTCCGCAGGAATGTTCTGATGGCAATGCTTGTACGTATGACATTTGCGTGGACGGCATTTGCTCGCATCCGCTCGTTGTTTGTGATGATGGCATTGAATGCACTGCTGATGCGTGTGTGAACGGAACTTGTGTTACTACGCCCGGGCAGATTAATGTGGACATACAAAAGACAGACATGAGTTGCGGCTGCGTAAATCCGAATCAACTCTGCCTGCTCAATTTCGCAGGATTGCCTTCAGGAACAATTCTCGGAGAGCAATATGCAAACTATGGCATTCATATTTCTGCTCAGGCAAATGCCCCGGGTAAAAATTTCGCAATCATTTTTGATTCTTATGCAAGCGGCACGCCTGACCCCGATCTCGAAGTGGACTATGGAAACCTCATGGTGATTGCGCGCGATGTGATTGATATAAATCCTGCAAACGGATTAGTGGACAAGCCAAATGATAATTCAACAGGTGGAACTATCACTTTGCTGTTTGATTCTCCGCGCACGATAGAATCATTTGATTTCGTGGATGAAGAAGAACCGGGCACATTTGCTTTTGCTTATGATGCATTTGATAATTTGATTGCATTTGCCGCAGTTCCTGCATTGGGTAATGCTACGATTCAAACAATTCCCTTTGCGGCAAGCGGTGTGCGCAAACTCGTATTCTCTATTGACGGTTCAGGTGCAGTAACCAATATCGTGTTTGGCGATTGCTGCTGCGATGGCGCTGCTACGGCAACTGCCACAGGCGGCACGGCTCCTTATCTATTTGAATGGAGTAATGGCGTGGTTGGCAGCGGCATCAATGAATTATGTCCTGATGAATATTGTGTAACAGTTACGGATGCAAACGGATGTTTCGCTGTTTCGTGTATTGACATCGTGCAGGGCGGCTCAGGATGCGATGATGGAGATTCCTGCACGACTGATGAATGTGTGAACAGCACATGCGTGAACATTCCGATTCCCGGTTGTGAAGTTGCAGAACCTTGCACTTCTGAAATCACAGGATATACGTTAGTGTATGAATCAATGCTTGGTGAAATCGGACCGCTCGCTGACGGACAGGTGATTAATCGAGATGAATTATGCCGCTTCAACATCCGCGCAGATTTCTGTGGTGACCAGATTTCAAGTGTGAAATTTATTTTGAATGGAAGCACGTTCCGCGTTGAAAATGATGTGCCGTATGCGCTCGCGGGCGATAACCCCACTTGGGATTATCACGTGTGGATTCCCGCTCCTGGCAATTACACCATGACTGCAATTCCGTATTCACAAGATTTCGGCAACGGCACTGCGGGCATTTCACTCACTATCAATTTCACTGTGATTGACAACACCCCCAACGAAAACGAAAATTGCGTGAATCCGCCTATCGTGGATTGCAATGGCGATGTGAATGGAACTGCATTCATTGATGCGTGTAATTTCTGCGTGTGGGGTAACACGGGCATTCCGCCAAATTCGTTGTGTCCGTGTGATGAAGAAGCGCAGATTTTTGTGAATGAGCTGCCTGTGCTTTGTCAGGGTTCCGTGTTATTACTGAAAGCAGATGCTCCGGGCGCTGCTTCCTATTTATGGTCAACAGGCGAAACCACGATGGAAATTGTTGGTCAGCCTGACGGAGTATATTCGGTAACTGCTACCAATGCTTTTGGTTGCGAAGCGATTGACACACAAACAACGCCTCCTGCTTCTTCATTGCTTTCTGCGTATGTGATGCTTGCGGAAAATTCGATTGCGCTGGATAAGAATAAAGTGTTCCTCGGTGGTGCGGGTGCAAGAGCTGTAACAGGCACCATCACGCTTGATGATTTTACACAAGTAACAACTCCAAATACGTTTGTTCGCGCTGCAAATATTTTTGTGAATGGAGGCAGCGCTGCTACTTCACAATTTAATGCGCCTGCAAACATTCCGCTTCCCGCATTTGAAAGCAACGTGGCGGTGGGCGGAGCGGCAGTTGTTGTTCCCGCGAATACCGTGCTGACATTAAACAACGCAGTATATGGCGGCATTCAGATTGACAGCAACTCTACTGTTACATTTACACAAGCTGGAATTGATATTGATTCGCTTATCACCGGCAAAAACGTAACGATTCGTTTTGAATCAGCCTGCGTAAAGCTGCGCATCCGAAACAGGATTGTGCTGGGTGAGCATAATGATTTCAATGCCGACACGACAGCAGAAGTGAAAATTTTTGCAGAAGGAAATACAACGGTTGGCAGCAGAGTAAAATTGATTGCCGACATCTATACGTTAGGCACACTGCAAACGCTTGCAGGTATTTCAACTGACTACACTACGATGATTGGATTCTACATCGCAAATACAATCACAGGTGGTGAATACACCGGATGGTATTGGAACCCGACTTGCGGTTGCAGCGGTTCAGGCGGTCCAAGAGGCGATGCGAAGATGGGCGGTGTGCAGCAACTCGAAGTGGTGCAGCAGGAAGACAAAGTGCTTGTGCGCTCTTATCCGAATCCGTTCTCTGAAAAACTCAACGTAGAGTTTTCAGTGCCGGTTGATTCAAAAGCAAGGCTCGATATTTTCAGCAGCAACGGAAAGAAAATCGCAACACTGTTTGACGGTCAGGTGAAAGCCGCTGAACTGCGCAAAGTGGAATACAACCCAACAACTGCTGCGAACGGTTTAGTGCTGTATCGCCTGCAAACAAACAAAGGCGTTTACTACGGCAAGGCGGTAATGGTGAAGTAGAATGAACTTACGAAACGTAGGATTGAAATTCTAATCGCTGAACGTCACCTTTCTGTTCGTATTTGTAAATCGAACGTGAGCGGAATCTATTTCTAATTTTAGCTTTCGCTGAAAGTTTCATGTTCTCTCGCCAGCACTCACTCAATGCACCAGCGTCACGTTGCCGATGAGAGTTTTAATCTCTTCTCCGCACTTCATGCGCGCGTAGTAGGCAAATACGGCTAATTCCTGCGTTACGCCTTTATAGATGCCGTTCCATCCTTTGTTCGGGTCTTCCGTTTCAAACACGATTTCGCCCCAGCGGTTGAATACTTTGAAATCAATCAAATTCAAATCGCCCTGATGCAAAATGCGGAACTCATCATTGTGTCCGTCACCATTTGGTGAGAATGCGGTGGGAATCGCGAAGTTGCCTTCGCAATCATTCATCACTCTCAGCAATATTTGTTGCGTGGAAGTACATCCGGCAAAATCCCTCACCGTGAGTGTATAGATGGTTGTTTCATTTGGTGAAACTGTTGGGGTTGGGCATCCTTCACAAGCCCAGTTATCAGCCCACCAATCGTAATCGGAAAATCCGCTGTTCGGAGTAAACGTGATTTGTCCGCCTTGCGCAATTGTAATTACGGAATCCAAGCCTGCTTCGGGCGCAGGTAAAATATTCACTGTAACAGAAGCAGTGTCTTCATTGCAATAGCCAGATTGAGAAACTGCAACTTGATAGGTTGTTGTTTGCTGCGGACTCGCAACCGGATTTGCGCAATTAGCACAACTCAATCCCGCTGATGGAAACCACACGTAATCCGTTCCTCCGATGGCGGTGAGTTGCACGGAATTTCCAAAACACAACACGGTATCTGTCATTCCCTGAGCAGTGAGTAGCGGTAACACGCTGATAATTACAGAATCAGTTTTTGCACAGCCGAATGAATCAACCGCATATACATAATAAGTGGTAGTGGAAGTTGGCGTTGCTGTTGGATTGCTACTGTTTGGATCTGTGAGTGTGGGATTTGGCGACCAGATGTATGTTGTTCCACCCGTTACAGATAATTGAATGGTTGCGCCTTCGCACACGGATGTATCAGGCTCTGCGCTGATGACAGTTGAAGAAGATGCGATTGTGATTTGCGCAGCATCGGTAGCAGTGCAGATATTGATGTCCGTAACCGTTACGCTGTAATTGCCCGATGTTGTAACCGCAAGTATTTGATTTGTGGAATTATCATTCCACAAGTAAGAAGCAAAGCCGATTCCTGCATCAAGCAGCACATTTATCGTATCACAAACAGCAGTATCATTGATGCTCACCGATGGATTTGAAAATACAGTGAGCGAAACAGAATCCATTGCAAAACAACCGTTGCTGTCTGTTACGAATACAATATAAGTACCTGCTGAGTCGGTCGAATATGTTTGTCCTGAGCTTTGGTCTTGCCATGTATAAGTAGTAAATCCTGCGCCTGCATCAAATGTCGCTGTGATTCCTTCGCAACCGCTCACATCGTTTCCAAGATTGAGCAAAGTTGTAGAAGAAGAAAAAGAAATGTCTGTCGCATCGGATGCCGAGCAATTATTTACATCGGTAACAGTTATGCTGTAAGTTCCGCTTGCCAAAACAACCAGTGTTTGATTTGTTGAGCTATCGCTCCATACATAAGATGTAAATCCGCTTCCGGCATCAAGTACAAAATTTGTGCTGACACAATCTGCTGAATCAAGAAACACAAATGGATTTTGGAAAACAGTCAGGGCAACCGTATCACTTCCTGAACAACCGCTGCTATCTGTCACTTCCACGAAATAAGTTCCGGTGGAATTTGCAGTGAAAGTTTGTCCCGTACTTTGGTCATGCCAGATATAAGAAGTAAATCCAGCGCCTGCATCAAACGTCACAATTCCACCCGCGCAAAAACTGGTATCATCACCTAAATCAATTCCAAGAAAGTTTGTTGTAGAAATATAAAGATTGTTTGATGCGCTTGTACACCCGGTGCTGTTGGTGGCGGTAAGGTTGTATGTACCTGCGGAATCAATCAGGATGTTTTGAGTTGTTTCCCCGGTTGACCACTGGTAGTTAGTCATGCCTGAAGGACCATAAACTCTGTTGCTGTCGGAAATGCAAACATCATAACAACCGTAAGCGACTAAGCGCATGTCGGGCAAAGATCGAACGGTAACAAATGCGCCACCTGTAGCGGCACAGCCATTTGTATCAATAATTGACAACGTGTGATAACCTCCGGTGGAAAATGTTGCGCTTTGTGTTGTTGCTCCGTTGTCCCATTCATATTGATATCCGGCAGGAGCGGTGAGTGTGACGCTGCCGCCTTCACAGAAAGTAGTAGGACCTGAATTTGAAATGGTCGGGAAAGGCGGATTCGGAAAAATAGTTACAACCAAAGCGGCAGAAGTATCCTTGCATCCGAGATTGTCGGTAACTATCACTGTATAGTTACCGCTATTGGCAGAGGAGGAGATGTTGACGGATTGGGTTGTGGCGAGATTTGCTCCGTCTTTTATCCATTGATAGGTAAAACCTGGACCTGATGGATTCGCAACTAATGTCACAAAATGCGCAAACGCACAAAACATAACCGGTCCATTTGCAGCGATGTATGCCTGCGGACGAGGATATGCTTCAATCACCACAGGACCTGTTGTGTCTTTACATCCTGCAACATTCGTCACCACAACAGAATAAGCTCCCGATTGTGTTGCTGCGATGCTCGAAGTAGTTTCACCGTTTGACCAGAAATAACTGAATCCTGCACCGGCAGGCGCGTTCAGGGTTAAACTGCCGCCCGAACAAAAAGTTGTTGCTCCGGAATACGTGATGTTTCCCGCAGTGAATTGCGTGACATTCACCGCGATAGTTGTTGATGCCGTGCATCCCGCAGCGTCCGTTATCGTGAGCGTGACATTGTAATTTCCTGCGGAGGCGTATTGATGCGCGGCATGTTGCACATTGGCAAAATCTCCATCACCAAAATCCCAGCTCCATCTTACAATTTCCAATGCGCCTGTTGAATTATCCGTAAAAAGCGCGGGTGTGCCGAGACAAGCCTGCTGATATGTGAAATCGGCACTCAAATTCTGAATGTGTACCGTATCGCTGAACGATGCGTTGCAAGCTCCGTCAGAGATAGTGAGCGTTACAATAAAATTTCCAGCAGAGGAAAAAGTGTGGGAAGGATTTTGCGAAGCGGAATTATTTCCATCGCCAAAATCCCATTGCCATGTTGTGACGGGCAAGGCACTGGTTGAAGCATCTGTGAATTGCATGGGTTGTCCGAAACAGCCCTGCGAGAAAGTGAAATCAGGATTCAGCACTGAAGTAATTGGCACTATATGTTGTATCAAATTCCAACACACGCCATCATCTGTTCCATATAAGCCAACGGTGTAATTGCCGGGCGCATTAAACGTGTGCGCAGGATTTGCTGTCCATGCGTATGCGCCATCTCCAAAATCCCAGAAGTAAGCAAGCGCAGTCGGTGAAGTTGTATTTGTAAATTGAATCGGGTTGCAATTGGAAAATAGGAAATCAGGATTCACAGTCAGACAACCGCCACCGCCCGCACCGGGCACACCACCTCCTCCACCGCCAAGACCACCGCCCTGATTTATCACAGTTACGGATGCATCATCGGTGCAACCATAATCATTTGTCACAGTGACGAAATATGTTCCCGCTGAAGAAACATAAATACTCTGATTAGCTGAGCCTGTTGACCATTGATATTGATGAGCATCAGGATGCGCGGTCAATTCCAAAACAACAATCGGAGTTAACGGAGGACCTGCTCCTGTAATGGAAGCAACGGGCACGGGCAGTGTGGGCAATGTATTCAAAGTAATTGAAGCCTCGGACGTGCATCCATTCGCATCGGTAACGCTGACGGAATAGGTTCCGGCAGCATTGATATTGGTAAACGTATCGTTTGCACCGGTACTCCATGTATAAGAAGCATAATCGCCCGGAACAAAAAGCGTCATGCTGCTTCCATTGCACGTGAGATTGGATGTATCAATCAACGGAGGGTTTGTTCCCGTGATATAGACAACCAGATTGTAGGAGTTATTGCAAACAAGTTCTGTTACGTTCACTGTTCCCCACGGTCCTGTGTTCCATTGCACGGTGATGTTGTTTGTTCCGAAGCCTGAAAGAATTGTTCCTCCCGTTACCTGCCACAAATAAGGAATCGCAGGATTAGAACCCGCTGAATAAGCAGCGGTGTAACCTGCACAAACGGGAGTTGGTCCTGAAATAATTACCGGAGAATTATTGGAAATTGTAACTGCAAAATTTGTTGTCGTTGAGCAATAGGGCCACGAGTTGCGGTCTTCCTGCTGCACGGTGATTTGCCCCGCTCCGGCAGTATTCCATTGAACTGTGACGTAATTGCTGCCTGCTGTTCCACCACTTGTGATAGTTCCGCCTGTCACCGTCCATGTGTTATAATTTCCTGCCGGAACAAAATAAGTATTCGTGGAAGTGGCGCACACATTCAGCGCACCGCTCAATGCGGCTGGCAACGGCAGCGGCTTGATGCTGACAGAAATTTTTTCCAAAGCATTACAATAAATTCCCGCAGGCGCATTCACGGTCACATCACCAATGGGACCATTGCCCCATTGAACGGAAATTGTATTTGTTCCTTGTCCCGAAACAATTGCACCGCCTGTCACATTCCAGTTCCACGTATAGCTTGAAGTGTTGGGCGTTCCGCTCACGGAATATGTTTGTGTGGATTGGGCACATGCAGAAGTAGGCGCTGACAAATAAAATTTGTCCAGCACATTTATAGTAAGCGTATTCTGCCCGCCACATTCCGTGAGGTCATGAAACACGTTGAGCGTAATCGTTTTTGAGCCTATTGTAGAAAAATAAGTTGTAATGCTGTTTGTGCCTTGTCCGGAATTGATGCTGCCTCCCGTAACTGTCCAATTATAAGTTGTTCCCGGCAACAAAGGCGCTTCAAAAACTGCATCGTTGAAGCGGCAAATGGTTGTTGGTCCGCTGATTTGCGGATTGGGCGAAACGATTGGAATTTCAATCACGGTGGGCAGGTTGCAATATCCCGCTGCACCGCTTAATTGCAATGAAATCACTCCCACCGGACCAGTGGCCCACTGCACAGTGATTTCATTGTCAGATGTACCACCGCCATTTGTAACTGTGCCGCCTGTTATAATCCATGTGTAAGTTGCGCCAGTGATTGCCGGAGTGGAATAGGTTTCTGCATTACCTGAGCACACTGTGCCGGGGCAACTGATTTGCGGACCTGGATTTTGAAGCACATTGATAGCGATGGTTGTGTCATCCGGGCAGCTGCCTCTGTAAAAAGAAGAATCGTTGGTGGAAATGGTGAGCGTGGCATTGTATGTTCCGGGAGTCAAATATACATGCGAAGGATTCTGCTCATAAGAAGTTAGCCCATCTCCAAATTCCCAATACCAAGATGAAAAGTTACCTGTCGAGAGGTCGGTGAAATTTGCAGCCCCTCCAAGACAAATATCAAACGTGCTGAAACTGGCAACAGGTCTTGGAAGCACCTGGATTATTGTTTGGTCAGTAGCAGAACATCCGAAAGCAGTTGTTTCCGTTACTTTCAAAAGCCCTCCGCCTTCTACATTCCAATAAACTACAACATTGTCTGCCTGTGTGCTGCCGGCAATATTTCCGCCTGTAATTTCCCATTGATAACTGCTTCCCGCGTTCAAGGGCTGTTGAAGTTCATACACTTCTGTTGTATTCAGACACGCATCCGCGTTTTGGTTTATTGTGCCGCTGCTCTGGTCAGTAGAAATATTGATAGCAGGATTTGGGAGCGGATGAATTTGCACTGCGCTATTTATCGTGGATGAACATCCAATCGCATTTTGCTCATTTACCCTGACCGTTCCTGTTCCGGTTTGAATCCATTGCACGGTGATAGTGTTGGTTCCCTGCCCGCTGATGATAGTTCCACCCGTAACCAACCATTGATAATTATTTCCGGTTGTAGAAACGCTGTACGTTTCCTGCACATTTGCACACGCAGATAAACTGCCTGTGATGCTTTGTGCAGGCGGGTCATAAATCGTGATAGTTCGCGAGGTGTTCGTGTTTAACGCGCCATTGCTCACTTGCAGCGTTACGATAAATATTCCTGATGTAAGATACTGGTGCGTTGGACTGACGCTCGCGGAAGAATTACCATCGCCAAAATTCCACGACACGGTTGTAAAACCGGTAGAGTTGTTGGTGAAAGTTACGCTACGGTCACATGCTGTTTGGTTGGTGAAATTGGAGGAGAGCTGCGCGAAAGAACCGCCAACCGATGAACCGCATACTATGAGGCTCAACAGAATTTTTCTGAAGACGGAGGGCATAGGTAAATACACAACTCAAGATACAGAGAAATTATTGCAGAAAGATGACAATTTTTTTTAGCCTCACCCCCGCCCCCTCTCCAAATGGAGAGGGGAGTCCAAACAGCATCAGAAGCAAAACAGGCTTCAATAAATAAAGCATAGCATTTTCAGAAGATGTCTCTTTTAAAAAAAAGTCACGTACGGAATTTTTTTGCAGCACTGAAAATCCAGAAGTAAAAACTGCTGTTGAAATTTTCTTGTTAGCGAATCTGTTCGGACTCCTTCTTCCGCCTCAGGCGGAGCGGGATGAGGCTTCCGAATTTCACAGGCACGTCTCGCAATTCGCCAGCAAAATATAATCAGGCGTATCAGCGGCTGTATTGTGACGGTAAGATTTTACTACTTCGTTTTTGTAAATCAGAAAAACGCCAGGCAGTTGCGCGTAGTCGCCTTGTGGCGCGCCAATGCAATTTCCTCCAAGAATACCAGTGATGAATCCGCGCATCAACACTTTTAATCCAAGCAACTGACGAAAGTTTCCGCGTTCCAGCGCAAAGGAGTTGTACAACATTTTATCAGGGTCGCTGATGCGGTGGAGGTCATTCAATCCATAGCGGCTTGTCATCTCTTCTGCTTTTTGTTCGTCAGCCATGTGTACTAAAATAATTTTCGTTCCCAGCGCTTCAATCGTTTCTCTGTCTCTTGCTAAGGAGGTCATTGATTCACGGCAAAACGTGCAGCCGAAGTGCCTTAAAAAAACAAGCAATACCGGAGCAGAGCCTGAAAGCAATGTGAGTGATGCGCCCTTGTTGGTGAGCACAGGCAGGCGGCTCACATCCGTGCGTGAGGAATAGAAATAGTTGAGTTGCTCTGAAAATTTCCGGTTCTGTTCAAATGCTCCAAATAAAATAATTGCAAACGGCACAATCCAAATCAGGTTGTTGGAAAAAATGACAATCCATGCGCTTTGCGGAATTTTTCCAATCACAATAAAATAGGCGAGCACCAAAGCAATCAGCGCGTTGAAAATCAAGCCAATCATCACCACCAGCCAATGCCTGAACGGGTTGCGGCTTGCGATGATGTAGCCGATTCCATAAACTCCGACCATCACGCTGATAACCTGCCACAGCATCGGGTGTTCGGGCAAGCCAAGCGAGGCGAGATTAATCGGGTGCAGATGAAACACGAACATACCGATGCCATACAGTAGGTTGTAAAAACCTGCGACCAAGAGTAATCCTCTCATCCAGCCTGTATTGATGTGTAATTTCATTAAAAAGGTTCAGCGTGTAAACATACAAGCAGGAGTTTAGTTTTACAAGTATGCCACATTTTTTAAAATAGAACTGTCGGCTTTCAGATTTTAAAGTTCAAGCCAGCAATGTATCTTAGTTCAATGAAACCAATTTTCTTCTTTCTGTTAGTGCTTGCATTTTCGAATGTTTGCAAAGCAGATGCCCAAAGTTTTTCAAAAACTGAAAAATATATTTGTCTTGACCGAGTAATTATTCAGTTTGATGAACAGGTAACAGAACAGCAAAAGGAATCTTTCTTTCAGAAATCACAAAGGCTCGCTCCGCTTTCAAAAAGTATCAGGCTGGATTATCCGCCCGTAATTATCGCACGGCTTAATGCACCTGTTGCTGATTATGCGGAGTTGAAACAATGGATGTTGCAACTACAATCTGAACCGGAGGTGTTGTTTGTAAATCCTGTTTTGAGAAATGCTGAAGGAGACGAAGTTTCCGTATTGCAGGAAGTTTTTGTGAAAGTGAATGATGCAAGCCAAAAGTTGAAGTTGCGTGAATTGACAGAATCTTTTTCTTTTGAAATCACCGGTGAATATCCCTACGATGAAAATGTACTTATCATCACTCCGAAAAAAAATGCCGCGCTCAATTCGCTCGAGCTTTCCTGCAAACTCGCAGACTTGAATTTCTTTGAGTATGTGCATCCCAATTTTCTTTTTAGTCCTATTGTTACAACCAACGATCCGTTTTTCAACCGCCAGTGGAATATCGTGAACACGGGTTCTACGCAACAATTCAGCGGCACAGCGGGCGCAGATATGTCAGTGGATTCAGCATGGACAATTACACAGGGAGATACCTCCATCAAAATCGCGATTCTCGATTCGGGGGTTGACACGCTGCATCCGGATTTAATGCCCAACCTGCTTTCGGGTTATGATGCAACAGGCGCGGGGAGCAACGGCTACCCGAATAAAAATTTCGAGAAAGATGCACACGGCACTGCTTGCGCAGGCATTGCTGCTGCGGTGTCTGATAACGGAGCGGGCTTATCGGGAATCGCGCCCAATTGTAAAATCGTTCCGATAAAAGTTTTCTATTACGTAGATACTGCGCTCGGATTGAATTTTAGTCCCCCTATTCCCTATACCACGTCTCTCTGGATTGCAGATGCTATTAATTGGGCGGGCAGCACAGGTCAGGCGGACGTGATGAGCAACTCGTGGGGTGTTCCCGATATTTTGTTCGGCTTGCTGCAACAACCAATTTCATTGGTGGAAGATGCAATTAATCATGCGCATGAAAACGGAAGAAATGGAAAAGGCACACCGCAGCTTTTTTCAACTGGAAACGAAGACGATGATGAACCGATTTGGCCCAGCCGGTTAGAGCAAGTGATTGGCGTAACCGCAACCAGCATGTGTGATGAAAGGAAAAGCCCCACATCATGCGATGGCGAAAATTGGTGGGGAGGCAACTATGGCAGCGGAACAGATGTGGGAGCGCCCGGGGTGAAAATACCTGCTTCCGATATTCTTGGCAGCAAAGGTTTTTCGGCAGGCAGTTATACTCCCGACTTCAACGGCACTTCCGCAGCGTGTCCGAATGCAGCGGGCGTGATGGCGCTGATACTTTCCGTAAAACCCGGATTGAAAGCCTGGGATGCCGGATATCTGCTCGCAAGCTCTGCGGATAAAGTGGGAGGATACGATTATGATTCAATGCGCTATGCGGGAGGTTGGTCGCAGGAGCTTGGTTTTGGAAGGGTGAATGCGTTTAATGCCGTGCAGTTAGCAATGGATTATACGGGAGTGAAGAATAATGTCAAACAAAAAAATCCCTTTTCTATTTATCCCAACCCGCTTAAAACGGATGTATTTACCGTAAAGTTTGAAATAGATAAAAATGTGGAAATCAAAATTTCGCTGGTGGATGTGAGCGGAAAGATTCTTGCAGAAAGAGTAAATGAATTCCAGGCGGGAAAACATCTCGTTCATATAGATGCTCCATTGCATCCGGGAATTTATTTTGTCGAAATAAATACAGGTCGGGAAATGCAACACCTGAAACTTCTATTTTTAGGCAGGCAATAAAGAACCGGATTCCCGCAGTGAAATTTCAATTAGAGCAAGTAGTTCCCCATCCGCTTGAAGAAGCAGATGTTTCCGCTTCGCAAGTGTGGCGCAAGCAGGTAGAATTGCATGCGGGAAAATTCATTCGCCTGCAAGCTGCATCTGGCAGAGGAAAGACAACCTTCCTGCACATTCTTTACGGGAGAAGAAAAGATTTTTCAGGGAAAGCATTCATTGACGGAAACGATATTGCCCGCATGGATGGGAACAAGTGGGCTGCGCTGCGACAGAAAAATATTTCAATTGTTTTTCAGGAACTCGCTTTATTCAGCGACCTCAGCGGCTGGGAAAATGTGTGGCTGAAAGCAATGCTCACAAAGCATTATGACAAAGATGTGATTCTCACTCTGGCAGAACGACTGAACGCAAAACATCTGCTTGAGAAAAAATGCGGCATCATGTCGTTTGGCGAGCGGCAGCGCATTGCAATCTTGCGCTCGTTGGTGCAGCCGTTTGATTGGTTATTTCTTGATGAGCCGTTCAGTAATCTCGATGCGGAAAATTCACGGGCAGCAAGCAGCTTAATTATAGAAGAATGTAAAAAGCGCAATGCAGGATTACTCGTTGCCGCGTTGGGCGCAGATGAATATTTTACCTATCACGAAACGCTCTTGGTGTGAACAAACTGCTCTGGAAAATATTATTGAACAAGCAAGGCAAGTGGCAATTTCTCATTGCAGGCGCGGGGTTTTGCATCGGGTTGTTTATCCTGCTGCTCTCGGTGCAACTGTATTATGATTTCAACCAAATTCTTTTTGCGCAACAGGAGAAAGAAAATCAATCATCTTATTTGCTGATTAATAAAACGGTAACGCTGCTCAATACGTTTGATAAAAGCATTTCGGGTTTTACGCCTGCCGAAATTGATACTGTGAAGCAACAAGACTTTTTCGTTTCCATCGGTGAATTTCAAACAAACCAGTTTGCGATTTCAGCAAACCTCACGATGCAACTGGGGTTCAGCACCGATTTGTTTTTTGAAGCAATACCGGATAAGTTCATTGACAACAAGCCGGAAGAGTTCAAGTGGGAAGCGGAGAAAAATTTTGTTCCCGTGATTGTTTCCACCGAGTTTCTGAACCTCTACAATTTTGGCTACGCGATGACGCAAGGCTTGCCGCAACTGCCGCCTGATGCGATTAAAATGTTTCCGTTTGATGTGACAATCAAAGGCAAGGGAAAGGAGAAAAAATTTTCTGCGCGGGTGGTTGCTTTCAGCGACAGAGTGCCTTCTGTGCTGGTGCCGTTGGATTTTATGACGTGGGCGAATGCTGAATTTGGCGAAGGCGCAAAACAACCTTCACGACTGATTGCAGAAGTGAAAGATGCGGGGGATGAGCGCATGAAACTATTTCTTGAAAAGAAAAAATACATCACCAACCAGGAGCAGATGAAAACGCAGAAAGCGGGCGCGGTGCTGAAAATGGTGATTACGCTGACCGGAGCTGTGGGAGTTTTGTTTGTCGCGCTGTCGTTTGTGATTTTCGTGCTGAATTTTCAATTAGCGCTTTCGCGCGCAAAGCAGGAAATTGACATCCTGCTGAACATCGGCTACACGCGCCAATCCATCAGCGGCATTCTTACCATCCAGTTAGTGTTGATTTTATTGCTTGTGGTGGCAGCATCTTTTGCCGGTCATCTCATTTCGATCGAAAAAATTCACGGCTTTTTTGCGCAACATGGATTCGTGCTTGTTGCAAAAACATCACTTGCGTTGCTTGTGAGCGTTTCTGCTGCTGCCTTAATGTTGCTGGTAAATACGATTGCGCTGAAAATTTCTCTTCGCTGAATTATTAGACCTCTTTCATAATTCATTCCTTCTATCTTCTCCTCTGGAGAAGAATAAAGAGGAGGCGATAAAAAAGCGAATTATGATAGAGGTCTATTGCTTCGCAGGTAGTTGCTCAACCGCTTCCTTCGCCACAGTGCTTTTTTGAATTGCCGCATGTTCCGGCATTTTTGTGCTCAGGTAAACGAAGCCTAACAATAACACACAGAGAACAAGAAAAAGAAAATTAATTGTGTCATTTTTCTTCATAGGCAGGATTTGTTGGTTTACAATTATCATCGTCTTAACGCTTGATTAACGT
>Ga0163146_10003609_pt1 | contig 19577 bp, 14 predicted proteins | sample OliLakLV19MP7G1_FD_148648 | JGI IMG/M metagenome (GOLD analysis project Ga0163146, IMG submission 148648) | Freshwater microbial mat bacterial communities from Lake Vanda, McMurdo Dry Valleys, Antarctica - Oligotrophic Lake LV.19.MP7.G1 | ecosystem: Environmental > Aquatic > Freshwater > Lake >...
ACGTCAGCAACGTACCCAGCAGCATTCCGCCCACAATCACCCAGCCGATGGCGCTGCGCGCCTCGGCTCCCGCGCCCTTGGAGAACGCGAGCGGCACGGCGCCGAGGACCATGGCCGCCGTGGTCATCAGGATCGGGCGCAAGCGCAGCGTGGAGGATTCAATGATCGCCTCGGTCTTCTCCATTCCCTTGACGCGAAGCTGGTTGGCAAACTCGACGATCAGGATGCCGTGTTTGGTGATCAGTCCGACCAGCATCACCAGGCCGATCTGGCTGTAGACGTTAAGCGTCCCCCCGTTGCCGAACTTGGCGGTGAGATACATCGCCAGCAATGCGCCGGTCATGGCCAGAGGCACCGTGAACATGATGACGAACGGGCCGACGAAGCTCTCGAACTGCGCGGCCAGCACCAGGTAAATGAATACCAGTGCCAGCACGAACGTCACGTACAGCTCGACGCCGGTTTCGCGGAACTCCCGGGATTCGCCATCGAGATCCGTGGCCTGACCGGAGGGCAGTTCCTCCTTCGCCGTGGCTTCCACCTGGTCCAGGACCTCGCCCAGGCTGTAGCCCTCTGCCACGTTGCCGTTGATGATGGCGGCACGCTGCTTGTTGTAGTGATTCAGTTCCTTCGGCGCCACGGTCTCGCGCACGGCAACCAGGTTCGACAACTGGTTGAGTTCGCCGCCATTGCCGCGCACGTAGACCGACGTCAGGTCCGAAGGCTGGCGGCGCTTGTCGTCCTCCACCTGGACGACGACGTCATATTGCTTGCCATCGCGTTTGTAGCGGGTGACGTCGCGCCCGCCCATCAGCGTCTCCAGCGTATGGCCGATGGTTGCCATCGACACGCCGAGCGCGGCGGCTTTCTCGCGGTCGATGTCCACCTTCAGTTGCGGCTTGTTGAGCTTGAGGTCCGTGTCGAGGCCGGTGATGCCTTTGTACTGGCTCAGCTTGCCCATCATTTTGGCAACCTTGCCGGACAGTTCCTCGTAAGAGGTGCCGTAGATCACGAAATTGAGTTTCTTGTCGAGGAAACCGCCGCCCAGGGACGGCGGGTCCTTGGTGAAGGAAATGACGCCGGGCAGCCCGCCGAGCTTGGGCGTTAACTCCTTGGTGATCTGCATCTGGGAGCGCTTGCGCTCGTCCCACGGCTTGAGCACCGAGAACCCGATCCCGACATTGACCGGATTGGGCCTCTCCAGCCCGGGCGCGACAACCGCGAAGATGGTCGAGATCTCGGGCACGGTCTTGGCGATTTCCTCGACCGCGAACATGTAGCGGTCGGTGTACTGCATGGTCGAGCCTTCCGGCGCGATCGCGAACATCATGAACATGCCGCGGTCTTCAGTGGGCGAAAGTTCGGACTTCAGCTGCAACGCCAGGAATGCTCCCCCGCCGAGAACAACCGCCCAGACCAGGATCGCCGCCCAGCGCATGCGCAGCGTCACTTTCAGCGCGGCTCGATAGGCGGAGTTCATGCCGACGAAGAACCGCTCGGTGAGGTTGTAGAGCCGACCATGCGATTCGTGGCCCTTGAGCAGCCTGGAGCACATCATCGGCGTCAAGGTCAGTGCGACAAAGCCCGACACCAAGACCGCCGCCGCGACAGTCATCGCGAACTCGGTAAACAACTGACCGGTGCGGCCGGTCATGAACACCAGCGGCGTGAACACGGCGACAAGCGTAATGGTCATCGCGATGACCGCGAAACCGATTTCCCTGGCTCCCTGGATCGCGGCCTGGAACGGCGACATGCCCTCTTCGATGTGGCGGTGGATGTTCTCCAGCACGACGATCGCATCGTCGACGACCAGGCCCACCGCCAGAACGATGCCGAGCATGGTCAGCACGTTGATGGAGAACCCCATGAGGTAGACGAAGAAGAACGCGCCGACGAGGGACACCGGGATGGTCACGGCCGGAATCAGGGTGGCGCGAACGCTGCGAAGGAACAGGAAAATCACCAGCACGACCAGCACCAGTGCCTCTATCAGGGTTCGGTAAACGGCATTGATCGAGGCTTCCACGAACTGCGAGGTATCGACCGCCGTCCACATCCTCATGCCGTCGGGCAACCCGCCCTCGAGGCGCGGCAGGATTTTCTTGATCCCGCGCGCAACTTCAAGTGTGTTTGCGGTGGACTGCTTGACCACGCCGAGGGCGATCCCGTTGGTGCCGTTGATGCGGATGATCTTGCGGTTTTCATACGGCCCAGCCCGGGCGAACCCCACATCCTTGAGCTTGATCTGGTAGCCACGCACCTCGGAGATGATCATCTCGTTGAACTGCTCGGCGCTCTTGAGGTCGGTTTCGGCAAGCACGGTGAACTCGCGGTCGGTGCTCTCGATGCGGCCGCCCGGCGAATCCAGGTTCTGCCGGCGCAGCGCGTCCTCGACATCCTGAGCGGTGAGGCTCTGCGAGGCCAGCCGTTCGCGATCCAGCCACACGCGCATGGCGTACTTGCGCTCGCCGCCGATGATCACGGTTGCCACCCCCGGCATCGCCTTCATGGGATCCGTCAGGTAGCGATCGGCGTAGTCCGTCAGCTCCATCGGTGTGTGTTTGTCGCTGACCAGGGCCAGCCACATCATCGGGAACGCGTCGGCTTCGATCTTTGCCACGACCGGGTCGAGCGCCGCTTCCGGAAGCAGGTACTGAACACGGGCAACACGGTCTCTCACGTCTGCAGCCGCCGCATCCACATCGCGCCCGGTTACGAACGTGACCGTGATCTGGCTGACTTCCTCGCGGCTTTGCGACTTGATGGTCTTGATGCCTTCGATGCCGGACAGGGAATCCTCGATCGGCGTGGTGAGCACGCTCTCGACGACCTGGGCCGTGGCGCCCTTGTATACGGTGCGAACCGATACGGTGGGGGGATCGATTGCCGGATATTCGCGCACCGCCAGCCGCTGGAAGCACATCGCCCCGATGAGCACGATCATCAGGCTCATCACCGTGGCCAGCACCGGCCGCTTGATCGAGATATCTGAGAGAATCATGGCAAGTCTCCTTGGCGGCAGGCGCCGATCAGCCGGCCTTCTTCTGTTGCTGCGCCGGCGGCGTGGCAGCAGGGGGCGGGGCCGCGGCGGCGGCCGGTTCGGGCAGGACCATCACCGGCGCGCCGTCGCGGAGCTTGATCTGCCCTTCGGTAACCACTATGTCATTCGGCGCAAGTCCCGACATCACCTCGACCTGGCCGGGATGGCGATTGCCGATCTCGATCTTGGTCAATGCGGCCTTTCCTTCGATGACACGGAAGACGAACGTGTCGCGGCCCTGCGGCCAGATCGATTGCTCGGGAACGATGATGGCATTGGGCCTGCTGGCCAGCGTGACCGCGACGCGGACGAACATGCCGGGCTTCAGCTTGTTGCTCTTGTTCGGAATCCGGGCGCGCATCAGCACGGTCCGGGTTCTATCGTCCACTACCGGCTCCACGGCGTAGACGCGTCCACTGAATTCCTCGCCCGGGTAGGCATCCAGCCGCAGCAAGACTTCCTGGCCGGGGTGAATCTTGGACATGAACAGTTCAGGAACACGGAAATCGGCCTTGATCGAACCGATGCTCTCCAGGCGGACAATGTCCTCGCCGGCTTTGACATAGGCCCCCGGACTGACCATGCGCAGTCCAACGGTACCCGAGAAGGGCGCCCGGATCTGGGTCTTTGCCACCCGGGAATCGGCCTCCGCCAGGCGCGCCTTGAGGCGGTCGACGTTGCCGAGCTGGACATCCAGCGCGTCCTTGCTGATGAAGTTCTGCTGGTGCAGTTCCCTGGTGCGGGAGAGCCGTTGTTCCTCGGTCTTCAGATCGGCGCGCACGGCGGCCGATTGCGCTTCGTATTCGGAATTGTCCAGGGTCACCAGCCGCGTGCCGGCGGCCACCGCCTGGCCTTCCTGGAAATTCAGGCCGACGATGCGGCCGTCGATTTCGGAGCGGATGATCACTGATTCATCGGCCAGCAGTGTTCCGACGGCGGTTACCTCGTCCGAGACCTTGCCGACTTTTACCGCGACAGCCTTGACCGGCAACCCCGCCGGTTTCGCGGCCGCGCCGGGAGCCTGCTGTCCTGCAGCGGAGAGTTTGGCGGCATCCGATTTGTTCCCGGCGGTGGCATCACTCTTCGAACCGCAACCGGCACCGAGTGCTGCAATGACCAGCGCGGCGAGAATCGTTACATTACGAAGGTTCGGCGTATTCACAAACTACCTCTACACTCTCGTCGGTAGTCCACCTGTGGCTACTGGCGGGCTGCAGACTGTTAAAAAAATTCGCCAGCGGACTGTCTCGCGCTGGCTATCGGACCGTCGAACTGATGTTTTTGCAATTGCGCCGGCGGCGGCTTTTTATTGCTGACCGGAGAGTCAGTTATTTTCGGATCATGATAACCGAGTTTATATACCGTCACCATGAGAATTTCGCTCGACGCCTTGCTGGTCCTGGATTCCATCTCCCGTAACGGCAGCTTTGCCGCAGCGGGCGAGGAACTGCACCGCGTACCCTCGGCCATCACTTACACCATCCAGAAGTTGGAGCAGGACCTGGAGGTGAAGCTGTTCGACCGCAGCGGGCATCGCGCGAAGCTCACCGAAGCCGGCGAGGAACTGCTGCGGGAGGGACGGCACCTGCTGCGGTCCGCCACGGACCTCGAGTGCCGGGTCAAGCGCGCGGCCACGGGCTGGGAAACCGAGCTGCGCATCGCCCTCGACGACATCATTCCCACCGAGCGCCTGTTCCCCCTTTTGAAGGATTTTTACAAGGAAGGTTCCGGCACCCGGATAAAGCTCACGGCCGAAATACTTGGAGGGTGCTGGGATGCCCTGCTAAGCGGACGAGCCGACATGGTGATCGCAGCGCCGGGAGACGCGCCGCCGGAAGGCTCGCTCGCAATCGAATCAATGGGACAGTTCGAATTCGTATTCGTGGTCGCGCCGGACCACCCGCTGGCCGGCGCGACTGAGCCGCTCTCGGTCCAGGACCTGTTGCAGCACCGGGCCGTCACCGCCGCGGACACGTCACGCAACCTGCCGCCGCGCAGTTCCGGAACTCTCAACAGCCAGGACAACCTGAGCGTCCCCAGCATGCGCGCCAAGATGGCGGCACATATCGCCGGCATTGGCGTCGGTTACCTGCCGCAGCTCTGGGCCGCGCCGCACATCGCCGCCGGCCGCCTGCTCAGGAAGGAAGTGGAGGGCAGCAAGCCACTGACCAATGTGTATCTGGCGTGGCATCCGCGCCAGGCCGGCAAGGCCCTGAAGTGGTTCCTGCAGCGCCTGCGCGATCGCAAGGTGCAGGAATACGTGCTGGGGGAATCGGGCAACTATCCCGGCGCCGAGAAGCAGGCGCCGTAAGATCCGGTCAGGGCGGAAACTTGCCGCGCCGGGCAGTCGGACAGACGCGATGAGTGGCAAGCGCGGCACGCGCCGCGCGCTCCTGTTCGATCTCGGCGTGGGCCTGCGCCATATCCAGCGCCGCGACACGGTCGAGAAGCTGGGTTATGTGTCCGGCGGCGGGAATCCCGGGCTCGAGATAGACCACGATGCGCTGGCGGAAGATCGCCAGCGCGCTGCCATTCAATCCGAACATCCCCAACAGGACGCGGCTGTCGCTGCCCACCGTGGCAAATGCCGCATCGGGATGCCGGGCCAGCGCCTGTCCGGCCCCCGCGGAAAAGATCGCGGCATCCCCGCCGTCCGCGCCCAGGAAACCCACCACTGCGAGTTCGTTGCCGGAGACGAAGTCGTCGAAGTTCTCAGCATCCAGGACCTGCGGAGTCATGGCAGTCGCGCCGCGATCAGGACTTTCCGGAGCCGGCTGTCGCGGCCTGCGCTTCTTCTTCGGCGATCTGGCGATGCACTTCGGCCATATCGATTTCCTGCGTTTTGGTCACCACCGTATCCAGCGCCGAAGCCGGCAGCGCGCCCGGCTGCGATAACAGGATCACCTTCTCGCGAAATACCATCAGCGTAGGGATCGAGCGGATGTTGAAGCTGCCCGCGAGTTCAGGCTCTTCCTCGGTGTTCACCTTGGCGAAAACCACCTTCGGATGCTTCTCCGATGCAGCCTCGAAGGTCGGCGCGAAGCTGCGGCAGGGCCCGCACCACGGGGCCCAGAAATCGACGATCACCGTGTCGCTGCCGGTCACCACCTGCTCGAAGTTGTCTTTGGTCAATGTCACTGTTGCCATGGAAAAATCTCCTTGCGGGCTGCGCTAGCCCGGGGTGTACGCGCGCGGCACGAAGCGGCCGAAGTGTAACAATATTGCAGGCAGGACCAGCAAATTCAAGAGCGTCGAGGTCACCAGGCCGCCGACGATGATGGTGGCCATTGGGCCCTCGATTTCCCGCCCTGGCTCACCACTGCCGAGGGCCAGCGGCATCAGCCCCAACGCGGTGACGAGCGCCGTCATCAGGATGGAGGGCAATCGCTCGCTCGCACCCCGGAGCGCGGTATCCAGGTCCCACGGCAGGCCTTCGACTTCGACGAGATGCTGGTAGTGGGAAACCAGCATGATCGAGTTGCGCAGCGTGATCCCGAACAGCGTGACGAAGCCCACCAGCGAACCGAGCGACATCCAGCCGCCGCTCGCGAACACCGCAATGACTCCGCCGATCAGGGCGAATGGCAGGTTCACGAAAGTGATCAGCAAATTGTGCAGGTTGTTGAAGGCGATGTAGAGCAGCAGGAAAATGCCGACGCCGGCAAGCGCCGAATGCACCAGCAGGTCGGTTAGCGCCTCCGCCTGCGCCCGCGCCGTGCCCTCATACGTCACGTAGTTGCCCCCGGAAAACTTCACCGCGGCGGCGACGCGCGAACGCGCGTCGCGCTCGAACTGCGCCAGGTCGCGGCCTTCCACGTTGGCTGTCACGGTCTGAATGCGGCGGCCCTCGGAATGCAGGATCTTGTAGCGCCCGCTGCCGACTTCGATGTCGGCAACATCGGAGAGCTTCAGCAAACGCCCGTCGGGATTGCGCAGCGGTAGAGCGCCGACCTCGGTAACCTTGCCGCGCTGTCGCGGATCGAGAACCACGACCAGGTCCGTGACCTGGCCGTTGCCGAAGATCTGCCCCACTTGCACGCCCTCGTAAGCGGCTTGAACGGCTTCGAGCACGGTCAGCGGCTGCAGGCCAAGCGCCGCCACCCGCTCGTGGCGCAGGCGCACGGTTAATTGCGGCGTGCCGGGCGGTGCCTGGATCTGCACGTCGCGCGCCCCCGGCACCGCGGCCAGCGCGGCCGCTACCGCCAGCGCGTCACGGTCCAGCATATCCAGCGACGAGCCGTAGAGGTTGGCGACAAATGGCGCGGCATAGCCGGTGATGGTTTCCTCGATGCGCTCGGTGAGGAAAGTGTTCACCGCGAAAGTCACGCCCGGATAAGCGCCGCCACGTTCGCCGGCGAGGGTTTCGCGGATTTCGCGCAGGATGCGCGCCTGTTCCTTGCCCGGCAACGGGCCGATCTCCACTTCGAATTCGCTGTAGTGTGTGCCGAAGGTATCGGCGCCGTTCTTCGAGCGGCCCACCCATTGTGCAACGGATTGCACGCCCTTGATCGAGCCGATCGCTGCGGACACTTTTTTGCCGATGCGCAGCGATTCCTCTTCCGAAGTGCCCGGCACGGCGGACATGTGCATGATGTAGTGGCCCTCGCGTAATGCCGGGATGAACTCTCCCGAGAACAGCGGCAGCAGGCCGATGCCGGCGACGATGATCACTCCGGTCACGCCGATGACGCGGCCGGGAAAGCGCTCGATGCGATTGAGGACACCGAGGTATCGGGGCTTTAACCAGCGCACGAAAGGCGGGTCTTCTGCGCTGAGTTCAGCGCGCGCCAGCAGCAGGTAACACAGCGCCGGTGTCAGGGTCACCGCGACGACCAGCGAAGCCATGATGGCAAAAATGTAAGCGAGCCCCAGCGGCGCGAACAACTTGCCGGCGACGCCACCCAGGGTCAGCAGCGGCACGAACACCAGGGCGACGATGAACGTCGCGTAGACCACGGAACTGCGCACCTCCACCGACGCGCCCAGCACCACGTCTTCCACCGGCAGCGGCCGCAGCGAAGCTCGGTTAAGCCGCAGCCGCCGGAAAATGTTCTCGGTATCGATGATGGCATCGTCCACCACTTCGCCAAGCGCGATGGCCAGTCCGCCCATCACCATGATGTTCAGGCTGACGCCGAAATAATCCAGCACCAGCACCGCCGCCAGCAGCGAAACCGGAATCGCGGTGGCGCAGATGAACGCGGTGCGGCTGTTGAACAGGAACAGGAACAGCACGACGACCACCAGCGCCGAACCGATGAGGATGTCGCGCTGCACGTTGCGCACCGCGGTTTCGATGAAGTTGGCGGGCCGGAACAGGCTGGGATGCAGTTGAACCTGTGCCTTTTCGAGCAGCGGTTTCAGTTCGGCGAGCGCCTCCTCGAGATCCTGCGTCACCGCGTGCGTGTTGGAACCGAACTGGCCCTGCACCATCATGAATACGCCGGGCTTGCCGTTGATGGCAGCCGCGCCGATCGACGGGGCCGCGTCTTCCACCACGGCCGCAACGTCGTTGATGCGGATCGCCCGGCCCTCGCGGTAAGTCAGCAATCCGCGTCCTACATCCTGCGGCGAATGCGGCTGCGCATCGGTCTGCACCAGAATGTGCTGGTTCGGGGTCTTGACGAATCCGGTGCCGGCCACGCCGGTTGCCTTGCGCGCCGCGGCCACCACGTCTTCCAGCGCCAGGCCGTAGCGGCGCAGCTTCTCCGCGTCGGCCTGGATCTGCCACTGGCGGATGTCGCCGCCGAACACGTTGACTTCCGCCACGCCATGCACCGCCAGCAGGTGCGGACGGATTGTCCAGTCCACCAGGGCGCGCAATTCCATCTGGCTGCGCGTTTCCGACGTCACGCCGACACCCAGCACCGTGCTGGCTGATGACGTCAGCGGCGTAATGGCGGGCACGATGCCCCTGGGCAATTGGTTCGGCAGCGCGGCGAGGCGCTCCGCCGCGACCTGACGGTTGCGGTAGACGTCCGATCCCTCGGGGAAAAAAACATGCACCACCGAGAGCCCGGGGATCGATTGCGAACGCAGGCTTTCGAGGCCGGGCAATCCGGCAAGCGCGTTCTCGATCGGCTGGGAGACCTGCGATTCCACCAGCTCGGCGGAAAGTCCCGGCGCTTCGGTCTGGATCACCACCTGCGCGGGGGAGAATTCCGGGAACACGTCCAGGTGCGCGCGCGACAGCGTGAACAGTCCATAGGCGACGATGGTCAGTGCCAGCGCGACGATCACGCCCGGGTAACGGATGGACTGGCGGACGATGAAGGAGATCAAGGCCTACACCAATCCATTAACCGCAGAGGCGCGGAGGCGCAGAGGCGCAGAGGCCACGCAGAGGCATACTTTCAACTCGAAAGCGGAAATGCCTGCAGAGGTCACCGGATAGGTTTCTGCCCGAACCTGTTCTTCTCCGCGAACCTCTGCGCCTCTGCGGTGAAGGTCTAATCTTCATTTTCATTCCGGATCTGGTACTTCAGTTCCTCGGAAAGAAGCAGTTGCGCGCCGCTGACGACGACTTCGCTATCGGCGCCGAAATCGCCAGCGTTGAACCAGCCGCCGTCGAGTTCCTGCGCGGTGGACACTTCGTGGCGGGCGAAGGTCTGCTCATCGTCCTTCACGTAAACCCAGGCCTTTCCTGCATGCCACACCACCGCGACAGGCGGCACGATCGCGCCGGAGACGGCGGCGCCGCCGAGGCCGATGCGGGCCAGCACGCGCATGCCGGCGCGCAGGCTGCCGCCGTCCACCATGTAAAAGTAAGTCTCTCCGGGCAACGCGGAATCGACCTGGGGAGAATCTGCGACGAAGCGCGCGGGCCGCGTGTTCTCGTGCGAGACCGCCGGCGCTACGGATATCTTGCCGCGTACCGCGCTGCGCGGCAGGTCGTAAGGCAGCACGAGCTGCACCAGGAAAGCGGACTGCTGCAGCAGCGACCGCATCACCGTCGAATCGGGGTTGGTCGTCCAGCCGGTGACGGTATCGCCCCAGGTGCTGCGGATGGAATCTCGGATGCTCGAGGCGGCTTGCTCGGCAGCCAGTTGGCGCGCCTGCTCGGATCGATAGCGTCCCTCCGCCGCCCTCACCGCCTGTTCGGAGACGTTGCGGTCGTCCTGGAACAGCAGCTCCATGCGTCGGAACTCGGATTCGGATGCCGCCACCACCGCCCGCAGGGCGCGGGCTTCCGCCGCCGCCGTCAGGTAACGACCACGCACTTCGGCGAGCGGCTGCAGGTTCATCACCGTGCCATAAGCCTCGACAGCGGCTTCGCTCTTACCGGGCCGCAATCGATCCACGGCGATGCCGCTTGCCTTCTGGCTTTCCGGTGACACGCGCACGACGGCGCGCCCTTCCTCGACGCCTGCGGTCGAAGCGGTTTCGATGGCTTCCTCACGTTCCTCAGGTGTGGCGCCAAACTCGTCGCGCGCGTAATAGATCAGCGCCCAGATGAGCACGGCGATTACAACCGCCATGGCGCCGACGACGGCATGGCTTCGGGTAGGTTTCATGGTCAGGTCACGATCCCGTTCTTTTTATCTGGGAATCTGCTGATACTTTGCCAAGCGCATGTCGGGAATCCGGGCGAAATCGCCGAACAACGGCCGCTGGACGGCGTCTTCGAGACGGGCCAGAGCCTGCCTCGATTCGGTTTGGGCAAGCTGCACCGCGCCCCCGGCGGCGAGGGATCCGACGCGAGCCATCGCGCGCTGCAACCGGTCGGCGCTGCCCGCATCGAACTGTCGGACGATGCGGGCTTCCTGCTCCTGCTGCAATGCCAGCTGGCGCCTGGCTCCGGCCAGGCGGTCGAGTGCCGAACGATATCCCGCGGCGGCAGCTTCGGCCGATGCGATTGCCGCCATCTGGGTCGCCAGGAATTGCTGGGCGGCGACTTCGCGCTGCGCCTCGCTCTCGCGTATCTGCGCCCTGGCGCGGGCGCCGGATGGCAGCGAGAATCCGACGGCAAGCGACCAGACGCTGTCACCCCGGTCCCAGGCGTAGCCCGGACCGAGGGTGATGTCCGGGTTCTGCAAGGCGACCGCCAGCTTGACCTCTGCATCCGCGGCGCCGAACTCGAGCAGCTTGCGGTGGACGTCGAGGCGATTGCCCAGCGCCAGCCGGCGCAGTTCGGCGGCATCGGTTTGGGCGACGGGCAAATCGGCATCGAAGCGCAAATCAATCGCGGCGGCTGTCTCCTGCGGCATGCCCAGCGCAAGGGCGAGTTCCGCCAACCGGTGCTGCGCCTGCGAAGCCTGCTGATCGCGAGCCAGTTCCAGTTGCGAGAGCGCCAGACGCTCGGTGCCGAGTTCATGCGCGGACAACATGCCCGCCTGTACCCGGCGCTCGACCAATGCCAGCACTTCGCGGCGCGCTGCGATCTGGGCTTCGAGCGCGGCCCGCGCGTCGCGATCGGACTGCAGCTCGACGAAACGATCCCGAACCCGTGCCCGCACGGCCCAGGCGGCAGCCGCGACATCCAGCTCGGCCGCATCGGCGAGGAACGCGCTGCGCTCCACGCGCGCTTCGCGCTTTCTCTGGGACGTCAGCGGGATTTCCAGTTCGAGTCCCAGGGTCCAGGGTCCGTTGTCTTCAGGCAGTTCGCGGGCGTGATATTCGGGACGGACCCGCAATCCGGCTGCCGGCGGCAAGCCTGCCGAGTTCTGCTGCGCGCGCGAGAGGTCCGCCCGGGCGCGGGCGATGCGCATGTCGGGATGGAAATAAAGCGCGGTCACGGTCAGCTCGCGCAGGCCCCACTGCCGCGGAGGCCATTCCGCATCCGCATAGCCGTTGGCCAGCGCAAAGCGCTTCAGGCCGTCGGTCGCGCCGCTGCGCTGCGCGTACTCGGCAATCGCGACGTCCTGGTCCAGCGAACGCGGAACATAAGGCGCAGACGAGCAAGCGGCGACAACGATGAAGGGTAGGAGCAGGGCTCGGCATCGCAGCGGAAGGCGGAACATGGCCGTCAGTGCAGCTTGATGTGCGGCTCGGTGCGTCGCGTGAGGATGCGCGCCAGCGTATCCAGGAAAACCTTGGTGAAACCGTGCAGGGCGAGTTCGTGCATCTTGTACAGCGACATGTACATGAGCTTGGCGAAATAGCCTTCGATCATGATGCTGCCGCGGGTCAGCCCGCCCATCAGACTGCCCACGGTGCTGAACTTGCCCAGCGACACCAGGGAACCGAAGTCGCGATACACGAATGGGTTCAGTTCGTCGCCGCGCAACCGCCTCGGCAGCATCCTGGCCAGGTGGCTGGCCTGCTGGTGCGCCGACTGGGCGCGCGGCGGAATGGTGCCGTTCTTCTCGGGCCAGGGGCAGCTCGCGCAATCGCCGAATGCAAAGATGTCCGGATCGCGCGTGGTCTGCAGCGCCTGGGTCACCATCAACTGATTGATGCGGCTGGTCTCGAGCCCGTCCAGTTCCCTGAGGAAATCCGGGGCCTTGATCCCGGCCGCCCACACCACCAGTTCGGCGGGCACGTCGCGCCCGGTCGCGGTCTTCACCCCCTGGGGAGAAACCTCGGTCACCCGTTCGCCCGTCAGCACGTCGATATTGAGCTTCTTCAGCAAGCCGAGGACCGCAATGGACAGCCGCTCCGGCAGCGCCGGCAAGATTTTCGGGGCGGCCTCGATGATGCTGATCTTGATGTCCCGCGCCGGATCGATGCGGTCGAGGCCGAAGGACACGAATTCGCGGATGGTATTGTGCAGTTCCGCGGCGAGTTCGACGCCCGTGGCGCCGGCGCCGATGATCGCTATATGCAATTGCCCGCGTTGCAGCGGCGTCTGCTGGGCATTTGCCCGCAGGCAGGCGTTCAGCAGCCGCGAATGAAACAGTGCAGCCTGCCGGGAATTGTCGAGCGAGATCGCGTGCCCGGCCGCGCCCGGCGTATTGAAGTCGTTGGTGGTGCTGCCGATTGCCATCACCAGCGTGTCGTAAGGCACGCTGTGGCCCGGGATCACCTCATGGCCACTTTCGTCCAGCGTCGGCGCCAGGTGGATCTGCTTGTTCGCGCGGTCGAGCCCGTCCATGCTGCCCAGGCGGAAATGGAAGTGATGCCAGCGCGCCTGGTACAGGTAGTCCAGTTCGTGGTCGTTGAGATCCATGCTGCCGGCGGCCACCTGGTGCAACAGCGGTTTCCAGAGATGGGTGCGTGAGCGGTCCACCAGGGTGATGCGCGCCTTCTTGCGCCTGCCCAGCGTTTTGCCGAGGCGGGTCGCAAGCTCGAGGCCGCCGGCCCCGCCGCCTACGATGACGATGTGATGCAGTCTGTCGGTTTGCGGTTGTGGACTGGTCATGGGCCGGCTTCCGGGAATATTTCCTGATCGATAGTGGGAATTTCCCGCCAACGGACGTGAGTTTAGCGGGATGTTCCCCGGTCTGCCTCAAATCAAGCTCAAAAAAAGCCCGCTCCAGGAGCGGGCTTCGTTGCAATACGAAAGCTGATGCGCGCCGCTTCAGGCTGCCGCGACGCGGGCCGCTGGCTCGCGGACCTGCAACAGGCCTTTCTGGGCGGCGCGGTTCACCGCCGACAGCACGGCCTGCAGGGTCGCGGTAACGATGTTGCCATGCATGCCCGCGCCATACAGCGTCTGGTCCCGGCCGATGCGGATCTGCACATAGGCCACTGCGGTTGCGTCTTCGCCGCTACCGACCGCGTGCTCGTGATAGTTCATGACGTGCACATCCAGGCCGCAGCCATCGCAAAGCGCGCGCACGAAAGCATCCACCGGGCCGTTGCCCTTGCCATTGATGCTGACTTCGCGCCCGTTCAGTTTCAGGCGGGCCGCCACGTGTTCGATTTCGCCATGCCCGGCATCATGGGTGATGCGGTGCTCGATGTAGCCGAGCGGCCGGTCGATCTTCAGGTACTCGCGATCGAACGCCTCCTTGATCGAGACCGACGATAGTTCCTTGCCGGTGGCGTCGGTGATGGCCTGGATCACCTGGCTGAATTCGATCTGCAGGAGGCGCGGCAGCGAAAGCCCGAAGTCACGCTCCAGGAGATAGGCGATGCCGCCCTTTCCAGATTGGCTGTTGACGCGGATCACCGCATCGTAGGCACGGCCGAGGTCGGCGGGATCGATCGGCAGATACGGGACTTCCCAGAGGTCGTCCGCGCGGCGCGCGGCCAGGCCCTTCTTGATCGCGTCCTGGTGGGAACCCGAGAACGCGGTGAACACCAGTTCACCGCCGTAGGGATGGCGCGGATGCACCGGCAGCTGGTTGCAATGCTCGACGGTGCGGATCACCGCGTTGATGTCGGAGAAATCGAGGCCGGGATTGACACCCTGGGTGTAGAGATTGAGCGCAAGCGTGATCAGGTCGACGTTGCCGGTGCGCTCGCCGTTGCCGAACAGGCAGCCTTCGATGCGATCCGCGCCTGCCATCACAGCCAGTTCCGCCGCCGCCACGGCGCAGCCGCGATCGTTGTGCGGATGCACGGAAAGCACGATGCTGTCGCGATTGCGGATGTTGCGGGCGAACCATTCGATCTGGTCGGCGTAGACATTGGGAGTGGACATTTCCACGGTGGCCGGCAGGTTCAGGATCACCGGCCGCTGCGGCGTCGGCTTCCAGATTTCGTTGACCGCGTCGCAGATCTCGACGGCGAAATCCAGTTCGGTGCCGGTGAAGCTCTCCGGCGAATACTGGAATACCCAGTCGGTGCCTGGCTGTTCCTTCGCGCAATCGCGGACCGCCCTGGCGCCTTCGACGGCGATGGCGACGATGCCGGGACGGTCGAGGCCGAATACTACGCGGCGCTGGACGGTCGAGGTCGAGTTGTACAGGTGCATGATCGCGCGCTTCGCGCCGCGCAAGGATTCGTAGGTGCGGCGGATCAGCGGCTCGCGCGCCTGGGTGAGCACCTGCACCGTGACGTCGTCGGGAATGAGCTTTTCCTCGATCAGCTTGCGCACGAAATCGAAGTCGGTCTGCGACGCCGCCGGGAAACCTATCTCGATTTCCTTAAATCCGATCTTGAGCAGGTGCATGAACATGCGCAGCTTGCGCTCCGCGTCCATCGGTTCGATCAACGCCTGGTTGCCGTCGCGCAGGTCGACGCTGCACCAGACGGGCGGTTTGGTGATGACCTGGTCGGGCCAGGTCCGGTCGGCCAATGCGACCGGGGCGAAGGGGCGGTATTTCTGGGACGGAATCCTGTTCATGGTTGCTCTCGCACTGAAAGTGTTAAAGCCACTGCCGCCAGATTCAGCCTGGCGGGGCCGGATCGAACCTGACGGGACTAGGGTACTGCTGAATTGGGGGTTTAGGTTATGTGCGCGCGGGGCGCAGCAGCAGGCCGCCCAGCAGGAGGCTGGGGAGAAGAATCGCGATTTGGCCGTGCCGTTGGGATTGCATGTGCCCGACTATAAGGCGATTTTCCGGGCTTCGCAAGCCCCAGCCTGTTCCAATGGCATAGGAGGCTGAAGCGGGGCCGTGTTTCCAACGGCATAGGAGGCTGAAACAGGGATTTTGGATCGATCATCTCGCCATGGTGATCGATATGAACGAATCAAATCTCGAGACGATCGAGCAAATCCGGGAATTCCTGGCAGGCACTTCCGAGGTCGCCTTCTCGATTCCTGCCGATGAATCCAAACGCCGCGCCTTTGTCGCAACCGTGATCAGGCGATTGCGCTATTTCAGTCTGGCCAAAGCGCAACGCGGCGTGCTGTTTGCGTATATGCGCCGCTTGACGGGTTATTCGCGACAGCACCTGTCCAGACTGATCGCTCAATATCGCCACACCCACTCGCTCAAGCCGCTGGATCGCGCCAGCCGTACCAGCTTTGCCCGCAAATACGGTCCCGCGGACGTGGCGTTACTGGCTCAGACCGACAGCCTGCACGATACGCTCTCGGGCCCGGCGACCAAGGTGTTGTTGATCCGCGCCTTTGCCACTTTCGGCGATGCTCGCTTTGCGCGTTTGTCCGAAGTCTCGGTCTCCCACCTCTACAACCTGCGCGCCAGCGCGCCCTATCGCAAGCAGCGCCTGGTCTGGCGCGCTACGCGACCCGCACCGGTGGCCATTGGCAAGCGTCAAGCGCCGGCCCCGCAGGGTTTGCCCGGCTATATCCGCATCGATACCGTGCACCAGGGCGATCAGGACGGGATGAAGGGCGTCTACCATATCAATGCCGTCGATATCGTCACCCAGTGGGAGCTGGTGGCCTGTGTGGAGCGCATCAGCGAAGCCTATCTTCTGCCGGTGATCGCGCTGCTGCTCGAGGGCTTCCCGTTCGAAATTCGGGGCTTCCATTCAGATTCGGGATCCGAGTACGTCAACCACGAAATCGCCCGGCTTCTGGAGAAGCTGCGCATCGAATTCACCAAATCGCGCCCTCGCCAAACCAACGATAACGCGCTGGCCGAATGCAAGAACGGTGCGGTCATCCGCAAGGTCATGGGATACAGCCACATCCCGCAAAAACATGCGGCTGCCATCAATGACTTCTATACCGAAGTGCTCAATCCCTATCTGAACTTCCACCGCCCCTGTTACTTCGCCGTCGACCAAATCGACGCCAGGGGAAAGATCCGCAAAACCTATCCCCATGATCAGATCAAGACGCCTTGGGACCGACTCAAATCGATCCCGGATTACCAGTTTCACCTCAAATCCGGCATCACCTCCCAGACGCTCGAACACCAAGCCATCGCCATCAGCGACAATGCTGCTGCAAAACAAGTACAGCAGGCTCGAAAACTACTGTTCCAGTCCATTAACCGTCGATCCAAATCCGCAGCTTGACCTCAACTGTTTCAGCCCCATCTTAGGATTGGAAAATACTGACGCCCAACGCAAAAGCTGTGCGGCCGGACGCCGCAGGCGGACGGTCCGAACCAGCGCAGGGTTGGGCGCCTGCCGCGCAGCCAAGCTATGCAGCCTGAAGTAAGAACTCAACTTTCACTGCCTCGAACGGAAAAATAATTCCTCCGCCTTCCGCTCGATCGAGCACTCCGGCGCTCAGCAGCGCCGTAATGTCACTGTGCACCGCTTTGACATCGCGATCAACGCGCCGCGCTGCTTCGCGGATAGAAACCGGGCCGGCGCCGCAAAGTGCTTTCAGCAGTTCCCAGCGCTTGGCAGTGAGTACTTTCCAGAGGAGCTCCGGCGTGGCAAAGCTGATGCGCGCCGCTTTCTCCCTCCTAGCGGTCTTCCACACGCGCACGAAGTTTGCCATCGACTCGCTCGGAGCACGAACGTCAAGAATCACGGTTTTCACGGTTCCACCTCGCAATGTCGCGTTGGAAGGCAGCGGTGAGTTTGTCCGGGGTCTCAAAAGTATAGGCACTTTCCTTCCCATCGAAGTGCCGGTGATCGCCTTTGCCAACCTCGTTGTCGTACCGAACTACGCAGACCCCGTCCACCACGTATGCCAGGCGGTACTTGAAATCGTGGGTTGAGCCGGCCACTGGCCTGGGAACCTGCCACAGTACCAACTCGGCGAATGAGGTCTCTGAAAAGGTGATGCGCGTCCGTACGAACTCAACAGCCTTCATGTTGGCAATAATGCCAACAGTGAGGGGGTGTTGTCAATAGCTCCAACAACCACAGACGATCGAGTGCCGAATAGTAAAAGGGGTCAGAGCCCTTTACAGAAAATACGCCGAGTCCTACACTGGTGCCATTCTACAAAGACGGGGCGGGTAAGTGCCAAGGAAGCCGCGATTCTTTCTCCCCGATATCCCGGTGCATATTGTGCAGCGCGGCCATAGCCGGGACCCGGTCTTCTTTGAAGATGGCGACTATCGTGCCTACTTGGACTGGTTAGCAGAAGCCGCCGAGCGCTACGGATGTGCGGTCCATGCCTACGTGCTCATGACCAACCACATCCACATGCTCGCCACGCCGCACAAATCCGACAGCGTGAGCCGCACGATGCAATATGTGGGGCGGCGCTACGTCCCCTACATCAACCACACCTACGGCAGCAGCGGCAGCATTTGGGAGGGACGATTCAAGGCCTCCCTCATCCAGGACGAGCAATACCTGCTCACTTGCATGCGCTATATCGAACTCAACCCTGTGCGTGCGAATATGACAACCAGGCTTGGCCAATACCGCTGGAGCAGCTACCGGGCCAATGCCCAGGGCAAGGCCGACGAACTCATTACACCGCATCCGCTATACACAGCGCTGGGAAGAACCCGTGCCGATCGCCACGAGGCCTATCGGGCTTTGTTTAAGGCTCACGTCGACGAAAATGATCTGAAGGACATTCGGGCGGCGTGGCAAACGGGAACGCCACTTGGCAATGACTATTTCCGGGAGAAGATCGAGCGTAAGCTCGGGAGCAAGGTGGGGCAGGCGAGAAGAGGTCGGCCTTCTAAAAGGGCTCTGACCCCTTAAGAAAGCGCTGACGCCTTAAAAGCGGCGCAGGCGCGCACTTTGGCTGCAATGTGTTCTACCGCCGCGCGCCACCATAGTTGGGTTTTCTGTGCTGATGCCGCACGACAATGATTCGAACACTCGCCTCGAGGCTTCGATATACGACCGAGTACGGAAAGACCCGCAACGGAAATACTCGGCGCCCCTTCGTGGTTGGCGTGCCAAAGCCTGGATGCTCGACCAAGAGCTGAGCGACGCGCTCGAATTCGGTAAGGAACCGTTGGGCCACGATTAGTCCAGCTTGTTCGACGTAGAAGTCCAGGGCGTCCGCAATATCTTGCTCGGCGCCAGGGTGAAGAGAATATGTCAACGAGCAAGCCTTGACCGAAGGCGACTCATTGCTTCGGGCCCGGAGACTTCTGCCACGGAACCCGATTCCAACAGTGCCTCCCGTCGATCTGCTTCACGCTCCCAAGCCTCCTCGACATCGGGGTCAGAATCAAGGCTTGCAATGAGTCGCTCAAGCAGGTGTGAACGATCCGACGGAGCAAGCTTCAGGGCTTCCGCCTCCAAGACTTCAAGATTGGTAGTCATGGTCATCTCCGACGCAAATGCGTTGAACAACCCATAGCTTGCCACAACCGGCGCTGATCCCACCAGCGAAGTGGAATCAAGACGCCCAACGTTCCGGTTCAGGCGCGCGCGGCTTCATGCGTGTCGCCTGCAACCGGTGGTTCGGCCACTGATTCCCGTGATCGCCCTTGTCGATCACGCGGCAACCTCAATCAGAACTTCAGGATGGCGTTCCGCGATTTTCAACAGCTGCTTCGCCGCACCGGATGGCTCGCGACGCCCTTGCTCCCATTGCTCTAGGGTGCGTTTGGAAACACCTAGCGCGGCCGCAAACTGCACTTGCGATAGCCCGCTTTTGAGCCTCAGGTCTACGACCGGCGACGTAGGCTGAACCTTCGAGCGCTTTCCGCCGCCCGCCTTGATTTCTTTGACTCCTTCCAAGACTTCCTTCCACACATCGCGCTCGGCCTCGAACTTTGCCAACGCTTTCCCAGTCAGCTTTTTACCCATTTTTGAATGCCTCCAACAACTTTTTCAGAATATGTCCAGGGACATTGTCCAACTTCGCTTTGGCATAAATGGACAGCATCCAAAACTGCTTCGGCTCGTACCGCACAAAATA
>Ga0163146_10003619_pt1 | contig 19553 bp, 13 predicted proteins | sample OliLakLV19MP7G1_FD_148648 | JGI IMG/M metagenome (GOLD analysis project Ga0163146, IMG submission 148648) | Freshwater microbial mat bacterial communities from Lake Vanda, McMurdo Dry Valleys, Antarctica - Oligotrophic Lake LV.19.MP7.G1 | ecosystem: Environmental > Aquatic > Freshwater > Lake >...
ACGCAACCTCCCAGGCGCGCGAGGACGCACGCCCTCCACGCAACCTCCCAAGCGCGCGAGGACGCACGCCCTCCACGCAACCTCCCAGGCGCGCGAGGACGCACGCCCTCCACGCAACCTCCCGGGCGCGCGAGGACACGCGCCCTCCACGCAACCTCCCGGGCGCGCGAGGACGCACGCCCTCCACGCAACCTCCCGGGCGCGCGAGGACGCGCGCCCTCCATGCAACCTCCCAGGCGCGCGAGGACGCACGCCCTCCACGCAACCCCCCAGGCGCGCGAGGACACGCGCCCTCCACACAGCCCACCCCGCTACAGACGCCGCACTCTTCCCTTCCCACTTCCAAAATCTGACCTCACACTTCGGGGCCTATGAGTTTCCCGAAGGATTTCGTCTGGGGCGCCGCGGCGGCGTCGTATCAAATCGAGGGTGGAGCCACGGCCGACGGGCGCGGCGATTCGGTCTGGGACATGCTCTGCCGCAAACCGGGCGCGATCTGGAGCGGGCAGACCGGGGCGGAGGCGTGCGATCATTTCCATCGCTACGCGGAGGATGTGGCGATCATGAAGGAGATCGGGCTGAAGGCGTACCGGCTTTCGATTTCATGGCCGCGCGTGCTGCCGGAGGGTGTGGGAACGGTCAACGCGAAGGGCCTCGAGTTCTACGACCGCCTCATCGATACGCTCCTCGGTGCTGGCATCGAGCCGTGGGTCACGCTGTTTCATTGGGATTTCCCCACAGCGCTTTACCACCGCGGTGGCTGGCTGAACCGCGATAGCGCCGATTGGTTTGCCGAGTATGCACGCGTGGTTTGCGATCGGCTCTCGGATCGGGTCAGCCACTGGATGACGCACAACGAGCCGCAATGTTTCATCGGGCTCGGGCTTTCCGCGGGGGTGCATGCGCCGGGCGACAAGCTCGGGTTCCGCGAAGTGCTGCTTGCCGGGCACCACGCCATGCTCGCCCACGGCAAAGCGGTCCAGGTTCTGCGGACCCGGGCCAAACAACCGCTTCAGATCGGGTATGCGCCGGTCGGCTCGCCGTTCTATCCGGCGACGGAATCCGAGGCCGATATCGCGGCGGCACGCGCCGCCGCCTTCCGGGTGCACGAGCGTGGACATTGGAACAACACCTGGTGGATGGATCCCGTCTATCTCGGACGCTATCCGGATGACGGGCTGGCATTGTTCGGGGCGGATGCGCCGCAGCCCAAGCCCGGGGACATGGAAACGATCCGGCAGCCGCTCGATTTTTTCGGGACCAACATGTACTCCGGTGCGTGCGTGCGGTCCGGAGCGGACGGCAACCCCGAGGTCGTCCCGCAACCGGTCGGTCACAAGCTCACCGCGTTTCGATGGACCGTCACGCCCGAGATTCTGCGCTGGATGCCGCGGTTCTTCCACGAACGGTATGGCCTGCCCATCGTGATCACCGAGAATGGAATGTCGGGTGCGGATTGGATCTCGCTCGACGGCAAGGTGCACGACCCGCAGCGGATCGATTTCCTGCAGCGTTACCTGCGCGAGCTGCGGCAGGCGTGTGCCGATGGGGTGCCGGTGAAGGGATACTTCCAGTGGTCGATCCTGGACAATTTCGAATGGGCCGAGGGCTACAAGGAGCGGTTCGGACTCGTGTATGTCGACTACCCCACGCAGCGGAGGATCCCGAAGGATTCGGCCCACTGGTATCGCGACGTGATCGCGAGCAACGGCGCGAAGCTCTGAACGCCGCCGGGCGGGGCGCGCGCGATCCAAGGCGGAGCTGCGCGTTGCTCACTCCGCACTCCAAGGCGGGCTGTGCCCGCGAACAGGGGGCTTCGCGTCGCGCGAAGCGCCGTGGAGCGCGGCGATCCGGCGCCGCTTTGGATGACGCTCCCGCGGGGCGCCCATCATCGTATCCACTCCGGATTCGATGGCGCCCAGGCGATGCTCTCTGAACGATGCGAAACGCTGTGAATGCCGCTCTGCTGGCTACGCCCCCCCGAATTCGTCGGTCAGGCGAACGAGGAGGTTGAACGGAATCTCGACCCCGAGGATCGCCGTCACCACGCGCTGGAGCAGATCGCGGAGACTGGCCGTCCGGCCCGCGAGCGTCACCTGCGTGTCGGGCAGGTGGGTTGCCAGCCAGAACCCCGAGAACAGGAGCGGCAGATAGAGCGCCATCACGAAGCGCGACCCGTCTGCGAGGATGGAATACCATGAGATCGCCAGGAAACTGAGCGATAGATACGCCGCAGCGAAACCCATCGGCCAGCGATGGGGATGGGCCCACGCACGCAGGAGGGTGCGGTTTCGCCAGGCCATGAGCCCCGCGGCGGCGAACGCGAGGGCCAGATATTTGAAGGAACCGTGGGCGCCGACGAGGTTCTTGATCTGCAGCCGCATCCCCGCCCATTGGCGCGCGGCGATCTGGCCGACGGTGTGTTCGCGGAAGTATTTACGGGCGCTCGGGATCTGATCGGGCGGAAGTTTGGGCCAGCCCACCCGGTCGCCTGCGGCGCGCGTGCCGCGTTTCACCTCGGACCACGAATCGTACCAGACGTAGAACGTCGAGTTCACGTTGTAGAAATACCGGCCGTACACGCGCTTGCTGTTGAGCAAATAAGGGGCGAGCAGCGCGAGGAAGGTGACGACGGCGAAGAGCGCGCAGAGCAGCGGGGGCAGGCACCTGCGGACGCGCCCGCCCGGGGCCGGGCAGCGGAGGGCGTCCCCTGCCGCGCGCAACGCCATCACCCCGACAAAGGCAGCCATCAGTGGCTGGGTGGATGCCTTGCAGTAATGAGCGATGGCGCAGAAGAGTCCGAACCACAGCCCCCAGCCAAGGCCCGGCGACCGCAGGGCCCGGAGCGCGACGAGGAAGGCCATGAACACGAACAGGTAATACAGCACCTCCGCCTTGAAATAGGGGGCGCGGAACACCAGGTGGCAAAAGGTCGCGATGAGCGCGAAGTTCACGGCGGCGTGACCGGGCAGAGATCGCGCACCGAGCCAGCCCACGACCAGGCAGGCGAGGAGGGCGAACGCGATGTTCACGCGCTTGCCGGTCTCGAAGAACTCGGCCTCGGACATCCCCGGCCGGTGGAAGATCGATTGCAGCATCGGGACGAGCGGCATCTGGTTCCGGTTGCCAACCCAGGACCGATCGGTTTCCGCCAGCCGGATCGCGTAGTCGATGTAGGCACCCTGATCCGATTTGGAGTGATCCGGGTTGGCCAGCCGGCTGTTGCGATGCGCGCCCCAGGAGAACAGAAATGCCAGCACCAGCGCGATCCCGCACCCGAGCGCGATCCGGCGGGGCGACGGGGACCGTCCTCCGGGTCGTTGCTGAGCGTTTGCCGGACTCGAATTCACCCTTCGCGCACTAACCGAAGTCGCCCGGCGCGTCGAGGCGCGATCCGATGCCCGGGTCCGACCCGCAACGCGACGAATGTCCGTCGCTCCGTTGTAGCGGCGGCTCTCCCGAAGGGGTGCCGCCGGGGGCGGGTCCGCCCACCGCCTGCCCGGTGGCACGTCCCTGGCTGCGCGAAGCTCCGCCAGGGACAGAGCCACCGCTACAACAGAAGGGATTCGATCCTGTTGACTGCTTGCACAACCGCCGCAGCTGCGACACAACAGGAATTGCATCCCTCCCCCGACCATGATCCCCCACTTCACCAAGCGCAACCCGCCCGTCGCCCTTACCATCGGAGGCTCGGACTGCTCGTGCGGGGCCGGCATTCAGGCCGATCTCAAGACGTTCGGTGCGTGCGGGGTTTACGGCCTGACTGCGCTGACCTGTGTTGTGGCCGAGGTCCCCGGCAAAGTGAAGGCCATTCATGCGCTCAAGCCGATCGCGCTCCGCCAGCAGATCGAGATCCTCTTCGAAAGCTTTCCCATCCGGGCCGTGAAGACCGGGATGCTTTACTCCGCGGAGATCATCCGTGAAGTCGCTGCGGTGCTCGAAAAGGTGGCCGATTGGCGCGACGAGGATCTTCCGCTCGTCGTGGACCCGGTGATGGTGGCGACCAGCGGGGATCCGCTCGTGACCACCGATGCGGTGGAGGCTTACAAGGAGGCGCTGTTTCCGCTCGCCGACGTGATCACCCCCAACCTTGATGAGGTCCGCGTCCTGACGGGAATCAACGTCACTGATTACCAGGCGATGAAGGCCGCCGGCGCCCAACTCGTCGAGACCTACCGGTGTGGATTCGTGCTGAAGGGGGGCCATCTCGGCGAAAAGGAAGGAGTGGCGCGCGACTACCTCATGACAGAGAATGGCGCCTTCCGGCTGGAAGCCCCCTACACCGCCGGGTTTCACAGTCACGGCACCGGGTGCACTTTCTCCGCGGCGTTGACTGCGCATCTGGCCCGCGGCCAAACCCTCGAGGAGGCGACGGAGAGCGCAAAGAAATTCGTCACCCCGGCCATCGCATATCACTTCAAGTGGAATTTGCCGGGGGCTGACGCTGACGTCCACGCCCTCAACCATTTTGCCACGGCCTGAGCGGTGTGATCTGTGGGGAGGATTCACGCCCATTAGAGGGAGGGCGCTTCCGGCCTCCCGAAGCCGATCTTATTAGGGGGAATCGCTCGGACTGGAAGCCCTCGGTGGCACGCAGGGTGCGTGCCCTCCCCAGGCCCCCAGCATTCATGGCCCCGCCCCTTGCGATTCCATTTGGGATCACGAATGGAATGGGCGGCGGCTTGCATCCGTCTGCCCGGGTCGCTTTGTTCAACAGTCTCCAACCCAGATCCCCCATGCCCTCCCTTCGCTTATTGCTTCCGGCCCTCATCCTCCTTGGATCCACCTTGACGCTTCCGGCCCAGACCGCCGAGCATCCGCGGTTGTTGTTCGGCAAATCGGACATCCCGGCGTTGCGTCAGAAGATTCAGGCCGAGCCGTTCAAGTCGATGGTTGCCGCGCTGAAGACCGGGGCCGAGTTCGGCGACTGGGGCGACGTTCCGATGACCCCGGGCAATGCCTACGGCCACTCCACATCCGCCCAGCGCTGTGCGTTCTTGTATGTCCTGACGGGCGACGATTCATGGGCTCAGAAGGCCAAAAAGCACACGGAAGCGACCCTCGCAGGGCCGCACTGGGCGAACCCGCGTCAGAAGGGCTTGAGCCTCTATTACAACGGGGGCCGCATCGCGCATGCCTACGATTGGTGCTATGACGCCTCGTCCTGGAAGGGCGAGTTCCAGAAAAAAATCTCGGCGGAGCTGCTTCGGCAGGCCGACGTGATTTTCAAGTCGGGCGGGACCGAGCAGAACAGCAACCCCGCGAGCAACTGGCAGGCCCTGCGCTGGTCCAACGCGGGCAACATCTATCTCGCCACGGATGAGCCGGTGCCGGACGGAGCGCTGGATGCCTGCTTCAGCCGTGTTTCCCGCTACCTCACCGAGAACCTCGGCGGTGGCGGGGAGAACGCGGGATGGAACGCCGAGGGACTCGGCTACAATTTCTATCCCATGGGCAACGGTGTCTGCCCCTTCGCGCTCGCCCTTGCCCGCAAGGATCCCTCGAAGGACCTCCGCAAAGTCGGATCCACGAAATACACGCTCTGGACGTGCCTGGCCTCGAACGTCATCACCTCGACCGGGCTCTGGCGGCCCGATTTCGGTGACGACAATCCCGGCACCAATGCCGAGGGGACACTCGGGTTCGCATTCGCGTTCTGTCCGCCGGAACTCGTCCCCGGGCTGAAGTGGTGGTACGACCGCACGGTCGGCGACAAGGGCGACAAAACGTTCGACCGTTCACGGTTTGGCACGGTCGCCTCGATCCTCTACCACCCGGGTGCTGCGGTGCCCGAGGTTGATCCGATGAAAATCCCCCAATGGCTGGCGCTGTTCAAGGACGGCAGCGGCAATGGGATGTTCACCTGGCGTAATCAGTATCAGGACGCGACGGACGTCGTCGCCCAGCTCTACGTCAAACTGCGAGGGAACCGGGGCCATAGCGGGCCCGACGCGCTCGGATTCCGGATCTTCGGCATGAACAACATGTGGGCTGTCGGTGGCGGGCGTTACGGAACGAAAGACAACGGGGTCGACGCGTATATCCGCAGCATGAACAACCTCTACCCGTTCGACCCGAGCACCGGTCCGGTGAAGACCAACGCCGGGGTGGGCCGGGTCGTCGGCACCCCGCTCGTTCGCCCCGACGGCGGCGGTCACATCGTCGCCCATGCCGCGATGAACAACGTCGGCGTTGCCAACAACAAGCGCTGGTTCGTTTCGTCGTTCACCGCAGAGACCGCCGCTAGAGGAGCCTTCGTGGTGCTCGATTCCTCCGACAACGGCGCCGTCTGGCAGATGTGCACCCTCGCGACCCATCCCGTTACGGTCCAGCCGGGCGGCTTCTTAACCACCGCCCCCGACGGTTCCACGTTGAAAGGAACCATCCTGTTTCCGGCCAAGGCCACGGTCACCATGGGCAAGCGCCCCCGCGGAAGCAATGCGGGCGACGTAAAGGAGAACAACTTCGTGCATTTCCCAACTGAGAACGGCACAGCGCTTGTGGCGCTCACCTTGGCCGCCAAGGGTCAGCCGCATCCGCCGGTCCTCGCGCAGGGCGAGTGGTCCGCCACCCCTAAAGGGAGCGTGACGGTGGGACGTCAGAAAATCAGCTTCGACGGCGACGCGGTGAGTTACTGACCCTTTCGAAGGACCGGCTGGTCCTTTGCTTGGTGCTGCGGCAAACCGTTGCCGAACGATGCCGCGCCGGTGTCGACCCTGGCTCACGCCACTCGGCCCCGAAGTGCAGGGCGTGTCGACTGGCAAGTGAGCCTTGCTCTGAAGGAACGGCTCCTCAACCACCCGTCAACTGCCTGCATGCCTTGACGGTATTTGAGAGCAGCATGGCGATGGTCATCGGACCCACCCCTCCCGGCACCGGCGTGATCGCGGAAGCGAGCTCCGCCACCTCGTCGAACGCCACGTCCCCGACAATCCGGTACCCCTTTTCGGAGCCCGGATCGTCCACCCGGTTGATCCCGACATCGATCACGACCGCCCCCGCGCGGACATGCCCCGCCCGCACGAACCCCGGGCGGCCGATTGCGGCGATGAGGATGTCCGCCTCACGCGTGACCGCGGGCAGATCACGGGTGCGCGAGTGGACGACGGTGACCGTGGCGTCGCCCCCGACCCCCTTGCGCATGAGCAGCAATGCCATGGGTTTGCCGACGATCATGCTGCGCCCCAACACCACTGCGCGCGCCCCCCGGGTTGCAACGCCGCTCGCTTCGATCAGCCGCAGACATCCCAGCGGAGTGCAGGGCACAAATCCCGTCGGATCTTCCAGGGCGAGCTTGGCGACGTTCACCGCATGGAACCCGTCGACATCCTTCGCAGGATCGATTGCGGCCACAACCGCGGCTTCGTCAATGTGCGGCGGAGGTGGGGATTGGACCAGGATGCCGTGAATCCGCGGATCGGCGTTCAACCGGCGGACCAGGCTCACGAGATCGGACTGGGTCGTTTCTGCCGGGAGTTCATGTTTCTCGGAATACAACCCTAGTTCGCGGCACTTGCGGTCCTTCGACCGCACATACGCGCGCGAAGCCGGGTCATCCCCCACCAGCACCACGGCAAGCCCGGGAGTGATCCCGCGCGTATCGAGCGCCGCGATGGCCTCCCGCGTTTCCGCATGGACCGCCGCCGCCACCGCCGTTCCATCGATGATCGTCGCCGACATTTGCGAAGGATAGCGGGCAAACCTGACCCCATGCAACCGCGCACCGATGCCGCCCTGGCATCCGTGTCGTCCGCCCTTCCAGATCGCATCGAATCCCAACGGGATTGAAGCGCTTCGGGTGTCACGGTGGCTCTGTCCCTGACGGAGCATCGCGGCGCCCTGGACGTGCCACCGGGCAGGCGGTGCGCGGACGCTCCCCCGGCGGCACTCCTTCGGGAGAGCCGCCGCTACAACGGAGCGACGGACATGGGCCGGCTCGTGGGTCCCACCCGCTAGCCGGCCCCGCCCGTTGGCGACCGAGCCCCCACCGCCTTCTGATACTCCTTCATGGCCCGGGGCATGAAGGCTTCCAGTCGCTCGATCCGGGTGCCGTGCGACGGATGGGTCGACATGAACTCGGGCGGCTGCTGTCCGCCGCCCGCTTCCGCCATCCGCTCCCAAAGCCCCACACTCTCCCGCGGGTCGTAACCGGCGCGCGCCATGTAAAGGATGCCGATCTCGTCCGCCTCGGTCTCATGGTCGCGTCCGAAAGGCATCAGGATGCCGAACTGCGCTCCGGCGCCCAGCGCACTCATGACCGCCCGTTGTTGTTGGATGTCCATGTCCGACACCGACATCGCCACCCCCTGCATCACGGTGTTGGTGAGATCGCTGCGCAACAGGCGCTGGGCCCCGTGCCGGAGGGTGGCGTGCGCCATCTCGTGACCCATTACCGCCGCGAGGCCTTCCTCGGTCTTGGCGACGGGCAAAATTCCGGTGTAAACGACGATCTTCCCGCCCGGCAGGCAAAAGGCGTTCACCTGATCGTTGCGCACCAGACTGGCGTGCCATTCAAATCCGGCGCCACCTTCCCCGGTCGCCGCCGCGAGCCGGGCTGCGATCTTGCGTATCAACTCGTATTCCGGGCCCGAACTAACCACTTCGGACTCGCTCAACACCTGCTGGTAGCTCTGCAATCCAAGCGCCTCCTCCTGCTCGGGTGAGAGCGCCACCTTCACGACCTGGCCGGTCTCCGGATTCACCGCCGTCTCCGCGGTCATGTATTTGAACAGCGCGAACAGCGCCAGCAACGCCACCGGCAGCAATCGGATCAGGATGGATCGACGAGGGCGTTGTCGCGGATCGCCGGCGGGAACGGTGGGATAGGGCATGGGAATGCTCCACAACTACGAATCTACGAACAACGTAGCACCCTTGTGCGCCCATGGGAAGCACGGGCGCTGGCCGCTCCGCCGGGGAGCGTGAGCAAAAGTGGGTGAGGGAGCAGTCGGTTGTTGCCGGGATGGGTCAGCCCGGTGTGCGCGGCGCGTGGATCGGGCAGGGAGCGTCGACTTGGAGCAACGGCGGGCGGGGAGTTGGATCCGGCGGAAGCCGGACCCGACGGGCGACCGAGCCGGCGGCCAGGCTTCGAAGCCCGCCCGCCCGGCCTTAGCCGGCCGGGATCGAGGTGAGCATCTGCTCGTTGGTCGGGAATTTTCTAAGGAATGAGAGCAACCGTTCGATGGCTTCGATCGGCCGATGCCCCGACAGCCCGCGCCGGATGATGCTGATCTTGTCGAGCAATTGGATCGGGATCAGGAGTTCCTCCCGCCGGGTGCCGGACGCGAAGATATCCACAGCAGGATACACCCGCTGATCGCTGATCGTGCGGTCCAGGACGAGTTCCATGTTCCCGGTTCCCTTGAACTCCTGGAAGATCAGCTCGTCGGCCTTGCTGCCGGTCTGCACCAACGCCGTGCCCATGATCGTCAGCGATCCTCCCTCGTCCGTGTTGCGCGCCGACGCGAACAGCCGTCGTGGGATCTCCATGGCGCGCGAGTCGACCCCGCCGCTCATCGTTCGTCCCCCCCCGGCCATGGCATTGTTGAATGCCCGCGCCACACGGGTGATGGAATCCAGCAACAGGAAGACGTCCCGCCCGTACTCGACCATCCGACGCGCGCGCTCGATGGCGAGCTCGGCGATGCGGGTGTGACTCTTCAGATCGCTGTCGTTCGAGCTGGCCATGATTTCCGCCTTCGGCACCGCCCGCCGGATCTCGGTGACTTCCTCCGGGCGTTCGTCGACGAGCAGAATCATGAGGTGCATCGCGGGATGACGCGTGAGCACCGCCTCGGCCATGTGCTGCAACAAGGTCGTCTTTCCGGTGCGCGGCGGCGCCACGATCAACCCGCGCTGACCCTTGCCAATCGGGGCCATTAAATCGATCACCCGGGTGGTGTAACGGTCGGGCACCGTCTCGAGCGGGATCCACTCGGACGGGTTCAATGAGGTCAGCTCCTCGAACACGGGCAGGAACCGGCATTTCTCCGGATCCTCGCCGTTGATGGCGGTGATGCGCAGCAATTGCGGCCCGCGCGGCCCGCGCCGCACGTCGCCCGCGATCCAAAGGCCGTCCCGGAGCCCGTAACGCCGGACCAATTCCGGCGTAACGAAGATGTCCTGGGGTGACTGCACAAAATTGCGCGTGGCATCCCTGAGGAATCCGAACCCTTTGCCCGAGACTTCGAGTAATCCTTCGTCGGGCATGGGTTCGAGACGCATCACCTGCGGACCGTCACCCTCGCCGTAGCCTTCCCCGGCGGGTTGCGCGGGAGCCGGAGCGGGAGGACCGCCACGGTCGTGGCGCGGACGATCCCTCCAATGCTGGGGACGCTCGGGGCGGCGGGAGGGTTCCTCCGTGCCCGGCATCGGTTCCCACGCCGGAGCCGCCGGCCGGGCCGGAGCGGCCGCAACAGGTCGCTGAGGTGGTTCCATCGGGGCTTCGGGCTCGGGCTGCGGTTGGGGGGTTGCGGGCGGCGGAGAAACCGGCGTCTCAATGATTCGCACGGGCGAGGGATCCGGCACCGGCCCGGCCAGCGAGCCTGGTCCGGGTTCGATCGCCACGGGAAGCTCGGGATCTTGCGAGCCGGCCGGTTTGCGGGTGCGTGGGGTCACGGTTCCCGCGGGTTTGCGGACTGCCTTTGCGCGGGCCGGTTTGGCGGTCGCGGGTTTTGCCACGGCGCGTTTGGCCCTTGGTTTCTTGGCGGGGGATTCGTCGGATTTGCTCATGAAAAGGAGAGTGGTGAAGCCACGGCTCAGCACCGGGGCCAACCCTGTTGGGAAGGTGGCGTCGATTGTGTGTGGGGAAGTGCCATGGGGTATGGAGACGCCTGCCGCGAAGCGCGGAGACGAACGATTGGGCCCGAGGTGCGATGAATGCCGGCCCGGCAGACCCGCCGGACGAGCCCGCCGGTGACCCGGCGGCGCGAACTACAGGGTGACGATGCCCGATCCTGGAGGATTGTCAATACCCCGTGCGGTTCACCCCCGCACCCGCAGGCCTGAGATCGCCTGGAAGATGCTGGTGATGATCGAGTAAATCATCACGCCCAGGATCAGGGCGATGGCGATGAGCACCACCGGGCCGACCAGGGCCGTGATTCGCTGGATCCGGATTCGCATTTCCTTTTCGTACCGGGCGGCGGCCTTTTCGAGCGCGGTTGCGAGATCACCGGTTTGCTCGCCCACGGCGACGAGATCCTGAAACAACTCGGGGAAGCCGCCCGCCCGACGCATGGCGCGCGAAAGCGAGCCCCCCTCGGAAACGATGCCGGAGACGATCGTGAGGCGTCCGCGCAACCACGCGTTCGAAGTCGCCTTTTCCATCAGGGTGAGCCCGGTGAGCAGCGGCAACCCGTTGCCGACGAGATTGGCGAGCGTCTGGCAGAACTGGGCAAGGAACCGGCTTTGCAACACCGGTCCGATCAGCGGCAACTTGTAGGAACTCCGGGCCCACCATTCCTTGCCGGCCGGGCTGCGGATGAGCGCGCGGAACAAAAATGCTCCCAGGACCAGCAGCAACAGCATGGCCCACCACCAATTCGAGAAGAGCCGGCTGGCCGAGATCAATGCGCGGGTCGCGATGGGCATCTTCTGCTCGGTCTTCTCGAAGAGCATCATCAGGTTCGGCACCAGGTTCACCATGAAGAAGGTGAGCAGGACCCCGCCCATCACGAGGATCAGCGCGGGATAGAGCAACGCCTGGATGACCGTGTTGCGGAGATCGTGCATCACGGTGAGATAGGCGACCTGGCGGCGGAGGATCTGCGGGAGCGCACCGCTCACCTCGCCGGCGGCGACGAGATTGCAGTAGAGATCGTTGAAGCTGGGGGAGGAGGCTTTGAGGGCGTTCGAGACACTCGATCCGTCGCGCACGAGTTGCCGGACCTTCGCCGCCACGGCGCGCAGGCTGGAGGCCTCCTGCCGCTGCTCGATCACATGCAACGAGGCCTCGAGGGGCAGCCCGGCATCGAGCAGGTCGCTCATCTCTTCGGTGAACATGATCAACTGGGCATGCGAAAGCCGTTGCGGACCCGCAGGAACGACGGGAGCCGCCGGGCCGGTCCCGGCGGCGGGTGTGGCCGGGGCCGCGTCGCCCTTCTGCCGGAGCGACACCGGCTGCAACTGTTCGCGGTCGAGCGCACGGTAAGCCTCGGTCCGGCTCGCGGCCTCCAGTTCGCCGTCGACCTTGGAGCCGTCCCGGCGGACCGCAGTATATGCAAACGTGCTCAGTGCTCAGGTCTCAGGTTTCAGGTTTCAGGTTTCAGCCCTCTCAATCCTCCCTCACTCGTCCTGCATTTCCACCTCGGCGGTGGTCACGCGCACCACCTCCTCGAGCGAGGTCGATCCGGAGATCACCTTGGCCCAGCCATCCTGACGCAGCGTCACCATCCCCTCCGCGAGCGCCGTGGCGCGCAGCGCAGTGCCCGACTGCCGGGAAGTGATGAGATCCTGCATGTGCGGGGTCACCACGCACAGCTCGAGCAGCGCACGGCGTCCGCGGTACCCCGTGAACCGGCATTGCTCGCACCCGGCCGCCTTGAAGATCCGGTTGGATTGGTCGACCGGAAACCCGATCCGGCGCAGGTAGGCATCGGGATGGGTGGCGGGTGTCTTGCAGGTCGGACAAAGCACGCGCACCAGCCGCTGCGCCAGGAACGCGCGCACGGCGGAGGCGACGAGAAACGGCTCGATCCCCATGTCCATCAGCCGGGTGATGCCGCCGATGGCGTCATTGGTGTGGAGCGTGCTGAACACCAGGTGGCCGGTGAGCGCCGCGCGGATTGCGATCTCGCCCGTCTCGAAATCGCGCATCTCACCGACCATGACCACGTTGGGATCGCCGCGCAGAATTGATCGCAGCCCGGCGGCGAAGGTGAGATTGATCTCGGGACGCACGGCGATCTGGATCACTCCCTCGAGCTTTTGCTCGACCGGGTCCTCGATGGTCACGATGCGGCGCTCCCGGGTGTTCAGCGAGCTCAGGAAGGTGTAGAGCGTCGTCGATTTGCCGCACCCGGTGGGGCCGGTGAGCAGCACGATCCCATTCGGCATCGCGAGCAGTGCCCGGATCCGCACCTCGACGTCGGGATCCAGCCCGAGCATCGAAAAGTCGAACCGTTGCTGACCCAGCAACCGGAGACTCACGCTCTCACCCGAGACCGACGGGATGACGGCGACGCGGACGTCGATGGGTCGCCCCTCGAATTCGAGGTTGATGCGTCCGTCCTGCGGAAGCCGACGTTCGGCGATGTCGAGGTGCGCCATGATCTTGAGGCGCGAGATGACCGAGGCCTGGAGCAGCTTGATCTGCGGCGGCACCGGTGTTTCGTGCAGCACCCCGTCGATCCGGTAACGGATGCGGAGATCGTGATCGAGCGGCTCGACATGGATGTCCGTGGCCCGCTCGTTGAGCGCTTCGCGGATGATCTGGTTGACGAATTTGACGACGGAAGCCTCCGAGTCTTCCATGTCGAGCACGGTCGTCTCCTGCTTGATGTCGAGCGCGGCGTCGGGATCGATTCGTCCGGCCAGCAGTTCTTCGAACGTTTCGGCACCCACCCCGTAGCCTTGCCGGAGCGAGTCGAGGATCTGCCGGCGCCCCGCGATCCCCCACAGGATGCCGGGCGGACACGTCTGCGACACGACCTGTCGGGCCAGGGTGTTGAATGGGTCGTAGGTCAGTATCCAGAGCGGACCGTTCTCCTCATACTGGGCGGGCATGAGATGGTGGCGCAGGGCCACCCGAGCCGGGAACTGCTCGCGAAGCGGCCCCTGGATCGGCTGGATCCGGTCGCCCATCCACGGCATGCCCAGTTGATCGGCCAACGAATGCAGAAACCGGATCTCGTCCAGCCCACCGGCATCGAGCACGGCCGTCACCGGAGATCCTTGGGCCGCAATGGTTTCACCCACCAGTTGGGCGCTCGCCGCGGCGTCCGACACCCCCGCCTCGGCTGCCGCGCGCGAGAGGGCTTCGGGAAGGGTGTCGGCGGTGATCATTGGAGGGTTAGACAGTCGGGCGCAGAAAAGTTCGGAGTTTGATCCGGAAATCTTACGGACGGCAAGGGAGGTTTCGGGGGAATGTGCGCGGCGCCTCCTGCTGGAGGAGCGACCCAGGTTTCATTTCGTACCGGGTTCCGGTTGGAAGTCACCTCGTCCAACACCAAGCCGCCCCCACGAGGATGGTGGCGCCGAACACGAAGAGGATCGGGCGACGCAGGGACGGCGCCCCGCCTGTCACGGCAAACGCCCCTTTGAGGAGTGTGTTACTGATGGCGGCGATCAGGATGCCTTGCGCGGCAAGGGCGACCGGCAATCCCTCGGGCCCCGCATTGCGCGAAAGCGAAAGCGCGATCGCATCCATGTCGGTCAGGCCGGAGAGAAAGCTCACGATCTGCACGCCTGCCGCCCCGAACTGCTCCGCCCCAAACCGCGATCCCAGGATGATCAAGGCGTACAATGCGGCAAATTTGAGACCGACCTTGAGACTGAGCGGGTTGGCGATGACGGGTGTGCCGCCCCGATGCTCCGCACCCCGCGATCCCGCGACCAGGCACCAGACGCTGTAAATCACGCCGGGCACGCACATGGCCAGGAGCCCGGGCAGAACCGCGTCGAACACACTGCGATTGATGGCGGCAATCAGCACCGCCACACGCCCGAGCATGATCGTGCAGGCCAGGACAATCGCCATGGCAAACCGATCCGACAATTCGGGGAGCAGCCTGCTCTGACGACTCGCCGCGATGGTGGTGACGGTGCTCGAAGCGAGCCCACCCAGTATCCCCATGGTTGCCAGGCCGGCGTTCGTGCCGAAAATCCGCATGGCGACATAGCCGAAAAACCCGAGGCCGGTGACCAGCACCACCATCAGCCAGATATTGAACGGGTTGAATGCGCCATAGGGACCGAAGTCCTGGTTTGGCGCCAGCGGCAGAACGACCCCGGTGATGGCCAGAAAGACGAGGGCGGAATTCACATCCGCTTCGGTGAACCGCGAACTGAGGGCGTGCACCCGATCCTTGCTGGCAAGCAGGATGACCACGCCCGCAGTGAGGATGGCGGCAGTCGGACGATGACCCCACCAGACGAGTCCACCCACGAGAAAGGTGAGGAGTGCCGCGCTGAGGGTGGTCAATCCGGCAGGTTCCCCGCCATCGCCCGCCGGCCGATCCATTGATCGAACGATGAGAATCGCGGCCTGCACCATGAATGCGACCGCGAAGAAGACCGGGGTGGTTTCGCGAGCCACCAACGCACTGGCGCATCCGAGCACGGCCCAGAGCACGAACGTCCGCATCCCGGCCATCCCCTCCGACCCTTTCCGGTGCTGGCGTTCCCACTGGCGTTCGATCCCGATCAACGCGCCAAGCGAAGCGCTGATCAGAAACGCGAGCATCTCGCTGGCAGGCACGCCATCATGTTGGCACCCGGCAACGATTCAAACAAGCGCCGGGTGCAATTCACCGACGGACGCCAGGGGCGGAAAATCCCGCCGCGCTTAGTTGGCCAGCGGTGCGCGCGGGTCCTCTGACGACGCACGGTTGGCGATCTCCTCCGTGACCTCGCTGGCGTACTCCTGCAGCAGGCGCATCTCGCGCTCGGTGAACCGGCGCGGTTTCACGTCGAGCAGGCAGAGTGCACCGACCGGCTGGCCATTGGGAGCGAGCAGGGGGACGCCGGCGTAGAAACGAAATCCATTCGTTTTAATCAGCGGATTGTTTGCAAACCGCCGGTCCCGCGCGAGGTCTTCGATCACCATCATCTGGTTCATTGCCACCACATGACCGCACACGGAGCCGTCGCGCGGTGTCTGCCTCGTTTTTGCAAGCTCCCCGGACAGGCCGGTCTGCGCCTTGATGAACTCCCGGTCTCGATCAATCAGGGTAATAAGGACGATCGGCACCTCGAAGACACGCGCCAGTTTCGCGGTATGGCGGTCAAACACCGGCTCCGGCCCGGTGTCGATCAGATGCAACCCGGCCAGTGCGGCAAGGCGCTCCTCCTCGTCAGGGGGAATCGGGGCGGGAGTCATCCCATCGGTCAACGCCGGGGCGAGCTGGGCCAGTTGCCTGATCGCCTCGGCCAGTGTGGTAACGACGGTGTCTGCGCCCGATTCCCGCAGGCGGTCGGCCGCTTCGGCCAGCTCCTCCCCCGCGCCCCAGAGACCCACCACGATTTTTGATTCGGAAAAAGCGCGCGTAACTTCAGGCACAGATAGCGGGCATGAAGGACTGTCGAAGGCCGCACGACCGAGATGCAGAGGACATCCAACATCCGCCTTTTCGACGAGCGCACCCAACTCGTCGATGACCAGATCCGCCGGGGCATTCTCAGCGCCGAACCCCTGCTGCCGCAGCAACTGGACCAGCATGCCGCCTGCCAATTCGTCACGACTCGCACGGGCGGGCAGGCAGATCACGCGGCACCCCGGCGTGATCACCGGTGGAGGCGCGACCTCGTCGTCGGCCGCGGCTTTGTCTTTCTGCACCGCGTCTCTGGAGGCAACCGCGGGCCGCGTGCCGAGGTCTTCAATGATATCGCGCAGGTTCTGCTCGAGATTGCCGAGCTGCTCCGGGTCGAGCAACTCCGCGCGGGCATCCGTCTCCGCGGCAACCAGCACCGGAATAAATACGGAGTCGTAAAGCGCGACCAGCGAGTTCGCCTTCAGGTAAGACTCGATCAGATCCAATTCGTCCCGTTCCCCGGGGGTGAGCAGGCGATGGTAACAATCCTCGGCGGGCGTCAGCGCCTCGTCATCACTTAACAAAACGCTCAGAAACTGAAGGCGGGTGACGTGATGCCCCATGACCACCAGACAGACGGTCAGGGGCGTCGCAAGCACGAGCCCGACCGGTCCCCACAGCCACGTCCAGAAAACGGCGGCAATGATGAGGGCGATGGGGGAAACCCCGGTGCTCGACCCGTAGAGCCACGGTTCCATGACGTTGTTGCTCAGGATTTCGAGCACCACAAAAAGCCCAATCGTCAACAGCGGAATCACCCATCCGGGCGATGTCGCGAGTGCCAGCGTAACGGGAAAAGCCGCTGCGATCCACGGCCCGATATAGGGAATGAACCGCAGCACCACCGCGAAAGCGCCCCAAAGAAGGGCGTTCGGCACACCGAGAAAATACAGCCCGGTCGCCACGGGGATCCCATAAGTGACATTCACGACGAGTTGCATGAACAGATAGCGGGAGACCCGCGCACCGGCGTCGTCCATGGCGCGTGTGGTCGCACTGATCCGGCCTTGGCCGACCAGACGGATCAGCCGGCCTCGCAAATCCTCCCGTTGAAGCAGCATGAAAATGAGCAGCAGCAGCACAAGAGCCGCGATGCCGAGCGGTCCGAGCAATGGCGCGATCAAATTCCGAATCAGTCCGAAGGGACTTTTTTCGTTGGAAGTCCCGGTCCGCTGCACGTCGGCGTCGGCCGACGATGGCTTCAACGGCGACGGCGTTGCGGCCCTCGGCGCTTCGCCCTCGCGGGGGGGCTGTTCCTTCGCCCCAGGCAGCTCCTGCTTGAGTTCCTCGACCGTCTCCGACAACCTTGTGAAGGTTCCTCCCCGGGGCAATTGGAACGCGTGCAGCTTGGTGATGATGTTGCCCTTGTATCCGGGCAGTTTCGACGCAAGATCGACCAACTGTCGGGACAGCATCCAACCGGCCATGCCAACCCCGGTAAAGATCAACGCAACGACGAGCAGCACGGCGGTGACCCGGCCGATCCAGCGCTCGAGGCGGGTGACCAACGGTGAAAACAGGAAGGTAAGAAGGGCTGCCAGCGCGATCGGGATCAAGAGGTCGCGGGCGAAATAGAGAGCGGCGACGATAAATGTTGTGAGCAAGATCGTCCAAATACCGACGAGCGCGTGGGTCGCGGTGGTTTTGGTCGGGCGCGCGGGCATGGGGCGGAAGGGAGGTGGCGGACCTGCGTGGCGTGGATCTCGTTCGCCGGGCCCAACTCCACTCAACAGCATCGTGCACGTCGGCCATTCCGGCCCTAAAAATCTTCCGTTGGCCGGCATCCCGGGTCAACGGGGATGCGCCCCCGGTGGATCAGCAGCTTTCCTCAGACCGAGATCGTCGGCGCGATGATCGCATCGATGCCCGCCGTGGGGAGCGGGAATGCTTTCCCACAGAGGGAGGCGAGTTGCTCGATTTGCGCGGGCTTCCGCGCCCCGGGGATCAGACAGGTCACCGCCTCCTGCGCCAGCAGAAATTGGAGCGCCAACGCGGTGAGATCGCCGCCCGGGGCGAGCGCGGCCAGACGCTCTACGCGATCGATCATGCGGAGATAATCCTCACGCCCCGTGCCCGTATTCCATTTCTCCCGGACCGAATCGGTGAACACCGAGTCGCGCGTGAAACGCCCGCTCAGGAGTCCCTGCGCGAGGGGGCCGCGGATCAGGGTCGCGATGCCGCGTCCGTGGCACCACGGCAACAGGTCGCGCTCGGGCGCCCGGTTGAGCAGGCTGTAATCAAGTTGGACGGCGGCAAGTCGCCCGTCGCGGTTGAACCGCTCCGCGGTGGCGACGTCGTGGGTGGAGAGCCCGAACGCCCGAATCTTGCCCTGCGCGATCAGGGTCTCGAACGCCTCGAGAAACACCGAGGCATCGTCCATGACGCCAATGTGGCATTGGTAGAGATCGATGCAGTCGGTCTTCAGTCGGTGGAGGCTGGCATCGCAACACGCGAGGATCTGGAGCGGGTGCGTGTATGCAAACGGATGACCCTGCCGACGGGCCCAGTTGCCAACCTTCGTTGCCACGATGATCCCGTCACGCCGTCCGCGGAGGGCGCGCCCGAGGAGGCGTTCGCTCGACCCGGGTTCGAGTCCGTAGGCATCTGCGGTGTCGAACAGGGTGACGCCGAGATCGACCGCCCGTTCGACCGTGGTGATCGCCTCCGCCTCGCTGACCGGACCGTACTGGCCGCCCAGGCCCCAGCAGCCCAGACCGAGCGGGTTTACAGTCCATCCAGTGCGCGGGAAGAGTCGGGTTTGCATGGGTTTCAGGGGTTCAAATGGCGGGTGAAGAAATCCAGCACTTCGGACTTCACTTCTTCGGCTCCGTAGAGCGTGTGGCCGTCGTGCCCGATCCCGGGAAGTTCGAGCAGTCTGACTTCAACCCCTGCCGCGTGCAATGCCGCAGCGAAAGCCGTGCTGTGCCCGGGGAGCACGATGTCGTCGGCATTGCCATGTGCGAGGAGATGCGGGGCCGCCGCCGGGGTTACCAGCGCCAACGGACTCGCCATGCGGTAGAGTTCCCCGCGACCGGTCGGCCCGCCGCCCATCAAGTCCTCGACCACCGACGGATCGGAGGCGTGTTGGAGGAGCATGTCCGACGGACCGAAGAACGAGCACACCGCCTCCGCTGTAGACGGGGGCGGTGACCCCGTTCTGCATTTCCCGCCCGACCCACGCGCCGCGGGCACCGGGCTGATCCAGCCCGGTCACAACAGAGGACCTAACCACTTCACACCACGCCCCACGAACGCCAGGCAGGACCCCGGGCTGTCCCTCGCACGTGCACCGCGTGGCGGGGC
>Ga0163146_10003644_pt1 | contig 19454 bp, 16 predicted proteins | sample OliLakLV19MP7G1_FD_148648 | JGI IMG/M metagenome (GOLD analysis project Ga0163146, IMG submission 148648) | Freshwater microbial mat bacterial communities from Lake Vanda, McMurdo Dry Valleys, Antarctica - Oligotrophic Lake LV.19.MP7.G1 | ecosystem: Environmental > Aquatic > Freshwater > Lake >...
TGAGTGCGATGGGCTCGATCGACTTGCGCGGGATGTCGGAGAGCTGTCCGCGCACGTAGGTGCGCAGGTGCGCTCGCGGCTCCACGCGCGAGAAACAGGGATCGAACTGCTTCAGATCACGCTCGATTTCGGGCCACATTCGCGCGATGTCCGTTGTGTTCATGATGCCTCCTGCCGCAGTGCGGCGCGAGGTTCATCGGCTGGAGGGTGTCAGCGGCTTGAGCGGAAGGGGCGCTGTAGTGTTAGGGATCGGGGACATCCGAGCGTCGATCGCCTACGCAGCGGCGATCGCGGATGAACGCGTGATCGTGCTGAAGTCGGCATGAGGTGTCCCGCTGCGATCTGATTCGGATCTACGACACTCCCCGTAGTTTCGATCCGATGCTGCGAGTGAATGCGCGTCGCAGGTGTTCGGCTAACCTTCCACGTAGCTGCAATCACCGCGGGCGGCCCCTCAACGGCATCGCCAATGCTACCGGGGATGGTCGACAAAGTTGCTGCGCTCGGTTCGCTCCGCCATCGAGGCTGCCGAGAGCGACGAAACGCGAGCTTGCGCTGCGCGTCGCCGGAAACGTGTGATACTCGGTGCGGGCCAACAGTCGTCCGAACCCACTCTCACACGATGCCGCACGCATGAGCGATTCCTTCTCTGACTTCTCTTACGCACTCCCCCACTCGTCGCAGCGGCAACCGGTGTTCGGCGATTGTGCTGTAGCAACGAGTCAACCACTCGCGGCACAAGCCGGGCTTGAAATGCTGCGGCGCGGCGGCACCGCTGCCGACGCAGCCGTCGCAACTGCGGCGGCCATGACGGTTCTTGAGCCCACGACGAACGCGATTGGCAGCGATGCATTCGCCCTGGTGTGGGACGGCGAGCGCGTGCATGGTCTCAATGCGAGTGGTCACTCGCCCGCGGAACTAACATCTGAACGATTCGCTGGCAAGGACGCGATGCCGCGTACGGGTTGGGACCCAGTGAATGTGCCCGGCGCGGTTTCAGGTTGGGTTGCGCTATGGAAGAAGTTCGGCACGCTGAAGTTTGCTGAGCTTCTTGAGCCCGCGATTCGTTACGCGCGCGACGGCTATCTCGTTGCGCCGCTCACCGCTCAGCTTTGGGAATCGGCGGTGACGAAGAAGCGCTATGACGGCTTCGCGGAATGGGCTCGGGTCTTCACAATGGACGGTCGCGCACCCAAGGCGGGCGAGCGCATCAAACTTCCCGATCACGCGCTCACGCTTGAGTCAATCGCTCGCACGGAAGGTGAAAGTTTTTATCGCGGCGAGATCGCGGCAAAGATTGCGACTGCTGCGAAGAACGACGGCGGGTTGCTCTCTGCCAGCGATCTCGCGGCGCATCACGCGGACTGGGTGACGCCGATTTCGACCGCGTATCACGGCGTGCGATTGCATGAGATACCGCCGAACGGTCAAGGCATCGTCGCGCTGATGGCGCTGTCGATCCTCCGGTCGCGCGACCTCAGACAACTCGAACCTGATTGTCCCGACGCGATTCATCTCGCGGTCGAAGCGATGAAGCTGGCGTTCGCGGAGGCGCACCGCGAGGTTGCCGATCCGCGCTTCATGAAGATGACTGTGGAAGCGCTGCTCGACGAGGCTCGCCTCAACGAACTCGCGAAGCGCATCGACCCAGCAAAAGCGCAGGATTTCAACCACGGCCCACCGAAGCGCGGCGGCACAATTCTGTTGTGCGCCGCCGATCGCGAGGGCCGCATGGTGTCGTTCATTCAATCGAACTACGAAGGCTGGGGCTCGGGTGTTGTCGTGCCCGGTACCGGCGTCGCCATGCACAATCGCGGCGCGAATTTCACGCTTGCCAAGGGTCATCCGAACGAAGTCGGCGGCGGGAAGCGGCCGTATCACACGATCATTCCCGGACTGGTCACGAGCGATGCAACTGTGGGTCAGGCGCAGCGCGGCTTGATGGCGTTTGGCGTCATGGGTGGCTTCATGCAGCCGCAAGGTCACGTGCAGACGTTGCTGCGCATGGCCGATCATCACTGGAATCCACAAGCTGCGCTCGACGCGCCGCGGTGGCAAGTGACGAGCGGACTTGAGCTCGAGATCGAGCCTGGCTTCCGCCCTGATTTGTACGAAGAGCTGCGGCGGCGCGGCCACCTACTCAAGATCGCTGAGACGCGCAACGTCTCGTTCGGACGAGGTCAAGCGATCGTGCGGCTTGAAGAGGTAAATGGCTACGTCGCAGCGAGCGATCTTCGGGCTGATGGGCAGGCAGTCGCGCTGTGAAGCTGAGGACGCGGCTCGTTGTCGCTACGCGTACGGCCGCACGTAGTTGTTCTGGCGCACCAACCTGAAAATGCAGCGGGCACCCCGTTGCGATTGGCGGGGGTGTCCTCGCACCCATCGATGGGGAACGTGCCGATCTGCGCAAGCGTCCGAGACGCAGGTCTCCTGAGCGACAATGAATCCCGCGAGGGCCAGCCAACCCGTTGGGAGACGCGACCAAGCTGGGTATCTGAACTTGGGCGTCCGAACCTGAGCGTTCGACCCTGAGCGTCGAACAGCCCTCCCAGTTCTCGGCCGCCGCAGCCCTGATTTTGCACCGGGGCTGCCTGTATCCTTGCGATCCTGCCCGACCGTCGATGCGGTCGGCTGTGACTCACGGTCCGCGCGATCTATCCGCACGAGCGTTCTCTATGCCCCTCAAGACCGTCTTCTCGACCGAGATCCAGCATCTCTCCATCCTGAACGAGCATGGCAAGTTTGACGCCAAGCTCGGGAAGGACGTGATTCCCGACAAGGATCTGATCATGCTGTACGAGCACATGTCGGTGTGCCGACAGCTCGACGAGGTCGCGTTCAAGCTCCAGCGCTCGGGCCGCATGGGTACCTACCCCCAGAACATGGGTCAGGAGGCCACGTCGCTCGGTGCGGCATACGCGCTGGAGAAAACTGACTGGCTCGTGCCGTGCTACCGCGAGAACTGCGGGCTGTTCTATCGCGGCCTTCCGATGGAGTACATCCTGCTGCACTGGATGGGCGACGAGCGTGGCAACGCGATCCCGCGCGAACTTTATATGACGCCGCTGGCGATTCCGATCGGCACACAGATGTTGCACGCGACCGGTCTCGCGTGGGCGTCGAAGTACCGCGGCGAGAAGCAGATCGCCTGCACTTTCTTCGGCGACGGCGCGACGAGCGAAGGCGACTTCCACGAAGCGGCGAACTTCGCCGCGAACCTCGACATTCCCGTGATCTTCTTCTGCCAGAACAACTTCTGGGCGATTTCGGTGCCAGGAAAGATCCAGTGCTCGGCGCCGACAATCGCGCAGCGCGGGATCGCGTACGGGATGGACTGCTTCCAGTGCGACGGCAACGACATCTTCGCCGTCGTCAAGACCGTGCGCGACGCAGCGAAGTATGTCCGCGACAAGTCGCGGCCTGTCTTCATCGAAGCGGTCACCTATCGACTCGGCGATCACACGACCGCTGACGATGCTCGGCGTTACCGCGATCAAGCTGAAGTCGACATGTGGAAGCAACGCGATCCGCTCATCCGCGTGCGCCAGTTTCTCAAGGAGAAGAAACTCTGGAACGACTCGAAAGAAGCAGCGATGAAGGAGCGGGCTGAGAAGGCCGTCACCGCCGCAGTCGAGCGCGCGGAGAACATCACGCCGCCGAATCGAAACGACTTCTTTGACTACATGTACGCCGAATTGCCCGACGAGCTGCGCGAGCAACGCGACACGATGCAGACGCATTCGTTGGGGCAAGACCCGGCGCAGATCGCGCAACCTGTCGATTCCCATTGATCCATTCGCCGCTTCGGTGAACCAAACCAAAAGCCATGGCTAACCTCACACTTGTCCAAGCAATCAACCTCGCCCTTGTCCAAGAGATGGAGAAGGACGATCGTGTCATGATCCTCGGCGAGGACGTCGGACCAAACGGTGGCGTGTTCCGCGTGACTGAAGGTCTGCACAAGCGCTTTGGTGCAGCGCGTGTCGTTGACTCGCCGCTCGCTGAGTCGGGCATCATCGGTACATCCATTGGGTTAGCGATGGCCGGACTGCGACCGGTGCCCGAGATCCAGTTCGACGGCTTCCTAGGTCCGGCGTACGACCAGATTTGCTCGCACGCAGCCCGCATGCGCACGCGAACGCGCGGCGCGTTCACGGTGCCACTTACGATTCGCGTGCCCGTCGGCGGCGGCATTCACGCACCAGAGCTGCACAGCGATTCGCCTGAGAACATTTACGCGCACACACCCGGACTCAAGGTCGTGATGCCGAGTTCTCCTTACGACGCGAAGGGTTTGCTCATCGCGGCGATTCGCGATCCTGATCCGGTCATCTTCTTCGAGCCAAAGCGCATTTATCGAGCGTTCCGGGAAGAAGTACCCGAAGATGAATACGTCCTTCCGATCGGCAAGGCGCGCACGGTGTGCGAAGGGACCGAGCTTACGATCGTGTCGTGGGGCGCGTCCGTCGTTCAGTGCATGCAAGCGATCGAGAAGTCGGGCAAGTCGATCGAGCTGATTGATCTACGAACGATCTACCCCTTCGACATGGACGCCGTCGAGACGAGCGTCAAGAAGACCGGTCGCTGCGTGATCGTGCACGAGGCACCGCGAACCGGCGGATTTGGCGCCGAAATAGCGGCACGCATTATGGAGAAGTGCTTCCTCCACCTCGAAGCCCCCGTGCAGCGCGTCGCCGGATTCGACACGATCATGCCGTACTACAAACTCGAACTCGACTACATGCCTGACGCAGCGCGAGTCGGCCGAGCAATCGACGACGTCGCGGCGTACTAAATAAGACGTGACAAAACGGATTCCTCCATGGCCGGCCTGAAACAACCCGCTGACAAGTCTCACTTTCTTCTCCCCGATCTTGGCGAAGGCGTTCACGAAGCCGAGTTGCTGAAGTGGCGCGTGAAACCGGGCCAGTTCGTGAAGGAAATGGACATCCTCGCCGACATGGAGACGGACAAAGCCGTCGTCGAGGTGCCATCACCGTGGGCCGGCACGATCAAGGAGGTCTGCGCCAAAGAAGGCGAGATCTGCATCGTTGGCAACGTGCTAGTGCGCTACGACATCGGGAGCGCAGCGAATGCAGCGAAGCCCGCGGTGAGTACGCCATCGCCAACAACGGCGAAGGCGGCACCACCTGCGGCGGTGCCAAAGGCGCCAAGCAACGAGGAAGATCAAGGCACGGTTGTCGGCAGCATGAGCGGCACTCTCTCGGTGGGCGACCGCTTCGCGCGTCGCGCGCCAGAGCACGCCAAGACGGGGGTCGCGTCCGGCAAGGCGCTTGCGACGCCTGCGGTGCGCCGCATCGCACGCGAGATGAAAGTCGACATCGCGCGCGTCCCTGGCACCGGTCGCGGTGGCCGTGTGACGGCCGGCGACATCGAGCGCGCCACGAACGGACGCGGCTCAAGTGAAGGTCATGTGCAGCGTGCGCCGGTCCCACAGGCAATGGTGAGTCGCGCGCCGCTCGCACTGCCGCCCGTTTCGGGTGACGGCGTCGCGCAGCGCATTCCGTTCCGCGGCGTCCGACGCAAGATTGCACAGGCGCTCGATCTTTCAGTGAAGACCGCTGTGCACTTCACGGTCGTTGACGAGGCCGACGTCACCGCGCTCGACAAGAAGCGCAAGGAATACTCCGCGGTCACTGGGCAGAAGCTCTCGCTCCTGCCCTTCATCATGCTCGCGTGCTGCAAGGCGCTGCGCAAGCACCCAACTGTCAACTGCAACGTCGACGATGCGAACGAAGAGATTCTCATCAAGAGCGTCATCAACTTCGGCTGCGCCGTCGACACCGAGCACGGCTTGATGGTGCCCGTTATTCACCAGGCAGATCAGTACAGCCTCATCCAGCTTGCCGACGCGGTGAAGGATCTTGCTGCGAAGTGCCAGAACCGCACCGTCGCTCGCGAACAACTCACCGGTGGCACGTTCACCATTTCAAACGTTGGCAGTTACGGCGGCATGTTCGCGACGCCCATCATCAACTATCCCGAAATCGCGATCTTGGCGGCGGGTCGCGCCAAGGAGAAGGTGTTAGTCAAGCACGGTCAGTTCTACGCTGGTCTTTCGCTGCCGCTTTCGCTGTCGTGCGATCACCGCGTGATCGACGGCGCGGAAGGCGCACGATTTCTCAACACGGTGGTGAAGATGTTGGAAGATCCGGCGCACTTGATCGGGTGAGCGAACCGCACCAAGACAGCGCCGCCGCCGCGCCCGCGGTGCCACTGGGACACTGCTGTCGTGCGGCAGCGCGGGAGATTGATGATGGGTCGCGTTCGCAATCAGCCGATGCAGCTCACGTCGAGATTGAGCGTGAAGTTGCCGACCGCACCGTCGAATCCGGACACGCGGATGTAAAGCACCTGGCCGCCGGGAGCGATGATGCTCAACGCCGACTTCCGATTGAGTCGGCCGATCTGGCAGCCCGGGAGCGGAGAATCGTCGTTGCAGGCGATTTCATCGCTCAGCCCGGCGCAGCCGTTGTAGACCGCAAGCGTCGTGTCAAAGTTAGTTCCTGGATCACAGGTGCTGACCTTCAGCGTTCCGTCGCACGGCATCACGAAGCGATACCACTCGTCGATCGTGTCGCCGCTCGCGCAGCTTGAGATATCGGTTTGCACCCACGTATCGCCGGCGTTGGTGCCTAGCACCGACTGATGTTGCACTGAAGGCAGCACGTTCGCGATGTCGCAACGATCGCCTTCCTTGATCATGTCGAAGTTCAGCGTTCCGAAGCCCTCCGCAGCATTGTTGTCAAACGACGTGAAACCGCCGACGCGAATCGCGAGGCAGTCGCCCGACCCAGCACTGATCTCAAGGAACGAACTGTTTCCGCAGGAAGGATTGTCGTCATTGCACCCACGCAGAGTTGCGATACCGATTCCGTTACTCGGGCAACTACAGATGCTCGGGATGGTGCTTCCGTAGACGGCAAGAACCGTGTCGAAGTTCGAAGGGCATGTATGGACAATGAGCTTGCCCGCGTACGGCGTCACGTAGCGGTACCAGATGTCCTTGCCGATGACTGGTGCCGTTGGCCCACACGTCCCTGCTCCGAGCGGTGGCGCGCTCGTCGTCGCGGCCGCGGTACAGAACGGAATCTGTGCCACCGCGCCTTCGACGACGATTGCGTTAGCACACGAATCGTTGTCTGGCGGCGCACATGGTCCCCATGCGCCCAGCAAGACGCCGAGGTCGGAAGCGTCAATCAAGCCGCTGTCGTCGAAGTCGGCATCACCGCTCGTGTCGCCCCACGCTCCGAGGAGTATGGCGAGGTCGGCAGCGTTCGTGACGCCGTCAGTATTGAGATCGGTAACGCACGGGCACGGACCAACCGCGAGGGCCGGGGTTCCGAGGAGTGCTGCGGTCAGCGAGACCCCAGCGGCAAGACCACATTGAAAGTACATGTTCATCTCCAAAACTCTTGAGAGGGCAGCCTCCAGCGGTTCGGCAGCAAAATTCATTGCTCCGCGCCGGGACACTTATTCCACGCGACTCTGACAGCGACTGGCGCAGAAAATCCACCAAGAATGGTGGAACGTGTCCCCGTGGCGGGTCCGCATATCTCGCGCCGTCGGTTTACGCTTCATCGAGTGAAGACTCCACTACTCATGCTCCTCGCCGCCGCGCTGATCGGTTGCACGAGCCCCGGTCCCACCGTGGCTCGCACCACTCCGCTCACCCAGCCAACGCTCGCAACGACGGAAGAAGTCGGCTCGTCACGGAATGCCCGCATCGCGGTCCTGCGCGCGAAACGCCCCGCGCAATTGACGTATTTCGCGCGAGAGATGACGTCAGAAGAGCGAGTAGAAGTTGAGCAACTTGCGCCGCATCTCACCATCGTCGTTGGACTTTCACGTGAGGACGCGCTCTCCCGAGCGGCCGAAGCGAACGGCGTCGATGCCTCGTACGCCACGCCTGAGTTTCTCCAGGCGGCGAAGAACCTTGTCTGGGTTCAAGCGCAGAGCGCTGGTGTCGATCGTTACCTCACCATCCCCGAGCTTGCGACCGAGGAGATCGTGCTCACCAACATGCGAGGAGTTCACGGGCCAGCGATTGCGGATCATGCATTTGCGATGCTGCTCGTGTTGACGCGCGATTTGCCGACGCATCTTGAGGGCCGCACCCAAGGGAAGTGGCAGCGTGAGGGCTCGGGTGTGCTCACGCCGGACGCCCTCACTGACAAGACGCTGCTCGTCGTCGGGCTCGGCGGCATCGGGACTGAGATCGCCCGGCGCGGGCACGGCTTCGGAATGCATGTCATCGCAACGCGACGCAGCGCGGAGCCGGTGCCTGATTTCGTCGAGCGCGTCGGAAAGCCGGAAGATCTCTTAACGCTGCTTCCGCAAGCGGACGTCGTCGCGATCGCCGTGCCGCTCACTCCGACGACGACCGGAATGTTCGATCAGAACGCGTTCAACGCGATGAAGCCCGGGAGCTACCTGATCAACATCGCGCGGGGAAAAGTCGTTGATACCGGAGCTCTCATCGAAGTACTAGCTTCGGGACACCTCGGCGGCGCATGCCTCGACGTGACCGATCCGGAGCCTCTTCCACCAGACTCTCCGCTCTGGAAGTTCCCGAACGTCGTCATAACCCCCCACGTCGCGTCGCGAGCGGAGGCGACCGACGTGCGGGCCTGGGCGCTCTTTCGAGAGAATCTCCGACGCTTCGACGCCGGAGAGCCACTGCTCAACGTCGTTGATCGCACTGCGGGATACTGAGCGGTCGCCCGCCGTTGAACGCAGAGCAATCGGTTCGACCGATACTCGTTCGGGAAGCCCCGGTGAACTTCCATAAGCGCCGTTCGCGCCGCGTGAACCGCCACACCTCTTTCAGGCCCCCCTCTTTCAGGCCCTAGGGCAGCAGAAGGTCCTCTCATGAACACCAAGCTCGGATACGTCGCTGCGGCGACGCTCTCTCTTTTCGTCGTAGCCGTCGCAGCTGCGCAGGCCCCTCCAAAGGCGCCCCCGCCACCACCAACGGCCCCGGGTGGCCCAGGCGGTGGACCTCCTGGTGGTGACGGTCCGCGCGATCCCAACCAATTCATTGACCGGATGATGGAAGGCGACGCGGATCATGACGGCAAGCTCAGCAAGTCCGAGCTTCCGGCCCCCATCGCCGAGCGCATTTTCGAGCGCGCTGACACGAACAAAGATGGTTTTCTGACTCGCGAAGAGCTCGTCGTCTTCACGAGCCAAGAGGGTTGGGGTCGCGGACAGGCTCCGGGTGCGGGTCCGGGCCTTGGCGAGCGGGGCCCGGGCGGCGGACGCGGCGGCCAGCAGCAGAGTTTCGAAGGCGGCATGAAACAGGCTGGTCGGGGCGTCAAGCTGCTGAAGGATTCGGCGTTCGACGCCGCGTCGAAGGCGAAGGATCTGGAGTCGGTACAGGCGATCCAGGGCGGACTCGTCGCCGCCAAGGGTCAGGTCGCCACGGTGCCGATGTCCGCGAAGGCGACCGAGAAGTTCGGCACCGACAAGGTCGCATACGAGACCGCGATGCGTCGTCAGATCTTGGCCGCCATCAGTCAGGCGATTGCGATGGAGATTGCGGTTCTCGACGGCAAGGCCGCCGATGCGAAAGCTGCGTACTCGAAGCTCGGTAAGGAAGAAGACACGGGCCATTCATTCTTCCAGACGGAAGAAGATGAGCGTCCAGCCCCACCGCCGGGTGGTATCGGCGGTACTGGCGCTGGACCGCCACCGGCTCGCGGCCCACGCCAGAAGTAACTGCACGATTCGTTGAAAGTTTGAACAACGGGCATCGCGCCAGACACTGGCGCGATGCCCGCTTCGTTGGTCGAAAGTCGCTCAAAACCGTCCGCGGTGGTGTTAGGTCCAATTGCCAAGCAGAATGCCAATGTCCGCACCATCGGTCGTTCCATCCGAGTTGAGGTCGGCGATCGGCGTACCCCATGCGCCGAGCACGATCGCAAGATCCGCAGCGTCCACTTGACCGTCGCCGTTCAAGTCGCCAAGCGGCCCTTCGCATGAGTCAGGAACAAGATTGCCGTTCACATCGGACGACGAAGCTGGCGCGATCGCGATGGCCGTCGCGCTAGGCGCGTCGGCCCCGTAGACGCGATAGGTCCGCTCGACATAGCCAGTCACGTTGTTGTAGCCGTTGACGGTGGACGAACTCGTCGCGCTCGTCGCGACGACGGCACGTCCATCTGCCGACGTCGCGAGGCCCCACGGACTCGCGAGCAGGTTGCTTGCCTGCACATCGAACCGATCGAGGGACCCGCCCGTGACGCCGTCGAAGCGCCAGAGGGCTTTCTGGGCTCGACTAACAACGACAATGTCGCCCCCATTCGGAAGCTCGATCACACCGACGAAATCGTTCGGATGACCGGAAAAATCAATGAACGGGCCACCCGCACCGTCGGGCAGATACTGTCGCACGCAACCGTCGCCGCAGCTCACCAGAATCCTGCCATCCGAGCGAACACACACGTCGCGCGGGTCGACGATCGCGCCGTTCGTCGTCAGCGGTCCGAGGCTCTGACCGCTTGTGACGTCGATCTTTTCGATGCGATTGGTACTGAGCGCGACGTACAAGATTCCGCTCGGTCCGAACGCGAGGCCGCGCGCGACGACGCTCGACGCGAATTGATAGACCTGTGTGACGACGCGCGAGACTGGATCCACGCTCATGATGACGCGACCACTTGACCCGTAGAGAAGTCCGTCGGGCCCGAATGCGAGGTCGTACACCGGTTGCGCGCCGAAAGGTACTACCGCGATGACCACACCAGAGCGCGGATGCAGCTCGCGCACCTCACCGCTGTTCGCGCTACCCACCCAAATGCTGTGACTACCCATCAGCTCGACAAGATCGGGAATCCCGTCGCCGTCACAGTCTTGGCAAGCGTCGATCAGCGCATCGCGTCCAAGATCGATCGACATGTTCGCTTGAATGTCGGAGTAGTCGGCAATTCCGTTGTTGTTGCAATCGGGCTCGCATTCGTCGGGTACGCCGTCGCCATATGCGTCGCTCGAAGTTCCCAGCGCGATATCGAGCGAATCCGGCACGCCATTGCCATTGCAATCGGGTTCGCACGAGTCGGGTCGCCCGTCGCCGTCGGTGTCCGCGACGACTGAGTTCGCGATCGCGACAGGATCAACGATGCCGTCGCCATCGCAGTCTTGGCAGCCATCCGGGATACCGTCGTCGTTTGTGTCCAGAACAACGCCAGCGCTGATCGCTTCGGCATCTTCAATGCCGTCGCCGTCACAATCACTTGCGATGCACGCCTGGGAGACGAGAAACTCTTCGATGAAGTTAGCGCAAACGCGATGGAAGCGCAAATCGATGTTCGCCGTCGCGCCGGAGTTGGTGTGACAGTACGACATGATCGACCCGCGCTGTAGTTGACCCTGATCACACGCATCGAGCCCGTAGAAGTGCGTGTGGTGCGAACCAACATTGTGCCCGAGCTCGTGTGCGACGACGATCAAATCCCAGTTGCCCGGAGCTGGAACGTATGGATCAGCGAATCCACCGATGATGTAGCCCGTCACCGAGTAGCCGAAGTCTTCGCACGTCGCGTTTAGCCACGCGACACCGCCATACGGAAGATTGCGCCGACCAGTGAGAAGTTGGGCGAGGTCGCGATGCACGTCTTGCATATTCGCGAGCCAATAGTCACGGAACTGTCCGAGCGGATCCGCGTTGTTGAACAAGTCGTCGGGGTTGTCTGCCAGTCGGAGGAACACCACACTCAGCGTCGCGTCGGTGTCGCGGCGGTAGATCGCGGAGATCGCCCCGTACAGCGTCGCGACGTACTCCGTTGCCGCTGTCGCATCGTCGAAGATCTGCCAGTACTCGTAGTCGGTATCAACCGCGATCTCGATGACGGGTGTGACGCCGGGTGGAATATCGCCCGCACCAGCGACACCACTGGCGACACCACCGGCGACGTCGTCGTCCGCACCGCAGAGTGGCACCTCCGGCTGACTCGTTCCGGCCGAGGGATCGAAGCGCACAAGCCCGCTGAGCAACCCGCGACTCTCGCCCGTTGTCGTGCGAAGTGTGTACCGGCCCAGACCCGGGCCACGGTCGATGAATCCCGCCGCGCCGTTCGCGCCAACGCCGAGATACGCGAGAGAGCCGGGCTCTCCGAGCACCTCGCCGCGCAAATGGGCGACTGAGCGCAGTGTCATCGCAAGCCCCGCGACGGCGCGTGATCCAACGCGCACCTCGATGTTGTCCGCGATTACTCGGAATGGCGTCAGTCGTACCGTCACCACTGATCCGTCGCCGAGCGTAATCGGTGCATCAATCGTCCCGACGACGGCGCGGGCACGGGCGATGAAACTGCTATCAACGACGATTGTGGTGCCAAGCTGGTAGAGCAGCGCACTGACGTGAGACGTTCGGTCTTGGCTCGCGCTCGATGCAGCCCGTTGCTCATCGACGACCGGAGTGCGCTCAGCCGAGATCGGTATGACGCGGGAAGTGACGAGCACAGTGACAGCGAGTGTGAGTGCGTGCAGCAAGGGATTTGGCAGTCGGTGGCGAAAGTGCTTTGGTAGCGAGAACGAGGATGTTGGCTCAGATGCCCAGATCTAGAGTGGGAGCCGCGACGCAGCTTTATCCGCAAGATACGGCAAGTCGCGGCGACGCCGCAGCCACCCAATATTGGCGGCTAACAGCCTCGTTCGTAGCCCGAATGACTTTCGCCACGGATTGCCAGCCTCCGAAATTGAACTCAATCATGCCACGTGGCACGATGGCGGCGCAGACGGATTCTGGCGATTGCTGCGATTATCGTGCCACCGTGACGAACCCACGCCTCATCCCGAGCGAGCATCCGTATCGCGTCACGCCGATTCGCGCTGGCGGCTTCCGCCTCGATGGAGGGGCGATGTTCGGGCTGATTCCGCGAACCATCTGGGAAACGTGGATTGCGCCTGACGCACACAACCGCATCGCGCTGGCGACTAATTGCCTCCTCCTCGACGACGGGTCACGGAAGGTGCTCGTCGAGACCGGCTACGGCGACAAGTGGAGCGACAAAGAGCGAGCGATCTATCAGCTCGCGCCGCGCACGATTTCCGATGCACTTCGTGAGCAGGGAGTCGAGCCGGAGTCGATCGACCACGTCATCGTCACCCACCTCCACTTCGATCACGCAGCTGGTTTGACGCGCCGAGGCGCCGGTGATGCCCTCGAGCGAACGTTTCCGAACGCCGAAATCGTGGTTCAACAGCGCGAGTGGGACGACGCGATTGCCAACCGCTCAACGATGACCCGGACGTACCTCCCGTCCCACCTCGAGCCGATCCGTTCAGCGGTGCGCCTCCTCGATGGCCCGACCGAGGCGCTCCCGGGAATCGTTGTACGGCCTCTGGTTGGTCACACGTGGGGCCAGCACGGCGTTTTCGTTCGCGACGAGCGAGGCGGGATCACCGTCTTCCCAGCCGACCTGATTCCGACGCGCCACCATGTGCACTTGGCGGCAAACATGGGCTACGACGTACTTCCATACGAGAACATGCTCTCGAAGCGGGAGTTCTTGGCCGAGGCTGCGGGTGAGGGCTGGCGGCTCGTACTCGATCATGAGCCCTCGCAGCCGATCGTGCGCGCCGAGCGCGATCCTGCAGATCCTTCACGCCATGTTCTGGTTCCGGTGGCTGGCGAATCAATTCCTGCGGCTCCCGAAGACCGCCCTTCCACGACCTCTGGCTGAACCGTTCTCCAAAAGATCCGTATTCTGTCTCGCATGAACCGCCACGTTCTTCGTCTTCTCGTACTCGCTACACCGATGATCGTGACTGCTTCGGCGCTCGCACAGAATACGCAAGGTCCGCGATCACCGAAGCTTGATAGTGCTGCGAGTCCGGCCATTGGCTATGCGATCATGGCAATCATGACCGGAGTCATTCTGGCGATCAGTCTTTATCCGTCGAAGCGCTCGCACTCCGACCTTTGACGGCAGTCGACTGCTCCGTGGAATACAACCATCTCTGGGTCCCGCCTAACGGATTCACTCATCACGAGGCTCTCATGTTCCAATCAAAGTCTCAGTCTCGATCACGTCGTCCGATCACCGGACTCCTCCTTTTGAACGGCGCGCTGCTAGTTGCGCTTGGTGCCGTGACCTTCGGCCCAAAGGTCGTCGCGCAGACTCGGACTCGTGGCACCTACACCATGGTTTCCGGCACGATTAAAGGACAGATACAACCCGTTCTCTACGTCGTGGATGAGAGCGCGCTGGAGCTCGTCGCCGTTTCGTGGGACGACAACCGTAGACAGATGACTGGCATGGGATTCCGCAATCTTGCGGCCGACATCAACGACATTGCCCGCACCCGGAACTGAGTGAGAACCACATGCGCAACGCAACGATCTCTGCTTCCGCAATTCTTTGGGCTTCGGCGTTCGTCTTGGCCGCGCTCGTCATCGTCATGGCTGGACGCCTGCCCGAAAGTCCGGCGAGCGCTGGCATGGCGACAACCGGCACCGGGGGCTACACCCTCGTGACAGCGTCAGATGGATTGGGGCCAACAACTCAACCATTCGAGCTTCTCTTCGTCATCGACAACCAAACGCAGATGCTCTTCGTCTACACGATTGAGAATGCGGCGGACCGTCGCATGCTTCTCCGCGGTGGAGCCTCGCTGCCGAACCTCTTCCGCACCGGCCGCGGCGGCTAAGCAGCTCGTGGCCGACGAACGATTTGCGTTTGTTTCGCGTCGACCGGTCGATCCGGTCGGCGTCCAGCAGCGAGCAGAATCGTTCACCAAGCGGTCGATCAAGAAGCGAACGAAGGTTGAAGGCCTTCGCCTCGCGCTCTCCATGCTGGACCTCACGACGCTTGAGGGGAAAGACAGCGCCGAAAAAGTTCGGTCGATCTGCCGCAAGGCGATTCGACCGGCGAACTTTGCGACTGATCCGCCGCTCCCATCTGTGGCGGCGGTGTGCGTCTATCCCATGCTGGTGGAAGTTGCGAAAGACGCTTTGGCGGGAAGCTCGGTGAAGGTTGCCTCGGTTGCGACTGGATTTCCGAGCGGTCAGTTCCCGTTGCCGGTGCGGCTTGCCGACGTCCACTACGCGGTAACCGCAGGTGCCGACGAGATCGACATGGTGATCTCGCGCGGTCTGTTTCTTGCCGGGAGGTACTCCGAGGTGGCGCGAGAGATCCGCGCAATCAAGGAGGCGTGCGGTCCTGCACACCTCAAGATCATCCTCGAGACGGGTGAGCTGGAGACGCTCGACGCGATCCGCTTCGCCAGTGACCTCGCGATCGAAGCGGCGCTCGCGTCTCCCGCCAACGGCGAACGCTGCGACGATGGCGAAGTCTTCATCAAGACGTCGACTGGAAAGGTCACACCTGCCGCGACGATGCCTTCGACGCTGGTGATGTTGGAGGCAATCCGGGACGCTTGGCTGAGAACCGGCGTGAAGATTGGGATGAAACCCGCAGGTGGAATCAGGTCCGCAAAGTCTGCGCTGCACTACCTCGTGATGGTGCAAGAGACGCTCGGTCCCGAGTGGCTCACACCGAAGCTGTTTCGTTTTGGGGCATCGACTCTGGTCAACGACTTGCTGCGACAGACGCTCAAAGAGCTGCGCGGGTGCTACGTCGGAGGCGGCGATCTTTCGGAGGCTTAGCAGCCTGTCGCGGACTGCTGGTGACGCGCACGTCCTTGGGGAAAGCGGCAGGCATAGAGCGCACCGAGTCACACGAGACGCATTCGCACGCACCCCAACACAAACTCCCACGAACTCCATGCTGGCGAATCGGCACGGCAGGTCGCTCAGCGGAGCCATCGCAGAGGGCTTAGCGCACGTTTATCAGTCGAGTCGCACTCGCCCACAATTTCTGAACCGACGTTCTCCCATCTTTGCCGACCCGGGCACCCCCGATGGTCGAAGAGCTTGCCTCGCTCAGTCCGGCGGTCGCACTGAAGGATCATCCGGAAGTGTGCAATTGGTCGCAAGGAAGAACCAAATACGGCCGTTGACCGCGTATTCTGTGGAGCCAAAGCCAGTTTTGTCATTTCTTTCGCCGGTTTGTGGTCCGCAGTGTGGCTACGACGGTGTTCCAGTAGCGTCAGAATGAAATCGGAGGGGTTGCCGTTTTGAACGGCCCTGTCGGTCAATCTTTCCCGTCGGCTCCTAGCTCGTTCTCGCCGCGCTGGTGGCCCGTCGCGTACCCAGTTGCCATGACTGCGGCGCTCGGGTTTCGGCATCCCTATGGGCCGTCGTGGGTACAGGAGCCATGAGCGGCGCCCAAAGGCGGATGGAGCAATCGATCTTCGGCTACCGCGTCCTCAAGCACCTTGGGGACGGCGCAGCGAGCCGGGTCTATGCGGTGCGACATCCTAAAACCAAGCAGATCTGGGCGCTGAAACACGTCACCGTCACCGATCCCGAACGCGATCAACGCTTCCTCGATCAGGTGCTGCAGGAGTACGAGGTATCGAGCAAGCTCGACCACCCGACGATCCGAGGCGTGTACGAGCTCTGCAAGTCGCGAAGCGGCGTGTTCAAGGTGAACGGCCTCGGGCTGGTAATGGAGTTAGTCGACGCGACGCCGCTGTCTGAGCTCCCGCGACCACCGATGGCCGAGTGCGTCTCGATCTTCCTCGAGGTGACTAAAGCACTCCAGCACATGCATGACCGAGGCTTCGTTCATGCCGACATGAAGCCGCTGAACATTTTGATCAACGAAGACGGTACACCCAAGATCATTGATCTAGGCCAAGCGTGCAAGATTGGAACCGTGAAAAACCGCGTGCAGGGAACACCAGGATTCTTAGCGCCAGAGCAAGCAGCACGACACGAAATCACGCCTCAAACCGACGTGTTCAATCTCGGCGCAACCATGTGGTGGACCTTGCTCCGCCAGCATGCGCCCGTCGCGCGAAATGCCGATGGCGAGTCGCGTGGCGGACATCAATTGAGCGCGAAGGGTGAGCCGAAGCAGCCACGACAGTTGGATTCCTCGATCCCCGAGGAACTCAGTGTGTTGATCATGCGCTGCATCGAAGAGAAGCCGTACCAGCGCGTCAAGATAGCGTGGATTCTCAAGAAGCTCGAGGAGATCGGGCGAAGCCTCGTGCCGGTGAAGAAGGTCACGGCGCGCACTGCTGGGTGAAGCGCCCGCGATCTTCATGCGAGGCGCCTCGCCCGGTGTTGGAGTTCGGGGTTGGGATAGAGACGCTTCCTCGAAGCGATTGAATCTCGGTTGCCTATCGCCCATCGTCATGGGAACAGAGAAATATCACAGCGCGTGGTGGATACGCATCAACTGGCGGCATGAAAGAGTATCCAGAGGCGTCGTGAAGGAAGGAAAGCTAACATCGCACGCCGTCATAGTCTGCCGCAGGTGGCGCGCCGGTCGTGATCCTAGTGTGATCGTGGCGTGATGCTGGCAGCAGCGATCCTTGAGTGAAACGCGTACGGCACATCAATGGCGCGGTGGTTCTACGAGGTCGTGACGCGCACCGGTACAAATCGCAGGTTACATCGATGCGCTGCGCCATCGACGTGGGACTTTGAACGAAGATCTTCATCGGGGTGAGAGACGCGCCGGGCTTCAGACAGTGGAGCTCGCGACACGATCACCGCGCGGATAGTGGCGAAAGTCATTCGGGCTGCTAGAAGTCTCAAACGAGCGATGCGCGCTGGCGATGCGCGCTGGCGAGGCCCGCGTTTGCCGTACGCCGGTCAAACGAAGTGTCCTCGGCAGTCCATGCGCGACTCGTTGCGCCCGCAGAGCCGGCTCCGATCCGCAGGCATTCGCGCCGGGCACGCGCTCTGGTCGACCAGCGCCTTCGGTAGCGTCTTGCGCGGCGGACTGGTGTGCGGGAGACGGTTTCCGCGCGGGTTGGGGCGATCGAGCCATCCGCAAGGCGACACATGGATTCATGGCCCCCCTTTTGAGAATCCTGTCGGCCGAAGTGGCGTGGCGCCTAGTGTCCTGAGCCAGAGAAAGCCGTAAAAACATATCCGCTGTTGCGTTGTCCTCCATGTACCCTCACGGAGGATCTCGTATGGCCATGGGACGACCGAAAAAACCGCTGGTGCTCACCGAAGAGGAGCAGGAGAAGCTCGAGGCATAGGCGCGTCGGCCAGAGTCGGCGCAGCGTCTCGCCCTGCGCTCGCCCATCGTGCTCGCGTGCGCGAAGGGCATGGACGACTCGGAGGTCGCCGAGGACCTGAAGGTCCGCCAGTCGACCGTCGGCAAGTGGCGGGAAAGGTTCCGCGTCAGCCGCCTCGACGGCCTCGTCGACGAGCCTCGGCCCGGTGTGAATCGCACGATCACCGACAAGAAGGTCGAGGAGGTCATCGGCAGGACGTTCGAGAGCAAGCCCAAGGGGGCCACGCACTGGAGCACGCGATCGATGGCCGAGGCGGCGGGCCTCTCGTCGTCGTCGATCGGTCGGATTTGGCGAGCCTTTGGGCTCCAGCCGCACCGGGCCAGCACGTCCAAGCTCTCGACCGATCCGCTGTTCGTCGAGAAGGTGCGCGACATCGTCGGGCTGTACATGAATCCACCCGACCGGGCCGTGGTCCTGTGCGTCGACGAAAAGAGCCAAGTGCAGGCCCTCGATCGAACTCAGCCGCTGCTTCCGATGGGTCCCGGTCATCCTGAACGGCGCTCGCACGACTACGTCCGCCACGGCACGACGTCGCTGTTCGCGGCGCTCGACGTGAAGACGGGACAGGTGATCGGCCGTTGCCAGAAGCGGCATCGCCAGCAGGACCTCATGCGGTTTCTCGACGATGTCGACGAAGCGGTGCGCGAGACGCACGCATTCGACGTCGCGGTGCACCTGGCGATGGACAACTACGGAGCGCACAAGGCGCCGCAGGTGAAGCGTTGGCTGCAGAAGCATCCTCGCTACCACCTCCACTTCACGCCAACGAGCGCGTCGTGGCTGAACCTCGTGGAGCGGATCTTTTCGGGGCTGACGACGAAGCAGCTCTGCCGCGGCGCGCACCGCAGCGTGCTGGCGCTGCAGGCCGCGATCACGGAGTACCTCGACGCGCACAACGAGAACGCAAAGCCGTTCCACTGGACGACGACGGCGGACGCGATCTTTAGGAAGCTCGAGAAACTATGTTCGCGAATCTCTGGCTCAGAACGCTAGTGTAGTTAATCATATTTCCCGCAGCCTATATCTGCGTTGTGCGTATGACTTCCACACAGGGGGATGACGCCATGCGGATCGCCCCGGAAGTCACACTGACCGATGAGCAGCGCACGATCGTCGGACGCTGGCGCAGGCGCTTCGTCGAGAAGGGACTCGCAGGGATCGAGAAGGACGCGCCGCGCGGCGGCCGGCCCGCGACGAAGCGAAACGAGGCCGCCAGGTCCATCATCGAGTACACGACGCAGCGCAAGCCCGCAGATGCAACGCACTGGAGCACCAACACGCTGGCCAGAGAGCTCGGCGTGAGCCAGTCGATGGTGTCGCGGGTGTGG
>Ga0163146_10003658_pt1 | contig 19412 bp, 15 predicted proteins | sample OliLakLV19MP7G1_FD_148648 | JGI IMG/M metagenome (GOLD analysis project Ga0163146, IMG submission 148648) | Freshwater microbial mat bacterial communities from Lake Vanda, McMurdo Dry Valleys, Antarctica - Oligotrophic Lake LV.19.MP7.G1 | ecosystem: Environmental > Aquatic > Freshwater > Lake >...
GAGCCGGACAGTTTCTGGTACAGCAAGAAATAAATCCTCGGCGCTTATCCACTACTTAATATCATTACAATCAAGTGTTTACAGAGAACGATCGGACCCTCACAGGCTTCATCGGGGCGTTGACGGGGAGGCCCTTGAGAAGCTAAATTGCGTGGGCTGGCACCGTAAAAGCGCGGGAGTAGCTCAGTGGTAGAGTGCCACCTTGCCAAGGTGGACGTCGCGGGTTCGAATCCCGTCTCCCGCTCCAAATCGGCGCCTGGCCCCCTCCTCATCGGCCTCCCAAGGCCGCTTCTTCTTCTTCTAAAACCCGCGACTGAAACGGCGCTCCCTACCGGGCGTCGAATGCGCCCTTGTGGTGCCGGAGTTGCTCGTGGCCACTCAGCCCATCGATCGCCACGACGTCGAACCGAACCGGTAGCTCGCTGAGCCCGTGTTTCGCGGCGAACAGGCGGGCCGCAGCCACAACCTTCCGGATCTTGGAGGCGCTCACGAACTCGGCGGCGCCGCCATGGTCGGCCTTTTCCCGTCGCTTGACCTCGACGAAGACCGTGATCTTTCCGTCGCGGGCGACGATATCGACTTCTCCCACCCGAGCCTTGAAGTTTCGGGCCAGGATCGAGTACCCGAGTTTGGTCAGGTACAGAGCAGCGGCATTCTCGCCCAAAGCCCCGTGGCTCTGGGCCAGTCGGCCCGGCCCCCGCCTCAGGCGCGAACCCGTTTCCACCGCGTACCCTTGGCAGTATCTTCGATGACCACACCCCGTTCCTGCAGGGCCTTCCGGGCGGCATCAGCCCCCGCGAAGTCGCGCCGCTTCCGGGCGTCCTGACGGGCCTCGAAAAGGGCCTGCTCTTCGTCGGAGAGGCGATCCCCTTGGGGCGGGGCGAAGCAGGCGAAGACCTGGTCCATCCGCTTCAGAGCCTCCAGCAGGGCCAGCGCCCCGGCCGCATTCACGAGCCCCCGATCGGCAAGCGTGTTGCCTTCACTCACCAGCCCGTGAACCGCGGCCAGCGCCTCGGGCGCGTTGAGGTCATTGGCGAGCGCCTCCTCGAAAGACGAAAGCGCCGACGCCGACGCTGAAGTCGCCTCTGGGGAGGCGGGGACGTCGGCCTCTTCGGTGATCTCAAGCAGCCGATTCCACAAGGTATGGATCCGGGCCAGCGCCGTTTCGACTTGCGCGAGACCTTCCCAGGTGAAGTTGAAAGCCTTGCGATAGTGAGACTGGGCCAGCATGTAGCGGATCTGGTCCGACCGGAAACCCCTCGCGAGCAGGTCCGGGATGTTGTAGACGTTCCCTTTGCTCTTGGACATCGTCTCGTTCTCGACAAGCAGGTGGTCCACGTGCATCCAGTGTTTCGCGAAGAGTTTGCCCGTGCCGCATTCGCTCTGGGCGATCTCGTTCTCGTGGTGCGGGAAGATCAGGTCAATCCCGCCGCAGTGGATATCGAAAGTCTCGCCCAGATATTTCATGCTCATGGCCGAGCACTCGATGTGCCAACCGGGACGACCGCGACCAAAAGAAGCGTCCCACTGAGCCCACGCGGGCTCATCCCCTTTGAGCTTCCACAAGACGAAGTCGCGCGCGTCTTCCTTGTCGTACTTGTCGGTATCGACCCGCACGCCGGTCTTGATGCCGGATACATCGAGGCGAGAAAGGCCGCCATAGGACGGGAAAGATGCGATTCTGAAGTAGACGCTGCCATCGACGGTGTAGGTGTGGCCTCTTTCCATCAAGCGCTCGATCAGCGCCACCATCTCGGGTACGTGTTCGGTGGCCTTCGGCATCACCTCGGGGACTTCCATCCGGAGCGTGCCCAGATCCTCGAAATAGGCCTGGGTCGGGGCCTCGGTGAACTCCTTGATGTCGGTGTTCTTCGCGGAGGCGAGCTGAATGATGCGGTCGTCCACGTCGGTGATATTCATGACCTCGAAGACCGGCATTCCGAGGAACTTGAGGGTGCGCCGCAACACGTCGGTGGCCACGAAGGTACGGAAGTTGCCGATATGCGCGCGCGAATAGACGGTAGGTCCGCAGACATACATCTTGATCGGCTGACCTTCAGCCGGGACAATCGCTTCGAGTTTTCCGCTGAGTGTGTTGTGCAGTTTGAGTGACGTCATAGGGCTTTCAATATCACCACGGTCCGGTCATCGCTGAAGGGCCGTCCGGTGGCGAACTCGAACAGGGACTGCTCGAGCAGGCGGAGGATTTCGCCCGCTGGCTTCGAACATAGCGCCCGCACGCAGGCCACCACACCCTCGGGGCCAAACTCATCGTCGCAGGTCGACTGGGCCTCGCTCACCCCGTCCGAGTAAATGACCAGCACATCGTTTGGTTGCAGAGTGATCTCCCCCTGTTCGAAAGTGGTGTCGGGTAGGAGGCCGAGGACGGAGCCGCCGATCCTGAGTTCTATGGTCTCCTCGCCGCGCACGATCGCGGGGGGCAGATGGCCGGCGTTGACGTAAACCAGCCGCCGGGTCTTCGGATCCAGCTCACCGTAGAAGCAGGTCGCATAGCGGTGTGACTTGTTGGCGTTGCGAATCAGTTCGGAGATCCGCGCCAGCAGATCGACCGGAGGCAGACTGCCGGCGAGCGACCGGAAAGCCGCGTGGGCGAAGGCCATGATCAGACTCGCCGGGGTTCCTTTGCCGGAAACGTCCGCCAGAATCACCGCGAAACGCTCATCAGGGAGAGCAATGACATCGAAGAGGTCTCCCCCCACGCTGAAGCACGCCTCGCTCGAGGCCGCGACTTCAAAGTCGGGAATGGCCGGCAAAACCGCGGGCAGAAGGCTCTTCTGAATCTCTCGCGCCACCTGCAGCTCCGAGTCGGCGCGGGCTTTCTCGATCCGCATCTCCTGGGCGCGCGCGCCGGTGAGAGCGGCCAAAGCCTGACGCCCGACCGCGTGGACCAGATTCCTCTCACCCTCGCCAAACTCGCCCGAGAGACGGGGCGAGAAGAGAATGGCGCCCTTCTCCTCACCCGAGGTGAATCGAAAGATGAAGTCGAGCCGGAGAATCTTGAGCGCGGCCTCGGGCGCTTCGGTGGAGTTTCCTTCTCCCTCGACGGACGCCCACGGCACCCCTTCGAGGGAGAGGACATTCTTCACCCCGCGAGAGGCGAGAACCCGCACCTTCCCCTCGGGAGTTGCGCTCAGAAAAGCCGCGCGAAGAATGGTCAGGTGACCCATCAGCGAAGCGAGGGCAATCGAGGCCACGCGAGCGGGGTCGAAGTTTGTGGAGAATTCCCGGCCCAGTTCCACGAGGGTGCGAAGCTGGAACTCCGCGGCCGCCAGTTTCTCCTTGTCACTCAAGGGATTCTGGGGGAGACGTTTCACCAGGCGGCAGACGTTTTTCTCTCCCTCGCGAGCCCGCACCACCGAGTCGGCGATCCGCTGGATCAGCGTGAGGCCAAGGCCCCCTTTAAGGCCTTTCTTCGCGAGGTCCTTGACGTCGGCCACGGGGGGAAGGGGGCCCGGATTGAAGGCCTGGCCCTGGTCGCAGATCTCCGCGCACAGATAGTCGCCTTCAAGTGCGAGGGTGATGTCGACTTCCCCGTCGGAGCGGCCTGCGTAGGCATGTTCTATCGAGTTGGCCGCGCATTCCTCCACGGCCAGCGCCCACTGTTCGCTCTCAACCGCGCCGAACCGGTTCGATTGCGCCACCTCGCGCGCGCGTTCGTGGACGACCGCGAGGTACTTCGAGTCGCTCGGAACCGCGAGACGAAGCAGTACCGAGGCGGAAGGCTTCACGCCTTGCCCGGGAAACTCGAGATGGCTTCCGCTTCGGTCTTGAAGATCTTGAACAGGTGGGGCAGACCCACCATCTCGAAGATGGCGGCGACCGATTCCGACAACTCGCAGATGCGAAGGTCCCCGCCGTTCTCACGGATTTCCTCGATGGTGCCCACGAGGGCCCCGAGACCGGCACTCGCCACGTAGGCCAGGGCCTTCGCGTTGATGACCACGTCATAGCGGCCGCGATCCAGCAACGCGCGAAGGGCGGTGTCGAAGGTTTCGACGGTGTGAGCGTTGATGAAGCCGATGGGAACGAGGACGGCGATCTGGTCGCCATCGCGGGTTTCAACGATGAGTTCCTGTTTCAATTGGGTGGGCTTTCCTGCGGCGTTTCGAGCGGAGGCCTAAGGCTATCCCGACTGGGCCGACACTGACCAGAGCCGAGCCGCCTCCACGTCTTTGGCAAGCTGAGTCTTCAGTTCCTGAACCGAGTCAAAACGCCGCTCTTCGCGCAGGCGAACATGGAATATCAGACGCACCGTGCGGCCATAGAGGTCTCCGTCGAAATCCGGAAGATGGGCCTCGAGGCGCGCCACTTCTCCCCCGAAGGTAGGGCGAACGCCGAGGTTCACCGCGGCCCGCCGCGAGACGGATTCACCCTCGATGAACGCATCAGCCACGTACACCCCGCGCGGCAGGGCCGACACCCCGTTGAGGTCGATGTTCGCGGTCGGGAAACCGAGGGTTCGCCCCCGGTGATCGCCATGCACCACTTCTCCTTCGATCTCGTAGTCGCGCCCCAGGTACCGCCGAACCTCGACAAGATCGCCACGAAGCAGGGCCTCCCGGATCCTCGACGAACTGATCCGCTCCCCCGAGTCCATCATTGTGGGCACCTCGATGGTCTCGAAACGGCCCTGGCCCAGGTGGCTCAGGGTATCGACATCGCCGGAGCGCCCGACGCCGAAACGAAAGCCCTGTCCGACCACCACGCAGGCCGCGCCGACTCCGTCCACCAGCACCTGGTCGACGAACTGAGCGGGGGTGAGCGAGGCGAGGGCCCGGTCGAAACTCAGATGAACAAGGTCCTCGATCCCAATCTCGCGCAGACGTCGCTTCCTCGAGGCCAGGGTCTGCACTCGCGGTGGGGCACCGTGGGGTGAGACGACGGCCGCAGGATGCGGGTCGAAAGTGAGAGCCGCGGGCGACAAAAAAAGACGCCGACCGGCCGTGACACAGGCTTGAAGCAGGTTCGCATGGCCCAGGTGCACACCGTCGAAATTGCCGATCGCCACCGCGCGGCGTCGATCGTCGGTGGGTCGCTCGACGAGCCGCTCGACGCGTATCTCCAACCGGCTCTTACTTCGACGAGCGTGTGGGAGCAGGGCTCGGCGCAGAGTCTGCGGCCTCAACCGGGAGTGGCGCCTGCACCCGCGGGGGAGCCAGGGCGCGGACGATTTGCACCACCCCATCCGGTCCGGCCGCCTCGATCGTATATCCCGTGGCGGTCGCGTTGATCTGGAGTCCCTCGACGGACGCTCGGGTCGCGAGGCCCTCCGACACCACTTCATCCATAGACGAAGGCAGACGACCGTAGGCGAGGCGAAAACCACGGACTCGGGCTTCGGCTATTTCCATACGCTCCAGAAGGCGTGCGGTTTTGGCCGCGTTGATGGCGGGCCGCAGAAGGGAAGGCAGCCCGAAGATCCCGAAGGGGGAAGTCAGATTCTGATACACCCCAAAGAGCGCGGCGAGAATCGCGAGGGCCATGAAGGCCATTCCCATCTTGTCGGAGCCCGCGCCCTTTTTGTCACGGCTGACCGAGCCCTTGACCTCGGTGAGGGCCACGAGATCCCGGTCCATAAGATCCAGGAGGGTTCGGCAGACCGCGAAGTCGTGGAGCGGAGTCGCCTCGACGATCTGCTGGCAGGTCTTGCGACCATCCACGGCATTGAAGACCAGCAGCTCGTCGCCCGACAGGGCGAGCTTGGAACTTCCGCTCATGGTGCCAAGGCCCGAGAGGAGGCCGTCGAGGCCGTCGTCCTCCACCGGCTTAGACTGGATCTGGCTGGTGTCGACGACGCGTCTAAAAACCGCGGCCATCGTGGGAATCCGGCGTTCGATGATCGGCCATTCGTCGACCATCCGAATGCCTTCCATCAAGACGAAGTCGGCGCCCAGGGACACCGCACCGGTCCGTTCGTAATCGACGGTGTTCTGGCTTTCGAAATTGTAGGCGCCTTCGCGCCAGCGAAAGAGCCGGAAGACAACCTGGAAAAGCTGGGCCTCCACAGCTTTACGCAGGGTTTCTTCGGAAGCCATGCCCTCGGACAGCAGAACATGCCCAAGACGCTGCATGGTCTGCTTCTGAAGGGCCAGAGCGTCGTTCAGCTGCTCTTGAGTGATGGCGCCTTGAGTGACGAGGGCGTTGCCGATGCGGTCGGAGGGTCGGGACAGCGAGGATTCGGCAGCCACGATGTTGCCGCCCTCGAAGATCACCTGGACGGTTTCCCCCTCGGTGTTCAGATGAAGGATTCCGGTTTTTCGCTGAAGGCCGATCAGCTGAACGATGTCGGGGAGGCCAAAGTCCTTGAGCGTTCCTGCAAGGGCCATGGTCTATGCCTCCTGATCCGCGCCCGCGCGGGTGCGGCGGGGTGGTGGCGCCACCACAGGGGCCCTGGGCTCGACCGCCTGGGCCAGAACGTAGGTCACCACGGCGAGGCCGGCGAAGACCATTTTGAGGGTTGTCCCAATAGGCTGGGCGGCGAGGATCAGTGGGGCCAGAAAGTGGATGGCGATTGCCGCGCCGGCGCAACCGGCCCAGGCGAGAAGAACGGGAAGGCCGAAGTTGAAATGACCGACCGCAAGATGGCCCGACCCGGGAGCAGCCAGAGAAGCCAGCCGGTGGAACAAGGCCTTTCGCGTCACGTAGGCCGAGATTTCCGCATTCTTAGCGGAACGTGCGGCCGGCGGAATCCCGCGCTTCACCACGAAGAGATGGTGACACTGGGAACAGACATCCTGGGATGTGGATCGGGTCTGGCAGAGCCAGCAGAAAGTTGTACCGCACTTGGGACACTGCTTGCTGAAACTCTGCGCGCCGCGGAAGCGGACTACGGCTGGAATCAGGAGAAGAAGCACTCAACCGGCCGAAGGCGTTCTCGGTGGTGAACCGAGCCTCGGGCAAGGCACCCGCGACGATACGCATGGGATCCGGGACGATGTCCGGAGGGGCCTGCAGCATCGAACCGTTGCGATCAAACGAGTACAGACGGTCATAGCGGGCGAGCAGGGCCGCATCGAGGGCGTCCCCCTTGGCGCGCGTCGCCTTCGCCGGATCGAACTGAAGGCTGTTGGCCTCGACGAGAGAGAGGTTGTAGAGGGCGGTTGCTTTGTCTCGCAGAGCACTCGCGGACTCGCTGGCCCGCGTGAAACCGGGGCGGGCACCGTCGTAGTTGCTGCTGTTCGTCTCAATCGCCTTGTTGAATTCGAGGACCGCCGCGTTGTGGTCGAAGCGGGGATCCGCACTCGCTCTCGGCTGAAGAGCCGCAGCCGCCTCGTCAAACCGGCCGCCTCGTCTCGACAGATTAGCGGAGAGAAGCGACCACTCGGCATCGCTTGGGTCTTTGGCCAGACGCTCGGCCACCAAGGCCTCGGCGTCGACCGAAGTGCCGCCATCCGCCAGCAGGTACAGGGTCCGGGCGTCGCGCGCGGCCTCTATCGCACGCTGGTGCTCGATCAAGGGAAGGGCCAGGCCGGACAGTCCCAGACCAACGATGAGGACCAGGGAGACGATCCGTTCCGGACGGCTTGCGAAGATAAAGAAAAGAGTCGCCCACCAGAACGGCAGGTAGCCCCAGCCCATGAATCCTGCGAGAGGGAGCGCCAAAAACAGCACCGACATGAATAGAGCGAGGGACTTAAGGGCACCGGGCAGGCCTTCGGTGACGTCGTGACTGAAAACCGCGGCGTAGCGGAGCAGCAACGCGAACGAGAAGCCGGCGGCGAAGAGCGCGCCGGTGATCAGCAGCCCGAGGAGAAGCATCGACCGCAGACGCCCCCGCTCGAAGGGATTGGCCCACGACTGACTGAGCGCACGCCAGCCCGCACCCATCTTCCCTTCCACCGTGGCCTTCCGTACCTGGTAGGCCGACGAATCCGGGGCAAAGGTGATGGCGGCATCGAGCCCGTCGATGGCATCCGCGGCGGTTCCTTCGGCGGCTCGTGTTTCGGCCCGGCCGGATAGCGCCCCCGCCACGTCGTCGATTGAGAACAGGTTTCGTTCGGCACGGCGCCGCTGAAGATTCAGCAGCGCCTTGGCCGCTGACTCCTTGTCCTGCAGCTTCGTGGCATCGAGCCACGCCTTGAGGTCCGGACCGAAATCGTCGGTCGGGGTTGAGGGGCCGGAAGGCGTAGGCGCGGGCGTAGGAACGGCCCCTGGTGCGGAAGGAGCCGGGGCCTGGGCCAACATAGCCGCGGCCAGGGCGGAAGCGAGCAGACCAGCGATCAAGAGGTGGCCCCCCGGGAAGCCCCGACGAAAGCGAGGCGGAGGTCGAAAAGGACCGCCTCGATGATCTTGGACTCTTCGGCGGTTCGTCTTCCTTCCGTCTTCTCGCGCAGCATCTCAATGGCGCTGATCACCTGGCGCGCCGCGCCGAGGTTTCTCTCCTCGCCGCCGATCAGGTCAGCGGCCTGAGTCGCAAGCGAAATGATGAAAGCAGCGAAGGTGACGGGTGGCGCGTCGCCCGACGGGGCCGCGGAAGATGCCTCCGATGCGGCCGCTGGCGGCGGCACCGAAACCGTAGGCGATTCGGCCGCAGCCTCGGTCTTCAATTCGCCTTCCGCCGTGAAATGGCGCCGGTCGGTCACTTTCAGATGGGGTTCGTCCTGCTCCATACGTTGACCGGGATCGTACACCACCGCCGAGGCTTCGTGAAGAGTCGAAGCACGTCGCGGGTTTCTGCGGAGAACCTTCGGGTCCAGGGAGGGGTCCCTAAAAGGCGAACATGCCCTGGCAGGTCCGGAATGGACTAAAGTCCCCGCTGCGTCCTTGGACGGAGCGTTGCGGTTGGGCAGCGCGACCCGGGGAGCGTCCAGGAATCCAAAAGACCGCCTCCTCCAAATGGACGAAAAGACCGATATCCGGATCATGGTGCTCGATGACGAGCTCCTGATGCTCAAGCTCCACGCCCAGATGCTGGCCCACATGGGTTTCTCATCCGTGAGTACGTGTCAGAGCGGTTACGACGCCCTCGCCACGATGAACACGGCCGCCGGGCCGCCCGACTTGATCCTGCTGGACCTCAGCATGCCCGCGATGGACGGCGTCGAATTCATCCGCCGTCTCGTCGACCGCCAGTTCACCGGCCGGTTGGTTCTGGTCAGCGGCGAAGATGAGCGAGTCTTGCGCACGGTTGAGAAGCTCGCGGGGGCCCACCACATCCGGGTGCTGGGGCATCTCAGCAAGCCGGTTCAGGCCGACAAACTCGCCGCGCTGCTTCGGCGATGGCGCCCCGCCTCCAGCACCTTCGAGATTCAGTGGAAGCGCATGTATTCGGCCGAGGCGGTCCGTGAAGCCGTGAAGGAAAATCAGCTGATCGTCCACTACGAACCACAAGTGGCGATCCGCACCGGAGAGGTGATGGGGGTTGAGGCTCTGGTGCGCTGGCGCCACCCCAAGGATGGTCTGGTGTTCCCGCAGCAGTTCGTGAGTGTTGCGGAGGACACGGGCCTCATCCATCCCCTCACCCGCTTCGTGTTTTCGAGCGCGGTCGCCCAGGCCGCGGTCTGGCGAAAAGCGGGACTGCCCCTCAAGATGGCGGTTAATGTCTCCATCGACGCGCTCGCCTCCCTCGACTTCGCGGACTTCGCCGCCGCCCAGGCCGCCGCGGCCCAGGTTGCACCCAGGGACATCGTCATCGAAGTCACGGAGAGCCGCCTGATGCAGGACCTGCGCGCTCCCCTCGAGGTTCTGACGCGGTTGCATCTGATGAGATTCCAGCTGTCGATTGACGACTTCGGAACGGGCTATTCATCACTGGCCCAGCTTCAGGACATCCCGTTCAGCGAGCTCAAGATCGATCGATCCTTTGTGCACCGCGGGGCGGCCGACCAGACGGTGCGCACGATGTACAGCACCTGTCTCGGACTCGCCCGCCAGCTCAAAATGAGCACCGTGGCCGAGGGCGTCGAGGACAAGCAGGACTGGGAGTTCGTCCGTCAAAGCGATTGCGAAGCGGCGCAGGGCTACTTTGTCGGGCGCGCGATGCCCCCGGAATCCGTGATGGGATGGGCGGCCAGGTGGCGCGCCCGTATCGGTCAGGGCTTCCCTGAAGCCGACTGATCCTCGGTCAGGACACTATCCAGCCGCGCCACGAAAAGATCCGCATCGTCCAGGGTCAACACCAGAGGCGGGCGGAGCTTGATGACGTTCTCGTGGGGCCCGTCCGTGCCGGTGAGAATCCGGAAGTCGCGCAGCCGGTTCACGACATACTTCGCTTCCCGCCCCGCCGGTAGGCGGGTGACACGATCGCGAACGAGTTCGACCCCGAGGAAGAGGCCGGATCCGCGCACATCGCCAATGATCGCGTGCCGGGCCATGAGCTCATCGAGCCGTGAACGAAGGTGTGCGCCGACGTCCAGAGCTCGCTTTTGCAGACCTTCGTCACGCAGGACATCCAGCACGGCCAGCCCCGAAGCACAGGCCACCGGGTTTCCTCCGAAGGTGCTGAAGAACTCCATGCCGTTGTCGAACGAGCGGGCGATCGCAGGTGTTGTGATCACGGCGCCGAGAGGAAAACCGTTGCCCATCGGCTTGCCGAGAACCACGATGTCCGGCACCACGTCCTGCGTTTCGAAGCCCCAGAAATGAGTGCCCAGCCGGCCAAAGCCCACCTGAACCTCGTCGGCGATACACACTCCCCCCGCGGCGCGCACGTGGCGGTAGGCTTCCGCCAGGTATCCGGAAGGCGGCACGATCTGACCGCCCACACTCGGCCAGGTCTCCGCGATGAAGGCGGCAGGGGGGCGACCCTGGATCAGAAGACGCCCGACCACATCCCCCACGGCCCGCCCGAATTTGACGCCGGCGTCAGGGTCGTCCCGGCGGTAAAGGCCACGATAGTCATCCGGAAGGGGAGCAATGTGAACGAAGTCCCTGCGGCCTGAACCCCCGGCGCCCTCGAATTTGTAGGGACTAATGTCAATGAGCGAAGCGGTGTGGCCGTGGTAGGCGTTTTCGAGGACCACAACGTCGGGGCGCTTCGTGTGGGTGCGCGAAATCCGCAGGGCCAGATCGTTCGCCTCGGACCCCGAGTTCACGAAGAAGCAGACTCGAAGGGGCTCGGGGAGAAGTGCGGTCAGACGCTCGGCGTAGCGCAGAGGAAGGTCGTGCAGATACCGGGTATTCGTGTTGAGCAGACCGATCTGGGCCTGCACCGCCTTCACCACGGTGGGATGGGTGTGGCCGACGAGGGGCACGTTGTTGTACATGTCGAGGAAGGCCCGGCCCGTCTCGTCGTAGAGAAACGCCCCCCATCCGCGAACGATCTTCAGCGGACGGTCGTAAGACACTCGAACGTTGGGTCCGAGCAAGGCTCGTCGCTTATCGCGGGTTCTTAAGGCTGAGTCGGGAGGTGGGCCGAAGCGTTCGGACGGGATGCCCAGGATGAGGTTCGGGTCGGGCGATAGCTCGGTCCAGAAGCTCCGTTCCGAGGCGCGGCAAACGCCCGGGAAGTCCCGCCCTAGTTCCAGCAGGTCCAGGAGAATCTGGAAGTGGAGGTGCGGAGACCAGTCTCCGTTCGCGGGTGGCACGCCCACCCGCGCGATCTCCTCTCCCGCGGCGACCGCCTGTCCCTCGCGAATGCCGGTCAGCGTGTCCACGGAGAGGTGGCCGTAGAGGGTGAAGAAGGGTCGCCCTGCGTCGGTCGCGTGCTCCAGAACAATCATCGGCCCATAATCCTGAGGTGCCTCGTTGTTGGCGAGAATGTGGACGCTGCCCGGAAGTGGGGCACGCACGCGCGACCCCGGCTCCACAAACAGGTCCACGCCCAGGTGGATCGTGCGCCGTTCGTCCGTGGGGGCCTGGCCGGGGCCGAACAGCGGCGAGACGTACAGGAGGCGCGCCTCGTCGTAGCGGCCCACACCGACCCTCACTCCCGCCCGGCGCATTTCGCCGAAGAGCGTCTCCGTCAGCGTGGAGGTTTCGGTGGCGCGAGGATCGGCTCCAAGCAGTGGACTCGCCACACTGAGGTCGAACACAATTGTGGGCGTGGTGCGAAGGTCCTGATCAAGGACCGGAGCCATGTCGTCTCGATTCCGCTCGATCCATGAGGTCACTTCCGCGGCCCCACCAACCGCAGGTCGACCGCACGCATGACGCAGGCGCGCTTCGGCCACCGCGGGCGAGATCTCGAGCAATCTTTCGAGCGCCGCCCAGGCCGGAGCCTCGCTGATCGTCACGTACGGATCGTCCGGCCGGGCCGAGGCCATGATCGCCGAGTTGGTCACGCTGACCGACAAGCGGGCGAGGATCAGCGGGAACAGGGCCGCGATCTCAATCTCCTCAAGGGGGTTGCCTTCGTGGTAACCCCTAACCAGGGTGGCCGCCACGGCCAGCGGCTCGTCGGCTCCCAACAGGGCATAAGCGGCTCCCACCGCCGCCTCGGCCGCCACCAGCCCTCGATGCATGTCGCCGAAGTCGATGACGCTCGCGATCTTGCGCGGTGCCTCGGTGACAGGATCCACGATCACGTTGTAGTCGTTGGCATCCGAGTGAATGACCGCGCGGCGAAGATTCGAAAGGACCGGGCGGACCTTGGACTTGAAGATGGCCATCGCACGTTCCACCAGCGCCCGTCGGGCCGGGTCCGCGATGTTCGAGAGGGCGCTAGAGGTCCAGTCGGCGCGGGAGAGATCCCACTTGAAATCCCGCTCGGCCGCGGGGTGAGTGAAATCGCGCAGACCGACATCCAAGGCGGCCAGAAACCGCCCCAGGCTGTCGAACATCTCGTCGGTCTTCGGGCGAACTTCTGCGAGCGGCGTCCCCTCAATGAAGCTGAGCATGAAGCCGCAACGAGACGGTCCCCCATCGGTCGGGGTCCAGGACACGAGCGACTCGCCCGAACGCGAGGTTCGGACCTGGGGGAGCCGAAGTTCGGGAGCGCTTCGGGCCAGATGCAGGAGGGCCGCGCACTGCATTTCAACCAGACCACGTTCGCGCCCCGGGTGCATCACTTTCAGCACGAAGCTTGCACCCGAGGCCGAGATGATCAGGAAATTCTGGTCGTACTCCCCCGGCAAGGCCTCGGCTCGCACGTCGTGAGCCGCACCGAGGTCGTACCACTCGCAGGCGCGACGGACGACCTCCTCCAGGAAAACGGGCGGGCCGGGTTCGGCCAGGGTTCTCTCGAAAGTCACAAGCAGAGCCTAATCGCGGCCCGACCATTTTCACGTCGAGATACTTGAGGGCGAACGGGCGATATCATCGCCGCAGGAGCCCCGAATGAAACAGATGTTCGCCGCCTTGGTCGTCCTGAGTCTTGCCGCCCAAAGCTTCGCCCAGAAGGCGATCGTGGTGGTGCGGCACGCCGAAAAGGTGGATGAGTCGGCGGATCCCGCTCTTTCGGCGACGGGCATCGCACGCGCCGCCGCCCTCGAGAGACTTCTCAAAAGCCTGGACATCAAGGCGGTTTACGTGACCCAGTACCAGCGCACCTGGCTGACCGCGGACGACGTCATGAAAGCGCGCGGTCTCCAGCCGATTCAGGTCTCCGCGGACGAAACCCCTACTCTCGCCGAGCGGATGAAGAAAGAGCACCCGGATGACGTCGTTCTCACCGTCGGTCATTCGAACTCGGTGCCGCGACTCCTCAAGATTCTCGGCGTTTTGGACAAGATCGAGATCGCGCACGAGGAGTACGACAATCTCTTCATCGTCGTGCCGAAGGCCTCCGGTCCTCCGACCCTCCTGCGGCTGCGCTTCTGATTCCGGCCGGTTCGGCCCCCTGCTCCTATCCGACGAGAACCACGGCCACCACGCCGGACGCGAGCAGCAGGACCGAAAGAGGCAGCATTCGCATCCGCAGTTCCTTTGACCCGACCGACATCGCCACGCCGGCTTTCGTCACGGTGTTCGCGATCGCCGCGATCAGGATCGTGCGGGCGGCCACCCCGATCATGTCGCCCTGCTGACCTGCGAGATTCGCCATCGATAGGGCGATCGCATCCACGTCGGTGAGACCCGCCACCGCACCCGCGAGGTAGAGGCCGGTGGCGCCCAGGTAGACCTGCGCGGCTTTGGCCGCGATAGTGACGATGCCGAACAGCAGGCCGAACTTCACCGCCTCGCCGAGTTCGAACGGATTGCTTCCGGACCGGACGCTCCCCTTCTCGCCGTCCTCGCGACGAGTGAAGAGGAAGGCGCAGATCAGCAGACTCACCGCACCCATGATCGAGACGCCAAGGGCGAGGCGCCGGCCCAGGTCGGCATTGATCACCGTGACCACGACGAGCACGCGGAAGAACATGATCGTCCAGGCAATGAGGATCCCTAGCGCGAAGGCCGACGAGCGTTGGGGCTCGTGGCGGGAGCGCTGGGAGAAGCCAAGGGTCACGGCCGTGCTCGACACCAGGCCGCCCAGAACACCCGTGAGCGGAATGCCGTGCTCCTGGCCGAGCACCTTGACGAGCACATAGCTCGCGAAGTTGAGGCCGGAGATGAGAACCACCATCAGCCAGATCTTGTAGGGGTTCAGAACGTTCATCGGTTCCGGCCCGTAGGCTTGATTGGGCAGCAGGGGCAGGACGATGACGGTGATGATCGAAAACTTGAGCACGGCCTCGACGTCTCCAGCTTCGATGTGGCGCGCCGTCTCGACGGACCAAGTTTTGATCGACAGCAGCAGCAGCGTGCAAACCGCGATTGCGGTGGCGAGCGCCGATTCTCCGGCCACGCACAACGAGCCGAGCACGAACACGACGAGTGCTGAAACTTCCGTGGTCGCACCCACGTCGCCCTCTCGCGCGGTGAGGACGTAGGAGGCGAGGGCAATCGAGGCGATCGCCAGGAAGGCGATCGGCAGAACGAAGACCAGCTGCAAGTGGAGTTGCAGGTGGGTGGCGGTGGCACCGAGCAGGGAGATCAGAGCAAAGGTGCGAGCCCCCGCGAAGCTCTCCTGATTGGGCCCCTGGGTTCTCTGTCGCTCGAACCCCAGGAGCAAACCGAGGCCCATCGCGGTTCCAAAGCTCGTGGCGAGCTCGATGGGCGTCACGAAGGAATTGTAACCCCCGGCGTCAAGGGCACCGGACTCTTAAGACGTTTCATGGCACGGTCCAGGCTACCGAGTCCGAGCCTCCCAAACCTGAACCTCGATCCGTCGGCGGGCCTGATCAGTCTGGGTGAGCATTTGAGCGGGGCTTCGTGGAGATCCCTCGGGCACGGACCTGCGTCCGACCCTCGGGATGACTCGGCTCTAGTCTACGGAAAGCGCCGAGTCAATTCGCCACTTGCGGTTGGAAGGTGATCGGGACTATAGGTTTGTCGATGGCTTCGCGCGGGCCGATGGTGATCTGGAGTGCGTCCTCGATCGATCCCACCAGGTGGAACTTGAGGTCTTTCCGAACGTTCTCGGGCAACTCTTCCTTGACCTGCTTCTCGTTTCGCTTTGGCAGGAGGATCTCCTTCATGCCGAGGCGATGCGCGGCCAGGACCTTCTCTTTGATGCCACCCACCGGAAGGATGCGGCCGGAAAGCGTGATCTCGCCGGTCATGGCCAAACCGCGCTTCACCGGACGACCGAGCAGCAGCGACACGATAGCGGTCACCAGCGTGATGCCGGCGGACGGACCATCCTTGGGAATGGCGCCTTCCGGCACGTGCAGATGGATGTCGACTCGCTCGAAGAACGAGTCTTCGATTCCGAGACGCCGGGCGTTCGATCGGACCCACGACAGCGCCGCGGTGGCGCTCTCCTTCATGACGTCACCGAGCTGGCCCGTGATAGTGAGGCCCTTTTCGCCCCACATCTGCGAGGCCTCGATGAAGAGGACATCGCCACCCGACGGCGTCCATGACAGACCCAGGGCGACGCCCGGAATAAGCGCCCGCTCCTCGATCTCGCCCTTCTCGAAGAAGGGCGCGCCCAGGAACTCCTCAACCTTCTCGGGGGTGATCGCGATGATCTCGGTCGTGCCTTCCGCGCGCTTTCGCGCCACCTTGCGAATGATGCTCGCGGTCTCGCGCTCGACGTTGCGCAGACCCGCTTCCCGCGTGTACTCGCGGATGAGCTTGGTGATGGAATCGTCTCCGAAGGCGATCTGTTCCGCAGTCAAACCGTGGTTCTCGAGCTGTTTCGGGATGATGTGGCGTCGTACGATCTGGTGCTTCTCCTCCTCTGTGTAACCGGCGAGGCGGATGACTTCCATGCGGTCGCGCAAAGCCGGCGGGATGGTGTCCAGCACGTTGGCGGTGGTGATGAAGACGATCTCCGAAAGGTCGAACGCGACGTCAAGGTAGTGATCCTTGAAGCTGTTGTTCTGCTCGGGGTCCAGCACCTCGAGCAATGCCGCCGCGGGGTCGCCGCGGAAGTCGTGCCCGAGCTTGTCGACTTCATCGAGCATGAACACAGGGTTCTTGCTCTCACAGCGGCGGAGCCCCTGGATGATCTGCCCGGGGAGCGCTCCTATATAGGTGCGGCGATGACCACGGATCTCGGCCTCGTCGCGCATTCCGCCGAAAGACAGCCGGTGGAACTTGCGTCCCATCGCGGCCGCTATCGACTTGCCGAGCGAGGTTTTGCCGACACCGGGAGGGCCAACAAAGCAGAGGATGGGGCCCTTAACGTCGGGCTTCATCTTCTTGACCGCGAGGTACTCGAGGATGCGGTCCTTGATCTTTTCGAGGCCGTAGTGATCGGCGTCCAGGACATCCTTCGCCTTCTGGATGTCCAGTTCGACGTCGGTGCGCTTGTTCCAGGGCAGGCTCACCAGCCAGTCGATGTACGTCCTCGTGACCGTGTACTCGGCCGCGGCCTGAGGCATGCGGGTGAGGCGATCGAGTTCGCGAAGCGCTTCCTTCTTCGCTTCCTCGGTCATCTCGGCCTTCTCGATCTTCTCGCGCAGCTCGGAGATCTCGCGCTGCTGATCGTCACCGTCGCCCAGCTCTTTCTGGATGGCCTTCATCTGCTCGCGCAGGTAGTACTCGCGCTGATTCTTCTGAAGTTCCGTCTTCACCTGGTTCTGGATCTTCGAACCGACTTCGAGAACCTCGAGGTCTTTCGCGAGCAGACGATTCACCCGCTCGAGACGTTCGTGGACGGAGAGGACTTCAAGCAGTTCTTGCCGCTGAGCGCTGGTGAGCGAAGGCAACGACGATGCGATGAAGTCGGCGAGGTGGCTCGGGTTCGTGGTCCGGGCCGCCATGTTTTTCAGTTCATCGGGCAGGTTCGGAGTGAGGTCGACGGCTTTTTGGAACATCGACAGCGCGGCCTGCGAGAGAGCCTTCACCTCGATCTGCTTGTCGGCCGAGTCGGTGTCTTTCAGCAGCTCGATCCGCGCCTTGATGTACGGCCGATACTGCGTGATCTCGAGGACCTTAAAACGGCCCACGCCCTGGACCACGAGGCGCAGCGTGCCGTCGGGGAACTTGAACATCTTATGGATGTGGGTCAGGGTGCCGATGGTGAAGAGGTCGGCCTCAACCGGATCGTCGACTGCGGCTTCTTTCTGGGTCAGCACGCCGATGGTGCGCTGCTGGCGCACCGCGTCGTTGACCAGGGTGACCGACGCGTCGCGCGCGACCGCGAGCGGCAGCACCGCCTCTGGAAAGAGAACGGTGTCGCGGAGCGGAAGGATCGCGATCTCGGACGGGAGGTCCGACAGGGACGACTGAGAGAAGCCTCCGGATTCGAAGTCGGGCGGCTGGTTTTCGATGGGGTCGGACACTTGCGGATCTCCCTTCTTAGAGGGCGGCCACCAGGGCTGCCCCTACGGTTGGCGGCATCGGGGCCGCCCCTACAGAGCGACCACCGAGGCCGTCCTTACGTCACGACTAGGGTTGACCATCATGGCCATCCCTACACTACGGGTGGGCGGCCACGGGGGCCGCCCCTACCATCAGCGGTCGAGGCGCAGACCCATAACGATGACGGTTTCGCCACGACGGACTCGCAATCGCGCGACCTTGGCGGAGGCCGCCTTCCGAACTGCGGCGTTGAACTCTTTGACCGTCGACACTTCTTCGCCCGAGACCATGAGGATCAGGTCCCGGCGAGCGAGACCGGCAAGTTCTGCCGCCCCCCCCGCTTCCACCGAGCGCACGACCACGCCACGGACGCTGTCGTCCAACTCCATGCGCTCGCGCAAGGTGGGGGAAAGAGTCTGAAGCTCGACCCCCAGATTGGTGACCGCCTTCTCTTCTGACTCCGCCGCGGCGTCCTCATTGGAGGCGACTTGAGCGTCGCCCTCCGGGAAGGTACCAAGCGTGATCCGCGCGGACTTCTCGGCACCAGCGCGGATCAGCTTCAGCGTAACCGTCGTCCCGGGAGACAGGCTTGCGATGTAGCTGGTCAAGGATGAATTGTCGGTGACGAGGCGGCCATCAACTTCATAGATGTAATCCTCAAGCTGGATTCCGGCCTTGTCGGCGGGGCTTCCCTTGGTGACATCGCCCACGATGACGCCCTGGGCGGTGGGCCGGCCGAAGGTGAGGGCCAGATCCTCCGACGCACTCTGGATAGAAACTCCCAGCCAGCCGCGAATGACCTTTCCCTTCGACTTGAGCTGGGGAAGGATGGCCTTGACCGTATTGATCGGGACCGAGAACCCGACGCCGGCGCTCTGCGCGAGGCCCTGAGTGATGATCAGCGTGTTCATGCCGATCACCTGGCCGCGAGTGTTGAGCAGCGGACCGCCCGAATTGCCGGGATTGATCGCGGCGTCGGTCTGAATCATGTCCACACCCGTTCCCGGCTGACCGAGGGGAAGGTTTCGGCCCGAGCCCTTGCCGGACACAACACCTACGCTGAGGCTGTTGCCAAAACCGAACGGGCTGCCGATCGCCATCACCCACTCCCCCACTTCGGCGGCTTCAGAGTCGCCGAGTTCGAGGACCGTGAGGGGCTCTTTGGGCTCGATCTTGATGACTGCGACGTCCGTGCGAGCGTCCTTGCCCAGGACCTTGGCGTCATATCGCTTTCCCGAGACCAGGGTGACGCTGATCTGATCGGCTTCGTCGACCACGTGGCGGTTCGTGAGAATGGTGCCGTCGGCGTCAATCACGAAGCCAGAGCCACCGGAGCGCTGGTTGGGCTGGTTCGGCCCGAGGGGATCCTCGTCCTGGAAGAAGGGGAACGGAAGCTGACGGCTCCCGCGGCCCTGAGTTCTCGGCTTGCTGGAGACGGTGATGTTCACGACTGCGGCGTTTTTGGACTTGACGATGTTGCGGAAGGTGTCAAGAGTGAGGGGAGCGCCGGGGGCCGGTGTGGCCATGGGAGCCGCTTCGAGCGCTCGCGCTTCGGCGGTCTGCGGACGCCGGACCTGGGACTGGAAGAACGCGGCAAGAAGCGTCGTCGCCATCGCCACCGCGAAGAACGTCGCCACTGCCCGGGATCTGGAGGTCATCGTCTTATTGGATCTTTCTTTATGGATCAGCCTTGAGTCTTTTGGGGAACTTGTGCGCCC
>Ga0163146_10003659_pt1 | contig 19411 bp, 13 predicted proteins | sample OliLakLV19MP7G1_FD_148648 | JGI IMG/M metagenome (GOLD analysis project Ga0163146, IMG submission 148648) | Freshwater microbial mat bacterial communities from Lake Vanda, McMurdo Dry Valleys, Antarctica - Oligotrophic Lake LV.19.MP7.G1 | ecosystem: Environmental > Aquatic > Freshwater > Lake >...
ACGCGGCAAAAACCTCGAAATTGGCAATACCCGCGTCATCTACCGCGGCGAAACGGGTTTTTCCGAATCCGTTGGCCGGTATGACCTGAATACATTGACCAACCGGGAAATCTTAGACCCGGAAGGTCCGCAACCCATTCTCGGAAATCCTTCAGTAACCGGCATCCACGATACGCCGTTGCCAAACCTGCAGGACTACCAGGAAGACGTGCTGTTTCGTCGTGGCGCTTTCCAGACGCATTATCTGGCGCTTCAGGGGAAAACTGCACAAAGCAATTTCCATACGTCAGTGCAGCGCTACAACGACGAAGGCATTTTGCAAAATACCGACGGCTACCTGCGCCACACCTTCCGGGCAAATATGGACCACCGCCTGAGCGAAAAATTAGACTTGCAAGTCAGTTCGATGTATTCGACTTCCACACAGGACTTGCTGGCACCCGCTTCCAACGGCCCCGGCAGCTATTTGGCTTCGGCGTTGTTTCTGACGCCCATTTTCAACCTCGATGTAGGGAACGAAGAAAACGGAGCCGCTTTCGACTGGGACATTGATAATACTGGGCTGGGCGTGACCAACCCGCTTTACGATCGCCTCAATTCGCGCCAAACCGTGCGCCGCTCGCGGTTCACAGGCAGCTTGGGCGCCAATTATTACGCGAAAGAATGGCTGACGCTGAGCTATGCTTCTACGCTTGATTACACGGTAAACGACTTCGAGCATTTTGTGGAGAAGGGATACCTGAGCGCCAATGTTCCGGGCCTTTTCGGCAATTTAGTGACTGCGGGCGTACAGGGCAGCGGCGGTGGCGGAATCCACAAAAGCAGGCAGGTGGGAAAATACATGACTTCCCGCGCTAATGTTACCATTCAAAAATCGGTGGGCAAACTGAACGCTGCGGTTCGGGGCAGCTTTTTGTACGAAGACCTGACACGGCAATACGATGAAGCCATCGGCGAAAACCTCGCGGTGACGGGCATTCACTCACTCGACAATGCGCGCAGCAACATCGCCATTGCTTCTGAAGCAGAAGAAATGGTGGGCTATACCGGTTTCCTTATCGGCGATGTAGACTTCAAAAAGACCTATATTTTCAGCGGATTGATCCGGCGGGAAGGGGTGTCGCTGTTTGGAACAGAATCGCGCTGGGCCAATTACCACCGCCTCAGCGCAGCCTGGCGAGTGACGGAAACGGTGAACCTGAAAGGCATTCAGGAGCTGAAATTGCGCGCTTCTACGGGCACGTCGGGCATCCGGCCTGCGTTCGGGCAGCGCTTCGAGACCTTCGAGCTGATTAATGGTACGTTGACCAAAAGCACACTGGGCAACGAGTTCCTGCGTCCGGCGCGTTCCATGGAGGTGGAAATTGGCGGCAACATTACCTTCCTGCGAGCCTTCGACCTGGAAGTGAATTATTCCCAAATTAAAACCGACGATCAGATTTTGCTTGTGCCCCTGACCGGCGCAGCAGGTTTCAAAGGGCAGTGGCGCAACGCCGGGGCCATTGATGCCACCGTGTACGAAGCAGCCCTGAATATTGATTTTAAAAAACTGTTCCGCATCGCTATTCCTGATTTTAGATGGGAATTGATGACCACTTTTGACCGCACCGAACAAACGATATCCAGCTTAGCTATTCCGTCCTACGTCACCGGCCCCGGTCTCCAGCAATCCAGTTTGTTTCTCATTGAAGCCGGCAAACCTTTCGGCACGATGGTGGGGGAGGTGTTCGCTAAAGACCTCAGCGAACTGGCTGATCAGGAGGGCCTCGACCCCAATGATTACACCGTCAATCCGGTTGGCTATGTGGTGCGCAAGGAGGATTTAGGTACCCCCGGTGAACGCCCCTATAAACTGCGGGACGCGAGCGGAAACCCAATCGTGCAGGCCATCGGCGACATCAACCCGGATTTCCGGATGGGGTTTGCGCATACGCTTGCCTACAAAGGGTTCCAACTGTATGCTTTGTTCGACTGGAAACGCGGCGGCGATGTCTACAACCTGAGCAAGCAGTGGCTGTACCGCGATGAACGCCACGCTGATGTCAGTAAATATCCTGACGTGACAGCAGGCTTTTACGGCAGCGGAGGCTTGTATAATGTGCTGGTTGCCAACAACCATTTTGTGGAAGACGGTTCCTTTTTTATGTTGCGGGAAGCAGCCATTTCCTTTACCATCCGCCAGGGCCTTTTCGGCAATTTTATCAAAAGTATGCGCCTGAGCCTGATCGGCAGGAATCTTTTTACTGTGACGGACTATAGCGGCCTGCACCCCGATGTGAGCGCTGCCCCCCGCGATGAAAACATGCTGACGAACCGTTTTCAAAACGCACCCGGCAGCGACGCCCAAACCCCCAACGGCGACCCGAATTTGTTTGCCGTGGATGCGTTCAATTACCCGCTGGCGCGTACGCTGACGTTTGGCCTGCAGTTGACTTTTTAGTGTCTGTTTTTAGAGTCCGATAGCTGCGTTATGTTTGACCCCAAAATCGGTCATTTACGCGAGTAGACTCCCACTTTTGGGGCCAAACATGCCTTGCGCTCGAACGCTAAAGAACAGACACAGACTAAATACCGATATTCAAAATAATCAACCAAAAGCATGAATAAATATTCGCTTCGCATCGCATCGTTTTTTTTCCTGCTGTTTTTCAGCGCCTGCAAAGACTTAGACACCCTCAACCAAAGCAACCCCGACCGCAACGCCGTGCTCTCCAACGGTGCCGACCTGGAAATTGCCTTAGGCGGCGGTTATGTGTCGTGGTGGCAGGGTGTACACGGCGAACACCCCGTTATTGGCCTGTCGGTGGCGTCGGATGCCTATGGGATGTCGTGGGGCAATTTTGGCGCCCAGCGCATGGGCTTGGAACCCCGCGCAGCCTACAACAACCGCGCTACGGAAGACCCGGATTACCGCCAAATTGTGGAGGTGCCCTGGTCGGGATGCCTTTCTGCGGTGTCGAGTGCAAATGACATCTTCCTCGCGATGGGCAAAGGCATTTCCATTGACGACGACGGCCCGCAGGATCAGTCGGTGAAAGCTGCCGCGCATTTTTTGCGGGGCGTAAGTTGGGGCTACCTGGGCCTGATTTTCGACCAGGCGCTGCTGGCGGATGAAAATACGGACCTCGAAGTGGACATCCCGTTCACGAACTATCCCGAAGTCATTGCAGCGGCTGTCGCCGAATTGGAAGCGGGGATTGCGATTGCGGAAGCGCTGGGGGATGATTTTGTTCACCGCTATTTCAACGGTCTGACTTTAGATGCGGACGGTTTTGTGCGCCTGAGCCATTCCTATGCTGCGCGTTTTTTGGCGCAGGCCCCCCGAACCCTCACCGAAAATGGTACGGCAGATTGGGCCACCGTATTGACGCATGCCGAAGCGGGCCTGAACCAAAATTTTGCGCCTTTGGCCGACGGCAAATTCTGGGCGAGCTACCAGCGCTACGTTTTTGCAGAAGCGGGTCAGGGGTCGTTCTGGGCGCGGGTGGATCAACGCCTGATTGCTGCGCTCGACCCGTCACAGCCCGCGCGTTATCCGGAAGTGGTTGCACAGGGCGAAGCGCCCCTGTCGAATCCGATGGCGACCTCCACCGACGCACGATTAGCCTCCGATTTTCTGTTTTTTGCAAACCAAAACTTCCCCGTTGAGCGTGGAGAGTGGCATTTTTCGCATTACAAACACAACCGAAACATCACCGATCCTTCCTTTGCCGGCGACGGCGCTACTTCCGGCGCTATGCCTGTTTTTTTGGCTGCGGACAACGCGTTGCTGCGCGCGGAAGCTTTGCTGCGCCTGAACCGCAAAGCAGAAGCCATCACCCTGCTCAATCTTGGAACCCGCGTAACGCGTGGTCAATTGCCTTCCCTGAGTCCCTCCGCCACTGCCGATGCCGTGGAACGCGCCATTTTTTACGAACGTGCCATCGAGTTGCTCAGCACAGCGCCGATGGGACTTTGGCTCGACCGCCGCAGGATCGGCACCCGCCAGGATTTTGACAATGTGGATGCGCTGGGCAGCTTGCAGAAAGGCACGCCTGCGCAGTTGCCCGTGCCAGCGACGGAATTGCGGATTCATGGGTTGGATGCATATAATTTTGGGGGGGTGGGGGATTTGGATGGAGTGGTGCGGGTTTATTAAGTAATATTGAATACCTATGGCATGCTTATACTGCACACCGCCAGGTTTTGTGCAGGAGTCGTGCTTACTCGTTCTATGACTTGAAGTGTGATGGCGTCAACTTATCGGGGGCTATTCAATTAGACCCTGCAAGGGTCTTTGAAATGGACCACCAACACGATGCACAAAACTCGACGGTTCGAGGTATAAAACTACTCAAAATGCTTTCCTTCTAACGATATTATGCTCCGATGGAACCCTCATACCGGCAACCGCGTCGAATACTTGATCTCCGTCATCACGAACATACTTTGCACGTTTCCGATATTGTCGAAAGCAGCAAGTTTGTTGACAATAAAATGCTGGTAGGCAGCCATATCGGTCACTACTACTTTGAGCAGGTAGTCGAACAGTCCGGCGATGTGGTAACATTCGATCACTTCGGGCAGATCACGCACCTGCTCCTCAAAATTAAGGAGGGCGTCGCGGGCGTGCTCTTTCAGCGACACATTACAAAAAGCCAGCAGCGACAGGCCGAGCTTGTCTTTGTCGGCTAAGGCGACGTACTTTCGGATATAGCCATCCTCTTCCATCCGTTTGATGCGCTCATAAACAGGCGTTGTGGTCATGTTGAGTTGTGCGGCAACTTCTTTGTCCATATTAAGCGAAATCATGCGGGACGTGGATTTATTCGTGGCCGTAAGTGGTCTTGGCGCAGATCCTTATTTCGACCAGAAAAATACCGGCGTTCTGCTGGGCTACTGGCGGGAAGTCGCTTTTGGCGAAAAATCGAAAACGTCCATTGCGAATATCCGTAAAGACCTGTTGGAGCGTTTGTTGCCGATGACCAAAATTGCAAAATAATGCAGATTGGAAGGCAATTACCTACACGTCGCCGGAAAAATCCGCTCGTATAAAATCAACCTCGGCAGCGGCAACATCCTCATGGAGCCCAACGACCAATACCTTTGTATTGTGCAGGACAGCGATCCGAAAGTGGAAAAATAAATCTGGCTCCCTTTCGAGGGCGGGGATCATATCCTGATGCTGATTCTGAGCAAAGCGTTCCTGATGGCGGACGACGATAAAATTACGGACAAGCAGATTTTAATATCCAATGAGCATGCTAGTGCTTCTGATGAGGCGACAAATCGCAAAGGAGATTTCATGGTACGAGCTACCGTTTTTCATGTTACTGTTGCTCCGGGAGAAAAAGTGCTCGAAAAATGCAGATTGAATGTCATAGAAGGCTATAGAGTCTACCTTATAGTCCCTTCAGAAAGGCTTGGTATAATTCAATCACAGGTTCAGGATATATTTGATGGGAAAGTTCATTTAGTAAGTATTGAAAACTTTGTCTCACAAAATGTTGATGAAATAGGAGAATTCGGAGACAAAGGAATCACACAAGAAATAATTAGCCTTTTAGCCTTATACAACCAAAGGGTTGATCTAGCGGAAACAGATAAATCACTTATGATTGAAATCCCCAATAACCTGACAAAATTGGTCGGCGGCTGACATATTTCCGCCGAAAGGGCGCGACAGCCAATAAAAAAGCAGATTTGACAGGTTTTCAAGTGTTTGTCAAATCTGCTCCAGTAACCAATAACCAGTAGACCAGTATCCAATATACCAATAACCAACCTATCCTCCAAAATCGTCAAACGCAATATTCTCTTCCGGAACGCCCAGTTCGTCTAACGCCTTGAGCACGGAAGCGTTCATCATAGGTGGGCCGCAGAAGTAGTATTCAATTTCCTCTGGTTCCGGGTGATTCTTCAGGTATTCATTGAACACCACCGGCATAATAAAGCCTTTGAAGCCATCGCCCGGCGCGTCCATATTTTCTTTCACCTGCCAGGTGTCTTCCGGCAGCGGGTTGTCGAGTGCAATGTAGAATTTGAAGTTCGGGAATTGGCGTTCAATTTCGCGGAACTCTTCTACGTAGAACAACTCGCGGCGCGTGCGGCCACCGTACCAGAAAGACACTTTGCGATCGGTCGTTTTCAGCGTGTGGAACAAGTGGTACAGGTGCGAACGCAGCGGTGCCATGCCCGCGCCACCGCCGATATAAACCATTTCCTTTTTCGTCGGCTTGATGAAAAATTCGCCGTAAGGGCCGGAAATCATCACCTTGTCACCAGGTTTGGTTCCAAAGGTATAGGAAGAACAAACCCCCGGATTTACCGCCATCCAGTTGTTGGCATTTCTATCCCACGGTGGCGTGGCGATGCGGATATTCAGCATGACCATATTGCCTTCGGCGGGGTGATTGGCCATCGAATAGGCGCGAAATTGCTCTTCTTCGTTCACCATTTTCAGATCCCAGAGTTTGAACTTATCCCATTCGCTGCGGAATTTTTCGGGATCATCGTGATATTGCGGGTGTGCGGTGATGTCCATATTTTTGAAATCCACCGTCGTGACCGGCACGTCAATTTGTACGTAACCGCCCGACTCAAAATCGAGGGTTTCGCCTTCCGGCAAACGCACCACAAACTCCTTGATGAAAGATGCTACGTTGTAGTTGGAAACCACTTCGCATTCCCACTTTTTGATGCCGAATACTTCTTCCGGCACGCGGATTTCCATATCCTGCCGCACTTTAACCTGACAGGCTAAGCGCTTGTGTTCGGCAGCTTCTTTTCGGGTCAGGTGGTTCATTTCCGTCGGCAAGACATCGCCGCCGCCAGCATCTACGTGGCACTCGCACATGGCGCAGGTGCCGCCACCACCACAGGCAGAAGGGAGGTAGACATTTTTGCCGGCTAAAGCCGACAACAAAGAGGATCCCGGCTGCACCAAAAGCGGATGTTCTACATCGCCATTAACGATGATTTTTACCTCGCCCTGCGGCACTAATTTTTTCTTGGCATAGATCAGCAACAGGGCAAGTCCCAGAATTACGGCGCTGAATGCCACTGTTCCCCAAAGCACCAATCCGATCTCAAAAAGCAATATCATTGTCAATGCTGTTTAGATTGTTCTACGCTTAAAGCTTATTTCAGTTTCATGTAAACCGCCGGGTCAATGCCCATGATGCTCATGAAGGCGATGCCCATCAGTCCCGTCAGGATAAACGCCATGCCCAAACCGCGCAACGGTGCCGGCACATTGGAATAGCGCATTTTTTCGCGGATAGCTGCTAAGGCTACGATGGCCAAAAACCAACCAAACCCACCACCTAAGCCAAACGCAATGGATTGCGAAAGGTTGTATTCGCGCGAGACCATGAAGAGCGATCCTCCGAGAATGGCACAGTTCACCGTGATCAGCGGAAGGAAAATACCCAGTGCGTTGTAGAGCGACGGCGAGTATTTCTCTACGATCATTTCCACCAATTGCACCATCGCCGCGATAACTGCAATAAAAAGGATGAACCGAAGGAACGTGAGATCCATCCCGAAAATTCCGGTTGAAACCAAAAGGTATTCACTGATGAGCCAGTTGATCGGCATGGTGATGGCCAAAACGAAAATGACCGCGATGCCTAAGCCAATGGCTGTTTTTACAGTTTTGGATACCGCCAGGAAAGAGCACATGCCTAAGAAGTAGGCCAATACCATGTTTTCAATGAAGGCGGATTTCAGAAATACATTTAAAAATTCCATTGTTTGGCGTTTTTAACGTCCAGAATTATTTTCAATAAGCTGCCCGGCAAAAGCGGGAGCAGCAGTTTTAAGATACGTCAATTAATTTTGGCTGCATCGAACGCTGAATCCAGATGATGATGCCGATCAGGAACAACGCGGAGGCCGGCAACACCATCAGGTTGTTGGGAGCATACCAGCTCAGCCATGCATTTTGAGAATTGAGCAGAAAATCAGCCGACGGGCCTATGATTTTGAGCTCGAACGGGCTGCCGGCAAGCAACGTGCCTTTGCCAAATATTTCGCGCACGATGCCCAGTGCGACTAAGATGGCACCATAACCCAGGCCGTTGCCGATGCCGTCAAGGAAGGATTTCCAAGGCTTGTTGGCCATGGCATACGCTTCTAAGCGACCCATGATAATACAGTTGGTGATAATCAATCCGATGAATACGGAAAGCTCTTTCCACATGGGGTACTGAACAGCTTTCAAAGTCAGCTCCACCACGGTTACCAAAAAGGCAATGATGACCAATTGCGCGATCATTCGGACCTGAAAAGGAATGTAATTGCGCAACAAAGAGGTGAATAGATTGGAAAAGGCGGCTACCAGCGTCACAGAAATGGCCATGATCAGAGCCTTGAACGTTAGGGTGGTAACGGCCAATGCGGAACAAACGCCCAATACTTGCACCGTGATGGGGTTGTTGTCTAAAAGCGGGTCAATGATCAGCTTTTTTTCTTTTTTACTCCACCAGGATTCCTGTTCTTGCTTTACAGATTCTTTTAACTCTGCCATTGTATGAGACGTTAGATGTAAGGTATTAGATATTAGAAACGCAGGATATAGCGCTGTGGTTTGCACCGCAGTCCTAACGATTGATTTAACCGGCGGTTTTAAGTTTATTCAGGTAATTCTGATAGTAACCTAAACCGCGCTTAAGCATTTCCTGAACGCCGTTGCACGTGATGGTGGCGCCGGAAATGACATCCACATCGTGCATTTCATCTGAAACGCCGCCTTTAACCACATTTATTGAAACAAAATCACCCGATTCATCGAGTAGTTTTTTACCTATAAATTGTGCGGAAAATGCAGGATTATCCTTGATTTCTGCGCCAAGGCCCGGCGTTTCTCCCTTATGGTCAAAAGAAGTACCTGCAATGGTGTTGAAGTCTTCCAGAAGCGCAATATTGGCCCAAATTTCATCCCAAAGACCACTGCCGCGGACGGCCAGGATGTAGTAGGATTTACCGTCATCCGCCTTGTAAATGAATAAGGGCAGATTCCGCTCGGCTTCCGGCTTTTTCTTCTCTTTTGCCATATCTATTTTCTCCGCCACTACGCCTGTTACTTCGCTGCCATCCAACTTAACCACTTTTTGCTGGATATTATTTCTAAACAGCATTTCTACATCTGCATCCGACATAGACTCCAACGCATTGGGAAGAAAGTCCTTTATCGAGGTAAGTATGGCGCGCTTGTTGAACACCGCTTCGTTTTTGCCATGTATTTCGCTCAGTCCGCTGGACATGAAAGCCAGCACAACGGCGACGATCACGCACATGACGAGTACAAAGCGGATGATATAACTATTGCTGAACATAAGGCTCGCTTTCTATAAGTGAATCAATTCAGGTTTAGGCGGTCGCTTTTTTGGCTCTTTTCAGCCTGCGCGCAATATTGCCTTCAACGACAAAGTGGTCAATCGTCGGCGCAAACACATTCATAAACAAAATCGAAAGCATCCAGCCTTCCGGATAAGCCGGGTTCATGACGCGAATGATCAAACCGATGGCACCAATCAGGAAACCGTAAATCCATTTGCCGCGGTTGGTCGAAGACGCCGTCACCGGATCCGTAGCCATAAAAGCCATCGCAAACAGAAAGCTGCCAATGGTGAAGTGGTGGTACCAGGGAACATCCATAAACGCTGTGGCATCCCAGGCATTAAAAATCATCCCCATGATGGCCGCACCCAAAACCATGGACACCATAATGCGCCAACTGGCCACGCCTGTGAAAATCAGGAACAAAGCGCCGGCAATGATGGCGGGTTTGCAGGTCTCGCCTACAGAACCAGGAATTAAACCCCAAAACATCTGGCTCGGTTCATAAACGTTCGTGATGGCCTGCCACCCGCCGCTGTAGCCCAAAGTAAGCGGGGTAGCGCCAGTAAACCCGTCCACGACCGCTGATTTTACATCAAAGGTCGTCCAGCCGAACCACTCGAAAATTGTATTGGAAAACGAAGTATGCCACCAGCCGTAATCAACCGGACTGCCCGCTTTGAAGTCAGCCAAACCCGAAACCCAGACGTAGTCGCCCGAAATGGTAGTCGGATAAGCAAAAAACACAAACACCCGCGCCAACAAGGCAATGTTCAGAATGTTCATACCCGTTCCACCAAACGCTTCTTTGCCGATGATCACCGCAAAAGCGACCGACATCGCTAAAATCCAGAGCGGAATATCCGGCGGCATAATCAGCGGAATAAGGGCACCCGTGACGAGGAAGCCTTCTTCGATGCCATGCCCTTTACGCATCGCATAGTAGAACTCAATACCAAGTCCCACAACGTGGGTAACGATCACGATCGGAAGGATCTGAATCAGGCCGTAGAATAGCTTGAGGTGCAAACCGGAAAGCAAGCCCGTGTGTTCACCAATGGCAGTGAAATGCTGGTGCCCAATGTTATACGTTCCAAAAATGTAGCACAATTGCATGGCCAACACCACATGCACCATCAGGCGCTTGAGGTCCATTCCGTCGCGGATATGTACGCCGCCTTTGGTTACGTGGTTCGGCGTAAAAGCGAAAGTAAAAAATCCGTCGTAGAGCGTATGCAGAAACGGGGACTTCTTCTTGTCCGGTTCAATTCTTTTCAGAAACTGTAAAAGCTCTTTTTTCATATCCGGAGCGATTCGGTACTTTTTATGAAAATTAATTTATTTGCACGTTGCCACTTAAAAACTCACTAAGGAACATCGCAATAATAAGTTCGCGTTTTCGGCGTGGGGATTTTTCCAGCGGACAAGGCGCAAGAAGGGAGCGTAGCCAAAGCTACGTGACCGACGAAGCAACGAAGTCCGGTGGGAAAAGCCACCGCCCAAATCGGGAAGTTATTATTTCGGCGTTCCTAAGCTTCTTCCCGCATCGTATCCAATCCATCTCGCAGAATTTCCTGCAAAGGTTGTTTGGAGGTACAGACAAATTCGCAAAGCGCAACGTCTTCTTCAACGACTTCAAAAATACCAAGACCTTCCATGCGTTCGATGTCGTTGACAAGGATGGCTTTGAACAAATGCTGTGGATAGATGTCCATCGGCAGCACTTCTTCATATTGACCGGTCACCACAAAAGCCCGTTCTTCACCGTGTGTATTGGTGTCGGCATGAAATTTATAACTCGGGAACAAAAAGTTCGGAAAGGTTTTGGAAACGCTGGGGCGCAGCGATAAAGGCAGCAGCCAGCCAAACATTTCGTAGTAGTCGCCTTCTCCGATGGCCGTGACCTGGTCGTCGAAAAAATTCAGAAATTCCTGAGCCGATTTTTTGCTACCCGACAAAACATCCCCGGAAACAAGGCGAATATTGCCAGCTTTTAAATTGCCCGCTACCAATTCGCCCATATTGGCACCGATATAGGTTTGAACGTATTTAGGCACCTGTAATTCAGCGCCGGTGAGCGCCACCACGCGGGCTGCATTATAGCGGCCTTCTACGAACAAGGCACCGATGGAAATGACGTCCTGAACGTTCAAGGTCCACACTTTTTCATTGGCGTTGATCGGCTTGATGTGGTGAATTTGAACGCCCACATTACCCGCCGGGTGCTTGCCGCTGAACCAGTGTTTCTGAACGCCGGCAGCTTCGGTGAAAATCGCGGAAGGCGCTTTTGAACCTCTTGCGTCAAGCCCAAGGTGTACTGAACCGGGAGTCAGTTTTGCCAATACGTCCAACCCTTTCTGAAACAGGGTGCCTTTACCTTCCACCACAAAATTGAGGTCGGGGGCTAATGGCGCGGTATCGAAGGTGGAAATGAAGATGTCGCGCGGGACAACTCCGGGTTCTGCCAATAAATCAAAAGGACGTTGGCGCAGCATCGGCCAGACGCCGCTCTCCATCAGGAAATTGACTAACGTTTCGCGGGTACAGGATTGGAGGTCAGGAGCATTCAAGGAACGATAACTGATCGTTTTATCTGCCAGAATAATAACTTCTGCAATGGCGCGTTTTTCGCCCCGGTTGATGGCGACGACTTCTCCGCTGACCGGCGATACAAATTTGATCTCCGGTTTGGTTTTGTCGTGAAACAATTCATCGCCAGCTTTTACTTCCTGGCCAGGTTCTACCACAACTTTGGGAATGGGCAGGATGCCTCTGAAATTTGGTGGTTGAACGGCGTAAGTTGTCACTCCGGCAGCCGCTTCGAGGGTGTGCGCTGCTTCGCCTTCCAGCAGGATGTTGTGGCCTTTGTGAAGTGCCGTTACGTGCGCTTCCCCGATGTACGAAGGCGAACTGGCGGCAAAAATATCTTTAACGCCAGGAAAAAGCCCCAGGTTAACGCCTCTTTTATCTGCATTCGAACTGCGAGCCTCAATAGCCAACAGATTGTCTGCCACCTGAATGACAATGTATAGGAAGATTACGATGGCAAGGGCAATCAAGGCGTAAATGAAGTAACTGGAACTGCCACCCGATGCGGTTTGGGCTGAAACTTCGTTGCTTGCAAGGACAAGGAAGAACAGTGGGAATGTTCTAACGATTCCGCTTCTCATTATTCGTATTGCTTGTTTTGAAGAAATTCGGTGAGAACGGAGATCGTTCCGCCAAAAATCCCTGTTTTGTAACCCAAAAACTTTCTTCGATGAAAGCAGGGCAAATATAAAAACCTTTCTCACTAAATAGGAAGCAGCGATTTTTAAAGTTCGGATGGGATGGTTATTTAGATTCGATCAAAATAGAGAAGGGTTTTTGTTTCAGCCTTCCGTTAGAAAGTGGTATCCTATAACCTTTAGTTATGTTGATCCGGCTCCCGGATCTTCACTCAGGTGATCACTGAGGTTGGTGAGGTATCAAGCGATGCAGATTTGCGCTAAAATTGTCTAAAATAATAGGAGCCACCCCCTAAAAATCTGGGGTGGCTCCTGGTTCTTTTAGCAATAAAAAAAAGCTACATGCTGTTAATTCCTACCATTTAGCACGATTCGTTTCGTCACACCTGGCTGGCCTTCTGCCTTTATGCAGATCAGGTACATGCCGTTTTGATAAGCGGATAAATCCAGACGAACGGTCGGTGTTTCCACAGCATCGAGTTCCTGACGTTGCAATAATTGCCCTTGCAGGTTGTAAACTTCGAAATGCAGGGCTTTACCGGTATAAGAAGACAGATCCATCGTTACTTCTCCCGTTGTTGGGTTGGGAAATACGCTGAAATCTTGTAGGGGCGATTCATTCATTGCCCCGGCGGCAAGACTACTGCTGCCACCCGTAACGCTCACATTGTCGAAAGTGGCCGTCACGTTGCTCTGCGGGCTATAATTGGTAACGATCAACCCAATTTCGAGGCAGTTATTCATATTAACCGTTTGAGCCATAACGAGAAACCATTGCGTGCCATTGGGAGATACATGACCGGTAATTTGGGTTCCCGTTCGCGTCAGACGTAGCCAATAACGCTGGTTGCTGGGGAACTGCTGCGGATAGGAAGTTCCGCCTGTGGTATAACGCGTTTCGCGCCGGCTGAGGTTGTTCAGGTTGGTCATCAATTGCACTTTCTTCGAACCCTGATCGTTGCTTTCGCGCATCGTGATACCACCCCACCCATAAGGATTTCCTGTAATGCTGGTTACGCGGGCTGTCAGCGAACCGTTGCCGCACAAGCGGTACTGGGCAAACGCCAGTTCATCGTTGTTGAACGAGGGTGCGTAGTAACAATCCACGGCATTTTCAGTCCATACCTTTGTTGACGGGTTGTAGGTAACACCGCTTTCGCAGCCTAAGCTTCCGGAGTTATGGCTCCAGCCGCAAGGCAAACCGACTACGGTGATCTGGCTGTTGCAGGTAGCGGTATTGCCGTTTACATCCGTTACTGTGGCGGTTACCGGAATCACTTGTCCCAGATTTGCACACGTGATGACTGGATTGGAAAGTGTAATGCTGGCAACGCCGCAGTTGTCCGTAGCCACAACAAAGTTGCCTGGATCCAGGGTGAAGTTTGCCTGCCCGTTGAACGCGACAGTGTAGTTGGAGCAAACAGCTGTGGGAGGCGTAACATCTACACCGGCAGCAACCGTCGCGTCTTCCGTCGCAAGGCAATTGGCAGAACCATTATCCGTTACTGTGATGTCGTAATTGCCTGGAGGCAAGCTGGTAAACACCCCTGTGCTATTACTCAGATTGGCGGGGCCGGTAATGGCATAAGTCAGTGGTCCGCGGCTGGTCGTGGCCGTAATCGTCAGGGTGCCGTCATTGGCGTCTGGGCATATTTCCGGTGTGGTGGCCACATTCGTAATTTCCACATCGCAGCTAATGTGCCCTATGGTGAAGAATTGCCCATTTGTCAGGTTCACTGAACCAAAGGAGAGCATCTTGGTCACATTATCATAAGTGGTCGCTGCAATCGCTACCGCATTGCTAAAGTCACCGTCGTTGTCCACCAGCAAGTAATAATCACCGGCAGTCACGCCGGTAAAGCCCAAACCGGTGAGGTCGAACAGAATTTCAGTATTACCCACATTGCCACCATATTCTTGCGCCTGCCAGGTACGTTCCATACGATCAGTAACCTGCCCCGGCACATCGGCCAGCCTGTCGGCGTAAGCCTTGGAACCATCGTTGTTGGCCCAGGTGAGGAATTGTAAATTACTGGCAAAGCCCGCTGTATTCGCCACATTAGAAGCGGTAATGGCACCTAAGCCAATGGTGACAATTTCATCCGTATTGATGCTACGAGATTGTTTTTGAACCAGAACGCTTTTGTCGTCACGGCCAATGCCTGCAATATCGTTGTTGTAAATACCCGCAGTTGCTGCACTCCAAAAAGTTGTTCCGTTTGAAGCGAGGTAATCCACCGGACTGCTTTGATCGAGGGTAATGCCGTATTTGACCGCCAGATAAGATTCAACGCGCTGCGCATTAGTCGCAGAAAGGTTGGTGCGGTAAACGATCACTTCCGAAATTTCACCACTGAATATCCGATTGAGCAGGGCACCGCCGCCCTGGGTTCTACCGCCAATTTCAAAATCGGCTCCCCCGGTATTTCCACAATTGCCGCCAATGGCTTGCAGCGCGCCGTCGAGCCAACTGCTTCCGCCATTGGTGTTGTCGCCACTGATGTAAACACCCCGCACTACGCGATACTGATTGGTCTGGTTACTTGTTAGTGCCGCACCACAGCCCGATCCATCCAAATTATAACGCCCCCCGCCCCATACAATGCCAGGGCCTGCGTTGTTGGGGCCATAACCTGATTTGGTTGAAAACAGACCCGCTACCGGGGTGGTAGATCCCTCATTTTTAGCGACGATAAAAATACTGGCCGGGGAAGCGCCCCAATCGAAAGCGGCGCTGCCTTTGAGCGACTTATCGGTAGCGCCATTGAATTGCACTGCCGGGTTAAAGTTGGCAGTAGCCGCATTGAGTAATACGTCAGCCGATGCCGTAGCTGAGGCTTGTGTGGTGATGGCAGCCCCCGATTGGTCGGCCCATTCGCTCACTTGGTTGCCCGGCGCCGTTACGGCTCCATTGGCTTTGAGCCAAAGGCCCAGATCGGCACATTCTCCACCCGGCGCTGTTGTACAATTAACGGTGATTTCATGTTGTGGCGCAACAGAAGAACACCCGTTGGTGTAGGTCACCGTGAGGTCAACAGTTTGTACGCCCACATCGGAGGGACCGTACGTGGCTCCCCGATTGCGAAAACTGCCATCTGTCCCAAATTGGCCACTTCCTGTTAATACAGGTGAGCCGGAAAAAGTAAAGCCATACGACGCCACATTTGCGGCACCAAAATCAGTTGGAGAAGCCAGAAAACGAGCCCCTACCCCTACCCCTACCGAGGTAAAAGGCGAAACGCCTGCGGGCAGAATGATTGCTTCCGGATTGGGCTTCACGATCCAGGAAAGCTGATTCGTAGAACTGCCACAAATACCTCCATCACAAGCGCGACGTACCTCTACCAGGTTCGTTCCTGCTACTGCCGTAAAGACAGGGACACCTCCCCAAGCGCTCCAGGTGGTTCCGCCATCCGTTGAGTAGCGGATTTCGCCACCGCAAGAGCCGGTGCCTCCAAAGCCAATTGCAACCACCGTCGTCGTCAACTCATCGCCTGCGCATACCTCCGCATTGTTCGGAACCTTCGCAATTACCGGTGCTGTAGCCGGGTTGGCACATGGTGTGAGCTGTGCCGAAATCGTGGTTCCCCAGCAGCAGCAAAAACCTAATAATAGTACCCGAAACACCGACAGAGGCCAGGTTTTATGGGTTTTTTTGAAGTTTGTGACACCGGGGGTCAGCCGGATTTTCACGTTTCGATAGTGCTTCATCATAATTAGCAAATTTGTTTAATGTTATAAAAGAGTAAAGACAATACCTGCCGGGGGCATAAACCAGACCGCACCACGCCGTGCGTTTATGCAGGTAGTTACGATCGGGTTCATGCCCGGTTGTTTTTTGTGCTCTAAAGCTTGTGGATGAAAAATGGAAGGAACGTCTGCCGTAAATTAATAAGAGGGAGAACGCCCTGCCCATTGGGGGGAAAGCGGGGATGTGTAATAAGGTCTCTTTACACAACCCCTGTGTTGTGGTCTGGTATGAAATAGTGGAAGCAAAGGTATAGCGGAAGCGGGATCAGGCCCTTCAGATGACGGGGTACAAAAAAAGACAGTTCGGCAAAAAGCCAGGACAAGGCTGGGGACAAATGGTAAATAGCGGCTAAAAACCAGTGCGTTTATGCCCTGATTAACAAAAGGATTAATTCGGTATCCCCAGCTTCGTTCAATTTTTTGCGTAGCCGCTGCTTGTTTTTTTTCACGCTCTCCATGTTGATGCCAAGCATGCGGGCAATTTCCCGTGAGCTGAATTCTAATTTGAGCAGGGTCAGCAAGCGCACTTCGCCTGCCGAAAAATTAGCAGGATGCCTGCGCAATTGCTCAATGAAATCGCGGTGTATTTCATCAACAATCTTCTTGAATTGTGACCAGTCTTCTTCTGTGCTGAATGTAAACTGCGACAAGATAGCCCGAATCTCTTCTTCATTGATCCTGGATGGAGCATTCAAAACCTGTTTCTCCAAATCTTCTACCAATTGTAGTTGCCTGTGCATCTGCCGGACGCGTTTGGCCAACTCCTCGCGATCTCCCTCTGATTTGCGCAATAAAAATTTATGCTCCAGTAAGCGCCGCCGCTGTAGGTAGTATAAAAACAGCGCGGCGCAAGTCAGCAGAACCGCCCCTGCGCCGGAGATGAGCCACGTATGGATCTTTCGGCTACGCAATGTGGCCTCCTGATCCTCAAGGGATTTTTTCCAAAGTGATTCCTGCAGCAACAACGCGTATCGCTCCCTGGCATCGTAGAATCCTTCCCATGGCTGTAGGTCTTCAATAGAGTCTTTTACTTCCTGGAGCCGGTGGGCGTAGTGGTAAGCCCTCTCCCAGTTGTTAATCCTGGAATAGTACTCCGACTGAAGCGCAAGCGCCTTTGGGTTAACTTTTGTAGTATCCATTACACTTTCTATAATGGAGAGGAAATGTCGGGCTTTCTCTAATTGATTGTGCGCTAAATAGCTTCGCACCAGCAATACCCCGGCGCCGATGGAACTACCCGAGTCCGACGTATGCAGGTTGGTATAAAAATCATCCAGCAACAGCGGCTCTGCTTCTTCAAAACGCCCCATCTCTAAGAGCACGTTGCCTTTATTCCCTTTCGCAAGGGACGCTGTTCCCAAAATATTGGCACGCTGCGCAACTTCAATCACCTTATCAAATTCGATAAGCGCTTTTTCCAGCTCCCCGCTCAGGTGATAACACAGCCCCATCGTATTCATTAAACTCAATGCCATCGAGAGGTCAGCTTTGAAATCTCCCGATTCCAAAGCTTTGGCATAATAATCCAGTGTCGCTCCATACTTACGCAACCGGTAATAATTTTGTCCCAGAACATAGTACTTATATCCTATCCGGGTGAGTTGTGCCCGCATGGGAGGTTCATTGAGCAATTTTTCCAGGCTAAGCGAAGCAATCACTGTTTTTTCATACGGGCCAACTTTAAAATAATACTCGACTAATTTCGCCAATGCATCGGAAAGCAGGTCATATAGTTGGTGCCGTTCACTGAGCGAGACCGTACGTTCATAGTAAAAGGCCACCAGATAAGGCGGAAAAACAGACAAGTGCATTTCCGCAAAAACGCCACAATGGTAATACACAGCCGCCTGGTCTGCCGGGCGATCCAGGGTTTCTGCCCAAAGAATGACCAAACTGACGGCATACCCCAAGCGCTCGCCAGTAAAGGCGGGCTTAAATTCAGATAACCCCTGAAAAAAGGCTTCCAGCGCTTTTTGATCATACTTTGGGTGGTTGCGACAAAAATCTGCCCAATATTGATCCACGACCGGATCAGCCTTAGCGGATAAGTGCGCGTGTGCGCCATACAAAAGGCTGATCGTCAGTGCGAACGCCTTTGTAATTTCAAATATGTTGACATTTAAGCGCATTTATATTATCTAGTCATCATCGGTTTCCAACAATTGGTTCATTAACCCTAACAAGCTCTAAGGACAGTGGAGGGATAGCCAGTATTATTGTTCAGGTTCGCGAAGATATACTTTTTTATAGTTAGATAAAAGGTCATTCACAAGATCAAGCAGCGCGAGGTATGGATTCACCCCTCCGTCAGAAAATGATACCCCACGCCTTTGATGGTATTGATCTGTACACCGGGATCCTCCCGCAGGTAATCGCGTAGTTTGGCAATGTACACGTCTAGTTGCGCGCCATATCCAATTGCAGCACATTCTTCAAAGTCAGGATGATGGCGGTATCTACCGTTCGCCCCGCAATGTCCAACGGCTCCAGAATGGTGGTGCTAATGAGCGAATCCTGCATTTCCCGAACGGTTTGCTCAAAAAGGTTCCCGGCCTCCTTTGCTAACCAGCCTTTCCGCTCGTCGTATACCTTGCGCAGCCACAACCCCTGAAAAACTAAGAGCATAGCCCATGCTGGCCGCCAGGAGCAGCAAAGCTCCGTGGTGGCGCGAAAGGTGCGGTATGTTGCGGAATGCGGTCATAGCTCCCTAACCCCCAAAGGGGGAATTCATGTGAAGCCCCCTACTCCTTCGACTTGGCTTCGTTCAGCCGACAGCTCAGGCGGCGGAAGGGGGAATTGGTTAAATGATCTTTAAGCAATTGATTAATTGATTTTATCGTTTGTAAGCGCTAACGCCCTCTTCGGGGGTTGATGGCTACAAAGATACGCCCAAAACGCCCCCTTTGTTCTGCCCATTAACCTTAATTAGTGTCTGTCTTTATAGTCCGATAACTGCGTTGTATTTTGCCCCAAAACTGGTCATCCCGCCCGGCGGGACTCCCATTTTTGAGGCAAAACATGCCTTGTTCTCGAACTCTAAAGAGCAGACACGGGACTAAATGGACAGACACTAATTAACCTTATATCAAGGATGATTAACGCAGGGGGGAGAT
>Ga0163146_10003680_pt1 | contig 19330 bp, 17 predicted proteins | sample OliLakLV19MP7G1_FD_148648 | JGI IMG/M metagenome (GOLD analysis project Ga0163146, IMG submission 148648) | Freshwater microbial mat bacterial communities from Lake Vanda, McMurdo Dry Valleys, Antarctica - Oligotrophic Lake LV.19.MP7.G1 | ecosystem: Environmental > Aquatic > Freshwater > Lake >...
GGGCGGGGGTGGCGACAAGGGCACCGACACCGGGTCTGGGCCGGGCACGGGTCCAGGCGTGGGGCCCGGCACGGGCGGAGGTGTCGGCGACGGGCCCATGGGCCCCGGCAGCGGCGCCCAGCCGCCGACGCTCTTGCGCGGCGTGGATCCCAAGTACACGACCGAGGCCATGCGCGCGAAACTGCAGGGCGTCGTGGTACTCGAAGCCCTGGTATCGGCCAGCGGCGCAGTGCAGGACGTGCGAGTGACGAAGTCACTCGACGCCGTGCATGGCCTTGATCAGGAGGCCATGCGTACCGCGCGTCAGTGGCTGTTCAGGCCCGCCCGGTTCCAGGGTAAGCCGGTGGCCTATCTGGTGGAAATCCAGATGACGTTTAATCTTCGGTAGCTTCGGCCACCGTCCCGGCATCCACACGAAATACGCGATCGACGCGCGTCTCGATCATGCGCTGATAGGCCAGCAGCGTGACACGGCCCTGCGCATGGCGTTGCGCCAGGGTGTACTCCAGCGCGCGCTTCTGCTCGGGCGACCCCGGCGCGATGATTTCGTCGATAAACAGGACTGACGGCCGAAAGATCGTGCCCAGCAGCAGCAGCTGCAGCCGCCACATCTCTGGATAGGTCAGGTCCCGAGGATTCGCACCGAGCGAAGGCAGGCTGAAGCGTGCGATGGTTTCATCGGCCGGCGCCGGATGGCCCGACTGTTTCGCGGCCAACGCGATTTCATCGACGAGCGTGGCGCGGAAAAATTGCAGATAACTGACTTGCGACACGTAGATCGTCCGTGACGGCCGTGCCCGTGTGGGCACACGGACGAGCGACTCGCCGCCAATGGTGACGGTGCCTGTCGTCGGCCGCATCAACCCGCCGACCAGCCGGCCAAGTGTGCTTTTACCGGATCCATTGTCACCGAGCACAAGAGCGCTCTCGCCAGCCTGCAAGGCGAGCGAGACATTCTTCAGCACCGGGCCTGGTGCAGGACGCAACACCGCCGACGCGGGACCGTAGTTGAAACTCACCGTGTCTAGATCGAGCAGGCTCATGACGCTGCGGCCTCGCTCACCGTCTGGCCGTCATCGTTGAGCCGTCTCAGCAGCGGCAACGCAGGCGACTGTGGGTCTGGCTGAAGGGCCAACAGCAGTGGCGGGTCGTACTCGCAGAACACCACAGTTCCGTGTGCTCCCGCGCGCTGAAGCAATGTCCGCACGCGCGCGTCGCTCAAGTGACTCGTGGCGTCCAGCAGCAGGCGGGCCGGCATCGGGCGATTCATGAACAGCGCCAGGCCCAGGTACTTGCGCCAGCCCCCTGAGAGATCGAGGACGCGGCGGTCCAGATGCGCCGCCAGATCCCACGCATGCACGAACGCGTCGAATTCCTGCAGCGGCGGTTCGTCTTCGGCGTGATTGAAGAGAACAAGTCCGATCTCTTCCCTGACCGTTTCACTGAATCCGCTGTGCTCGACAAACGGGTACGGCCGATACACCGCGACTGTGGTGCCGAGCCAAGTCTCGACGCGCGTCTGCAGGTCGGCGTGCCCGAAATCAATCGTGTTGGGGTTGGACGTCAGAACGTAAGTCGCCACAGCAGAAGCAGTCCTCCGGCTGTGGCAAACAGCAAGATGTCCACGGAGTTGACCGGCGATCGGGCGGCGATCAGCTTCGGTGGAAATGGCAGACCCAGCATCTGGCAGTACGCCGATCGATTCGCGCCTTCCGTGATGAGTGCGGCCAGCAGCGGCACGGTCCAAAGGCCAACCGTGCGCAGGCGCCCGACGCCTGACGCTGAGCTGATGCCTCGGACGGCCAGGTGGCTGTCGATCTCCCCGAGCCGGTTGAACACCGCAAGGCGAATCGACCCGATGAGCTGCAAAACCGGGCCGGCGCCAGGAAGTCGCAATCGCGCAATGTCGCGGGCCAGCTGATACGGATCCACGACCGACGTGAAGAAGATCATCGGCACGATCAGGTAGAGCAGGACACGCAGCGAGAACTGGGAGGTGTCACTCAGCACAAACGGCACGGCTTCCGCCCAGGGTTCCGGCCGTGGCATGCCGAGTACCAGGCCGTACATCCCGAAGATCACGACAAGAGTGATGAGATGCGGCCAGACGCGAAACCACGCGAACAGCGTCGCGAACGTCGCGATGCAGGAAACCCAGGCCGGAATCCCCAAGCTGGACGCGACGACGCTGATGCCGATGTAGACCGCCAGCAGAGCGATGGCGCGAATGCCGCTGATGCCTCCAGCCACTGGTCCAAACGACCTCAGAGGTCGCCCTGAGATGAAATAGGACCTCTGAGGTCTTTGTGCGCGCGAAGGCCGTGCTGGGTCAGAAATGACTTCGGCAGAGCCCTGACGACCGAGATGGACACCAGCGTGACGATGAGCTTGTCGACGGGTTCGCTGGTCAATTGCGAGAGCATGACGCTGTTGATGAGGCTCTGTCCCGTCGCGCGGAAAACGGCCGTGATCAGATCAGACCCGCTGGTGGTCACGCCGCCAAACACAAACGCCGCCACAGGTGCGGACGCGAGCGCCGACGCGCAGGCCAGGATCAAGGCGCTGACGACGGTCAGCGCAGGGGAGCGGTACATGTTGCGCCTCCGCAGCTGATCGACGACAAGCGCAATGGCGATAGCCGTGCCGGTAAAGAAGGGCAGGTACGGATTCACGACAAAGAACCCGATGAAGCACGTGAGCACCGCACAGCTCACGCCAGCCCGCCAGCCCAACAGCAGACTCGCGAGCACGATGCCGGTTGAGTCGAGGTAGATCGGCAGCTTCAGCCAGGCCACGAGGCCCCCGATGGTCAGGTTCAGGGCCGTGAACGCAATGACGAGCGACGTGCGAACGGACACGGGCCGCAGTATATCGGGAAGCGAGTGCTACGGACGGATCACAGGAGGCGCAGCGGGTCTGGAAAGTCGGACCCACCATGAAGAGCATGAAGCGCATGAAGATCCATGCAGAGGACAGGAACTTCATGGACCTTCATGGTGAAAAAGCCCTGCCAGGCGCAAGCCTCAGCGTCTCGGTGTCTCTCTGTGATCCTGCGTCGGTCTGTCAGCGGCCGATAGTGGCAGCCCGGAACAGCGGATCCGCGGACGCCAGCAGCACCCAGCGCAGCCGTTCGGGATAGTTCGCGGGGAGGCTGTCCAGGTACGCCCGCACGTCTGCGGCCGCTTCGGGCGAGCGATGGCCGCCCAGCGCGGCGTCGGCCCAGCGCTTCGGGAAGAAGATGTCGCCGGTGTCGCGAATCTCGCGCACCATCTGGAGCGCTGGCACGATCAGATGGCGCGCAGATCCGGCGCGCACCGGGTGGTGCAGGTAGCCCATCGCTTCAAGCACCCAGGCCTCGCGACGTCGGTTGGCGACGTCTGTGAATCGATCGAACAGCGCTTCGCGTGTGGCCGCACTCGCTGACACGGCCGGCCGCACAAAGGCGAAGCGCGCTTTACGATCGGGATTGGTAATACGCGCGTCCTGCGCGTCGAGCATGCCCTCGGCGTCAGTGGCGGCGCGCAGCGCCAGGTCGAGCGCCAGGTCTGTTTCGTCGTTTTCCGAGAGCGGAAGACCCGGCACCGGTTCCTCGCGACTCCAGACGCGGCGGAGCCACGCGATCGTGTCGGGTGAGGTGGCCGTGCTGCGCGCGGCATTGAACCACGCGCTCTTCAGGCTGATGGTGTTTGCGCGGGTGAGTCCGTCCCGCAGCAACGCCTCAAGGGCAGGAGCCAGGGCCGTCCGCTCGTCGGCAGAAGAGAACCGCCAGAAAAGCGATTGGAGGTACCCCATCTGCCTGGCCACATTCAGTTCATCGCTCTCGATCGGCAGGGCGGCCATCAGGGTATCGCGCAACCGCACGGCCGGGAGGCGTCCTTCGAGCATGGACTCCCACAACGTCACAAGCGCAGCGCCGCGCGTCAGCGGATCGACGATTGCGGGAAGGTCGGCTGCCAGCGCCTCCAGCATCGCGGAGGGCAACACGAAATCGCCGTACCCGAGGCCGCCCCCAGTGGGCAGCACCCAACGGATGTTGCCGGCCACACCGTCACCCTGACTGGGAAACGGCGCGTGTGAAAACGACGCGCGACCGGAATCCCCAAGCGTGACATGCACCGTCTCGGCGTTTGCGCCGTGACCGAACACGACGTGCAACGTCTGTGGCCACACCAGTCCGCGCCCGGACCCGCGCCCCGCAGTCAACGCGTCGCCGACCTCGAGCGATACGGCAACGCCACCAGCGGGATCCGGCGTGGCCTCGATTGTCACCTGCGGCCGGCCACGTTCTTCGACCCAGGCGCGGCTCCACGCGGCCAGATCAGCCGTCGTGCGCGCGTCGAGTACGCGGATCAGATCGGGCCACGTGGCGTTGGCCATGGCGTGCGCCTTCAGGTACTCGCGCAGGCCATCACGGAACGACTCGGCGCCCAGCAGCAACTCCAGTTGCCGCATGACGATCGGGGCCTTCTGATAGATGATCGCGCCATAGAGCGACCCGGCCTCGTTCAGATTGCCGAGCGACTGGCGGATCGGATTTGCGCCTGCTGTGCGGTCCACGTCGTAGGCCGATGGATAGTGCGAATAGAGGAAACGCAGGTCGTGGTTCACCTCCGGGAACGAGGGGTTCACAATCTTCGCCGCCATGAAGTTGGCGAAGACCTCCTTCATCCACACGTCGTTGAACCACTGCATCGTGACCAGGTCGCCAAACCACATGTGCGCCGTTTCATGCGCGATCAGGCTCGCGCGTCCGAGCCGCTGGTTCTGCGTAGCTGTCTCATCCAAAAACATTGAAGACGCGTTGTAGAACACCGCGCCGGCATGTTCCATCCCACCAAACTGAAACGACGGAATGGCGACGAAGTCGAACTTGCCGAAGGCGTAGGGAATGGCCGTGTAGTCTTCGAGCCAGCGCAGCGCGGTGTCGTGTAGATCAAAAATCGCATCGCGATTCCTGGCGACTTTGCCGGCGTCGGTCTCGCGATGCAGCATCCGGAAGAGCCGGCCTTGCCGTTCGGCTGTCTCGACGGAGAACTTGCCCGCGGCGAATGCAAACAGGTAGGTCGGCAGCGGTTCGGTCTTTGCGAAAATTAGCTGGGTGCGGTTGTTCACGCGAATCTGGCCCGTGGTGGCGCCGTTGGCGACTGCCGTCCACGCGTCGGGAATCTCGAGGGACAACACCCAGCGCGCTTTCAAGTTCGGCTGATCGAACACCGGCATGGCGAGTGACGCCCGGGCCGGCACAAACAGCGTGTAGAGAAACTCGTCCTGCCGATTCAGCGCCTCGTCGCCGGCGATGAAGGTGAGGGTGACTTCATTGGCTTGCCCCGGCAGCAGCAGGCTCGCCGGTACGACCAGGTGACCGTTGCGTGAAGAGACCTCCGAGGTGGTCTCACCGTTGACCGTCGCGCCGAGAAACTTCTCAGCGGGTTGCGAGAAATCGAATGCGAGCGGCGCCTTGACATGGCTGAGTGTGAACCGCGCGGTGATCGATCCTTCGATTGGCTCAGTGCGCGCGGCTGGAATGTCGAAGGAGACCTCGTAAGACAAATTGCTGATACGGGCCGCCCGGTCGTCGGCCAGCGCCAGGGGAATGCCGGCTTCGATGGCCGGCGCCCTTCGGCCTGACCAGGCGACATACACGCCGATGCCCACCGCCAGGACAGCCACTGCAGCGGTGAGGAGTCGGGCCACGGCCAAGATTCTACTGCCTCCACCCCCGTCTGATGGCATTCTAGAGGGATGAAGAAGACTGATGAGGAGTGGCGCGCCGAATTGGCGCCCGAACAGTATCAGGTGCTCCGGTGCCACGGCACCGAACGGGCGGGGACGAGTCCGCTCAATGTCGAGAAGCGCGACGGCATGTTCTCTTGCGCCGGATGCGGGCATCCCTTGTTTTCGTCTGAGACGAAGTACGACAGCGGGTCCGGTTGGCCCAGTTTCTACGCGCCCCTGGACCACGGCGTTGCCACCACTGCCGACCGCACACACGGCATGGCCAGAACTGAGGTGACCTGCGCGAATTGCGGCGGACACCTCGGCCATGTGTTTCCCGACGGTCCGCGCCCGACCGGCGAGCGATATTGCATGAACGGGTTGGCGCTCAAATTCGAAGCCAAGGAGCCGACGTGATTCACACAGTCTTGAGGACGCCCATCGGCGGGAGCATCCCCACGGGGTTCGAAGAAGCGATCTTTGGCCTCGGGTGTTTCTGGGGCGCCGAGCGCAAGTTCTGGACGACCCCGGGCGTGCACACGACGTCGGTCGGATATGCGGGTGGGACGCGTGCGTATCCCACGTACCAGCAGGTCTGCTCCGGTGCGACCGGCCACGCCGAGGTTGTCCGCGTCGTGTTCGATCCTGCCGTCGTCAGCTACGACGCGTTACTCCGCGTCTTCTGGGAGAACCACGACCCGACGCAGGGCAACCGTCAGGGGAACGATGTGGGCACGCAGTATCGATCGGTGATCTTCACGACGTCGCCCGCGCAGCGCGCGGCAGCGGACGCGGCGAAGAACGCGTACGCCGCCCGGTTGGGGCAACGCGGCTTTGGCGCGATCACCACGCAGATTGCCGACGCGCCGCCGTACTACCTCGCCGAGGAGTATCACCAGCAGTACCTGGACAAGAATCCCAGCGGCTACTGTGGCATTGGCGGCACCGGTGTCACCTGCGGGTAGACTCTCCCGATGTGGTCACGTCCGGGCCGGATGGCAACGTTCGGCCTGCTGTTCCTCCTCGCGCTGGCGATCCGTCTCCCGTATTTCCATCTGGTCCCGCGCTTCGAAGATGAGGGACTCGAAGTTATTCGTGCGCTGGAAGTCGCGCGCGGAACGAACGTCCCGCTGATCGGGTACGACATCTATTACGGCCCACTGTTTACCCTGATTGTTGCCGCGTTTTTCCGGGTGGTGGACGTGGACCTGCTGACCGCGCGGGCCGTGGCCGTCGTCTGTGGTGCGCTGACGGTGCCGGCGACGTACCTTCTGGGTTGCGTGGTGGGTGGCAAGCGGGTGGCCCTGGTCGCAGCGCTGCTCGCGCTGACGAGCCCGATTCTGGTGGTGGTGGGAAGTCACTTCGGCTGGTCGAATTCACTGGTGCCCTTCCTGGCCACCACCATGTTGACGGCGGTGTACCTGGGGGTGACCCAGCGCCGATGGACCTGGCTCGCCCTGGGTGGCTTCCTGGCCGGCCTCACGATGCAGGCCCATCCATTGAGCGTGGTCCTGATCGCGGCGCTTGTCGCGTGGTACTTCGTGTATTGCCCGCCTGCCGAGTGGTTCAAGCGTCCCGAGGTGTACGCGGCCGCCGTCTCGTTTGCCGTGGGGTATGCGCCGATGTTGTGGATCCTGGCTGGGCGGCTGGATCAGGTGATCGCGAGTGCCCAGAAGCAGTCGTACGTGTTTGGGCCGGTGGAGTCCGGCGGGCAGTACTTCGAGCGGGTGTTGGCGGCGTTCGGCATGCTGGGGATCACCATCGCGGGTGTCGGCGAGCGGCTGTGGGCGGCATTTCCGGAGGCGCCTCAGACGCGCCAGGCCGTCTTGCTCCTGGTGGTGCTGGTGGCGGGGTGCGGTCTGGTGTTGTCAGCGTCCAGACGCCCACTGGCGAGCAGTTCGACCGTTCGGTCGCGATCGTTCCTGGCGGTCGTGCTCCTGCTCCCCGTGTTGTTGCTGCCGCTCTTCACCCGGTCGCTGCAGTCGCGGTATCTCATGATGCTGGTGCCCGTGGCGTGTGTCTGCATCGGGCTGGCGTGTGCAAGGGTCTGGGAGGGCGCGGCCAGCGCCCGTCGCCTCGCGGCCGTCGGTATCGTGATTGCGATACTGACAGCCAATCTGGTGGCCATTGTTCGTGTTGAGCGCCGCGCATTGCAGGAGGGCGAGTCGAATGCCGCGTGGCTGTCGCTCAGGGATGCGGTTGATCAGCACAGCCTGTGTCAGGACGGTGTGTTCATCGAAGATACGGACGCCCTCGGCTTGCCGCCAGGCGATTCACGGACGTGGACCTACTTCAACACGCAGGCCGTGCGGTTTGTCCTCACACTCGAAAACTGCGTACAGACGGTGGCGCCGGTGGGCCGTCTGCTCGACATGCTCAAAGCGCGGCCGTCACCCGCCTGGCTCATCATTCCCGAGCAGAGCGTCGCGGTGTTTTCCCAGGACCTGACGCTGACGCGAGTGTTGCCCTTGGCTCCTGCACCGACTCTGCCGGCTGCGCTCCGCCTCACGCTGTTTCGTGCCGAGCCACGGCCGTAGCCAGGCGAGTCTACCGAATCATGCCTTTGCGCACGGCGTAGAGGACAATTTCGGCGGTGTTGTGCAGGTTGAGTTTCTGCATCAGATTCGAACGATGTGTTTCGATCGTAGACAGCCCCAAGTCCAGTAACGACGCGACTTCTTTGTTCGACCGCCCCTCGGCCAGCAGTTGCAGCACTTCGCGTTCTCGCGCGGTCAGTAGTTGGAATGAATCAGTCAGGCCGCGGGCACGCAGGTGGTGCACGTAGTCTTCCACCAGGACGGTTGCGACAGCCGCGCTGAAGAAGGGCTTGCCCGCCATCACCGTTCGGATCGCGGGAAGGAGTTCTTCGTCGGTGGCGTCCTTGAGCAGGTAGGCCTGGGCGCCGGCCGCCAGCGCGCGTAGGATGTACGACTCGTCGGCGTGCATGCTCAGGATCACGATACGGGGACGCCGGTCGGCCTTCTGCAATCGCGCAGCCACGTCGATGCCGTTGAGCAGCGGCATCGCGATGTCGAGCACCATCACATCCGGCTGGTGTTCCGCGCACACGCGCAGGGCGTCCAGTCCATCTCCGGCCTCGGCGACGACCGCCACGCCCGGCTCGGTTTCAAGCAGGCTCCGCAATCCCCGGCGGACCACCGCATGATCGTCAGCCAGCACGACGCGCATCGTGCACCTCCGCCGGCGAGTCGTGCTCGCGGACGCCGCCGCGGTCGTCCGCTGGGGCCGGCAACCAGAATCGCAGTGTGGTGCCGGCGCCAAACCCGGTGTCGATCGTCAAGGTGCCCGACAGTTCTCTGACCCGTTCTTCCATGCCGCGCAATCCCAGCCCGTGGGCGGGGCGATCGGAGGCGATGCCCACGCCATTGTCCTTGACGGTGACCGTCAGTCCCCCGGAATCCGACCGCACGCCGACGTCAACGCGCGACGCGCCCGAGTGCCGTGCGCAGTTGGTCAGCGCCTCCTGCACGGATCGGTAGATGCACGTGCGGTACGCATCCGGCAGCGCGTCGAAACTGCCCGTCGCGGTGAACGTGGCCGAGACGTTTGACCGCCGCGAGAATTCACGGACGTGCCATTCGAGCGCGGGTTTCAGGCCGAAGTCGTCGAGCATTGACGGACGAAGTCCCAGCGCCAGATCGCGCACGGTCCGCATCACGTTGTCCACCAGGGCCCGTCCTTCAGCGAGGGCTTGGGCGACGCGTTCATTGCCTGGCGCGCCAAGCCGCTCGATGCGGCCCAGTTCCATACGCAGGCCCGTCAGCATCTGGCCGACGTGGTCGTGGAGTTCACGCGACAGGTGTTTGCGCTCTTCCTCCTGCGTCGCCACGATTTGCTGCGACAACGCGCGCATCCGCCCTTCGGCAGCCTCGGTCACCACACGTTGTTCCTTCGCGCGGCGCTCAAGGACGCGAAGGCGATTGACAGCCACGACCGCCACAAGGGCACCCAGCAGCAGGCTCTCCCACAAGAGCACCCGCATGTCTGCGCGGTAGGCCGTGTACTGGCGGGTGACTTCCTGGCGTTCCGAATTCAAGTTGGCGTTGTTCAGTTGCTCGATTTCGAGGGCCAGATCCATGGCGGCCTCGCGTCGAGGCAGCACTTCGCGGCGCAGGAACGCCGCGCTTTGGGTCAGCTTCTCAGTGGCCGACCAGAAGAACAATGGCTCATACGTTTCCCAGTACCCATCGAGGTTCGCCTGAAGAAATGCCGCGCGGTCCACTTCTTCTGTTCCTGGCACCAGCAGAGCGCGCAGATCCGCCAGCGCGGCGGTGTTGGAGCGGCGGAAGGCCGCCAGTTGCTCACGGTACTCAGGGTCGCGAGCCCTCTCGGTGTCGAGCAGGTAGTCGCGCACGAGGAGGCCCGACAGGTGCACATCCGATCGAAGCCGGCGCAGGGTGGCCTCCACCTCGCGGTGGTGCGTGTTCAGCGCATCAAGGCGGGTGTAGATTTCATCGGCCTTCCGCACGCCCGTGACCCCGAAAACGGCGATGAGCGCGAGCAGCCCCAACAGCCCGAGGGCCGCCACCGGCCATGTCCTGAACCGCATACCGGACAGGGTATCCCCTCTTTAGGGGCCCCGGCATCCAGTATTGGGGGGATGGTCACAGAGCCGGTCCAGGGCCTATCGTCTCGGCCGGAGGGTATCACGTGAACAATTCCTGGACGGAAATCTGGTCGGTTGGGAGCGGTCGGTCGCGGGTGTATTGCGGGATCGCTGAGGCGTTCGCGGAATTTGCCGTGGACCTGTTCGCAGGCGACACCTGTGTCTCGAGTGATGTCTTTACCACGCGGGACGAAGCGAGCATGGCCGGGCACATGCTGAAGCGTCAGCACCAACGTCCGCCCGCACCGGCCTGGACGGTCAGTCTGCCCGAGCAATCAGCCAGCGCCCAATCTTAGTCTGGGTCCGCCGCGGTTCTACCGAAGGGCGTCGGAGAGGAATCGCTGCGTGTAGTACAGCGCAATCTGGCTGCTGGGCCCGAACGGGACGAAGTCGAATCCGTGGTCGGCCCACGGCATGTGCAGGATCACGGACGCGCCGCTTTGCATCAGCCCGTCGTGCAACATCCGGCCGAACCGTGGCTCGACGATGTGGTCCCGGCCGCCGGTGATGACGAGCACTGGCGGGTGGGGCTGCGCTGCGCGCGTGATCGGTGAAGCATCGGCGTAACGACCGGGCTGCTGGTCTGGTGTGCCGCCCAGGAACTGTTCTTCGATCACACGGACGTTGAGGGGATCCGGGGTTGGCGGGACGCGGTACCCTTCCGCGAGATCCACCGGGCCATAGATGCTGACGACGGCGCGGATCGGCGGCGCTGCCGCGTCCTGTGAGGCGCGCATCGCAAGCTGCGCCCCGGCGGATCGTCCGACGAGCGCCACTTGCGACGGGTCGGCGCCGTACTCGGCGGCGTGCACTGTGACCCAGCGCAGGGCGTCGAGTACATCCTCCAGCTGCGTGGGCCAGGTCCAGTCAGGGGCGTGCCGATAGTCGATGGCAAACACGGCGAAGCCGGCGGCCGCCATCGACTGCGCGATCTCGGCGTTGTCCTGCGGCTCGCCGCCGCGCCATCCGCCGCCGTAGACCTGCACCACGACTGGAACGACGCGATCGTGTTCCGGTCGGTAAATATCCACAGTCAGTCGTACGCCGCCGACGGTTCGCACCAGAACGTCGCGGGTGATGCGCACGGGCGGCAGATCGAGGCCTGTGAACATCTCGCGCCAGGTGAACGGGTGCCGGCGGAGGGCCGAGAGGGCGTCCACCGGCGCAGTGGCGGAGGCGGGTGTGCCGAACGCGCGCTGCCATTCCGTATCGATCTTGCGCAACGTGCCTGGGATTTGCGCGAGCACGTAGGCTGGAAAACTCGCAGCGACAAGAGAAAGTGCGAGCGCCACGTGCGCGAGCCTGCGGCGCCCGGCCGGGCGACGCCGAAGGGCCAGCGTGGAAAGCAGTGTGGCCAGGAGTGCGACGACCAGGAGCCATGGGCTCAGTTCCGGCGCGCCGATGCTGAGGGGCAGCAGCGTGTAGGTGGGCGCAGGAATCTGCGCCCACGGGGCGATGGCGAGCACGATGAGCGCGAGGAGAAGGGCGAGGGAGGTCACGGGCGCCTTGCTCAGCCTACGAGTCCGCCCGTGACGATCATGTCGCCCATCCGCTGAGCCACAATGCGATTGCCGTCGAGGGTGAGATGGCAATAGTCGGTGTAGAACGCCACGTCGCTACCCACGCTCACGATTTCCTTGTTCATGTCGGCAAAGCGGAATCTTCGCGACGCGACTTGTAGCTTGATGGCGTCTGAAAGGTAGTCGTCGAGGAAATAGCGTCCTGTCATCCTGAGCATCGTCTTCATGTCCACCTGATTTCCCGCCAGCGCACGGAGTGCTGGTGGAACAGAGGCGCCATCAATCAGACCCATTTCGCGTTGCATGCGACGTTCGTAGTCGGCAAGTTCTTTATTGATGCCTCTTGCGAGAATAGGCTGTAGGACGAAGATGAATTGAACGTCGTCGGCTCTGAGGATGTCCAGATACTGTCGCAGCGCTGCCTGATATGCCTGAGACGAGCGCTCAAAAGCAGGCCTGGCGCGCTCATAGGCCTCAGGTGCATAGTCGTACGTGTCCTGGACACACCCGGGCGGGCGAAGTCGCGGAGCGAGGTGCCTCCCCTCCACGTAGTCCAGCAATTGAGCCCACTTGAGCCTCCTGATAGGCGCGTGGTTACGCGCTTTCGCCCGGACGAATTCGTCGAGCCATATGGCCTCTGTGTGTTCCCATGTGTATCCCGAAGCGATTGTACCCAGGTCGTTGAAGCCCTCCATGTTGATTACGATGTCTGGATCGAATCTCGATACCCGTTCCGGGTACAGCACCATTGACTGGTGACGTTGGGACGTGTAGACCGCCGCGTTCACCACCTGAATGCGTTTACCTGGGAACTTCTGCTGAAGATAGGCCTTCAGGCGACCTGCGATGCCGACGTCGTAGGCGTAGATGCCCTCAGGGAATGTACGAATGGCCGAGTAGCAGCCGCGCCCCTGGCCGGCGCCGATCATGCCTGAGCCGCCGAGCAGAAACACTCGAAGAGTGTTTGGCGGCTTTTCTATCGTGATGTCTTCGTCGCTGATGAAACCGAATCGATTGGTGGTGACGGCTGGCTGTCCGTTCGGAGCGTAGGTGTTGTGGACGAAAGTCGGCGTACTTCTCACCAGCGTATATCCCGACAACTCGCGATTCATACGTGGAAGGGGACCAGTATTCGGATTGAGCGCGAGCAGCAGGAGGTGCGACGTCCCTTCAACGGCCAAAGCGGCCGCGAGTAGCGCCAACGTCAGGAGCGTGATCTGGCGCAGTGGACTCAATCGCATGGGTCGCATTGTAGTCGGATACGACAGTCGTCACGCTCGTGAGGATACGGGCCGTCGCAGGACCTTAGCCAGAAGGGGCACATAAATCAGAGCGACGCTGCTGTCTCGGATCGCCTCAACAGCTACTCCCATGCAGGTTAGCCCACACGGTTAGCCCCATCATCAGCCAACTGAGTCCGTTGAGAACCAGAAGCTGCCGTCGGGTATCCACCAGGTACCACAAGGGGAGGAGATCATAGAGGCCCCGCTGGGGAATCAGGGCCATCAGCAGGAAGAACTGTGCGTCCTTGCTACGCCACCGCTTCGTCGCCGCCAGGAGAACGAGGCCAGCGGAAAGGCCACGTGGAGTCAACGGCGAGGGTGATGGCGACGAAGACGAAGCACCCCATCAGGCGGCGCCGCGTCAGATGTGTGGCCAGCACCGGGAGGCCCAGGTGAGGCCTGATCAACGTCAACGGCAGCAGAGCTGGCAGGAACGCGATCGACAGCATGAGTGGCGACCACTGCAGGAACATGAAACTCACGACAAAAGGCATCGACGCGAGCGTGAGCAGGCGCCACACGTGCCCCTGCGCGAGTAGCGCCCAGGCGAGCAGTCCGGCCAGCAACGACCAGAGCACGACCGGACCCCACCATGAGCCAAACACGGTGAATGGTGCGACGGCCAGAATCGCCGTGAGTGGATACGCCGTGAAGGTGCCTTGTCCCGCACACGGCGGTCCGTAGGGATCGATGCCGCGCAACAGAGAGTCGGCCGCGCAAAACTGCATGGAGAAGTCGTTGACCGGCTGCGAGGCGCTCGAACGGTAGGCCACGGAGGCGGCGAGCGCCGAGACGGCGACGAGAATCCCTATTCCGAGTCGGCGTTTCGGAGGCACTCGAGACTATTGTGCCATCACGAGACCCTGCGTCAACTGGAGGGCGTACTACGTGTGCTCGGCGGCCATTGCCGGCCCTTGCGAACCGCTACCGGACTTGGCTCGGTCGTATATCGAGCTCGCGCGACAGCGTCTCGATGAGACGCTCGTAGTGCGGACTCGCCCTAGACACATAGACGATCATTCGGGCTCCAGGCAGCCGTGCGGCACCGGCGAGGGTCATGTGGTCGCGCAGATACCGCATGACCCAATGCGCCATCTGAAACCACTCTTCCATAGTCCGCATCTTCTTGAAACGCAAGAACGTCAGGCCGACCGCCTCCACATCTCTCCAGTAATCGGAATGTCGCAGCGGTTCGTTAGCCACGCTGTTGGCGCCGGCGCTCGCCGGAAGGAACGGCATCTCAATGATGTCGAAGGCTCCCTCAGCGATCAGTTGTTGCCTGCGCTCGGCTGACATGGGTTTTGAGAAATCCGTGGTGGCCAGGCCGAATGCATCGACGTGTCTTGCTCCGGCAAAGTAGGGCGCGGCTCCAGCGGCACCGTTCAAGAACGAAATCTGTTCGCCCAGGCCGGCGCTGGCAATGGCGCGCCCGAGCCGCGAGAAGACGACAACGTGGGCGTCCGAGGGCGGATCATTGGTGAGGGCTTCGACCGATCGCGAGAACGGTCCCGCCATGGCGAGCGCAAACGTGACGGTCGCGAGGAGCCCGACTACTGTCACTGCCCCCGGACCGGAAAGCCGCCCCGCAGCTACGTCCAGGGCCGCACGCAGGCCCCTTGTGATCGCCAATGCGGACAGCGGCACGAGAACGAAGGAGAAGCGGTGCACGAAGCCCGTTTCATGCACGATCCTCGCTGCGTAGATGAGCCAGGGTACCCCGATGGCCACGGCAAGCACCGCCTCCACATACGGCCGCCGCCAGAGACCAGGACCAGGGCCACCGCCGAACCGTATGGCACTCGTCGTGAAACAGGCGACCCCCGCACCGACGAGCCAGGCACGGTAGTCGGCCACGAAGGCGTTGACGTCCTGGCCTCCGGCCCAGCCAACGCCGGCCGCTTTCACGTAGTACGCGGTTGGGAGGGTGTCGCCGAAGTACCAAAACTTCCAGGCCGCAAATGCCACGCCGATGACGGTCAGCAGGGCGGCGCCTGGGAGCAACAGCGCGTTTCGATCGGTCCGCCTCCGCAGGCCGAGTGCTGCCGCCATCCAGCAGATCGCGACGATCAAGGCTCCGTCAGGCCGCGTGAGCACAAGCAGGAAGCTGACCAGAGCCATCGCGTACCCCGTTTTGGGATGGGGTCGTTCAACCACCATGCCGGTCAGGGCCACCATTCCCACCGCGACCACGAAGAACATCGATGTTTCGAGCCCGCGACTGGCGTGGACGCCGATGCCCGTGTCGAGTAAGAGAAACGCCGCAGGCAACGCGGCGATCGCGAAGCCTGGGCGCCTCGGATCGGCGACAGAAACAAGGAGAGCGACGACACCGGCAACTGCGCCAATACTCAACAGAGCAGAAGCCGCTGGCGGTTCGAATCCCATGCGCAAGAGGCCTGCCTGCAGAACGACGAAGAGGATCGACGTAAAGCCCTCGGAGGGAGGTGATGTGGCATTCCAGCGAAATCCGTGGCCGTCAGCGAATTGTGACGCATACCGCGCCAGAATGTACGCGTCGTCTACAGCCAGGTTCCGCTCGTGGAACGCCCGCAGAGAGAAGAGCAGCAGGAGTGCCCCGAGCCCCACGAGCGCCAGGATTGTCGGAAAACCAACGAGAATGCCGCGAGCTGGCACCACGATGTCGCGCGGTGATGTCTTGGTCATCGATCGGGTCCCGTTCCACGCGACTCGGAGCTGTACACTCGACGCAAGACCTTGCGCGCGATGGTCGGGCGGTAGTGAGAGGTGTCATACCAGTCGCGGACATCAAGGCCGAGGTCGGGATCACGCGAAAAATCGTGCACACGGTCTGCGCCAAACAACTTGTGGAGTACTGCGACGTCAGACGGGTTCAGCCTGGCTCGGGCGAAGTCCGGGCTCACCACGACGCGGTAGTCGGTGTGCAGGCGACCGAAGGACGCGCGAATGTCCTCCAACATCTTCAACTGGGGCTCTCCGATGACCGGCATCGCGTCTCGTGGGGTCCGGTCCGCGCCCGCACCGACGTTGGCGGCAAACTGCGCGGGCCGCGCGGCAATCTCTGCCTCAAGTCCAACGCTGAACACGTCGTTCGTTTCCGGGTCACGGGTATTCGCGCTGGCCGGGGTTGGGCTGATGGCGCCGGCCATGTAGGGCCTGTAGGTGCCGAAAAATCGGTAGTCGAGGTACTTGAGCGCAAAGAGATCGGAAAAAAACGCCTTGAGGAAGATCCCTTGAAACCGCAACCGGCTGCCTTCCGAAACGGCCGGATGTTTGATAGTCACAACGTTGCCGGGGTCATTGATCGCGCTCAAAAGCACGGGGTCGACCACGAGCAGCGCCTTGCGAAGTTCGATTCCTTCGCGATCGAGCAGCCGCAGCTTTCCACGCACACCCAGCAGCGTTTCCCCTAAGGCATCGTAGTGGTAGGGCCTCGCCGGGGCAATCCAAGGCAGCCAGTCTTTGCATTGGTACGCCAGGGACCGGGAATTCCCGAAAATGAAGGCGTCGTACGAGTGGGAGTCAGGCCGTCGTAGCAGAATCTCCGTGTTCATCATCTCCCGGTTCGGCGCAACTCCGTGCAGGACTCTGGGCTCGATGCCCGTGTGGATGACCTGGAAGGGGTCCAGCACCACGTAGAGCACGAGCAATACCACCATCGGCGCTGCCAGAGTGGCCAGCCAACGTAGCAATCGTCCGAGATCGGGGTGCATGACGGAAACTCAGAACTGGAAGTAAATGAACTGCTGCGGTGAACGGACAGAGGCCGCGGCGACGCAAGAGTACACGATAAAAAAATACAGGGAGACACGCGCGGCTCGTGGCCATCTGGCCACCCGGGTGAATACATCAACCCGTTCATCGACGGAATCCACCCAGAGTTGGACGCCGACCAACAGTACGACGGCCATCAGACCCAAGGCCGACAGGCCCGGGACGACCCGTTCTGTACCAAGCCGACTGACGTCCCCAGCAAGCCCGATATGCAGGTGAGTCAACACGTACCATGCCTCGCTCAGACTGGGAGATCGAAAGACGATGAGGGAGCCGACAAAGAGAAGGAACGTGGTGCACATCGCCACCCAACCGCCGCGCGCAAGTCCGACACGCTGGCGCAGTGGCCGCGTGATGGAGCCCACGACGACCATCAGCCCGCAGATGACGCCCCAGACGACCAGGTTCCAGCGAGCGCCGTGCCACAGGCCGCTGATCGTGAACACGACGAGCAAGGCGACCAATCGCCGTGACGGGTGGCCATTCAGGAGCGGCGTATAGAGGTAGTCGCGGAACCAGCTCATCAGAGACACGTGCCATCGTCGCCAGAAATCCGAGAGCGATTTGGCCGTGAACGGGGCGCGAAAATTCCGTGTCAGCTCGAAACCCATGACCTGCGCGGCGCCAATCGCGACGTCGGAGTATCCCGAGAAGTCGTAGTAGACCTGAAAGGCGAAGAAGCAGGAGGCCGCGATCAGGGCCAGGCCGTGAAACTGCGTGGGGTCGCGGTAGACCGCATCGACGGTCAGTGCGAGCTGATCAGCCACGACCATCTTCTTGAACAGCCCAAGCGTCATCCGCTTGAGCCCGGCGGCCACTCGTCCGTAGTTGAACTCGTGCACAACGCGGAACTGCGGCAACAGGTGCTGTGGTCGCTCGATAGGGCCGGCCACGAGCTGAGGATAGAACATCACGTACAGCGCGTAGTACCCCAGATGGCGCTCGGCCGGTACGCGGCCGCGGTAGATCTCGATCGTGTAGGCCATCGCCTGAAACGTGTGAAACGAGAGGCCCAGTGGCAGAAGGATGTTCCACGGCGGCAGGCTCATGTCGAGACTCAGTGAGGTCGTGAGCCACAGCAGGTTGTCTGCGATGAATGAGTAGTACTTGAAGATGGCCAGAACTCCGACATTGGCCAACAGGCTCGCCACGAGCCATGCACGACGCCGAGGCCCGTGGCTGCCTTCGATGAGAATACCGGCGGCGTAGTCCACCACAATGGTGAAGGCCAGGATCAGAATGTAGACCGGCACGAACGCCATGTAGAAGATCGCGCTGGCCACAAGCAGGAGCAGCCATCGCCACCGATGTGGCGCGAGAAAGTACAGGGTCGTGACAATGGGAAAGAACAGCGCGAAGGTGAGGGAGTTGAACAGCATGCGTCCGGACGCGGCAGCGTAGCCACAGGAGTGTAGCGTGTCAATCCAGATGGTAGAGTTTTGTCAACGCGCAGTAGAAATGTCTCCCTTCTTCGCGCAATAGAAATGTCCCCTTTCCTCAAGTAGTGGCCTGTGGGCGCGGTGGGAAACTCGCCCTGGAGTGTTCCACCGCGTCCACAGGTCTCTTCAACGATTTGCGGCGCGGCAGCGCGCCCGTTCGCGTTCCTCGGCGCGCGTGTCGCGGCGCCACGGATGTTCCGCGTTGGGCCGAAACACCGATCGGGCGTTCGGCAATAGGGCCCGCGGCGGCCGCGCCGCCTTGGGCAGCGGCGGGGCAATCTCCGTCCAGGCCAGTCGGCGGTCGCGATAGCGGATCTCAATCGTCCCGGCGGCGTTCTCCCGCACCAGGACGGTACTCCGCGCCGGCGCGTAGGCGCTTTGGCGACCGAGCTGGAAGTGCCGCGCGTGATACTGCACGACCCAGTCGTTGGAGACCACGCGCGTGGTCTCGATCTGAAAGACCGCATCAAGGGCCGCGCGGCTCGGCGCGCGGCGATGGAAGTTCTCGGACGAGGCGGGCGCCTCGGCAAACCGCGCATTGTGATCGGCCCAATGGGTTGTCTCGAGAAAGACATTGGCCGGCGACGCCCCGCTGATCGCGAGGCGGCGGAGTGTCTTCACGAGTCGATCTTGTTGCGTCCCGTGATTGCGCTCCACACGCCCCTTCGCCTGCGGCGAGTTCGCCGCGATGATCTGAATGTCGAGTGCGCCGCACATCCGACCAAACTGCGTCACCGGCACCACGCCCGCCGCCTGTTCTCCATGCGTGGGAGCCCGCACATACACATTCTTCCAATCGGTGTAGAGCGCCAGTGGCACCCCGTGCTGCGTAATCCAGCCGCGCAAGACCGCCACGGCCGCCCAGATCGTTTCCTGGTCGCCCAGACGCCCCCACGTCCGACTCGTCGCATCGTCGACCAACGTCATCAAACAACCCTGCGGGGCGCGATCCTCGTACCACAGATGAAAACTGCCATCGAGCTGCACCAATTC
>Ga0163146_10003703_pt1 | contig 19260 bp, 20 predicted proteins | sample OliLakLV19MP7G1_FD_148648 | JGI IMG/M metagenome (GOLD analysis project Ga0163146, IMG submission 148648) | Freshwater microbial mat bacterial communities from Lake Vanda, McMurdo Dry Valleys, Antarctica - Oligotrophic Lake LV.19.MP7.G1 | ecosystem: Environmental > Aquatic > Freshwater > Lake >...
CAAAGGATAGACGTGGTCATGATCGGGACCTCGATCGGATGTCGCAGGCGGCTTGCCTGCGCGTCCCGTCCCCACGCCGCAGCGCAGCGGTCCAGGCTCGCGCAGCGACTCCGTCGAGCACGCCCGCGTCCCGCGGGCGCGCGCAGAGCCTGGACAGCAAGACCGGCGTGGTAGCGTGCCCCGAGCAGGCAAGCCCCTCACTCACTCCAGACTCCGACGCACCAGAGATGCGCAGGGCCGCCCAGCGGTCCCGAGTCCTCGAGGAATGAGCGGCTAGCGAACCCGCAGCAGCCCGGCGCTGCGAAGACAGCGGGGCCCAAGCCGAGAATCTCGGATCGCGGCTCGCCATTGATCAAGGGCATCAACCGAACACGCGCCAAGAGGCGATTCGATCCAGCAAACTGGGTCTCAACGAACCGCGTTCGCTGGCGAGCGACGGCAAACTGAACGCGGCTCAGACGGTCCGTGGAATCGCCCAGCAACTCGTGACGTGTTGCATGTCAATTCTGGGGCAGTGCTCTCGGCCGTGGGCGCCACCACTAGAGTCAACGCCGTCGCCCCGGCGACAGGCCGACTTAAACTCTTGGGCAGTACCGCGCTTCCAGCGCACTGATCACTGCGGCGCCGGTATCAGCACAGTTGCGCCCGCGATGCAGCGAGGTTGGAAATCTGGCGGTAGCGGCACGCGAGCACCCTGGGGAGAATCGGCTGACCGTGAGCGCCGACGAGAAGACGGCGGAGTGCGCGATGGAGCTCACGCCGCGTGAGGCGAAGCTCATGATCAAGGACGGCTATCCGTTCCCGGACGACGCTACCCCGCTGCTCGACAGCCCGAAGCGCAACATCGTGCACGTCGTGTGCGTCGACGCGTTCTGGGTCGGAATATACGAATCGCGGATATCGTGCGCTCGGCGAAGAGGATCGACATCGATACGCTGCTCACGGAGCTCGGAGAAGTGTGCAGCGTGCTCAAGACCGCCTCCGAACACGTTAGGCCGCGCGTTGCAGCGCGTGTACGCGGTTCCGGAGCGATAGCGTGATCACGCGTGCACCCGCAGGCCGGGGGCGGATCTTCAGGCGCTTGCTGAATTGTTTTCATCGCGATTACTCAGGAAGCCCGGCGTCGCCCAACTTCTCCGCAGCCTCTCTGGGCACGGCGTCCAAATACTTTACAACGGCATACCGCATCTTGGTCCGCGCAAACGTGCGCTGATTCACCTGCGCCGTCGTCATATAGGGGTTCGTGTTGTTCGTCGTAATCGTCGCGTTTCCTTGCCACGCTGTAGTGGCCTTGTCCATTATGATTACCGCATTGCCGCCAAGTTCTTTCGTTTGCTTGGCGATTTTTCCAGGCAGACGCTTCATCGAAATCATGCCGTTGAGACCTGCGGAATTCACGTCTGCGGTCAGGTATCCGAGCAGCTTGAAGCTGCGCGGGGGCGATCCGCCATTGAGCCAAAAATCTACTCCGTCGGTGACTGCCTTCTCGCCACCTTGCCCGACAAACACGTTTGGCCCTTCGTGGACCGTAAAATCTGCGGCACTAGCCAGAGAGGCTGTTAACCGGCGTGCAATTCTGACCAGATAAGGGGTGTAACCGGCGTCCAAAATTGACCACCCCGTACCCTGATCTGCCTGTTTGAGGCGGCCCAGGGAGAACTGGGGTGTTGTGCGTGGAAACGATCGGGAAGATCCGGCGACGACGATTGGTGGATGGGGAGTCGATCAGCGCGATTGCGCGGGATCTGCGCCTGTCGCGCAACACGGTGAAGCGGGCGCTGCGATCCGAGAGCGGTGTCCTTGAGTACCAGCGCAAGCGCCAGCCGCGGCCTCGACTCGGGCCGTACATCGAGACGCTGGAGGGGTGGTTGGAAGCCGAGGAGCGGCTGCCGGCCCGCGAGCGGCGCACGGCGCAGCGGTTGTACGAGGCGCTGTGCGTGGAGGGCTATACCGGCGCGGTCGATGCCGTGCGCCGGCACCAGCGCGAGTTTGAACGGCGGCGCCACTCCGTCAGCACCGTGTTCATCCCGCAGAGCTTCGCGCCGGGCGAGGCGTATCAGTTCGACTTCAGCCACGAGCACGTGGAGCTCGGTGGCGTGGATCAAGTGATCAAGGTCGCACATGTGCGTCTCAGTTACAGCCGAGCGTTCTTCCTGGTGGCGTATCCGCGCGAGAGCCAGGAGATGGTGTTCGATGCGCATGCCCGAGCGTTCGAGTTCCTGGGCGGCGTGCCACGGCGCGGGATCTACGACAACTTAAAGCCAGCGGTGGATGCGGTGTTCGTTGGGCGCGAGCGGCGCTACAACCACCGCTTCCTGATGATGTGCAATCACTATCTGGTGGATCCGACGGCGTGCACGCCGGCAGCGGGCTGGGAGAAGGGGCAGGTCGAGAACCAGGTTGGCAACGTGCGCGAATGGCTGTTCACGCCGAAGCTGCGCGGTGCGGATCTGGCGGAACTGAACGCGCATCTTGCGGCGCGGTGCGTGCAGCTGGCGCAGGAGCGCAAACACCCTGAGTACCCGGAGCGCAAGATCAGCGAGGTCTGGGATGAAGAGCGCGCGGCCCTGCGTGCCACGCCGATCCCCGTCGACGGCTTTGCCGAGAAAACCGGGCGCATCTCCGCGACCAGCCTCGTCAACTTCGAGCGCAACCGCTACAGCGTGGAATGCCGCTTCGTTGGGCAGGTCGCCAGCGTGCGCGCGTATGCCGAGCGGATCGTCGTGGTCTGTGCCGGAGAGATCATCGGCGAGCACCCGCGCTGCTTCGAGCGCGGCAAGACCCGTTACAACCCGTGGCACTACGTGGCGGCGCTCGGGCGCAAACCCGGGGCGCTGCGCAATGGGGCACCGTTCAAGGGCTGGAATCTGCCGGGTGCGCTGACGCGCCTGCGTGAGCGGTTGGCCAAACACAGCGATGGTGATCGCCAGTTCGTCGAGATCCTCTCGATGGTCGCTGTGTATGGCTTGGAGTCCGTGACGGAGGCCTGTGCGGCAGCACTGGATGAGCAGGTGGTCAGCAGCGCGCATGTCGTGAATCTGCTGCACCGCGCCGCCGCGCCGTCGTCACTGCCGGCGTTGCAGGTGCCCGAAGCACTGAAGCTGACCCTGGAGCCGGCGGCCAACTGCGATCGCTACGACCAGTTGCTGCGACCGCGCCGGGCCGTGAATGCCGTTCCTGTCCATCCACCCGCCGAGGAGATGTATGCAAACTCAACTGATCGAACAACTGAACGTCCTGCGCCTGCGCGGCATGGCGAGCGCGCTGGAGGAGAGCCTGACGGCGCTGAGCCAGAAGAAGCTCGCGCCGACCAGTTGGCTGTCACAGCTGCTGCAAGCTGAGCTCGCTGACCGTCAGGCCCGCTCGTATCAATACCAGCTGCGCCTGGCCAACTTCCCGATGCCGCGAGACCTCGACAGCTTCGACTTCCGCCAGTCAGCCGTGAATGAGAGCCAGATCCGCCAGCTCCACACCGGCGAATACCTCAGCACCGCGCGCAACATCGTGCTGGTCGGCGGCACCGGAACCGGCAAGACGCATCTGGCCACTGCGCTTGCGCGTCAAGTCGTGGTGCAAGGCAAGCGGGTGCGCTTCTACAGCGTCGTGGATCTGGTCAATCAGCTCGATGCTGAGAAGCGCGCGGGCCGAGCCGGCCGACTCGCCACGCGCCTGCTGAGCAGGCACGTAATCGTGCTCGATGAACTGGGTTACTTGCCGTTCTCGCAGGATGGCGGCGCGCTGCTGTTCCATCTGACCAGCAAACTCTACGAGCGCGTCTCGCTGATCGTCACGACCAACCTGTCGTTCGGCGAATGGAGCAGCGTGTTCGGCGATGCCAAGATGACCACGGCGCTGCTCGATCGACTCACGCATCGCTGCGAGATCATCGAAACCGGCAATGACAGTCATCGCTTCAAGAACCGCAACTGATCGTAATCGCCGCCCCTCGATCCCAGAGCAATCTGCCGCTCGCGCGGCAGACCGCGCTACGGCTCACGCAGGTAATGAAACCTCAAGCGAAGAGCCCAGAAGCTCGCCCAGACAGCCCATCACCCTGGTCAATGTTGGGCGCCGGTAGCTGGTCAGTCTTGGACGCCGGTTGACAAGAGAGGCCGCCGCCAGCATCGATGCGACGAGAACTGCGCGCATTTTTTCGGCTCCTGCAACTGAAAGCTAAGGTGGTCAGTGTACCGACCTAGTACTGGGCGGAATGGGGAAAGTCGCACAGTTCTCTGCAGGGGATTGCGAGTTATCTCCGGTTTTTCGCGCACACGAGGGTCAGTGGATTCCTGATAGGGCATGGACGAGCCGGCCACGGTTTCAATCCACGCGCACGCACGGAGCGCGACACGGCACGCACTGCACTGCGTTCGATCGCTGCCGCTCGCCCGAGCACTTTCTCCACCCCTTCCTTCTGCAGCCAAAGGCTGCATTGCGTCGCGAAGAACTGATGCGCCTTGACGAGCCGCGAATGCTTGAAAGCCAATGAGTCGTACGCGACCGGCACGGGCGCGGCCATGACCTCATTGAAAGCGGGTCGATCACGGTTGGTGGGCCATACCTTGAAGCGGTCCTCCGGGTTACGGCAGAACGCTTCGCTATTCTCGATCAGCGGCGCGAGGCGCGCCGCCGGAACCCTGGCATCCACCTTGGCAATTTCGCCGTGAATGACATCGAGCAGCAGTTGCAGCGTCGTCACGCGTTGCTGTCCGTCGATGACGGTGCGCTGCTGCAGATCACTCATCTGATTGGTATCTGCTGAAACACCACGGCACCGAGAAAGTGTGGCGCCTGCACCGTCGTCGGCGCGTTCAACAACCGGGTCGCGACGCGTTCAAGGTCTTTCCAAAGTGGCTCCCACTGCCGCTCCTAGTTCCAGACATACGGACGTTGAAACAGCGGCACAAGCAGGCGTTGCGGCTGCATGAAGATCGCCTGCGGTGCCCGGACCTGTGTATCCATCGCGAACCTGTTTGGTGTGGGTTGTTCTCGGCAATCGCAGACCGACCGCCCCCTCAAGCCGCTCCGTGACGTACGAAGGTCAATACTTGCCGGGCGCGATGCACCAGATGAATGACTGCACGTCGATCATGTCCCGCGGCGCCAGACCCTCGTCAGTCAGCGCCTTGAAGAGCCAGCGCGCAAACTCCTGTACCCGTGAATAGGTCGTGAAGTTCAGATCCGCGGCATAACTGATTTCGAATCCGCACACCTCGGCAGCCTGCTGCGTCACCGTCGGTTTGAGGAACATGTGCCGGTCAGGAGAAAGGAGAAACGGAAAGTAGGTCGCGATGGTCCATTTCTCCGCACCCATCGCCTCAAGCACGTCTGCGAAGTGGGTAAACCGCCTCTCGTCGCTCCCCGAACCGTACAAGAGTTCGGCGAGCGCCGTGGCGAAAGCTACCTGAGCCTCGGTGTTCTTGAGCCCGTCGCTCAATTTCATTTTCTCGATCTGATGAATGAGATTGCTGGCGTTGACGATCTTCATTGCCCTGTCGCACACCTCGTCGGCCCGTCCGTCCGCAAGCAGCTGCCGCAGCTCTGTCTCGTCGAGCAGCTGCCGCGCAAGATCCCGGGCCTTGATCTTGTAATCCCGCTCCTCCTTGTGCAGCCGCTCCCCGGCGAACCCGCCGGGAAACTCCTTCAGGAAAAACTGGATCGACTCCGCCAGACTCCGGAACCGCTTGGGCGTGTCCCCCGCCTCGACCCGGAGGTGATCCAGAAGCTGCGAGTGCGCCGCTTCGCCCGAGACCGGCTCAAGTTCCACATATTCGCTCGACAGCCGCTTCTCTCCTGCCCCGTCGAAAAACACGCGCACCTCGTCGGTCTGCCCGCTCTCCAGGATCAGCCCAACCCCCCAGCTCGGCTTCCTCGGATGCCGGACTCGATCCCCCTGCTTGTGCCTCATACCGACTCCCGACCGCATCCGCCGCGCGGTCCGCGCTCCTGATACGGGCCTGATCTGGGAGCTTCTTGCCCCGGCCGATACCCCTTTTTGCTCGCCATGATTCAGCCTCCGGATTGTGAGGAACAAACATCGCCACCGCGGTCGCCATTGGACGGGTACGCCTATTTCCATTAACCTATCGCGTTAACAAGAGTTTGACAAGGTCTCGGGCTCTGGATATTCTGTTCTCGTCGAACGAGTTGGCATCTTTGTGTCACGAGCTACGACTCGCACGTCGCAAGCTTGGCGCGGACGCTGCGCAGCGACTGAAGACCCGGCTGGATGATTTGCTCGCTGCATCATCATTGGACGTTTGCAAAAGTCTCCCCGGGAAATTTCACGGACTGAAGGGGGATCGAGCAGGTGAGTATGCGATCTGGCTCAGCAAGGGTATCCGATTGGTTTTCAGACTGGCTTCGGATCCTGTGCCGCGTCTCCCGGATGGCTCCGTCGACCTGCAGAAAATAGACGCCATACAGGTGGTCTACATCGGGAACTACCATGACTGAATCTGTTCGCAATCAGTACCGACCGCGAGTCGTATCGCCTCCCGGAACTTCCATCGCCGATCTTCTTGAAGCGCAAGGTATACGGCAAAACGAACTCGCCACCCGAATGGGCGTCACACCGAAGTTTGTCAACGAGTTGGTTGCCGGTAAAGCTGCACTGACGCCGTCGACCGCATTGGGATTAGAGCGCGCTCTGGGAACGCCTGCCAACTTTTGGCTGGCGCGCGAAGCGCAGTACCAGGAAGCAAGAGCTCGGGTGGAAGAGACTTCAGCCCTGGAAAGCATCCTTCCGTGGCTCGCCGAGCTTCCCTATCGCGAAATGATCCGTTTCGGGTGGATTCCGAAACTCACGGATAAAGTGCAGATCCTCCGGGAGTGTCTATCCTTCTTCGGCGTGGCCAGCGCGGATGCGTGGCGGCAGCAGTACATTGATCGGACGGCTCTTGCGGCCTATCGCATGTCGACGAAGGCGACGGCAAACGCGGGCGCTGTCGCCGCGTGGTTAAGAGCCGGGGAGCGAGAGGGAGCAAAGATCGATTGCGAACCCTACGATCGAGAGTCGTTTCTGGAAGCGGTCCAATGGGCTCGCACGCTGACCGTCGTCGCGGAGCCCGCCGAATTCATGCCCAAGTTGATGGCCAGATTCGCGACTTGCGGTGTGGCAGTGGTGGTCGTCAGGGCCCCCAAGAAATGCCCCATCAGCGGAGCCGTCAGATGGCTGAGCCCGACGAAGGCGCTAGTGCAATTGAGTTTCAAATATCTTCGTAATGACGGCTTCTGGTTTTCGTTCTTCCACGAGTGTGGTCATATCGCGCTGCACGGCAAGAAGATGCTCTATCTGGAGTCCGATCTGATGGAAGGCAAAGACGAACAGGAGGCAGACCGCTTCGCCGCGGACAAACTCATTCCACCCGCCGACTGGCACTCGTTCAGTCCGCTCGTGATATCGGATGCTGCGATCATTGCGTTTGCGGCCCAAGTCGGAGTGGCGCCGGGTATCGTACTGGGCCGCCTTCAGAACGAAGAGCGCATCCATTGGGGTCGATTGAATCACCTGAAGGTTCGGTACCAGTGGGCCGACACGTGACGCCCCGCTGGATTGACCTTCGCGTATTGGAAGACTACTAGCAGCTCGTTGAAAAAGGCTGATGATTGATTGATTTCATGCACTTTGGAACAGCACGGTACCGTGCTGAACATGTCATGCCGTGGCCAATTCGCCGCGTTTGCTGCGACTCGGCTAGATGTAACGCTTCAGATCGGCTCATGGGCGCGCTAGATGGCAGGGCTACTGCGTTGTGGGACTCAGTCGGCTGATGCGCAGCAGATTGTAGGCCGCAGCAGTGAGCCACATCAGCTGCGCGTTGCGCTCAACGCCGTGCAGCCGGGTCTTGCCAAGCCACCGACGGTCTTGCCCCAGCCGAAGAACTGCTCGATGCGTTTGCGCACGATCTGGCTGGCTCGATAGGCAGGCGCGTTGAGCGTGCGCCCATCGAGTCCTCGGGTAGTGCGGTTCACGTCGCGGCGTCTTGATCCGGCATGATGGTAAAAAAGCGGGCCTGAAGCTCTTCGGATCGGAGTGCGACCGGGTCTGCGAAGGCGCGCACCTCATGATCTCCGAACTCGTCGACGAGCGCTTGGAGCCCTTCATGAAGAAAATTAACGTAGATACGCCCAACCGCGATTGCCTCATCCAGCGTCTTTGCGATCGCTTCCTGCAACGTGGCTGCTCCGGTGATCGAAATTAGGCACGACGCCGCGCTGAGTTCCGAAATGATGCTCAAAGTATCGCCGGCGTGGTCCGTCATGTAGATCGCAACGTCGTCCCGGGCGATGCCCGGCAAGCCCTGGAGCGACAACGATGTCGGATAGTGAAAGCCGACGTCGTTTCGTATTCGATGAACCAGCGAATCCTTCGCGAGCCGGGCCTGAAGCGCGGTGTACCGTGGTGACGCCGTCAGCGTCGTTGTCAGCGCCGACAAGGTGCCGTTGAGTGGCTCCGTCTCAATTCGCTTCCAGCCTTCGTCGATCTTCGACAGGAAGACTCGGGTGACCAGGAGCGCCAGTGACATCCGCGCATCGCTATCGTGCTTGCCGCCCGATCGATCCTGGGTCGCTACCAAGAGCAGCTTCTGCAGCCAGTTGGCCTCTGAGAGGAAATGTCCCAGGAGCAGGAAAGCCGACAGCCGCTTGCACGGTGCGGCTCGCAACCGCGCGGGATCGAAGGTGAGCTTATGGATCTCCATAGAGGACCTCCTCAGAAGCCCTTTATCGTACAATGAAAAAAGGGTCTTCGTGGAAACGAGTGGATGAAAAGCAGCCCTTTTTGGCTCAGATCGCCGGCAGTGAGAGGTGGCTTCACTTCTTCGGACAGATTTCTATCCGGGATAAGTGGGTCGGCCTGAGCGGTTGATGAACTCTCGTCGTTCTTCGTCCGTATCCTCTCGATCCTACACCTACGGTAGGTCTGCCGGCGAAGCCGGCAGAAGCTCCGGGGATTTCTCTGCAACGCGGCTCATGCCGCTTTCGGCATCGCCGCTGTCGCGTTGGCGAAGTACACCGCATCCGGCGTCCGATAGTCGTGCGACTGATGCGTGCGCCGAGCGTTGTAGAACTCGAAGTACTTCGTGAGGCCGGCTCGAGCCTCGCTGCCGTTCTCGTAGGCGTGCAGGTAGACCTCTTCGTACTTGACGCTGCGCCACAGCCGCTCGATGAACACGTTGTCGATCCAGCGGCCTTCAGGGTGCCCAGCCACTCGTCGCCGGTAAACTGGGCGTCCTGGTCGGTGTCGAAGATCTCGGGCGCTCCGTGGCGGCTCAGGGCGTCCTCCAGCGCCTCGACGCTGAAGGTCGAACGCACGCATCGAAAAAACTATCACTCCCGAGACGAAGCCAAAGCAGACGTGTTCGATTACATCGAAAGGTTCTACAATCTGCGTCGTCGGCACTCGACGTTAGGTTACTTGAGTCCGGCTGATTACGAGAAAGCCGCCGGAATGTGCTGAGGGTGGTGTCAACCGAAGCGGGGGCAGCTCATCTGAGCTTTTCCAGCGGAACGCACCATCTTCGGTACTAGCCCGGTAACCGACCAGCATCACTCGAAAGTTCCGAGAGCTGCGCCAACTCGCCGTTGATCTCCTCAAGTCTCGCTCTTAACGATCCCCGATCCCCAGAATATGCCGCTGCGCCGCTCGGCGCGCCTGAGAGAATCGCGATGATCTGATCTCTCTCATCCTCCAAACGACACACCTTTCGATCGGCCTCCAATGCTTGCGCAGACTGCAGTCGCTGCCGCGCTTGTTCGTCAGCAAGAACGCTTTCCTGAACCTTCGCGACGCTCTCTTGCATAGCCGGGAAACGCTCAGCTGCGAAACGCAGAAACTGACCAAACTCGTAAATGTGAAACTCTTGACCGGCTTCTGCTCGCAACTCTTCGACCAACTCGGGGCGAGGGCCAATCTTTCGACCTCGATTGATCCACCACCAGTCTTCCTTGACGTCATCGGTGATGAATATCACCGGACGTCGTTCGGCGCTAGCCTTGGCAATCATGTCCTTCCAAATTATGAGATCTCCATACTTGCCGAGATCGGTCGAGTCCTTCTTAGTATCTTTGTAGCCAGGGGGAATTTTCTTTGCGTATCGCTCCTCTCCCTCCTTCCTAATCGCCGCGAGTTGTTCAGGCTTCCACTTCTCGCCGACGCGATCATTTAAGAGCTCGGTCAATCGCTGAACCGCCTTCTCAATATCTTGCGACGGATGCTGTTCCCGCGCCGACTCCATTCTCGTTCGGAAGTCTTGGAGAAACATCTCCAGAGCCGACAGCTCCCTCTCCACACTGATAGTTGGGTGCGCGCGCAATTGCCGCAGCCGATCTCGTGCTTTCTCAAACACCGCGTCGAAATCACCAATTAAAGTGTCGTAAGCGTCCTGAGCGGCTAGCTCAACTTCCAGTCGATTTCTATGGAACTCCAAACCAATCTGATAAGGAATCCACAAGGACTCTTTCAGCAAGGCGATTAGCCTAAGCAACTCCTCTCTAACACTGGCAGGGTGTCTAAGACAGTGCAGCAAGACATTGGCGTCGGGGACAAATATTGCGCGCTCCCATAGCCCTGCAATCTCTGCAGGAGCCTTAGGGAACCAGCCGGAATACTTGTCACGCATATGGGCTAGTCAATCCAAATCATTCTTTCGATTCCTAGCCGTTGCGCCGCGTCTCTCACAACAACCCGTTTCCTCTCCTCGGAAGTCTGACCAGACTCCAGCAGAATAGCGCCGAAGGGCACACTGTCTTGCCGTACGCCGCCTCGCTCAAAGACCGCCATCAATACAAGCTTCCAATCTCGGCTCTTTCCCCAGCAAACAATCCTCCCGTCCCCCAAACGACGCCCATGCGGCTTGATGTATGTTTCCGCAAATTCCTCAGGCTGCTGAACCCCGAGCAAGCGCCAGATCTCCTCTTCATTCCCCAGAAGACGTGCCCGTTCGTAAGGCTTAAGCAACGAGTCCTTAATGTAGACGCGGACCTTTCGCGGATCCATGTAATGAGCCAGCTGGCCACCGATCGATTGGTCCTTCGTCCACATCTCGTAGCATCGCGACCGTTCCGCATCACCAAGCGACGACCACCCCATTTCATCCGCCAACCGCCACAGGCGATCTCTCATTGCGTCTCGAATCGCGTCAGGAAGCATCATTGAACGGTGCCTCCGCCATGCGGACTCGGAAACTCAAACTCTGGCAACTCCAAGTTTGGATCACCCTCGCGAACAAACAAATTCGCTTGATCACGCATCCAGTCGAGCATGAAGCTGCCAGCCCCTTCGTCACGAAACTGCACCATGCCTGGCATGCGGAGCCGCTCGACGTCACCCCTTACAGATTTTTCAAGCTCTACAACCTCCGCGATTCGGCGGAGATCACTGACAAAGTCGAGAATTACGACCTTTTTCTTTGTAGGGCTGATTCGCAGTCCGCGACCTAACTGTTGAACAAATATCCGCCGACTATGCGTGACACGCATGAACACAATCATGTCAACGTCTGGAACGTCTACGCCTTCATTGAAAAGATCCCGAGTCGTAACCACGTCTAACGCACCTTTTCGGAATGCCGCCATCACTCGATCCCGCTCTCGGGGCGCCATCTCCCCCACTATCGGCTCTGCGCGAAACCCAAACAGCCTGAGCGTTGCCGCGAAGGAATGCGCATGCTGGACCGATGAGCAGAAGACAATGACTGACCTGCGCTGTTCCTTGTCGAACGTTTCCCGCACTGTGCGAGCAGCCTCTTCATCTCTCATCGGCAGGAGCAAGAGTTTGTTCAACTGGTTGAGGGAGTATCGATTTCTTGAAACGGATCTCACAACCTCCCAATCTATGTTGTCCGCAAGCAACCGATAGTCAGCCTCACAAAGGAAACCGCGCTTAAGCCCCTCAGAAATGCCGATCCGCGTTACAGGCGGGCCCAATAGCTGGTCAATGTCATACCCATCTCCGCGCCACGGGGTGGCAGTCGCGCCTCCGATCATCGCTGTAGACAAGCGCTCTACAACACGCCGGAACGTTTCAGATCCAATGTGGTGAGCCTCATCGATGAAGACGAGCCCGAAATCTGGCAGATCGTCTAATCTGGAGATCGCACTTTGCACTGTCGCGAAAGTGATTCCATTCCACTCTTGTGGCGTTTCGCCGCCAATTAGGCGATGTGTTGGAATCCATTTTGGAAGCTGGTCCCAAAATGCCCGCTGAAGCTGATCGACCAATTCACGGGTTCCCGCCAACACCAGTGCTTGACCCCCTCCAATCGCGTCATCGCGGAAAAGCTGAGCCATGCTCTCCGCGAGCACAACAGTCTTTCCCAAGCCCGTGGCGAGCACGATCTGCCCTCTACCGGTCTCACACAAGGACGCAACGAGCTTTTCTACAGCCTCCTCCTGGTAGTCTCGGAGCTCGCGACGGTGGGCGGAGTACTCTGGGCTCTGCTTCGCCAATTCGAGCAGCGTTGTTGGCTCTAGGACGCCAATTTCGATGCCCAACGATCGCCAACGCTTTATGGCATCGTAAGTTGCAGGACCAGCCCTTCGGCTCGATGCTACGTAAATTCTGTCAGCCCCATAAAATCGCGCCGCTTCCCCAACCTCGTTCACCGCACTGGCGGACGGATAGCCCGACGTTGTGAACTTGCACTGGATGACCCACAGCTCGCCATTCTTTACGCCCAACACATCAGCGCCGTGGTCTCCGCTTCCAGCAACTAGGCGAACATCTTCAAAGCCGTTGCAAACCAGCAGGCGTGTAACGTCCCTTTCAAAGGCTTGCCAGGGGCCCTTGAGCAGACGTGAGGCGTCTAGAAAGGGCTCTCTCACTAGCCCTCTACGTCCGACTTCAAGAGGCGAACGGAACAAATCGCCCGAATAACGGCATCCCGGCTGGCTCGGTCCACGTCTGCAGGCGATTGGTTCGCCAGCCAAATGGCGTCCCCAAGATATGCGTCGTAGCGAGACAGGACGATCTTTCGAGCTTGCTCAGTTACGGATGGGCTACCAAAGTCGATCAACGAGTACGAGTCATTCCAGTACCGCCCATCCAAGAAGATCTCTGGCCGCCGGCGGAATAGCCCACGAACAGAATCGAAATCAGCGTACTCCCAGAATCTGTTTGACGAGAGCAACTGCAGCCGATCGGGCACACCTCGATTGGCCATCCGCCGTGCGACGGCCTCCCTTTCTTCCTCGGATAGCTCGTCATGGAAGCTTTCGCCCGTATCACCGGGCGCCAATCCGCTAACAGCCTTGGCGATGTCACCAAGAACTGAAGCGGCCAGGCCGATTATCTCTGTCGGATCGAGTCGACTATCCGCGCAGTATTGCTTACGGAAATCGGCCAGCACACCAGCCACTGGCGGCTCCTGTGCCTGCCCTTTCAGAAAGTCCACGGTCCTGTACGTCAACTCAGCCAGAAGACCGTCTAAGGGCGTCATCGTCGTAGACCGAAACACCTGGTGCGACGTGTCCACCAGGAACCCGTATGTTCGAGTCGCGACGTCCTCAAGCTTGAGAGTCCAAGGAAGCCCTGCGGGCAACGAGGGATCAGCAGGCGAGACGGAGTAGGCTCGTATCTCGTACTCAACACGATAGGTCGGATGCACGTACTTCCGTGACAGCTCGTGAAGTTGCCTTCGCTGAGGCGCTGGCGGTGCTGGCGGCAAAGGGACTTCGGTCGCGCTGCCGGGAGGCGGACTTGGCTGCGTTGCGCCCGATGTGCCGAGAAATCCGTCTGGCAAAGATGGGCCGCCGCTTTCCGCTGTCGGCTTCTCACCCAAGACCTCCTTGTCTTGCTCTAGAATAAGCTGCCACCAGCGTTCATCTGTCAGGGAGTCTGGATCTCCGCTTTCAAACGCCTCCGCCATCTGCTGGGCGCGCTCGTTGTCGCGCACAACAAGTACGCGCGACCAAAGACCATTTTTTCCTTGTGGGCTCGATCTACGGAACGCCTGGTACAGGCTAAAGAGCGGACTATCGTTGCCTGAGTATCCTCGCTGACGAGCTACTAACGGCCTAAGGGGTCCATCACCTCGGACGACTCGAACCATTTCGCTCCACGCTGGATCATCTCTCTCAAAGCGATCTTTCGTGTAGCTCACGCGACAGTGATCAATGTGAATCTCCCCGACGAAGCGCCCGCGGCCTCTCTGATCGTCCGTCGGATACTCAACCTCTGAGATTTCACCGTCGCTCCACTCGAACAGATCCTTATTTGCTATCTCAATCTTTCGGCCATTGCGAACGAAATCGATACCAAATTCTGTGTTGTGTAGATATCGCTGAAGCCCTACCCATCCGTGAATTCTTCGCTCGGAGGAGATGACATTGCACTGCTTGCTCCCCGTCGGACAGTTGTCGTCATTGGGGCTAAGAGTCCTCATGCAATGCGTACAGTAGCGACGCGGGGCAAGCTTTACGTTGATACGCTCAACAGCGCGAGCCACCGTTCCATCCGGATAGGTTACGGTCCGGTCCTCGCCCCAAACGCAATGCCGCCTGGGTGCCAAACGGGTCCCACCGACCAGTAGTCGAGTCGTTCCGGCCTCCGATTGGCCAAGCACCGATGAGTAGGTTCGAGCGAGATGCTTGCGCATCGTTTTTTGGTTGTTGTTTCTCGCTAAGTACGCGCGCTGATCCGGCTTCAGACGCAGGATCTGCACCGTTGTGCCGTGTTGGTTGTGGTCGGATTTCGGACGAGTCTGTCGTGGCACGCGAAAGTTTCGCGTTGCACGCAGGTCGTCCAGGTCGATCCGCACACCCACCTCTTCCGGATCGCCAGCGCGACTGGTCCAAACTTCAGTGACCAAACCGAGTCGAGCGGTAGCAATATTGAAGCCCATGCCAAAGAGACCCAAATTCGACAGAGGATCATTTCCGGACCAACCCGCCTTTACCGCACGCTCAAGACTCTCAAATGACATGCCTGGCCCGTTGTCCTTCACAACAACGCGCGCATTTTCGTTGTCAGACATTGGAAGCGTAACGCCAATCTCCGGCATGTCGACGGGTGCCCCAGCGCGAGCTGCGTGGACGAACCCATCGATGGAGTTGTCGATTAGCTCTGCAAGGCAGCGCCATTGAGGCAGGTTGATCTCGCCGAGCATCTGGAGCACTCGGGGATCAGGCGTCAGGTCAAACTCCTGGTTCATGCTTCCTGCGACTCCTCTGAAATCAACAACCACACTTCGGCAACGCTTTCAATTGCTCGGCTAGCCGCTGCAATTCCGCCTGACCTGTCTGACACTCCCAAACCTCAAATACGAACCAGCCGCGCTCCTCGATATCCGCTTTGATCCTTACGTCGCGCGTGCGGTTGCTTGTGAGCTTTGGCTCCCAGAATTCGAGTCTTGATTTCGGAAGTCGCGCGAGCTTGCAGTTTGGGTCTGGATGCCGATGCCAGAAGCAGCCATGCACAAAAACGGTCGCCTTGCGGCCCGTAAGCACCAGATCAGGCGTTCCTGGTAGCTTTTTGGAATGCAGACCTTCGCGCAGTCCGGCTGCATGCAAGGCCCGGCGGACGCGCATCTCGGGTTTCGTGTCGCGCGCGCGGATCCGCCGCATTTGCTCCGTTCGCGCCGCGCTGACTTCAGCCAACTCCTGCATGCCCCGCCTCGTCTTCGCCGGGACCCGTCGCACTGTCACCCACAGGCGGAGCGCCTTGCGCGTCTGTCGGATGATCGTCTTGCCGAAAACTGGCCAACATTTCTTCCAGCAACTCCGCGTGATTGCGTCTGGCTGGAACTCGCTCCAGCGTCTTATCGATTCTCTCGCGAATCTGATCCGGCGACAGCGAATCAACCAATCGGTTATCTAGTGCCCAAAGTCTACCTGGATGAACGACGTCCCAAGGCGAGCGCTTATTGGCGCGCGTAGTCGCGGCATCGCCATGCTTGCTCATACCCCAACATGCTTTGGTCTCGGAATTCCATATCGGCCAGAAGGTCCGAATCAGGTGCTTCTCTGCGACAAGCTGTGCGTTCGTCGCACAGACGAGTCGTCTGCAAACAAAGTCAGCGAGGCGAATCGGCGCCAGCGTGACGGGTAGTTTTTCGCTGTATGCCTCTGCCGTCGCGATGGTCCCGGCGTGTTCCAGAAGTCGCCCAGTCAACTTCGGTCCCTGCTCGCGCGAGTTGCTGGCGTCATCATTCGCCGGGTCTGCCTTTCCGACGTAGATGGGCGTCTCTGACTCGGAGACTCCGTGGTACAGCGGGTGGGAACCTGCGTAGTAGATCGCATAGACCCCTGAGCCGTAAGCTGGCTGAACTTTGGCCAACGGGACCTTGGGTTGTGCGATCAGAGCGATGGACACCATGCGGCCGATCGCTTTAGGGTCGGCGAGATCAAAAGACCCGCGCGGCATGCGTACGGGATCCGTTGTGGAACGCGCCGCTTCAACTGCAGTCGCGTGCGCGGCCAGTGCATCGCGAATTCGCCGAACCACCGCAGGAGCGGGGCTGCCTTCAGTGGCAGCTACAACTGCCGCAAGTGCGTCTTCGAGAGCCTTTAGGGCTGCGCGGTCAGGTGTAAGTGCCATCATGCAACCTCTCGGCTAGCCGATACGAAGTTGCTTTGATCGCGACTCGCCTTCTGCCGGCCCTCAATTTGCCCTTCTATGCTGCGCGACGCCGCGATACCTTCGGATCTTTTGTGGCCTTACCGACCAAGTGCGTCAGCCAAGCACCCGCAGCGGCCCCTAGAGGTGCCGGTACTGCATTCCCAAGCTGCCGCATGCTCTCAGACCACGAGCGAGGAAATTCATAGTCGTCCGGCATTCCGACCAAGCGAGCAGCCTCTCGAGTGGTGAAGTACCGCACTGTTCCGTCATCACGAACAAGCATGTTCTCACCGCCAGGCACACCGTGGTCTCCGGCCTTCAGCGCTTTCGACGGCAAATCCAGTGGGCTACCGGTATGACCCGGATACACGCGGGCACCCGGCTGGAGAACGTGATTGAGCTTGCCATTGGGTTCTCCCAATCCGAACAAAGCATCGCGCACAGTGATCCAGGGTGCATTCGATGGCGCCACACCGGCGTCCTTTAGCGCTCGAACGCGACGAACATCCTGAAGTAGCACCGGCTCTTTGCGTCGCTTTATGCCGTGGCGCGCCCAGTACTCGCCGGTCACGAACTGATCCCAAAGCAAACGGTCGCGAGAGTGCGTCGGTACCATCGGCGTCGGCACAATATCCAGATCAGCGCGAACTCCGAAGATCAGAACTCGATGGCGAATCTGGGGGGCTCGGAAGTCGGCCGCATTTACAAGCTGCCAAGCTGCGCGGTACTCAATCTTGCTACGCGCTGCCGAAAGGCGCGCTTGATGCGTAAGGTGTGATTCGTCGCTCTTACGGACATCGGAGGGCCTCTCAAGATGAGCGACTATCCACTCTAAATATCCGCGGAATCTGGGGCCTGCGAGATTGCGGACGTTCTCGAAGAGAAACATCCGAGGCTGGGCCTCTCGAATAGCGCGAATCGCTTCGGGCCACATATCACGATGGTCGTTCTGCCCGCGCTTTTTGCCGCCAATACCGAACGGCTGGCAAGGCGGACCTCCAGACACCAAATCGAGCGCGCTAAGCGCGCCCCAATCAATGTTTCGTACGTCCTGACGGCCCATCGGCCACTCGCGAACGTGCTCTACACCCTTACGCTTGTTGTGCAGGACTGTTTCGACAGCATCACGGTCGAATTCAGCCATGTACTTGTGCGTAAATCCCGCTTGAGACATGCCAAGCGCGAGCCCACCACAACCGGCGAAGAGTTCAGCGCTTAACATCCCCGCCTCCTTCTGCCTCAAACGGCAACATAGGTCCGCCAGCCTCGTCTTCCAGATACTTTTCAACCGCGCGCCGAACCAGCCAAGCGACCTTCACACCCTGCGCTGAAGCGAGCCTGTCGAGCCCCGCCTTTTGACGCTTTGTCAGGGTCGTTGTAACGCGCTCGGCATTCAGCCCGTCCTTCCCCACTGCAGTTCTCCGCGGCGATCCGCAGCATTCCGCGGCAGGGCCATTTTGACGTATTGTGCGCCGAAACCTCAATAGTCGGGACCCTATTTGGGGCACCGGCACTTTGCGTTTCCTAGCGTCAGGCGGAAGCGACATGCCATGACTCGTGGAGGCGCATCTTTGTCATTGTAAACTTCTTATACATCAATGAGTTGTGAACTACCGGAGTGTAACCCAGTGAGTAAACGTCGCTTGGTCACCACTGGGGATTTGACGACTCCTTCGGCAAAAGGACTAGCGGATTCTGGGGTCGCTGGGCACCCATCCCATGAAGCATCGCAGATCATGTTCATGGAAACAGCCCTCAGCAACACCCATTCAACTCGCCTTCGACGACGTCGGTTCGGCGCGCTCAGAGCTTCGCCGAACAGTCACCTAGACCACGCTTTGTCAGACTTGGTTTTAGTCAATGTCAACCGGCGTCCAAGATTGACCAGCCGGGGATGCGGACAAAAACTTGGACTACCAAGAGGTAGTTCATGTACTCGTACGAAGACAGGATTCGAGCCGTCGAGCTCTACATCAGGCTCGGCAAACGCGTCAGTCGCACGGCTACCGGACACCGGATGCGGTGTACTTCGCCGACGCGGCGGCTGCGATGCTGAAAGCGGCATGAGCCGCGTTACAGAGAAATCCCCGGAGCTTCTGCCGGCTTCGCCGGCAGACCTGCTGTGGGCGTAGGATCGAAAGGGAAACGGAACTAGAACGACGAGAGATCATCAACCGCTCAGGCCGACCCACTTATCCCGGATAGAAATCTGTCCGAAGAAGTGAAGCCACCTCTAACCGCCACCAAGGGAGTCACCCAGCATTGTCGCGACGGAAGTCCACCCTTCTAGGACCCGACGCCGAGTCTGCATCAGCACACTTGCCCCGGCATCCGGCTCTCTATGGCCGGTCGCGACTTCGCGAGCTACAGCCTCGACTGTAGGGCGCATGAATGTCGACTCCCCTCTTTGACTCGCCCGATAGATCCCATCCTTCCTTGCACTACGACTTTCACCACGAACGCGCGCGACTCCAGGCTCCAGCGATTGCGCAGCACCGCGCGCGGGAACTCGGTGACGGCACCGTCCTCATCCGCTGCGCGCACGCCGAGCGGCAGCTCGGCTTGATGCCGATCCTGTCGCGCTTCATGTCAACTTGGACAAAATGTCTGAGCCAGAAAGAGAGACTTTCACCGCTTAGGCCGCCTGTTGAAATCGCTGCTGGTTGATGGTTTTACGATTCGTCCGGGCCGCAGCTATTCGC
>Ga0163146_10003704_pt1 | contig 19255 bp, 12 predicted proteins | sample OliLakLV19MP7G1_FD_148648 | JGI IMG/M metagenome (GOLD analysis project Ga0163146, IMG submission 148648) | Freshwater microbial mat bacterial communities from Lake Vanda, McMurdo Dry Valleys, Antarctica - Oligotrophic Lake LV.19.MP7.G1 | ecosystem: Environmental > Aquatic > Freshwater > Lake >...
TCCGCGACGCGAGCGAGCTGCGCACCTCCAAAGAGGCGCGGTGTGGCGGCGCCGTGCCCCGCGTCGCAAGCCCAGCGCCTCCGGCCGGCTCGACGCGGCTCCCGAGCCTGCCCGCAGCGCCGAAACGGGGCTCCGAGGGACCGGATCCACTCGTCCGTGGGCTCGAGACCTCCCGGGAATCGGCCCGAAGCGCTACCCTCTGCCGGGGGTCATCCGCTTGGAGTTCCTATCCCCTCGTGGACGGTTTTGGGTGTCCACCGAGGCCTTTTCAGCTTGCCGCCAGCACCCAGGGCCGATCACCGGCCCTGGGGGTGACGCTGGCTACGGGGCTGACGGGCAGGACGAGACTGAGTACACTTCTTCATGGGGCTCTCCTTGAGGGGGACCAGGACTGTTGCAAGCCCAGTCGTACCAACGGGTTGAGCCCCCGATCAAATCTCACAAGGGGACGGACATCCTCGACGGAGAGCGGGGTCGCCCGTTGCGCACCGAAGGTCCTCGCCGCATGCTGTGCTGGTCAACGCGACTCCCTGTGGTTCGGATGGCGGCAAGAGGCCGGGGCGCGGATCTCGACTCGATGAGCGACGGGATCCCTCCTGCGACCTGCTCATTTGAGCAACTTGCGGCTACTCCGGGTTTCGAGGGATGTGCCTCCAAGGCGTAGCTGAGCAGACGGCTCGGCGGCGGCGACAAGATTCCAGCCTCGCTCATCGGAGGAATTCGCACGTCCGTTCGTCCGCGCGCTCACGGCAACCGTGCCGTCGTCGTGCTCATGGCCACACGGGGTCGCAACGACCTGCTCCGCCATCGAGCATTGCCTTCCATCCTTTCGCAATCGCGTCTCCCTGACCGGCTGCTGGTCGTGGTCGACCAGAGCAAGGAGGAGCTGCCTGATTCAGCACTGGCGGAGTTCGCCAAGTCCCTCCAAGCGCAATGCGGCGGCCTCGTCCATGTGAGGGTGCTGCGAAATCGGCGCACGCCGCAACGGGTTGCCGCAGCCTGGAACACAGGCATCGACCAACTGCACCGCGACGCCCGGTTGGCCGCGCGCGCCGACCTCTGTTACGTCGCCGTTCTCGACGACGACGATGCCTGGGAACCCGACCACCTCGATGTCTGCCTGGAGGCGGCGGTCGCGAGAAATTTGAGCATGGTCGCGGCGGGAATCACCCGCCACGATTCCCCCGAGGATGTTGGCCTTCGACACGCAGTCCCGAACCAACTCGACGAACGCGAGCAGTTCATTCGCGGCCAGCACGTCCAAGGCTCCAACTTGTTCGTCCGCCTTGACGCGATGCTCTTGGTCGGCCTGTTCGACGAGCACCTTCCCAGTTGCACCGACCGCGATCTCTGCATCCGCCTCGCCAGACTTCCAGAACTGCGGTTCGGGGGAGTGCAACGGCATACGGTTCACCACTACGCCGACGCTCGTACCGATCGCCTTTCGGCTCCGGGATCGTCGGCGAAGCTGGATGGGCTGACACGCTTCTGGAACAAGCACGCGGACCGGTTCGACGCTTCTGCGCGTGCAGAAGCAGCCGCGCGTGCGAAGGAATTGTTTGGCTGGACGCTACCTGCGCTGATCGAGAACGCGGTGGAGGTGCCCGTGCTCGGTGTGCCAGCGGAGCGCGTGTCCCTCGTCGTCGGTTGCGTCACCGATGCCGAGCCACCCGAGCACGTACGAGGTCTCCTTGAGGACTTGCTGGACCTGACCTCGAACGCAGGCGTCGCTGCCCTGAACGTCGTCGTGGTCGAGAACGGCCCAATTCCGACAAGCGGCGAACGCCCGCTTCATGTGCTCGCCGGTCAGTACCAGCAGCGTGGCCTGGACATCAGAGTGGTGACGCTGGAGCGCCAGCGCGAAGATTGGACCCAAGGCCGTCTCGTGGACACGCCCGACCCGATTCGGAACCGCCTGAAGATCGCGGTGTCGAGGACAGTGCTCAACACCTACGTCGCCCAGGCGGCAGCCGAGCGAACGGGCGCGTGGGCTTGGGTGCTGGACGACGACAAGCGCCTGCACATCCGCGTCGACCGTGGCGACGGATCCATCGTCGAGCGTCGGTCTCCCGACCTTGCTGCGCTGCTTGACCTCAAGAACAAGGGGATCAACATCGTCTTGGGGCCGGACACGGATGCGGCCCCACTTCCGTTTGCCGCCACGCTCCGTGTGCAACTCCTCGACCTGGAGCACTTGCTCGGCGTGATGCGAACGCTGGCTCCGAAAGACCCGTGGCCTGATCGCTCGGCGCGGGACCACGCATCGCGAATCCTGCTCCACGACAGCTACTACGACCTGTCCAAGCTCACCGAACACCTGGAGACGCCGTTCACGCTTCCACCCGCGACCCTAGGCTGCTCGGCAGAGAACACGCTCGAAACGGTGGCCTTGAAGGTCGGTCGCCTGCTTGCCGGTGAGGCCGTGTTCCGGCCGCTGTCGGTCGAAGCGAGCGCGCTGTCGATCGACTCCGCCATCGACTCCGTGCAGCGCGGCGGCTCGACCATATTCTTCAACCCCGGAGTGCTGCTTGAGTACCCGCAAAACATGGCGCGGTTCGGCGAGCGGTACGTTCGCCGCTCCGACATGCTCGTGGCGCAACTCATGCGCGACCAGCGCGGTCTGAAAATCGTGATGCATCCAGCTGCCGGAGTCAAGCACGACCGGTCGGGCACGCGGCGAGCGATGCTCGATGACGAGACGCTGTGGGAGGACGTGCTGGGGTACGCGCTGTATCGAGCCGTCAACGAATTGCTCGGGTCTCGAACGGAGGCGCAGAAGCGACAGCCGCTACTCGCGTGGACCCGTTCCGAACTCGAGGAGGCGTCGCGTCTCGTGCGCAAGTACGTCGAGGAACGACTTGCCGCGCTCACTCTGAACGGGTGGCGCATCTTCGGCTTGGCAGACGCGGTGAAGCGAGGAGCTGCCAAACTGGTGGACCACCCGTCATGGTCAGACGAAGCCACCAAGGAGCGGATTGCGAGCATCGAGTGTGAAATGGATCGGGTCCGAGGTCAGTTCCAACCATCGGCGGTTGCCGAGTTCGCAGACCGCATCCGCAAGAGCGTGACGGACGCGGACGTTCGCAACACCTTCACGTCGATAGATGGCCTGATCAGTGAGTACCGTGCGACGCATCGAACACCCCAGGTCACGGAAGATGTTTGGCTCGCGACACGAGATCGTCGCGCTCGGGCGCTGTTGAAGAAAGCATGGGGACTTGAGTCGCTGCGCTTGCTCGGCGCTGGAGGGGAGGGCGTTGTCTTCACCGACGAACGAATCGCGTACAAGGTTCTGGACCTGCTCAAGAAGCGCCCCAACCACGACACGCTGACAACCCTGCGGGCGCTTCGCGAACGCACCGATGACGCGAAGTATCTCTACCCGCTCTCGCGCATCGAGGTGGGAGACGAGACCTTGTTGCTGGCGTACCCGTATGAACCCAGCGAGCCGTATTCCGGCGGCCATGGTGCCGAACTCATCGGTCTGCTTCGGGAGTGCAAGGCGTACGGGGTGGTGTTCCGTAACATGCACCCGAAAAACCTGCGCGTCTCGGCGACGGGCTTGAAGCTCATCGACTACGGGTCGGACATCCGCCCGTTCTCCGAGGGCGGTTACCGCTCGATGGCGGAGCGTGCATGGCTGACCTGGAGGTGGCCGCACCGCAATGACTTGGACGAACTCATGCGGCGCGCCTTGAACGAGAAGGGTCTCCCGGAGCTGGTTGGGTTCGATCGGTTCTGGCGGGCACTCAACGAGGAGCACCCTTCCGCGACCAGCGTCGTGGCCTCGATCGTTGACCCGCTTGTGTTGAAGAGCGGGGCACAAAGCGTCCTCGACTACGGTTGCGGCAAGCAGGCTCGCAGCGCCCGTCGACTTGCAGAAACTGGCATGCGTGTGGTCGGGTTCGACACAGGCACTGGGCTGAAAGACCGGTGGTCGGCAATCTCCGAGATTGGCGGGCATCTGAATCTGACTGGTGACCGCGACGCTGCGCTGTCGAGCAGTCCGTTCGATGCGGTCGTGTGCTCGCTCGTGCTCTGCGAACTGGAAGACGGTCCAGCGTATGAGCGCGTGCTGTCCGACTTGCGCCGAGCCGTGGCCGCGAGCGGCGTTGTGCTGGTGACCATCTGCAATCCGTTCTCCACCTTCGGGCAGCCGACGCCGTTGCATCGCCACCGCGAACTCCCGTTGGGCGTCTGCTACTCCGAGAGCTTCGGCTACAACGAGGACGCAGAGACGGCCATCCCTCGCCGCGAGTTCCATCGACCACTTCGTCGCATCGAGCGGGACCTGTTGCGTCACGGCATCCATGTCGAGCGCCGCATCGAGAGCAGCACGAGTGACCTGGAGCGATTCGACCCGGCGTCGGACTTCATGACGCTCGTGTGCAGGCCAGTCGTCGTCGATAATGCCGACCGCCGCGTATCGCTCATGATCAAGTGTTGCGCCATGGAGGCGCACACGATCGAGCGGCAGGTCTGCCACTTGGTCGGTCAGCTCGAACGTCCCCGCGCCTTCCATGAGCGCGTGCTCGTCATCGACTCGCTCCGTGACGGATTCGTCCGCCAGTACGCCACCCCGGATCTCGAAGCGATCCACGAGTCGGCACGTCGGCTAGTCAGCCACGGTTGGATCGACCGAGTTGTCTGCGCGCCGGAATCGGGTGCGGAGTGTCGACGGATCAACCGCGAGTGGTTCGCGATCGAATCCGAGTCGACGCATACAACGGCCGGTGCGGCGCTGGCGATGCCTCTGTTCGGCTTCGAGTCGTGCTCCGGCGACTACATCCTCCAGGTCGATTCCGACCTGCTCATCGGACGGAGAGATCCCGCTCACGACTTCCTCGGCGAACTGCTGAGCGCACTGGATGAGAACCCGGATGCTGTATGCGCGTCCTTGAACGTCGCCCGTCGGGCGTCGCTTCCATTCACGGCCGGTGAGAACGGTCAGCCGTGGCGTGTCGAGGTGCGAGGGTGCCTGTTGCACCGAGCGCGACTCCTGGCCGCCCGGCCGTTGCCCAACCATGTGGATGAGGGGGGGCCGAGCATCTCGTGGCACCGTGCCCTTGATCTCGCGGTGCATGGGGGGCGCGTCTCTTCGCTCCGTGGCGGTGGCAACCAGTCCTACTTCATCCATCCGCCGAACGACGTGAAACGATCGGTCGCCGACTGGATGATTCTGGTGGATCTCGTCGAGAAGGGCTGGCTACCCGACGAACAGCACGGTGCGGTCGACATGGTCAAGGGACCATTGGCGTGGTTGCCCCGCAATCGTTCCGAACAGGTCGTGCTCGTCGTGACGGGTCGGAACGTGTCGCCTGGAAGGATGGCCCGGTGCATCGAATCGTTGGCTCGGCAATCCCGGCAGGACTGGGGTGCTCTCTTCATCGACGACGCCTCCTCGGAATGGACGCGCGAGTACCTACTCATGGCCCTCCTGCCCTGGGCTGATCGCGTCACCCTTCTTCAACCCCGTGAACGTCGGGGTCAACTCGCGAACACCGTCTGGGCCGTGCGACATGTATGCACGAACCCCGAGAGTGTCATCGTCACTCTGGATCTGGACGACGCGCTTCTCGGCCCCGATGTCGTAGACAGGGTTCTCTCCGAGCACGCCCGTGGGCGAGACGTCACGGTGGGTTCCATGCTCCGCACGGACAAGCACACGGAGTATCCAGTGACGTTCGACAATCCGAGGGGCTCACGCGGCGGCAATGTGTGGCAGCACCTGCGGAGTTTTCGCAAACAATTGTTCGACGCGATTCCCGACCACGATCTACGGATCGGCGGGCAGTACGTCGACATCGCGGTCGACTGGGCCTTCATGCTCCCGATCGTGGAGTCGGCGCAGGACCCGGCATGGATCCGAGAACCGCTCTACCTCTACGAGCCGTCTGGGCTCGGCAAGGGTGCCGACCGCGATGCGCGCGAGCAGCAAATCGGGACGATCGTGTCTCGTCCTCCGCGACCGCGCATCGACGCGCGTCACCCCACGCCTCTGCTGACACCCCGGACGCTCTCGTCTGACGTCTGGGGTCAGGCGGGCGGGATCTTGTTCCTGCGACATGGCGAGCGGCCATCCTTCACCGGGATGAGTTCCGAGGCGAGGGATGCGGTGTCCCTGACGAGCAAAGGTCGTGTCGATGCGCACAAACTCGGGATGGTCATGCGCGGGTGTGGGGACGTGGTGAGCAGCCCGGTGCGGCGGTCCGTGGAGACGGCCGAGGCGATCGCAATAGGTGCGGGAATCGCTTCGGGACAGATCTGCTGCATCGACGAGCTTGCTGAGTTCAGTCTGGCCGACAAGGAAACGTACGAAGCGATCAAGCGCAGACTCGGATGGGCGGGGATGATGGCGGCCTGGGTCGACGGGTCGCTACCTCCGGGCATTCTCATGCCTTGTGATGAAGTGGCCCACCGCACCCTGCGCGCGATGCTCCCCACGACCGGCTCACCTCGGTTGGTTGCCGTCACACACGACTTCCTCGTCATCGCGCTCCTCGCGGCGCTTCGCGGAGTGCGCGTGACGGCGGTGCCGTATCTCAGCGGACTGTTTGTTGGCGAGGCCGAAGCTCGCATGGCGATCGAATCGGGGAATCTGCCATGAGCAAGGTAAGTGAAGCTGCGTCCGTGACGCGACGTCGACGGCTCGTCGCTGTGATCGGAGATGCCAACATCCAACCCGGATCGCCGAAGGCCCTGCTCGCCGAAGAGACGGGTCGCGCGCTCGTCGATGCGGGCTACCGCGTGCTGACGGGTGGATTGGGCGGCGTCATGGAGTGTGCTTGCCGGGGCGCTCGATCCTCGCCCGTGTACGCACCTGGGGACACGGTCGCGGTCGTCCCCGGACACGACCCAGGCGAAGCCAACCCGTTCGTCGACATCTCGATCGCCACCGGACTCGATCACGTCCGAAATTCCGTCGTCGCCCACGCTGATGCAGTCATCGCCATCGGAGGCGGCGCAGGGACCATGTCTGAAATCTGCTTCGCGTGGGTCTACAAGCGGCTCGTCATCGGCTTCCGGGTTGATGGTTGGAGCGGGCGCGTGGCCGACCAGCGCGTCGACGACCGTGTGCGCTACCCGGATGAGCAGGACGACCGAGTGTTCGGGGTGGATACTGCGCACGACGCCATGCGTGTGCTCGCCGAACGGATCGAACGCTACACGAGTCAACATTGCGGCGTGCGACGTCGGGACTGACGCCGGATCCACTCGTCCGGGGGCTCGAGACCTCCCGGGAATCGGCCCGAAGCGCTACCCTCTGCCGGGGGTCATCCGCTTGGAGTTCCTATCCCCTCCCCCCCTGAGGACGAGCGCGTCGAGGAGGAGCAACCACGCGAACTCACGCTCAGGATCCGCGCGCGCCTTCTGGCGCGTCAGGTCTTGGAGACGCTCCATGGCCGCCGCGCGCTGGACATCGAGGATCGCCGTGACGTCCTCGGCCGCGATCGCGAGCAGGACCTTGATCGCGAGCTCGTCGCGCGCCGGCGGGTCCTCGACCAGCGGACCGTGGAACCAGCGCGCGAGCTCGACGCGCCCGGCGTCCGTGATGCGCCAGGTCTGGCGCGGGCCGTCGTCGGAACCGGCCGGTTCGGCCAAGCCGTCGCGCTCGAGTCGCGCGAGGGTCGTGTAGACCTGCCCGACGTTGAGCGGCCAGGCGTGCGCGGTGCCGGCCTCGAAGCCGGCCTTCAGGGCGTAGCCGTGGGAGGGTTCGCGGTCGAGGAGGGCCAGGAGGCTGTGGCGGACGGACATGGGGGCTCGTCGGGTTGTTACCAAGTATGCATACCCGGTATTCAGCCCGCAAGGCCCCGCCGAGGCCGAAATCGGGCCTGATGCCCGTTCGAGAGCCGGCTCGCCGGGGGCGGCTCACGCGGCTCGAGACACGCGCCATTCGAGCCCGCTGTCCGCGTGCGCTCCGAGCCCGCGCTCGACCTCGTCCGCGCGCGCGGTCAGTCGGCCGGCGGCACCGCCAACACGTCGGTCGGCGCACCGCGCAGCACGTAGTCCGCGACGCTGCCGAGCAGGAATCGCTCGAGGCCCTTGCGGCCGCGCGTGCCCAGCGCGACGAGGTCGACGCCGCGCCTCCCCGCGAGCTTGAGGATGCCCAGGCGCGGCTCGCTCTCGACCACGCTGAGCGCACAGCGCGCGCGCTGCACGCGCGAGGCCTTGACCATGTCGCGCAGGGTGCGCTCGAGATCTCTCATGCGGCTCATCCGGTGCGGGTCGTCCTCGGGCATCGGCCGTGCGAAGTGCACGACGTGGTAGCGAGCCTTGGGAGCGATCTCCTCGACGAGCGCGAGCACGCGCAAGCCGACGTCGGAGAAATCGACGGGAATCAGCACGTTGCGGTAGTCCTTGTCCGCACTGCGCCGCACGAGGAGGGTCGGGAACCCGCCGGTGCGCAACAGACGCTCGGCGGTCGAGCCCAGGAAGAACGACGCGACCTTGCTCGATGAGCGGTGGACGCCGGCGACGATCAGCTTGGCGCTCTCGGTCTTCGCGACGATCACGATCGACTTGTGCGGCGCACCGACGAGCACGCGGCGGCTGTCGGGTTGCGTGCCGGAGCGTTGGATCCACGAATCGAGCTTGCCGCCCGCGAGTTTGGCCGACGCCGCCAGCGCGCTGCGCCCCGCGTTCGTGTCGCGGCCGCCGAGGTGCGTGCCCCACGCCGGGTTGATCGGCGCGGCCGCGCCGACCGTCGAGAAGTCGTCGACCGTGTGCACGAGCACGAAGGGGACGTCGAGCGCCGTGGCCAGGCGTTGCGCGCGCTGCGCTGCGAGGCGCGAGGGCGTGGAGAGGTCGGTTCCAGCCACGATCGAATTCTTGCGTGCCATCAGCTGTGCTCCTGCCGTTCGAAGTGGGGGGGGGAACACAGGATGACGAACGCGGACTCGGGTGTCAGCCAGAACCGGCGTGATCGCGCGCAGTTCTCGGACCCATCGAGGTCGCCAGCGGCCAGCCCCTGACGCGGCGCGGTCGTCAGCGCGACCGCCGGCCACTCTTCCTTCCCGGCGAGCTGTGCTGCGACCTCGAGGGCTTCTCGCTCCACGCCAAGGTCGCGCTCGAAGGCCACGACCGCGCCGGACTCGAGCGGCTGTGCAGGTACATCGCCCGCCCCGCCATCGCCAGCGAGCGGCTCTCGATCGATCCTGACGGGCGCGTGATCTACCGGCTGCGGCGCGCCTGGCGCGACGGCACCAGCGCGATCGTCTTCGAGCCGTTGGTATTCCTCGAGCGACTCGCGGCGCTCGTGCCCAGGCCGCGAGCTCATCTCTTGACGTATCACGGCGTGCTCGCGCCCGCGGCGCAGTTGGAATGCCCCGGTTCGTCGCGAAGCGACGAATCGCGACGACGCATCAGCGTCGTTGCGAAGGGGATCCCGACCGTATCGTGCCCGGGCCGCGCGCGCTGACCGAGTCGCACCACGGTTCGACGGAGCGCAACGGCGGCCGCTCGGACTCTCCCGACTTCCACGCCGCGCTCTCGAACCCAGCCAGAACCCGCCGGCTCCGTTGGGCCGAGCTCACAACGCCCGAGTTTTCGCCGTCGACGTTCTCACGTGTCCCGATTGCGGCGGTGCGCGCAGGCTGATCGCGATGATCACCGACGGGCTCGTCGTGCGCAGGATCCTAGGGCCACCTCGAGCTGCCCAGCACAGCCCCGACGATCGCTCCCGCCAGAGCGCCTCCCGAGCCCGAGTTCGCCTGGTAGTCCGCGACGCGAGCGAGCTGCGCACCTCCAAAGAGGCGCGGTGTGGCGGCGCCGTGCCCTGGGCCGCAAGCCCAGCGCATCCGTCCGGCTCGACGCGGCTGCCGAGGCTCTGCAGAACAGCATGACGTGCGTCCAAAGGACCCCCATCCACTCGTCCGTGGGCTCGAGACCTACGGGGAAGCGGCCCGAACCGCTACCCTCTGTCGGGGGTCATCCGCTTGGAGTTCCTATCCCCCCTGCACGGCGGCGAGCCCGCGTGGAATCGCAGCTTCGAGGCCCGCGCGAACGTCGAGAGCGTTCGCCGAGTCGAGTCTCGCGCTCGTGCCGTGCGCCGCGGCGTCGCGATCAGAGACGTGATCGAGACGCAGGCCGCGCGCGGCGATCCTCGTCGCGCTTCCGTCGTCGAAGCCGAAGTCCGCTCGGCCTGCGAGTGCTTGGCCGGCAGGCGCACGACGAAGCCCGACACGCGCAGCGGTTCGCTCCGCGCAGCCTGCGCGAACGTCCCTAGAACCTTGTCCCGCACGGGCCGCCGGTCCGCGCAGTCGTTTCACCTGCCTCTCGGAGACGCTCGATGTCCACACGCATGATCCTCACCGCCTCGATGTTCGCCGTTCTCGGAGTCGGCGCCCTCGGATGGCTAACCTCGGCTGCCAGCCCGACGCCGGCCTCCGCGGCGCTCGTCCAGGGCGGCTCGGCTGATCTTTTCGGCCTCCACTCGCTGAGCGGCGCCCACGGCTTCTCGTACAGCGGCACGCGCGTCGGAGTCGGTCCGGTCGCGAGCAGCGGGCGCATCGAGTTCGACGGATCGGACGGCTTGTTCCCTTCGTTCACGACGAGCGTCAACGGCCACGTCTTCACCGGGAGGTTCACGGGCAGCTACTTGGTCCGGGCCGACGGCACCGGGTCGGTCCTGATCCAACTGCCCTGGCTCGGAGCCCAGGCGCGCGGGAACTTCGTGATCCAGGACAAGGCGGCGGCACGTATTTCACGAGCACCGATGATGGCTACTCGGTCACGGGAACGACGAGGCGCATGTGAGCCGATCCGGGCGATCGGAACTCCGAGCGTCGGGCCCGCTGCTTCGTGAATCGAGTCGTGCCACTTCACACTCGGTTGCGGCCGCGGACTCGCGAAGCGAGGTCTCTCGACGTGATGAACGCGCCTCCCGTCGTCGTTAGTGGTTTCGGTCCCGTCAGCGCCATCGGATGCGGCCGCGACACGTTCTGGGATGCGCTGACGGCCGGCAAGCATGGATTCGGACCCATGTGGCAGCGCTGGGACGTGAGCGCGACCCGGGCACCCGCCGTGAGTAACTCCGCTTCGTCACTGTTGACGAGGATGTAGTGTCGGCACAGCGGCGCCGTCGCAACGCTGAGGATGCCGTCGCAAACGCCGCGTCCGGACATCTAGGCTCGTGCCGGACGCAAAGACACCCGAGCCGTCGGTCTCGAGCCACTCGTGCGTTTCGGACACGATCACGCGGGTTGTTGCCCGACTGGTTGAGCGTTCGAACGTGCGGTCCATCGGGCCCTCCTCGGTCTTGCGTGGGATGCATGCACCTGCGCGCGCGTTTCACATCAACGCGGGACTCGCTCATTCACGCGCCCCCGAGGGTGGAGGCGAGCGCGGCACCCGGTGCGACGACTCTGTGAGCGCTCCGAGTGCGCTTCTGCTTCCACGCCTCTCGCCGTGATCCGGGGATGTAGTTAGAAGGGAGCGCCGGTACGGTAGTCCGCTCCGCGCCATGAACCTACCCGGTTGGAATCCGCTCGCTTGGTGGACCGGCGTCGTGCTGCGTTGGTGGATGGCGGTCTTCGGTGCGGACGTCTTCATCTCGTACGCCCGCTCTGACGGCGCACGGATCGCGACGAAGACTCGCGACGCGCTCGCACACCGGCTGCTCGTCTTCCTCGACGTCTCTCAACTCGTGCACGGCGAAGAAGTCCCGGAACGGATCGAGCGTGAGCTGCGCAAGGCGCGCCAACTCGTCGTGATCCTGACGCCTGACGCGCTCGCCTCGCCCTGGGTGCGTCGCGAGTGCGAGTCCTACCGCAGGTTTCGAGACCAACGTGCGCGCATCGTCCCCGTGTTCGTGCGCCCGGTTCACCCAGCGCACCTGCCCCGCGACTGGCAGTGGATCGCCGATCGGCATGGCGAGTTCGTCGACGCGCTGGCGCCGGCCGCGCCCATCGTGGCGGACGAAGCGGAGCTCGACGTAGGGCGCGACGTGCGGCTCGCGGCCGAGCAGATGCTGCGCGGGCCACGCCAGCTGACCCTCGCGCGCCGCGCCAGCGCGTTGATCGCCGGCGTGCTCATCGCCATTCCGGCGCTGGCCTGGTTCATCATCGATCGCCAGCGCGAGCGAACCGTGCACTTGCAGGCCGCCGCTTCCGCCGAGAGCGAGCTGCGCTTCGCGGATGCCGCATGGAACGTCGCGATGGGATTGGACGTCGCGGGCGACGACGAGACTCGGCAGCGTCTCGACGCGGATCTCCAACGTGCGTTCCTGCGGCCCTTCGCCGTCGTCGATCTCGACTCCTGCTGGCGGCTCGAAGCGCTCGGCTCGCACGGCGGCGAGCCGCGCTTCATCGTGCGCGACGCCGAGCGCGAGTCCACGGATGGCGGTCGGATCGGCGTCGCCGGTCCCGCGGGCTGGTTTCACCTGCTCGACGCCCCGTCCGAAGCCCAACCCCAGTGCGCAATCGCGGCGGACGTCGCCTTCGTGCTCGCGAGCGGAATCCTCCATCGCATCCCGTTCGACGGTACCGCCGAACGGAGCGTTCCGGCCGCGGTCACCCGTTCGCTCATCGTCGGCGCGCTCGACTGCACGCAACTGTCGGTGCGCGACGGGGAGGTCTTATTGCTCGATCGAGCGCTCCCCCAGCATCACCTGCTCGTGTTCGATGCCCACACGCTGGATCTAAAGGCGCGCTTCACCATCGAGGACGAGGAGAACAGCGAGACGCTCGTCGCCTTGTCGCGACGGTCGGGAGCGCTGGCCATCGTCGTACGCCGTCGCGTCGGGACCGCCGAGCTCGGACTGAGCGTGTCGCGACTGACGAGGAGCGGAGAGCTGATGGAGCTGCGTGACTTCGCTCCGGATTTGCAACGAAAGCACGTCGGGAGCGTGTTCTCCCTCTACTCGATCGAGCTCGCGCCCGACGACGGACAGGTTTTCGTAGCACTGCACGAGCTGAACCTCTGGGGCGCGCCCGAGAGCCGCGGCGGAGGTGTGCACTGGCTGGCGCTGGATCCCGAGTCCGCGCGCGCGCCACTGACGCTCGAGCCGGGTATCGACGCTCTGCGTCCGACGCTCTCCCTTTCCGCCTTCGAGGCCGTCTACCAGCGCGATTCTCACGAGCTGCGCGCGCTGTCGTGCCGCTCGCTCGTCTTGCTCGACAGACCGGCGGTCACGGTGGCGCCGCGCGCGGACGCGTGGACCCTCTTGGAAATGCCTCCGCCGGGGCTCGCGTTCCGCGCCTTCGTTGCAACACGCACCGATCTCGTGGTGTACGACGATGCTCGGCCCGTGCTGCGCACGGCCTGGCGGCATGCGCTGGGTTCGATGGGCGTCGAGCCGGAGCCGCTGAAGATGCTGGCCTCCGCGGACGATCGCTTCGTCGTGCTCGAACTCGCGGCCGGCGAGGCGCCGACGCGCACGCTGATCGTCTGGCGCTGCGACCCTGTCTTATTCGCACAGATCGATTCGAAACCCGATCGCGTGCGGCGTGCGCTGCTCGAATGGGATCGATTGCGCTTGCCCGCGGCGCCGGATAGTCGCTGAACCCGCAGCTCCGTCAGTGCACGGATTCGCAACGCTTGTTCTCGGCGCGGTGAAACCGGATCCCGTCCAATGACCCCTGGACCGCGGAGTCCCCACCGCCCCCCAACGCCCGCGCATTGCGGCTGCGTCGCGCGCGCGCGATAACGGGCACATGATGCCCAACCCCAACGCCGTGCGCAGAGTCTGTTTCGTGGTGATGCCCTACGGCGAGCGCCCGACGGGAGTCGCCAAGGCGGGCGTGCCGGACAAGGTCGATTTCAATGCGCTGTACGAGCGCGCGCTACAGCCCGCGATCGAAGCACGAGGCTACTTGGCTGTGCGCGCCGACCACGAGCTCAGCCCGCTGATCGTGGTCGACATGCTGGAGCGCCTGACGCTCTCGGATCTCGTGCTGGCCGACCTCACGTTGCAGAACGGCAATGTGTACTACGAAATCGGCGTGCGCCACGCGACCGACAAGCACAACTGCGTGCTGGTCGCTGCCGATTGGGCGCAGCCCTTGTTCGACCTCGCGCAAATTCGCCAGGGACGCTATCCGTTGCCCGCGGGGCCGCTGGCGGACGAGCACTATTCCAAGGTGCGCGCCACCGTCGAACGCGCCATCGACCTGTACGGCGACTCGCACTCGCCCGTGCATCAAGTGCGCGACGCCGCGCGCGCGCGGCCGCAGGCGAGCACGTTTCGCGACGAGTTCGAGAAGCTCGCGCAGCTCCAGGCGCGCATCCGCGCGCTTGCGCACCAACCCGACGCCAATGCTCGCCGAGCGGCAGTTGCGCAGCTCGTCGCCGCGCACACCGGCGCCGATGGCCAGATCGCGACCTCCGACGGCGCGGCGCTCGAGCTCTTGCACGCCGTGCGCGACTGGGCCGGTTGGGACGACAAGTTGGCGTACATCCAAAAGCTCGCGCCGCGCTTGCGCGAGCTGCCCCACGTGCGCGAGCAGCTCTGTCTCGCGCAATCCAAGACTGGCGACGACTTCGGCGCCGTCGGGGGCCTCGAGGCGCTTATCGCGACCCACGGCGACAGCGCCGAACGCCGCGGCCTGCTCGGCGGATGCTTCAAGCGGCTATACGACGCATCGGTCAAGTCGGGTCAGCCCCACGCACGCCACCTCGACCAGGCGATCGAGCACTACGAGCGCGGCTCGCTGCTCGACCTCAACGCCTACTACCCCGCCAACAACCTGCCGCGCCTCTACCGCCAACGCTCCGCCGCGGGCGATCTCGAGCGCGCCGTCGCGACGTCGCACTGTGTCGCCGCCGCCTGCAAGAGAGCCCTGCTCTTCGCACCCGGCGACGAGTGGCTGCGCCCCACTCTGCTCGGCGCCGCCTTCGACGCCTGCGACGCGCCGCTCGCGCGCGAGCTCGCCGCTCGCGTGCGCTCCGAAGGGCCGGCGCAGTGGAAGCTCGAAACGACGCTGGTCGACCTCGAGCGCAGCGCGAAGCTGTGCGCACATTCGCTCGAGCTGCTCGCGATCGTCGCCGACCTGCGCGCACTGATCACTCCGTCCCGCGGCTGAGACTCGCGCTCGGGCGTCGGAGGTGCGAGGCGAGCGCGTATCATCGCCGCGCTCACTCCCAGCCCCTCCTCTTCTCGCCATGCCCAAGTCCGAAGCTCGCAAGTTCCGGCATCGTTCCTCCACCAAGACCGCGATCGTGCTTCTGCACGGATTCTCCGGCGACGCCGATAAGACATGGGGGCAGTTCCCGCGGTTCCTGGTGGACGCTCCGCGCCTGAAGGGGTGGGACGTTTGGAGCCTGGGTTTTCCAACCAGCCTCTACCCGGAGATCCGCGGCTTCTGGCAAGCCGATCCTGGAATCGAGCTGATCGCCAAAGAGCTTCGTACGCAGTGCGCCAAGGGCGGACTCGCGCAGTACGAACGCCTGGTGATCATCGCCCACAGCATGGGCGGGCTCGTCGCGCAGCGGGCAATCGTGGACTTCCCCGAGGTGGCCGAGCGCGTCGACGCGCTCTTCTTGTTCGGAGTTCCAAGCCTCGGCCTCGCGAAGGCGCGCATCTTCAGGCTGCTCAAGCTCCAGGTGAAGGACATGGCGCGCGGTGGCGCATTCATCACCGACCTGCGCAAACGCTGGAGCGCGTTGTACCCCGACAACTCAGAGCCCTTCGAACTCCACGCCATCGCCGGTAACCGTGATCAGTTCGTGCCGCCCAGCTCTTCGCTTGAAGCGTTCCCGCGAGCGCATCACTACAGCCTGCCTGGCCAGCACGTATCGATGGTCAAGCCGACCTCTGCTTCCGATGAGTGCGTCCAGTTCGTCATCAACGGCATTTGCCGGCGCGCTCCCGGTGCCACGGGTTGGAGCAGCGATCAGGCCGCTGTTGAGCGAGGCGAGTTCCAGCTGGCCATCAAACGCCTTCTGCCGCGCGCCCGGGAGCTCACCGGCGACTCGTTGGTCGACCTTGCGCTCGCGTTGGATGCATCCGGCAAGCGCAAGGAGGCCATCCGCGTGCTCGAGGAGCACCCCAGTCCCAGCACCGACGCACTCGGCGCGTTGGGTGGCCGCTACAAGCGTCTGTGGCTGCTCGACGGCACGGTGGCCGACGTCAAACGCGCGTACGACCTCTACTCTCGGGCACTCGAGGCATCTCAAGCGAAGGACGACAGCGCGCAGGTCTTCTACCACGCCATCAACCTCGCCTTCATCGAGCTCGTGCACTTCAAGCGCCGCGGTGCGGCGAAGACACTGGCGCAACGGGCCCTCGACGCCTGCCAGCGCGCGGAGATCAAGGACCTGTGGAACTTCGCGACGCAGGGCGAAGCGCGTCTGTATCTGGGCGACGCGGCGAACGCCGTGCGCGCCTACGCGGACGCACTGCGGCTCGAGCCCCAGCCGCGACAGATCGAGTCGATGCAGTCGCAGGCCATGCTCGCCGCCGAGAAGTCGCTCGGTGAGCGGCCCAAGTCGCTGACCAGCCTGTTCGAGCGCGCCGGAGGCTGATTCGTACCATGATCGACGCCCCACGATGAGCAAGTACGAGTTCGAGGTGTTCTTGAGCTACCGGCGGGGCCAGCGGCTCGAACCGGGCGGCGAGTGGCAGCTCGACCGCGACGGCGAGTGGGTCCACAAGGTGTTCTTCCCGGAGTTCAAGCACTGGCTCGAGCAGGAGTACCCAGGCGCGCGCATCGCGTTCGACCGAGATTTGCCGCCGGGACAGCTCTGGAAGAACACTCTCAAGCACTGGCTGCGCCACTCGAAGTGCCTCGTCGCGGTCTGGAACCCGCTGTACTTCCGCTCGCCGCTCTGCCGCAGCGAGTTCCACTCGATGCTCGAGAGACAGAAGAAGCACATGCCCGAGCACGCCGAAGGACCGGGCCTTGTGCTACCCGCAGTGTACGCGGACGGGAAGTGGTTCGATGACGAGGCCCAGGCCTTGCAGTTCTTCAAGAGCTTCTCCGAGTTCTCGCGCTACGCGGGCCCGATCCGGCAGGACGAAGTTGCGCACGCCAAGTTTGCGACCGCCATGCAGGAGTTCTGCGGCTGGGTCGCGCGCTCGATCGAGTCGGCCCCGCCGTACGACTCCACGTTCTCATGGTGCGACGCCGACCCGCTTCCCCCGGCCCACGCCTACGACGTACCGAGGCTCCAATGACCGGCCGCGTCATCACCTTCTATTCCTACAAGGGCGGCGTCGGGCGCAGCTTCCTGCTCGCCAACGTCGCAGTCTGGATGGCGCGCGCGGGATTCCGCGTGCTGTGCGTCGACTGGGACCTCGAGGCGCCCGGGCTGTTCCATTACTTCAGCGAGAACGGGCTGCTCCTGCCGGGACGCCGCGCGGGCATCGTGGAGCTGGTCGGAGAGCTCACCCAGAACAGGCAGCCGGATTGGAAGCGCCTGATTCGCGAGACCACGATCGAGAAGGCCAAGGGCAAGCTCGACTTCCTCGACGCGGGCGACACGTCGTCGGACGAGTACGGTAAGCAGCTTGCCGCGATCGACTGGGACGAGGGCTACCGCTCCGAGAAGATCCAGCTCGGCGAGCGCATCGAGAAGCTCCGGCGCGAGTGGGTGCGCGACTACGACTTCGTGCTCGTCGACAGCCGCACGGGCTTGACCGACATCGGCGGCATCTGCACGGCGCAGTTGCCCGACCTGGTCGTGCTCGTGTTCGCGCCCAACCGCCAAGGCCTCGACGGCACGCTCGGCGCGCTCGACAAAGCCCGCAAGCAGCGCGCGCTGCTGCCGCTCGACCGCGGGGATTTCATGGCGCTGCCCGTGCCGTCGCGCTTCGATCCCAACGCGGTCGGCGCCGATCTCGACAAGTGGACGCGCATCCTCGGCGAGCGCCTCGAGCGTGTGTACGACGAGTGGCGCGACAAGGACGTCAAGCCGGAGCGCCTCAACGCGCTGCTGCGCATTCCGCACGTGGCGCGCTGGAGTCTGGGCGAGCCGCTACCGGTGCTGCTCGAATCGAGCGACGACCCATCGAGCGTTTCCTACGCCATCGCGACCGTCGCCGCGTTCCTCGCGCGCGGTCTCGAAGACTCCAAGCTGCTCGTCGAAGAGCGCAATCGCTACGTGAACGAGGTTATCGAGCGCAATCGGACGCTGCTCGGCGCCGATTCTGTCCCCACGACGACCTTCAAGTACGACCTGTTCCTCTCGTTCTCGCCCAGGGACCGCGACTTCGCGCGCGCCGTCGCTCTGGAGCTGACCAAGGTGCGCGGCCGGCGCGTGTTCATCGACGAGGAGTCCATCAAGACCAGCGCCCGTTGGGCCAACGAACTGTCGCGCGCGCTCGAGGAGTCCCGCGGCATCGCGGCGATCGTCAGCGACAACATCTCTTCCTGGGAGCGCTCCGAGGTCGAGCACTTCATCGATCTGGCGCGCACGGACCGATCGCGCGCCGTGATCCCCGTACTGCGCCACGGCGACCTTCCGGACTGGCCGCAGCTCTTCGCGTATCAGGCCGCCAAGATCGGCGCCGGATCGCCGGCCGAGGTCGCCTCGGCGTTGCACGAAGCGCTGCGCCGATTGGACCAGCCGGACACCGCAGCGCCCGCCGCAGCAGTCGCCAAGACGTGGACCCAGTCCGACGCACTCGCCGCCTACCGCGAGTGGGTCGCCAAGCAGCACGAGCGGCTCGTGCCCTACTTCGACGGCGCGGCGGACCTGCTGCTCGACGAGACCTTCGTCCAAGTCGAACTCGAACCCACGCCGCGGCGTGAGGATCTCGAGCGGCAACAGGATCTGTTGCGATCCAAGTCGGACGCCGACCCCGCACCGCGCACGCTCGAAGGCCTGCTTCTCCCGGACCAGCGCGGACCGAGCGCTCCGCGCTGGATCATCGTGGGCGAGCCCGGCGCCGGAAAAACGACCCTGGCGCGCAGTCTCGCGCGCTCGACCGCTCGAGCCGGCTCGCAGGTTCCGGTGTTCCTCCCGCTCGCGCGGGTGAAGTCGTCCCTCGACCCGCTCGAGTTCGCTGTGCAGGACATGCTCGGCGACGACGCCCCGCGGTCCCCTCGCGCAAACGTGCTGCGCGCCGCGCTCGCGGGCGCGGCCCAGCGCGGTGAGCTGGTCCTCTTGCTCGACGGACTCGACGAGGTCGACCCGGCCCGCATGGACAAGCTCTACGCGGAGATCCTGGCCTACGCCACCGACAACCCATCGACCGCGCTGGCCGTGACCTGTCGCCCGATCGCACTCGAGCGTCGCGATGTGCCCGCAGCCTTCTGTCGCGCGCGAGTCCTGGCGCTGCCCAAAGAGCGGCAGGACGAACTGCTCTCCAAGCTGC